>Ga0207747_1000026_pt1 | contig 173620 bp, 176 predicted proteins | sample HigsolmetaGSP11D_FD_184839 | JGI IMG/M metagenome (GOLD analysis project Ga0207747, IMG submission 184839) | High solid enriched microbial communities from the Joint BioEnergy Institute, USA - SP1-1-D (SPAdes) | ecosystem: Engineered > Bioreactor > SSF (Solid state fermentation) > Aerobic >... | reverse complement strand
AACGCAGGATCACATCAGAACGTAAGAAGACTTAAAAGCCCGGCTCCAAAAACGCATTGAAACAGGCATTCCGTAGTGCGATGGCGGGTTATCCACAGGCCTGAGTTATCCACATTCCGATTTCATGTTGAAGGTATTGCTGTCATCAGTTGCGCAGGAGAAATGTCAGATCATCGGCGGGTTTCCATTGTTCTGGGAGGAGTTATAATTGCGGTTTACATCAGTGAATCCGTATATAGTATAATAGTTGAAATGTCTTGATGTCGAATCCAATTCACCACAGAGGAGTTATCACACACATGGCAACAGCACTTCTAGTCATCATCTATCTCGCATTTATTAGTCTTGGTCTTCCGGATTCGGTCCTTGGCTCCGCTTGGCCGATTATGCAGCACGATCTCAACGCTTCTTTCGAGCAAGCGGGAATCATCTCGCTGTTCGTTGCGGGCAGCACGATCGCTTCTAGTCTGTTAACCTCTGCCGTCGTCAAACGCTTCGGTGCAGGTGTTGTCACCTTGCTCAGCACCTTCTTGACGGCTGGAGCTCTGCTGGGGTTCTCAGCCGCGCCTTCGTTCATCTGGCTCATCATCTTGGCTATCCCTCTCGGGCTTGGAGGAGGTGCTGTCGATGCTGCCTTGAACAATTATGTCGCCAATCATTACCGGGCAAGCCATATGAGCTGGCTCCATTCCTTCTGGGGGGTTGGCGCTACGCTCGGCCCGATCATCATGTCCGCCTATCTGGTTGATGGCGCTTGGAGAACGGGATATCTCACCATCGCCATCATCCAGTTCTCACTCGTCGCAGTCTTGCTCCTGTCATTGCCGCTGTGGAGGCGCATGAATAGAAGTGACAGCATGAATAACACCAAGGATGAGGTTGCAGCGACCAGCCGAGCTCCGCTGGGCAAACACGGCATCAGTCTGGCTATGTCGTCCTTCCTCTTCTATTGCGGCGTCGAAGCGACGATGGGACTCTGGGGCAGCAGTTTCTTGGTGAATGTCAAGCAGATGGATGCAGCGGCTGCCGCTGGTTGGGTGTCGACATACTACGGGGGCATCACCCTTGGCCGATTCATCAGCGGCTTCATCACGCTGCGGGTATCCAGTCGAACGTTGATCCGAGTTGGACAGATCCTTGTCCTGATCGGCACCTTGCTCTTCTTGCTCCCTCTGCCGATCGCTTGTACGATCACCGGCTTCATGCTCGTGGGCATCGGCTGCGCGCCGATCTTCCCGTGTATGTTGCATGAGACGCCAGCACGCTTCGGCCGCGAGCGTTCGCAGAAGATCATGGGCTATCAGATGGCAGCGGCTTATACGGGCGCCACTCTGTTGCCGCCGTTGCTCGGCTGGATCGCAGGACGAACGACGATCGCGATCTTCCCATATTTCATCGCCGTATATGCCTTGGTCATGCTGCTCAGCTCGGAGCGCATCAATCAACTGCTGGCGAAGAAGCCATCTTCCGGCGACTAAGGAACTCACGATCCTCATAACGGGGGTTATTGATGTGACAGAACCCCCGTCCCCTTGTCACACGGGCGACCACCAATTCCAGCGGCCAAACAGCTTCATCAGAACCGGCACGAGCCCCATGCGGATAACGGTCGCAGCGATGAACAACGCCGCAGCGATGCCGATCCCCAGCTGTTTGACGCCAGCCACATCGGCTAAGGAGAACGGCAACGTGACCGCGATCATAATCGCCGCGGCCAGCGTGATGACGCGCCCCGAGGACACCATCCCATGCCGTACGGCCAGATCATTGTTTCCTGCGGCCCGGTACGCTTCATAGATGCGGGATACGAGAAATACGCCATAGTCCATGCTGATCCCGAACACCAATCCAAAGATAAAGACAGGGATCATGATCGCGATTCCGCCCGGCTCGATGCCGAACCGCCCATCCTGACAGATCCATGTGATGATCCCATATGAGGCGCCAAGGCTAAGCAGATTCATGAAGATCGTCTTCAGGGGGATCAGGAGCGAACGAAATGCCGCGAACAAGATCACATAATTGATCAGGATGATGAAGGCAATCGTATAAGGAATGTGGCGGAAGATCGTGTCATGGACTTCCTGTACATACTTCGCTTCTCCGCCCAGCTGGAATGGCAGCTCCGCCCTCACTCCTCTCTGTTCCCACCGCCTCAGCCACTCATGTACTTGACGATCGTTTGGCCTGCCGCGCAGCGTCACTTCGTACAGCATATAACTCCCACTGATCGATCGTTGCAAGATCCGCTGATAGCGATCCTGATACTCCGGTTTCTCTAGCATCCGATACAGTTGTTCACCATCCATGCCCGCAAGGGAGAAGATCGACTGTACCTGCATCACCTCTGGATCGCCGCGCAACTGCCTTTCGATCTGATAAGCCTCCATGAGGTGCTGCTTCGACAACGGTTCATGTTCGCCGCCCAACACAACATAGATAAGCGATTGCTCGCGAAGTCCGGAACCCTCCAGCCAACGTTCATAGGCAAGGCGCGATTCAGCTGCCTGTGGCAAGGAAGTGGCATCCGGGACTTCCAACCGCAAGCGATCCAGCGGGGATAAGCCCACGAGGAGCAACACTGCCGACAAGATACCGATTAGAAAAGGACGTTTCATGACAAATGCTGACCAGCTATGCCAGAGCGATGTTCGATTGCTCGAATCGTCTCCTGGCGCGCGAATATACGGCAGCAAGACAGCCATGAGCGCTGGTACAAGTGTATATGCGGCTATCAGCGAGATTAACAGCACCGTGATCGAAGCAATCGCGATAGAAGCAAACATCGGCAACGGGATGAACAGAACTCCAGCCAGTCCGCATAGCACACAGGCTGCCGACCACAGCACCGCCTTCCCCGCAGTCCGCATCGTCACGAGCAGAGCTTGTCCATCCGAATGAACGTTGAGCTCCTCACGGAAGCGGCTGACGATCAGCAAGGCAAAATCGATGCTGAGAGCGAGACCCACCATCGGAATCACGTTCAACACGAAATTGGACAGCTCCAGGTGTCGTCCTGCCAGCGTTGTGATGCCCATCGCTGTGATGACGGACGCAAGTCCAGATATGATCGGCAGAACAGCTGTCGTGATACCGCGGAAAGCGATCCACATCAATAACGCTGCGATCGGGATTCCCATCAGTTCCGCTCGCGTTAGATCTCTTCTGCTCGCTGCATTGACATCTGCCTGCACCACCTGCTTGCCCGTCAGCTTGATGTCCACATGAGCAAGCTGAGGCAACCTGCTCCGCACTTCATCAACCATATGCAGTTGCTCGTATGGAGCCAGGGCGAATTCCAGTAATACATAGACCTCGCCTTGCCTCTTGCTGCTCCCGCTCGTCAGCATGATCTGTTTCAGTCCTGGAGCACCTTGAAGCTTCGAGACCGTCTCCTGGACGGCATGCGCGAACTCCGCCTCACTCGCTGAGCTCTTCGCCGTGATCACGATGATCATCGGATCTACAGGCAGATGAAACTGCTCGCTGATGATCCGATTCACTTCTTCGTATGAGCCGGTTGGCGTAAGTCCGTGGCTCCTAAGCTCATCGGGCAATTGAAGCGCATAATATCCAAAACCTATGACGAGAGTGAGCCACAGGACGAGTGCCCATCCGGCATGCTTGTACGATCTGGCGGCCAACCTGTCGATGCCCATCGCGAATAGCCACCTCATCATCATAAAGTTTAAGCGGTGTCAGAACTAGATGTTGCGTCAATCTATGTCATCCAGATTGCTGATATTTAATAGTGTTAAATATTCAATCTGGTCGCTCGCACGATCCGTCTGGAGATGCCTGGCCAATATTGAATCGCTGGCCCAAGCACTCTTGGCAGCCAAGGATGAACGACACAGCGATGAGCGAGACGTCCCCAGCGAAGAGGGGCATGAACTTTGCGATGCACGGCCTGCTCATACTGATAACGCCATTCCTGCAGGTCGATCAGCCCGCGCAGATAGCGGTCAGCGATATAGGCACATTCACGGGCTGTATACAGTGCGATCGACATGCCGTCCCCGCAGAGCGGCGGAATCATCAACCCCGCATCTCCGATGAGCGGGAATTGCTCTGATTCATCCCACAGGCGCGGCTGCTTGCCCAAGACAATCGGATGAACGGATGCCTGGGATGTCTCTACCGGCATCGCTCCCTGCAATCTCGATCGCAACAAACGATTGCCGCGAGCAGCGAACTCCAGCTTCTCCAGGATCGATTCGGGTCCCTGTACACGGTCGTTGCGGATCAGAGCAGCAACATTGGCCTTGCCTTCATCGATTGGAGCGACGCCGACGTATCCGCCAGGTACCGTGTACAGTTCAACGGCATGCTTCAGAGCCAGATTTGTGTAGTGGGATTTGAGCCCGATATAGACCGGTTCCGAACTGTCTGGCACGATCGAGGCATCCGTCTGGACACGCTGGCTGCCCCATGCGCCGATTACGGCTCTGGCGGCGAAACAACGCCGCTCACCGCCTTGTCTTGCCTCCACCAAGTATCGATCATCATCACGGCGGATGCGCGTGATCAAGGTGCGGGTCGCGATCTGCACTCCAACAGATGCGGCGGCCATATGTAAGGCAGCGTCCAACCGATATCTGCTGATGCCGTAGGCGATATCGGGCAGGGGCAAGTGGATCGGCCGGCCTTGTCCCATATAGAGCTTCGCATGGTTGATCCGCTCAGGCTGCAGGAGTTCCACACTGCTGAGCAACCCTAGTTCATCTAAGATGGACTTTGCTTCTGGGGAGAGGAACTCCCCGCAAACTTTATGTCGGGGAAAGCTGCGTCGGTCGCAGCAGATCGTTCTCCATCCTCTCTCCTGCAACGCCTTCGCTGCACTGATGCCAGCCAATCCTGCACCCGCGACCACCACGTCGTATATGTCGTAGATCAAGGTCATCACACTCCACTCCGTTCATCCAGCGTTCAATAAGGTGAGTCCTGGCAAGATGAACGATGTCTACCCGTTCTGCCTGCTGACGGTAACCGCGTACCGGAACAATGGCCGCCATGCATAGTTAAGGTTATAACCCGGCAACGCTTCGTTGAGCGCACGCCAATCGGCAGCCCGGAAACCCCGGGCAACGGACAGTGGGCCGTCATGACGAATGAACGGGTTTCGCGAAACGAGTCTGGTCACGAGCCAGACCGCTGCCCATGGAATCGGATGGCGATGGATGTCGCTGATGACGACTCCGAAGCGGCTGATGCTGACTAAACGTTCCACCATAGCGGGAAGCTCTGCTGAAGAGAAATGATGGGCAAACTGTGAGGCGGTTACGATATCTGCACAGTGCGGCGGGATGGATCTTAGATCGCCACTTCGAACTTCCACTCTGGGTTCACTGTGAAAGTACTGCCGCGCCTCCATACAAGCTTCTTCGGACCGGTCGATCAGGATGATGCGCATCTCGATCTGATGACGATCCGCGAAACGGAGGAGCTGCTTGTTCACATCACCGGAGCCTGCGCCAATATCGAGGACGGTGAGTTTATTCGGCTTGCCGAAACTTGACCACAGTTGCCTGACTCCATACAACACAGGTGCAGATGCTCCGAAGATCTTGTTGAGCCGCCGCAGGTGGCGGTACGCTTCCTGCAGCTCACGGCCAGCCCGCACTTCATCCATCCATTCCTTACGCTGATCTCTCTCACGCAGACTGCCGATCATGATCTTGCCTCCGATATGAGATGTCCTGCTGACTACGCCTAAATGTCAATCTGCTCATCTCCAGCGTAAGACCAGGGCCAAATGCCAACGCCAAGCCATCCTGTACGGGGATCTCCTGAGAGACGAACCTTCGCTTCAATTCCTGTATGACGAACAAGATAGTCGCAGAAGACATATTGCCGTAATCGCGCAGGATGCGGCGGCTAGGCTCAGTGATCTCATCGCTTAGTTCCAACGTCTCCTGCACGGCATCGATGATCGCTCTTCCGCCAGGATGAATCGCCCAGCATGCGGTATTCGCAACATCAGCAAACGTCTCCAACCGCTCACGCACATGATGACCAATCAGTCTCGGAATATCAGGAGACAAGTACAAATCGAAGCCATAGCTGCCTACGTCCCATGTCATGACTTGCGCACAATTCGGCAGCAGCTCGGAGCGATCATCCTCCAGAACGATCCTCACATCCTGATCAGTTGCTCTGCCGATCACACAGGACGAGGCGCCATCACCAAAGAATGATGCCGCAAACAGTTCCTCACGCACGCGACAAGGTTGAATATGCAAGGTGCATAGCTCAACGCAGACGATGAGGATGACGGCATCCGTAGAGGCAATGGCAAGCTGCCTCGCCAGATTCACGGCTCTCAGTCCGGCAGCGCAACCCGTAAAAGTAAGCGGTACACGATTCACATTCGCCCTTAGCTCCAGTTCACGAACTAGTTCCGCATCAAGACCTGGAAGATACTGGCCGGTACAGCTGACTGTCAATAGATGTGTCACCGATGATGGATGAACCGCCCCATCGGCTAAGGCGCGATAAGCTGCCTGTTTGGCGAGCGGCAGAACTTCACGGCGATAGACCGCTATCCTCTCGCTCGTTGTCGGCGGATCATCGGATATGTATCGACAATCTGGCGCAGCTTCCAATAGATTGGGCTCGCAGGTGTACCTGGTGCTTACTCCGCAGCCGCGGAAGATACGTTTAGCGAAGCGAGCCATATCCCGATCTTCATGCAGTGCATCGGCCAACCGCTCAGCAGCGTCCTGTTGGTCGATCCGATAAGGCGGCACGGCAGTACCGATGCCTAATATAGCGATTGGTGACAGTCTGTTCTCCAACTTTGCATCCACTCCCCCTGCTGGCTGCTCGATGGCCTATCTTATACCTTCATCGTATTCGTGCCTAACCGGAGTTATGACGAACTGCGGGATGGATTGGACGATTCATGATTCGATGATATAATGTCTAGTATTTCTATGATTTCTTAAGGGTGTCGTAGGAGACGCCGCTTGATGACAACAACGGAGGATCGTGACTGCCATGGAACCTGATTCATCGATGCAACGGACACAGACTCAATCGAAAACCAACCATATCCTGCTGCTGCTCGTCGTCTTTGGCGGCTTCTTCATCTTCGGGTTGTCGGAGAACATCAAGGGACCTGCCTTGCCGCGCATGCAAACAGACTTCACGCTGAGCGAGCTGCAACTTGGCTTCCTGCTCTCCTTAAACTCGCTTGGCTACCTGCTCGCATGCTCCTATACCGGCTGGCTCTCGCTGAGGATCGGAATCCGCAGCACAGGCATCATCGCCTTCGTCTCAATGGCCGTATCTGGCATCCTGATGTATGCATCCACCAGTTATGGCTTGCTAACCGCCTCCTATTTTCTTCTGTATCTAGGCAACGGGATGCTGGAGATTGGGCTAGGCATTATGGCAGCTCGCATCTTCACCAGAAACACAGGCATGATGATGAATCTGTCGCATTTTTTCTACGGATTAAGTTCTACTGTCGCTCCGCTCCTCGCCTCATCGATGATGGGCTGGTCAGCGTTCGGCCACGATCTCGGCTGGCGGGGCATGTACCTGATCCTCCTGATGTTGTCTCTGCTCCCGGTTATCCCAACGCTCTATGGCAAGTTTCCGGAGAGCGCCCAGACGGCCGAAGAACGCTTGCCGCTGAAAGGTTTCTTCCGCGATCGAATCGCTTGGATGATCGTACTCATCCTCTCCTGCGGCGTTGTGGCAGAACTGTCGATCGGCAGTTGGCTTGTCAATTATCTAGAGAAGGCACACCAATGGTCTACCGAAGATGCATCCGGCATGTTGTCTCTGTTCTTCCTCTTCTTCATGCTCTCCCGTCTGTTGCTCGGGCCCCTTACGGACCGAATCGGCTATCTGTTGTCGATCATCCTCCTGTCCGCGCTGGCTGGGCTATGCTGCATCGGCGGGATTCTGCTGAACGGTAAGGCAGCTGTGTTGTTTGCTGCAGCAGGCATTGGCGTTGCACCGATCTATCCGACCGTGATGGCGCTCCTTGCCAAGCGTTACCCGCGCGGCACGGAATCCGCGATCACATTCACCGTCACTTTGATGGGGATCGGCAGTGTACTCGGCAATCTGCTCATCGGAGCCATCATCGACATCGCCAGCCGCTTCGCAGCCGCACAAGGCTGGGACAACGATATCAAGTTCGGCATGCAGGCAGGATTTATGGTGATCGCCGCACTCTCTCTGCTCTGTTCCGTATTTGCCGCCGTACTGTATGTCCTTCTCCGCAGGAGGCATGAACTGCTGTAGATACGAAAAGGGCTGTTATGGAACAGTCTCCATAACAGCCCTTAAACACGAAGATCACTTGCCTTCGGATAGTTCCATCGCAGCTGCAACGCGCGATGGTCCATCGGCACGACTTGAGCCTTCCGCTCGCGAAGCACCTTCTGCTCGATCCGCTTCTTCTGCATGAAGTGTTGCATCAGATTCCGCAGCAGCAGCTTGAGCTTGCTCATGTGCTTCTCTGAGCATTTTCTTCTTCTGATGTCTCCGCTTCAGTATGATGCCAATCACCAAGAGCGGTACGACGGTCACCGTTAAGTACAGCGAAACGTCCTTCACCATGCCTTCTGCGGCACGCCCGAACAGATAGAACAATCCGCCGACGATATAGAACTTCGCCGCTCTCCCGATCGCGGCATAAACCATCAGCTTCCACAGCGGGAAGTTCAGAAAGCCGGAAAGTATCGTAAACACTTTAAACGGAATCGGGGTAAATGCCCCGATGAGGATCGCAGCTTCACCGTTCTTCTGGAACATCCTCGTAGCAGCATCGATCCATTGCTTCTTAAGGATGCGGTACAGAAGTGCTTTGCCTAAGAGTCTGCCAATCAGATACCCGATCGGCGTCCCGCACAGACAAGCGAGAAAACCTGCTGTTGCAAGCCATAAAGCATCCTGCGGATGGACGAGACTAAGCGAGACTTGCGTAAAAAATGCAGGAATCGGAAAAATAATCGCATCGATAAATGCGTGGATGGCCAGGCCTAATGCCCCATAATCCTTAAGAAAATCTGCGATACTCTGTAACATCTCCCATCTCCTTTGTCTAAAGGTTTATACAGACGATCGAACATGGCCAAGCATGATCGAAGAAGCATTCGAGTTTGCAGCACTCCTGTTCGACTGACGCAGATAATCCCGCAGATAACCGGAATAGATCAATTCGAGAGATTCAGAGTTCGCAAAGTCCGATGGTCTCGTAAACGACGAGCATTTGGGCACGATGTTCAGCCCTGCCTGTTCAAACAGAAAAGCAACAAACTGAGAGCAGAAAAAGGCATAGTCGCGTTTAATCTTGATATTGAACATCACGCCAAACAAGCCAAGCAGATTATACTTGTACAGATGCGCTTCTCTCTCAAATCTTCTGATATTGTTTCTGATTTGATTGTAATGCTTCTCTTGAATCATGCACATATAGACAGCACATGTGGCGTCGCGAAACAATTCCCCGCAAAAATCCTCTTTCACGAACCCGCCAACAAACGGATTGCCTGGACGTTTGCGGCCAAAGCTGTACACTTCTCTCAACTCAGAATCAAAAGCAATAGAGGTATGATTCAGTGGTGCTCTGGTGTACATGCGAATCATGCGCGTAAACCAAGTTCCCGTATCTGTTAGCACAATATAGATTGGTTTTTCAGCCACGTGACATTCACATCCATTTGTTTGCATTATGATCAAATCTGAGCACACGCTTGTAGAAGTATACCAATACCATTATACCTGATCAAGCGATTTCTTGTACCCTATTTTTTCAATCTATACTAATAACGAACTATATGCGGTTAAGGTTGCTGGCTTTGTATGTAAAGCCAATTAAGCAGTCGCTTTAAGCATAAAAAAACCAGGTTGCAACGCAACCCGGTCTTCTCGCATACTCGATTATCCCAGCAGCGAGATCACAAGCAGTTCATAAAGGACAAGCGGCAGGATCACATTGGCAGCCGGATTATAGAATCCGGGGTAGAACAACCGTTCATACTCTGATTGAGGAACACTCAGATACAGATGCTTCTGATCGATCCCCGCAATGGTCCCTTCATATACATGTCCGTCAATCGTCTGGACTCTTACCTTGCGGTGCATGCATCCGCTGCAGCAATGATGCACTGCCTCACGTATCCGATGGATCGCCTGGACCGCCTCAGGGTCCGCTTGATAGAGCAGCTCGTTCATTCATCATCCACCCCTGCTGGTCGATTAGTCGGTTCCATACACCATATGCATAGGCGTTTGTGATGTGTCAACGGCCCGGAAATTGGGCGTGGGTCAGCAGACAAGCGAATGCATCAAGCGAGCAAATATTGCTACGGATAAGGCAAAGGCACATGGATATCATAATGGTCGGAAGGCCAGCCACACAAATATTCTGGAGAAAGGAAGTTGAACGATGAAAAAGCTGCTCTTATCCGTACTTGCATCCTTTATGCTGCTGGCTATGCCTAACTTGGCATTCGCAGCCGGCCGCAGTGATGACAATGACGGAAATGCCATGCGACCTAATCAATTCGTGAATCGGGTTGGTGATCTGGACAACAACGATGATGGTCTGCTGAAGAAACGCAATTACACCCGAACGACGAACGAAATAAACAGGACGAGAGCGTACAACACCAACGACCGATTCAACGACCGCATGACGACGAGAAACTGGAACACCGATTGGGACAATAATATGACGACACGTACGCTGAATAACAATTACCGTGCAAATGCTGTAGACGATGGCACAGACTGGGGATGGCTCGGACTGTTGGGATTGATCGGTCTGGCCGGTATCATGGGGCGCGGCCGTGATCGCGGCGATGTCAAATAATGACCTGATGGTTCGCGATTGTATGCATGCAGAAAGAGTGCAGGGCTGGTCCTTGCGCTCTTTTTGTTCATTTGATCGATTCGATTCGCATGTTACGATTACTTATAGTGGATTATCAGGCCGCAATTCATGTAGAATGTAATGGAATTATGTAAAGATATGCTTGGAAAGAAGGGGCCTAACTTGTTCGTAGCAAATGATTGGCAAGACTATCAGGTAATCGACACTGGCGGCGGTGAGAAGCTGGAACGTTGGGGTGACATCATCCTGAGGAGACCAGATCCGCTCGCCATCTGGCCGATCCAGGACCGGCAAGGGCTGTGGAAGCAAGCCGCTGCTCGCTACCATCGCAGTCCGGCTGGAGGCGGGCACTGGGAATATACGCGGAAGCTTCCTGAGCGCTGGTCTATCCGTTATGATGAATTGAAATTTCACGTTCGTCCGACAGGGTTTAAACATACTGGGTTATTCCCTGAGCAGGCGGTCAATTGGCGTTGGATCATGGACAAGATCAGAGGAGCGAACCGACCGATCCGCGTGTTGAATTTGTTCGCTTACACAGGCGGTGCGACGCTGGCAGCGGCTGCTGGAGGCGCAGTAGAAGTGGTGCACGTTGACGCAGCCAAAGGCATGGTTCAATGGGCCAAGGAGAATGTCGAACTGTCCGGGCTTCAAGATCGAACGATCCGCTTCATCACTGACGACGTGCTTAAGTTCGTACAGCGGGAGCAACGTCGAGGGCGCAAGTATGAAGCGATCATCATGGACCCTCCATCTTACGGGAGAGGTCCCAAAGGCGAAACATGGAAGCTCGAAGACGATCTGTATCCCTTTGTGGAACAATGCATGGAGATCCTCGCGCCGAATCCGTTGTTCGTCTTGATCAATTCTTATACGACGATGATCTCTCCATCCGTGCTGCGCAATGTCATGACGCTGACGCTTAAGCGCCGTTTGGGAGGTACGATTACGACTGGCGAGATCGGACTGCCGGTAACAGCATCCGGCCTCGTATTGCCGGCAGGTATCTTAGGCCGATGGGAGGAACAGGCTTGATACCCATCCTGTACGAAGACAATCATATATTGGTTGCGGTGAAGCCGCCCAATATGCCGAGCCAAGAGGATGCAAGCGGTGACCCGGATATCTTGACGATCTTGAAGCAAGATATTAAGGAGAGGTACAACAAGCCCGGCAACGTCTTCCTCGGACTCGTTCATCGGCTCGACCGGCCGGTCGGCGGGGTCATGGTGTTCGCCCGCACGTCCAAAGCGGCTTCCCGGCTCTCCGATGATGTGCGCACTCGCAGCATCCATAAGCGCTATCTGGCTGTCGTTCATGGGCGTCCGCCTCATCAGACAGATCGATTGGAGCACTATCTAGTGAAACATGCTTCCACGAATATGGTGAGCGTCACATCCGCCCATGATCAGCAGGGCAAGCGTGCTGTACTTGAATACGAGCTGTTGGATACTACGGATGGCTACTCCCTGCTCGGCATTACGCTGGAAACAGGCAGGCCGCATCAGATCCGCGTTCAGCTCTCCCATATCGGCTGTCCGATCTTCGGCGATCAACGGTATGGACGGGTTCAAGCAGAGGTTGGGCACAACATCGCACTCTGGTCATATCGCTTGGCCTTTACCCATCCGGTTCGCAAGGAGCCAATGAACTTCACAGCCGAGCCGCCGCTTCAGTCGATGCCCTGGAACTTATTCGACATCAATCACGTCAGATAGTACATGGCAGGTTGAAGGACCGCTCGATGCACATGTATGATTGATAGGTACTTCCATCATTAACGTTTCCGGGAGATATGTTTTATGCGCAGAAGATCATTGATTGTATTCATCATCCTATGTCTATTGTCTATCATCTTGGCGGCTTGCGAACTGACAGGCGATGCAAATCAACGGACGGATATTAGCGATGCGGAAACATCCGCCGGATCAGGAGCAGATGGCTTAGCGGACGGCAATGACCATGTGTCAGACGACATGCCGTCAGATCCAGCTCAGGATTCTCCGCCTCAGCCTTATACGGTTGAAGCAACGCTCGTTGCAGTTGGCGATATCATGGTTCATAACCCGCAGTTAACAGCAGCTTATTCGGTTACTACGGCGACCTACTCCTTCGATGACAACTATGTCCAAGTCGCGCCGATCCTGAAAACCGGTGACTGGGTCATCGGCAATCTGGAAACGACGCTAGCCGGTCCGCAGTATCGTTATTCGGGATATCCGGTGTTCAACAGCCCCGACGAACTTGCCGATGCCCTTGTGAACGCAGGTTTCAATATCTTGGGCACTGCCAACAATCATACCTTCGACAAGCGGGAAGCCGGGGTGTTGCGCACGCTGGAACAGCTGAGAGCGAGGAATATCATAGCCGTTGGCACCAATGCGAGTCCAGAGGAACGAGACCAGATTCAGATCGTAACCAAAAATAATATAGACATGGCGTTGCTCGCTTATACATACGGTACCAATGGCATCATCGTACCGGCAGATAAGCCGTATCTCGTCAATATGATCGACGAAGATCGGATGAAGTCCGACATCACTAAGGCTCGTGAGCTGGGTGCTGACGTCGTGACGGTCATGCTTCATTACGGCAATGAGTATGATCGGCAGCCGAGCAAGTATCAGAAGGAGCTGGCGCGCAAAGTCATCAGTTGGGGAGCGGATGTCATCCTTGGCAGCCACACCCATATCGTTCAGCCTTATGAGTTCATCGAAACTGCCGATGAACAAGGAATCCCGCGCAGAGGGGTTGTCATCTATTCGCTCGGCAATTTTATCTCCAATCAAGGCCCCGAGCATGACCTGCCCCTGTATACCGATGTGGGCGTCATCTTCAAGCTGACGATCCGGAAGCACTATCCGGAGGAGACGATCGAGCTGGGCGTGGTGGAGACGATCCCGACCTGGGTGCACAAGTACCGCGATCAGACGAAGCGTCACTATCGCATCCTGCCGCTGGAGGAAGTGCTGTCGGAGCGGGATGACAAGTGGCTCACGGAAGCCGACTACAAGAAGCTGGACGCTTACCTGCAAGAGATGACCAGGCATCTTCATTCGATGGCCGTTCCGGTATCCGAATCGTCCGATTAACCTGCTAAAGGCACGATACAGACTGGCAGCGCCAGCTGTTCGTGCCTTTTTCCTTGTCTTGTTCGATTCGTCATCTTTCGGATTCGGAGAGATTCGGATGTTGATCATGAGCCCTGATTGGACATCTCCGCGGAGCGATTCGTCTGCTCCTCACTGCCCTGCGACGGGGTGATCTTGCCCATCAGATAGCAGAGCAGCTTCTGATTATGCTCCGAGAGCGCATTCAATCTTGCGGCGAAATAGTTTCTGCGAATCTCCACGCCTCTTTCAAACGCGCGTCTGCCCTTGTCGGTCACCTTCAGCCAGACGATGCGGCGATCGAACTCGTCCCGTTCACGCTCGACCAGTTCGTTTCTTTCCATGCGATCGATCAGCGTCGAGATCGCGGCGGGAGAGATATCCAGATGCGGGATCAGATCCGAGGGCTTGGCCCGATCAGATGCGAGGATAAGTTCCAAAGTGTGAAGCTGCACCTCCGTAAGGTCCGGAGCAAGTTCCCTTTCCATATAGGCTTCATAGTCACTTTGAAGCGTCAACCACAACCTGGAGAATTGATCGGAATACATCACTTACCCCCTGACATCCGTCTTGATCATTTCCATTATATCACAACTACCGGCATCGTCGTCTATGGCAGATATGAACGCATCCCGCTCCGCCTGTTCATAACGTGCGGTTGATGTTCGGGGCGATGGCAGACAGGCATCTGCCGTCAGGGCTGAAGGCCCTGTCGGCAGATGTGCGCGCGTCATGCTAACCTGATGATGTCGAGGATCTGCTGGTCCTTCGCAAGGGAAACGACCTGCTTGCCGGTTGCGCGGCGATCCTCGATCGGCACCTGCACCGTGTCAACCGTCCGGACCTCACCGGTGCTTGTCACGACGGACAGCATATACGCTTCCTTCACAAGGAATGCCTTGACGAGCTGCGTACCATTGGAGCGTACCCGCTTCCCTTCCTTGAACTCAAACGTCGATACGCCCTTGCCGCCGCGCCCTTGCTGCGGATAATCCACGACCAGCGAGCGTTTCGCATACCCGCGGTCCGAGAAGACGAGCACTTCCCCCTCATCGCCCTCGAGCCACAGGCCGCCGATCACCTCATCGCCTTCCGCCAGATTGATGCCTCTCACGCCGCCGGAGACGCGGCCCATGCTGCTCACCTCCTGCTCCCGGAAGCGGATGCTCTGGCCGAGTTTGCTGATGAGCAGCAGTTCCTGATCGCCCGAACTCAGCTTCACATCGATCACCTCATCTCCGTCCGACAGCTTGCAGGCGGCGATCGCCGTCAGCCTGTTCGTCGCGTATTCGCCGAGCGGCGTTCGCTTCACCTGGCCGAGCTTCGTCAGGAAGACGAGGCTCTTGCTCTCATCGGTGAAATCCTTGATCGGGATGACACTGACGATGCGATCCTCCCTGGTGATCGGGATGACATTGACGATCGCCGTGCCGTTATCCTTCCACTTGTATTCGGGGATCTGGTGGACCGGAAGATGGAAATATTGACCCCTGTGCGTGAAGATCAGCAGGCTGTCCACCGTATTGACCTCGAACAGATAGCGCAGATAGTCCCCTTCCTTCATGCCCGTCGACTCCACTTCACCGCCCGAGCGGGTGAAGGACATCATGCTCGTCCGCTTGATGTAGCCTTCGTTGGTCAGCGCCACCTTCACATCCTCCGGAGCGACGATGACCTCCAGGTTCACCTTGAGCTCCTCGATCTCCCCGCGGATCTCGGAACGACGGTCGATGCCGTAACGGTCGCGGATATCGGCCAGCTCCTCCTTGATCACCTTGAGCAGCTTCTTCGGGTCCTCCAGGATCCCCCTCAGGTAGGCGATCTGCCTGATGATATCCTTCAGATCCTTCTCCAGGGCATGGATCTCCAGATTCGTCAGACGATACAGCTGCAAGGTGAGGATGGCGTCCGCCTGGCGCTCGGTGAACCCGAAACGGCTGACGAGGTTGTTCTGCGCGTCCTGGCGATTCTTGGACGCCTTGATCGTGGCGATGACGTCGTCAAGGATGTTGAGCGCCTTGACCAGACCTTCCAGGACATGCGCCCTGTCCTCGGCCTTCTCCAGATCGTACTCGGTCCGGTAAGTGACGACTTCCTTCTGGTGGGCGATGTAGGCCTCCAGCATCTCCTTCAGCCCGAGCTGCTTCGGCGTCTTGTTGACGATCGCCACCATGTTGAAGTTGTAGGTGATCTGCAGGTCCGTTTTCTTCAGCAGATAGTTCAGGATGCCCTCCGCATCGGCGTCCTTGCGCAGCTCCACGACGATCCGCATGCCGTCCCGGCCGCTCTCGTCGCGCACCTCGGCGATGCCATCCACCTTCTTCTCCAGGCGGATGTTCTCCATCGCTGTCACGAGCCGCGCCTTGTTGACCTGATACGGGATCTCCGTGATGACGATCTGCTGCTTGCCGCCCCGCAGCGTCTCGATCTCCGTGCGCGAGCGGATATAGATGCGACCTTTGCCGGTCGCATAGGCCTCGCGGATGCCGTCCTCGCCCATGATGATGCCGCCGGTCGGGAAGTCCGGTCCCCTGACGATCTTCATCAGCTCGTCCAGCGACATGTCCGGGCGATCCATCAGCGCGATGCAGGCATCGATCACTTCCCGCAGGTTATGCGTCGGGATCTCCGTCGCGAAACCGGAGGAGATGCCGCTGACGCCGTTGACGAGCAGGTTGGGGAAGCGCGCCGGCAGCACGACCGGCTCCTTGGCTGTGTTGTCGAAATTGTCCTTGAACAACACCGTCCGCTTCTCGATATCGCGCAGGAGCTCCATCGCGATCGGCGAGAGCCTCGCCTCCGTGTAGCGCATCGCTGCCGGCGGATCATCGTCGATCGACCCCCAGTTGCCATGTCCGTCGATCAGCACATGGCCCATCTTCCACGGCTGCGCCATGCGCACCATGCCCTCGTAGATGGACGAGTCGCCGTGCGGGTGATAATTGCCCATGACGTCCCCGACGGTTTTCGCCGACTTGCGGTATGGCTTGTCCGGCGTGTTGCCGGCATCGTACATGGCGTACAGGATGCGGCGCTGCACCGGCTTGAGGCCATCGCGCACGTCCGGGATCGCGCGATCCTGGATGATATATTTGGAGTACCGCCCGAACCGGTCGCCGACCAGCTCCTCCAGATAAGCGGGCAGGAATTGTTCGAGTATGCTCACGTTCTCACCTTCTATTCTTCAAACTCGGTAAAGTCGACATTCTCGATGATCCATCGCTTGCGCGGGTCCACCTTGTCGCCCATCAGGGTGGACACGCGGCGTTCCGCCTTGGCCGCATCTTCGATATGCACCTGGATCAGCGTGCGCGTCTCCGGGTTCATCGTCGTCTCCCACAGCTGCTCCGGATTCATCTCGCCGAGCCCCTTGTACCGCTGGAGCTCGACGTTCTTGCCGAATTCCTTCATGATGCCCTGCAGCTGCTCGTCCGTCCATGCGTAGCGAACCTGGGGCGTCTTGCCGCCTTTCTTCGTCACCTTGTAGAGCGGCGGCTGGGCGATATAGACCATGCCCGCGTCGATGAGCGGCTTCATATACCGATAGAAGAACGTCAGGAGCAAGACCTGGATATGGGCTCCGTCCGTATCGGCGTCGGTCATGATGATGATCTTGCTGTAATTGCTGTCCGTCAGCTCGAAGTCCGAGCCGATGCCGGCTCCGATCGCTGCCGTGATCGCCTTGTATTCTTCATTTTTCAGGATATCCGCCAGCTTCGCCTTCTCCGGGTTCATCGGCTTGCCCTTGAGCGGCAGGATCGCCTGGTAGCGGGAATCGCGCCCCTGCTTCGCCGAGCCGCCCGCGGAGTCACCTTCGACGATGAACAGCTCGTTGCGCGTGAAGTCCTTGGACTGCGCCGGCGTCAGCTTGCCATTCAAATTCGAGCTCTGATTCTTGCCCTTCTTGCCGCTGCGCACCTCTTCCCGCGCCTTGCGCGCCGCTTCGCGCGCCTTGGCCGCCTGGATCGCCTTGCGCAGAAGGTTCTGCGCCGTCTGCGGATTCTCCTCCAGGAAGACGGCCATGCGCTCCGCGACGACCGCTTCCACCGCGCTTCTGGCCTCCATGCTGCCCAGCTGGTCCTTCGTCTGGCCGACGAACTCCACATCCGACATCTTGATGTTGATGACGGCCATCATCCCTTCGCGCAGGTCGACGCCGTCCAGATTCTTGTCCTTCTCCTTCAGCAGGCCGGTCTTGCGCGCATAGTCGTTCATCACCCGCGTAAACGCCGTCTTGAACCCGGTCTCATGCGTGCCGCCGCTGCGCGTCGGGATCGAGTTGACGAACGAGACGATCGTCTCTGTATAGCCGTCGTTGAACTGGACGGCAACCTCGACCTCGATGTCGTCCTTCTCGCCGAAGAAGTGGATCGGCTCATGCAGCGTCGTCCTGTCGCCGTTCAGGAACTGGACGAATTCCCGCGCGCCGCCGTTGTAGTGAAAGGTCTCCTTGTTTCCGCTCCGTTCATCCTTGATGTTGATCGTCAGGCCGGAGTTCAGGAACGCGATCTCCTGCAGCCTCTCGGCCAGGGTATCGTACGAAACGGCGATCCCACCTGCGAACACGCGCTTGTCAGGCTTGAACGTCACCTTCGTGCCTGTCCGGTTCGTCTTGCCGATCACTTCCAGCCCGGTAACCGGCTCTCCCACGTGCTCGACGCCGTCCTTGTCCACCCAATATTCATATCGTTGCCTATGTATCAGTCCGTCGCGGCAGATCTCCACCTCCAGCCACTCGGACAGCGCATTGGTGACGGAGGCGCCGACCCCGTGCAGACCGCCGGATTTCTTGTAGCCGCCGCCGCCGAACTTGCCGCCGGCGTGAAGCACGGTGAATACGACCTGCGGGGTTGGAATGCCAGTCTTGTGCATCGCGGTCGGGATGCCCCGTCCGTTGTCCTGGACCGTGATGGAGTTGTCCGCATGGATCGTCACCTCGATCTGCGTGCAGAATCCCGCCAGATGCTCGTCCACGGCGTTATCGACGATCTCCCATACCAGATGATGCAGACCTGACGAGGATGTGGAGCCGATATACATCCCCGGGCGCTTGCGAACAGCGACGAGGCCTTCCAGCACCTGGATATCGTCCGCCCCATAGCTGCTCTCGCCGGATGGCGTATCCGGCGATGGCACCGTGAATAAATCCAGCTGTTCTGTCATTCAAGCTCCTCCCAACGAACTTTATTCTGTAAGTATATAAACAGATTCGCTTCCATTGCAAGCGTTCAGCCTGCGATCAAACGTTGCAGCGCCTGCAGGCGCTCCTCATCATGCTCCGGCGAATCGTTCGACTCGAAAGCCGCAAGCATGCCTTCCGCATAACGGGTGGCCTCACCCTCCAGATGCGCGGCAAGGGCAGCGATCGCCTCCCGGAAGGCCCCTCGGTAATGCTCGATGAATGCTTCCTGGCTGGACTGGGCAAGCCGCCTGATGCGCTCCTGCAGCATCGACTCCAGCTCGTTCCTGAGCTCAGCCTTGCCTCCCTGCTCGAAGAATTGGCGATTGTTGCGATAGGCGCCTCTGACCGCCTTCCATTCTCCCTGCTCCTCCGCAAGCTCCGCCTCGCAGTTCGGCGCCGTCCACTCCGGCAGGCTCCGTTCAGCAGCCGTGAAGCCCTGCAGCGATGCGCTGATCTGCCTGGCGCTGTCCTCCTCGATGCCCTTGAGCAGGCGATTCATGAAGGTCTCGATGCGAAGCGTGGTCGCCCTGAGCTCCTGGCTGAAGTCAAAGGCCAGATATTGCAGCAACTCCCTGTAGGCGATCGACAGTTTGTCCTTCTCACCGAGGCCCGCCTCTGCAAATGTGGACGGATTAAACGCCAGGTTGTACAGCTCGCCGTAGCGGAAGGTGACGCGCTGCGCCGCATAATAGATAAGCTCCTGGATCTCCTTGACCAGGTCCTCCATGCGCCGCGTCTCGCCAAGAGTCGCCAGCATGCTCCTGGCTGCCGCCAGTCCCTCGATCATCCGCTTCGCCTGCGCCTTACGGTCGCTTCTTGCTTCCCGCATCGTGCGGATCCATTCCGCCAGCGCCTCGCTGCTGCGCACGAGCTCCTGCTCGCCGCTGCGTATGCTCATCTCGGCCAGCTCTTCCTGCACGAAGCGGTAGAACTCCGACTCGAACCTGCGCATGCCGGATCGCTCGTAGCCCTCGGCATCTCCCGCCGTCAGGCTCTCGCTGGCGCGCAGGCTGGATACCGGATAGATGCGCGGCTCGCGAATGCCGAAGGTGGCCAGATTGCTGCGCACGTGCTCGACCACCTCGGCCAGCTCCTCCTCGCTTGAGGCCAGGTCCGCCGCATTGACGATGAAGAACATCTTGTTCAGCGCGAACGTATCCTTCACCCGCCCGAGCTGCAGCAGAAACTCCCTGTCGGCATGGGAGAACGCATGGTTGTAATAGGTCACGAACAGGATGGCATCGGCATTTTTGATATAGTTGAAGGCCACGCCGGTATGGCGGGCATTGATCGAGTCCGCTCCCGGCGTATCGACCAGGATCATGCCCTGTTCCGCAAAGGCGCTGTCGATATACAGATCCACCGATTCGAGGAAGCAGGCATGGGACTCATCCGCCACCGCCTGGCGGTAAATCTCCGTATCCACCCGCTCAGCGGTGCCAAGCTTCGGCCCATATCGTTCCCAGCCCTTGCGCACGGCATTCAGGAACGCGACATGCACCTTGGCGCCCGGCGCCGCCTTGCTCATATCCGCTCGCTCGATCGCCTGGATCAGTTCCTCATCCGCCGCCGGCACTTTGGCCTGTAGCTTGTCGAGCGACAAACGGATATCGGCCGCCATCGCGGCGGGCGATTTGTAATACAGTCTCGCATAGCCGCCCGGATTGTCGCTGGATGGCGGCAGCACGGAATTGATCGCCGCGGTCGTCGGATTCGGGGACACGGGCAGAACCCTCGTATGCAGCAAGGCGTTGGCGAAGGAAGACTTCCCTGCGCTGAAGGCGCCGAACAGGGCGATCGTGTACCGGTTCTGCTCCAGCCGCTCCGACTTCTCCCTTAGCGTGCGGGCGAAGCTGTCGAAGATCGGCAGACCGTCCAGCAGCTCGCTGGCCTGACGCAAGCGAGCCGCAGCGGCGCGCAGCTTCGCCTGGGCGCCCTGCGAGATATGCCATCCGCCAGCGAAAGCGCCTGCCTCCCTTCTGTCCGGCTGCACGCTGACCGCCGCTGCCGGCGGCTGCTGCTCCGCCTGTTGCCGGCGGCTCAGGCGCACCTGCCTCAGCTCCACATTCAGTTTGCCGTGCAGCTCATTCAACGACGGCAAGATTCCGCGCGCAAGCATGTCGCCGAACGAGCTCCGCAGTTCGTCGACGTAGCGCTGCATCTCTTCATCCAACTGGCGGAGCGCGCCGCGCGCCTCCGCGCGCTTCTGCGCCTCGGTCAGTCGGCCCTTCAGGCTGCGCCTTCTTTCCTCATAGATCGGACGAAGGATCTCCTGCAGCCGCTCCAGAACCTCCCACAGCTTCTTGCGATAGCGTTGCCTGATCTCCTCGGCGACAGTCCTGGCATATTGCAGCGTATAGGAGTCATCGAAATGCCCGCCCGGGATCACCAGACCTTCCAGCAGGTCCTCCTCGATCGGGACATGCAGGCCGTCCAGCAGGTTGGCCGCAGCCTCAGCCGCTTCCCCCTGAAGCGCCCAGCCTTCGATCAGCTGCTTCACATAATCCGTGACGTGCCAGCGCACATGCGCATCGGCCTGCCTCTCGACCTCCTCGCGCCATGCCTTGCGTCTCTGCTCCCGCTCCGCCTGCGTCTTGCGCTCGCTGAACAGGAATCCGACGCGGAAGCCCGCCTTCTTCGTCTCCAGATATTGCTGGGCGATATCGCGCGAAGGTGCCGGGATCACGTTGGCATTGTTCAGGATCTTCGCCAGTTCCTGTCTGGCAGGTTCGGCAAGTTGCGCATACGCCTCATCCAACGCCCGCAGCTCCTGCTCCAGCTGCCCGGGGGACGACTCGTCCGCCGCTTCATCGGACGATTCCGCTTGGTCTGCCTGCGCCTGGCTCGTCTGCTCCAGACGTTCGCGCAGCTCCTTCTGCTGCTCCCTGAGCCATTCCTCATGCTCCCGGATCAGCTGCAGCGCCGCCTGCAGCACGCCTCCGGTCAGCATGGTATGACTCTCGCCGATCAGCCTCTCGATGAGCTTGATCAGCAGATCCCACTCGTTGTTCGCATCCTCCGGCTTCTTGACGGAGACGAACATGACAGCCTGCGGCGTGAGCTTCCAGTCTTCCAGCGCTTCGTAGACGCGGTCGCGGAAGGAAGCGAAGCTGAGCTCCTCCGCCCGGTGCTTGTCGATCTGGTTGACGATCAGATAGAGCGGCTTGCCGAATTCCGACAATTTGCGAATATAGTGAAAATTCATCTCGGACAGAACATGGTTGTAATCCATGACATAGAAGATCGCATCCGCCATATGCAGCGCGTCCTCCGTCGCCTTGCGGTGAGCATCGTCCGTCGAGTCCACCCCCGGCGTGTCCAGCAGACGGGCTGCGTCCCTGAGGAGCGGCACCGGATAGCGGATGTGGACCCGCCTGATCTCCAATCCATCGCGGCACGCCTCATCCAGTTCAGCCAGCGTGACATGCTTCTCGCCGATTCCCGCCTGCTCCACGACCACATCCTCGTCCCCGTTCTCGATCAGCACCACGTTGGCGCTCGTCGGGATCGGGCTGGAGGGGAGGATCGAAGAACCGCACAGCCGGTTGATGAGGCTCGATTTGCCCGCGGAGAAATGGCCGCAGAACGTAAAGTCCGCCTTGCGGCGCTCCAGCTTGCGCAGCAGATCTCCGATCTTCTCCGCCCTCTCCGCATCGCCCTTCCCAGCCATCGTGACTCGCATCTGAGACAATTGATTCATCAATTCTTGCGCGATCTCCATGACGCTCTCCATCTGCTTGTTACCCCTACCCTGCCTGTTTAGTTTATATTTTGTCACGCGACCCATCGGTCGCATGGGTTCATCAACAACAGAAAACCGATGATCATCCTGCGCATCCCGCACAGAAGATCACCGGTTTCTAGTGTAGCATATTTTCACACAACGTTGACATCCAAAAATTCATATTGAGCCTCGATCAGCGCCTTGTAGGTGCCGCCCTTGCGCATCAGTTCGTCGTGGTTGCCCTGCTCGATGATGTGGCCATGGTCGAGGACGATGATGTTGTCCGCATGGCGGATCGTCGACAGGCGGTGCGCGATCATGATCGAGGTGCGGCCGCTGAGCAGGGTCCTCAGAGCCTCCTGGATCTTCACTTCCGTCTCGGTGTCGATGCTCGCCGTCGCTTCGTCCAGGATCAGGATCTTCGGATCCGCCAGGAGCGCCCGCGCGAAGGACAGCAGCTGCCGCTGACCCATCGACAGGACATTGCCGCGCTCCTCCACCTGCGTATCATACCCCTGCGGCAGCTTGACGATGAAGTCATGCGCGTGAACCGCGCGCGCCGCCATCTCGACCTCCGCATCCGTGGCGTCCGGGCGTCCGAAACGGATGTTGTCGCGGATCGTGCCGGAGAAGATGAACGTATCCTGCAGCACGATGCTGATCTGCGAGCGGAGGCTGGACAGCGTCACATCGCGGATGTCGCGGCCGTCGACGAGGATGCGTCCGCCCGAGACGTCGTAGAAGCGGCTCAGCGCGTTGATGATGCTCGTCTTGCCCGAGCCCGTATGGCCCACGAGCGCCACGGCCTGCCCCGGCTTGATCTCGAAGCTGATGCCACTCAGGGCATTACGGGTATGGTCATAGGTGAAGGTGACGTTGTCGAAGACCACATGCCCCTTGATCGGCGGCAGCTCTTCGGCATCGCTCTTCTCCTTCACGTCCGGACGCTCGTCGATGAACTCGAAGATCCGTTCGGAGGAGGCCATGGCGATCAGCAGCTGCGAATACATCTGTCCGAGCCGGTTGATCGGCTCCCAGAAGTTGCCGATGTAGTTGGCGAACATGACCAGCGTGCCGACCGTCATCGCTTCGTTCTGGGCGAGATAGGAACCGTACAGGAACAGGATCAGGATGCCGATCGCCGAAGTGACCTCGATGATCGGACCGAAGGACTGGTTGAGCGCCGATGCGCGGTTCCACGAGCGGAGGTTGCGCATATTCATCTGATCGAAGTAGGCGATGTTCTCCAGCTCCTGCGTGTACGCCTGGGTGACCTTGATGCCCTGGATGCTTTCGTTCAGATGGGAGTTGATGCGCGACTGGTTCATCCGCACATCCTGCCAGGCGCGACGGATCTTCTTGCGCAGCTTCGTCGAGACGAAGAACATGATCGGGACGGTGATCATCACCGCGAACCCGAGCTTGAAGTTGATGACGAGCAGGATGATGACGATGCCCATCAGCTGCAGCATGTCGATGATCAGGTTGACGATGCCGCTTGTGAACAGCTCCTGCAGCGAATTGATGTCATTGGTTACCCGGACGAGCACCGAACCGGCGGGACGCTGGTCGAAGAAGCGAAACGACAGGTTCTGGATGTGCTTGAACAGGGCGGCGCGCAGGTCGAAGATGACCTTCTGGCCGATGATGTTCATGTGACGGATCCGGTATTTGTTCATGACGAGCTGGATGCAGAACATCACAAGGATGATGGCGGACATCGTCATGAGCAGCCGGGCGTCCTTGCCCTTGATTGCGGAGTCGATCGTATAGCCGATCAGGAACGGGATCGAGACCTTCGTGATCGTGCCGACGATGGTCGCCAGGATCACCGGGATCAGCTTGATCCTGTACGGCTGGATGTATTGCAGCAGCCGGCTCATCTGCTTCCAGTTGAACGGCTTCTCGATGGCGTTGTCATCCTGGTAGACGAATCTTTCCTGCCGTCCGGCGCCGGTTGCCTTGACCGTATCTTGCGCGGCCTGCTTACCCATTGACAACGCCCCCTTTCTTCCCGTAGCGAATCTCTTCCGGCAGGTCCGAGAACTGGATATCGTAGGTGTCCCGGTAATGTCCCGGCACCTGGATCAGCTCCTCGTGGGTGCCGCGCTGCACGATCTCGCCGTGGTCGAGGACGAGGATCTCATCCGCGTGCTTGAGCGAGGAGATGCGGTGCGCGATGATGAACGTCGTCCTGCCCTTCATCGCGTTCTGCAGCGCTTGCTGGATCTCATGCTCCGTTCTCATGTCGACCGCGCTGGTCGAGTCGTCGAACACGATGATCTTCGGATCCACCACCAGCGCCCGGGCGATCGCGATGCGCTGCTTCTGCCCTCCGGACAGTCCGAGACCGCGTTCGCCAACGATCGTATCGTAGCCCTGCGGAAGCTCCATGATGAAGTCGTGCGCGCAGGCGATCCTGGCCGCCCGTTCGATGTCCTCCATCGTCGCATCGCTGCGACCGTATGCGATGTTGTTGCGGATGGACGAGGAGAACAGGAACGTCTCCTGGAACACGAAGCCGATTCTCTCGCGCACGCTCTGCGGCGTGTACTCGCGAATATCGCGGCCATCCAGCAGGATCTGGCCGGACTTCACGTCGTACGCCCGCATCAGCAGCTGAACGAGCGTCGACTTGCCGGCCCCGGTGCCGCCGAGGATGCCGATCACGGAGCCCGGCTTCGCATGGAACGAGATGTTCTTGAGCGCCGGCTCGCTGTCCGGATATTTGAAGGTGACATTGCGGAACTCCACCTCGCCGCGGAAGGTCTTCGGATCCAGCTCGATCGCATGCTCGGCTGCCTTGATGTGGATCGGATGATGGGTGATCTCCTTGATCCGTTCGACGGAGGCCTTCGCCTGCGTATAGACGTTGATATGGTAGCCCAGGCCCCAGAGCGGTCCGATGATGTACCAGATCAGCGAGGAGAATGTCACCAGCTGACCGAGCCGGATCGTATCGTTGATGACGAACCAGCCGCCGACGAGCACGAGGATGACGACGCACAGATTCGCCAGGAACTCCATGACCGGGAAGAAGCGAGCCCACAGTCCGGATGCGTGGATGTTCCTGTCCTGATAATCTTCGTTAACGTTAACGAACTTGTTCACCTCAAAGGGTTCCCTGGCAAATGACTTCACCGTCCGCACCCCGGCGATATTCTCCTGCACCGCCGTGTTCAGCTTGCCCATCGAGATGCGGATCGCGCGGAAGGCCGGGTGAATCTGACGTTCGAAATGCAGCGCCCTCAGCACCAGGAACGGCATGGGGATGAGGGCGATGAGCATCAGCCGCCAATCGATGACGGCCATGGCGATCATGCCGATGCCAACCATGATGAACACGTTCAGGAATTGCGCGAAGCCGAAGGCCATAAACCCGCGAATCCCGTCGAGATCACCGGTGAGGCGCGACATCAGATCGCCGGTCTTCGCCCGGTCATAGTACTGGAAGGATAAGTACTGCAGTTTCTTGTACAGCGTGTTGCGCATGTTGTAGGCGATCAGGTTGCCGAATCTCGTACCGGTGAAGCCGTGGCAATACTGAATCGCCGCCTTCGCCACGATGAACACGACAACCAGCAGGGCGAGGTGTGGAACGCGATCAAAATTGGCCGTATCGATATCGTCGATGAGGCGTCCCAACAGAAACGGATAAGCGACTCCCAGCCCGGTCGCGATCACCAGGAAGAAGATTGACCAGTAGAGCCACCATCGGTGTTTCCAATAATACTCCTTGAGATCGTTGAACACATTAGCCCCTCTTCCCTCGAATATGTTATTTGGCAATCTTAACATCGCTCCGAGCATCCATCAATACCGAAAATGAACCCGAAAGTGCTGTAAATTTGGATATCATCAGAAAACCTTCGCGCACCTTGTTGCATGATCAATAATCCTGCAAATCCCTCAATTTTCTTCACACAATTGTCACTTTTGCAGGATCCATCCAGCCGAATGACTGGAAAAATCGAAGCCCCTTTTCCCGGCTGCCTGCCAGGGAAAGGGGCTCTCGCCTGCTTCACGTTATTGGACATAGGTGTCTCCATCCGGCAAGAGGATCTCGAACAGCTCGCCGCGCTGCAGAATCGTGATGTCATCGTCCTTCATGACCACGACATCGCGCCTGGAACGCATTCGTTTCAGATAATCGCTGGGAACCTCTCCGGATTCGCTGACCACCACTCCCTCGATGACGGTCTCCTCGTCTTCCTCCAGACTCGTCTGCCGAATCTTCTCATAGATATCGGAGAACACATCGAATCGGTCCGTATAAACGGATATGCACTTCATGAACATCCCACCTCTCCTGTTGGATGCGCGGTTATTCCTTCTTGCGTCTGGTAGTAGCTTGCCTAGGAGGCTGGGATTTCATGCGCTTCTTCCCATAATTGCACACGTCGATCAGCGGACATACCTCGCACTGAGGTTGCTGCGCCTTGCAGTGATAGCGGCCGAAGAAGATGAGGCGATGATGGGTGATCGTCCATTCATCGCGCGGCACCTTGCGCATGAGCTTCCGCTCGACCTCAAGCACCGAATCTTCCTCGGCAGCAAGGCCCAGTCGCTTCGAGACGCGCTCCACATGCGTATCGACCGCGATCGCCGGGACGCCAAAAGCGTTGGACACGACGACATTGGCCGTTTTCCTGCCCACTCCGGGGAGCTCGACCAACTGCTCATGCTGCTGCGGCACCTGGCCATTGTATTTGTCGATCAGGATCTGACACAGGCGCTGGATGTTCCTGGCCTTGTTCCGATACAGACCGATGCGGCGGATGTCCTGCTCCAGCTCCTCGAGCGGAACGGCGAGATAGTCCTCGGGACGTTTGTACTTGCGGAACAGGTCAGCCGTAACCTTGTTGACTGTTTCGTCTGTACATTGCGCGGACAGGAGGACAGCGATCGTCAGCTCGAACGGATTGGAGTGGTTCAACTCACAATGCGCATCCGGGAACATCCGGGCGATCGTGTCCAGGATATGCCGCACTTTCTGTTGGTGATTCATATCATGTCTTCCCAATCCTAGTATTTTTCGATCTCGACAATCTCATTGTTGACGATATAGACGTAAAGGCGATCATTCTTGCTCAGGGCGGACAGCTGGATCAGCGAGTTGCCCGAGCGCACGATCACATTCGGCGACAGGGTATAGGTTTCCACCTCGCCCGTTGCGTACAGGAACGAGATCTGGTTGTTCGACTCCAGCCTGTTCATCGTTTTCGACTGTCTGATCACAACCTCGGCGATGGTGTGGCCTTCCTTGTCGCGGGCGAAGCTGATCCGGTCGCCCGGCTGCAGCGCCGTGACCGCGATCGCTTCCTTGTTTCTGTACAGCTCGAAGTTCTTCGCCGTATCGATCTGCACGATCTTCTGACCCGGAGTCTCGATGATCAGCCTGTTGTTGATCCGATCGATGCTCTGCAGCTGACCATAGCTGAACTCCAGGATATTGATGGTCACAGGTGATTTCCCATAGTAGGTTACGGTTACCGTCTGCCCGACCTTCAGATCATTGATCGTCGGATAGGCCTTGCCAGGATCCTGGATGGTCACATAGTTCGACAGGTAGATCGTCTGGGTCTTGTTGCTGTCATCGCGAAGCGTCAATGACCTGGTGACGTAATTGATGCTGTCGATCTTGTACTTCACGACCTTCTTCAGCATGATGATCGACACTGTCGCCTGATCCGTGCTGAGCCTGAGCTGCACCTCGTCGCCGATCTTCACGTCAGTCAGCGATGTGGTGGACTGACCCAGAATCTCCACGAAGGCGTATTGACTCAGATTCAGCGAGATATCTCCAAGCACCGGATTGCTCAGCACGATTCGGCGGGTCTGCGGGTTGTAGTCCTTGATCATTCCGGTGTAGCTGTCCGAGAGGCGAATGCGTTGCACGTAATCGCCAGTAACGACCAGGTCGACGCGCTGGTTCACCTTCAACTGACGGCTGATCTGATCGATCGGGTACTCAATGCCGTATACTTCGACGACGGTGTTGTCAGTCACGCGCAGGAAGCCCAGCTCCTTGCCGTCATCGATCGAGATATAGCCGCGGTCCAGATAATAGCCGAGCAACGTGACCATCTGCATGTTTTTGATATTGCGATTCTCGATGCGGATCGAGGTGACCTTCTCCTCCGAGCTCAGCGTGAGCGTCAGCAGGTCCCCCACATAGATGTCCCCGAGCGTAGGCGCCGCCATGCCGTCCAGGACGACCGTCACGTTGTCGGCCAGGTCATAGGCAGCCGGTTTGCCTTCGCTGGTGCGGATGTTCAGGACCGAAGGCTTGCCTTCCACGACGCTGATAAACGTGCCCTGCACTGGAGGAACGTATTTCTCGGTGATCTCGATCTCCGCAACGTAGCCGTTCACGACCTTGTAGCTGACGACGTCGGACACGACCACATCGGACAGGGACACAACCTTGCCCTTGTGCGAGACGAACAGTTGGTCAGCCAGCGGGTAGATCTCCGCCTGGCCGGAGCTGTTATCCCGCACGGTCAACTCCTGGTCGCTGATCGCCATGATCAAGCCTGTCGAGATCTTGCTGAGCGGCTTGCTCCTGACGGTAACCTCGATCACCCTGCTCGAGACGGTGCTTCGCTTCAGCTCCACGATGCTGCGTGGCACGAGCTGCTCCAGGCTGATGGCGCTGCCGTCCTCATCGTTCACCTGAGCATATGGAGCCAGCAGATATTGGACATCGGAGCTGTCCACGACGATCTCGATGATGCCGGAAGAAGCATCGACCGATTTCAGTTCGCCGGTGATCGTCTCCGTCGGCTCCTCATCTGCGGTCACTTCGACATAGACAGCGACCCCGTCGCTGGTCACGACATAGACCTGCCGATTGATCCGCACCTCGGACTTCAGGACCTGGAGGTTCTGGTCATATCGATAGTATGCCGTATCGCTGGCAAGCGCGATCGCATGGATCGTGCCTTGCGCGTCCCTCACCCGCAGCTGGTCGTTCGTGATCGAGACGACGATGCCGGAGATCGTATTTGAACCGCTGTTCACGTAGGACGCTGCCTTGCCGAATACGCTGGCCACCTCCGCGCGGGTGATCGTCCTGAGCGGATAGAAATAATTGTCCGTGGTGCCCGTGATGACGCCGAGCTTGACCGCAGCATTCACATAGCCCAGAGCATCGGCTGAGATATCTCCGTTGTCGTTAAACGACGTCGGAACATTCGCCGCATCAAGCGCATCCTGTTCCTTGTCGAGAGCGCGCACGATGATCTTCGCGACCCATTCCCGCTTGGCGCTCCGTTCTCCCCAATTAATATGGCCGTTGTTGACCCCTTCCTCACTTGGCTTGAGGATGCCTTTGCTAAGCGCATATAACACGTACGGTTTCGCCCATTCTGCGACCTGAAGCGACGTGCCGACGTTGGTCAGGTTCTTCGCTTCCTCCTCCGAGCCGAGCAGGCGAACCACCATCGCGATCACTTCTTGCTGGGTGACGTTGTCATTCGGCGCATAATGGCCGTCGCTCTTGCCGGTTACGACGCCAAGAGCCGCCAGCTTCGCGACCTGCTTCTGCGACCAGTGCGTGGCTGTATCCGGGAAGATCAGCCTCGGCGTAGCCGCGAAGGCCGACATTCCCCCTGCAGCCAGGATAACGATAAGCATCCAGATGACCGTTCGTTGCAATCGCAATTTCATTCGTTCATGTTCCCCTCTCCGTGTTATTGAGCCATGGCATGGACTGTGTTCATAGCTGCAGATACTGTTTGATCGCATTCACGATCGCTCGCGCGATCTTGTCCTGGAAGTTGCTGTCGTACAGCAGTTCCTCTTGCTCCTTGTTCGAGATGTAGCCGACTTCAACCAGTGTTGCAGGCATGTTGGCAAGTCGCAGCACCTTGTAATCCTGCTGCCTGACGCCGCGGTCCCGGAAGCCGGTCGCTTCCACCACGTGCTGATGGACCACGTCAGCGAAATACTTGCTTGCGCTGCTGTAATAGTACGTTTCGGTGCCGCTCACGGAAGGTATGTAGGTATTGCCGTGAATCGACAGGAACAGATCCGCATCGATCCGGTTGGCGATCGCCGCACGCTCATCCAGCTCGATGAACGTATCATCGGATCTTGTGAGCACAGGCTTGATGAACGGCTCCTCCAGCAGCAGCTGATAGATCTTCGTCGTCAGCGACAGCGTGTAATCCTTCTCGTAAGCGCCGCTGTAGGCGATGGCGCCGGGGTCCTTGCCGCCGTGACCGGCATCCAGCACAACGACGTATGACTTGCTGCTGATGTTGAGGATGATCTGGTTCGGATCATTCGACGGGACGAGCGAATACTGCACCGCCTGGTTCAGATCGACGACGAGCCGAACCTGGGACGGATTGTCGCTGAACAGGGCATAACGGATGCGCTGGATATGCGGATGCGTGCTGGTTATCTGGCCGTTCAGCTGCGACGGCTCTCCGTTCAGGATCGTCCCCAGCTTGCTGTTCGGAATATCGATCACGATGCGGTTCGGATCAGTGAGCGTGAAGGTATTGGCCTGGATCGCCCCATCGGCCTTGATGACGACCTGATCGCCGACGATCTGGATCGAACCGATCGCCGACATTCCGCCGGTCGATCCGCCTGCGCTCTCCACCCCATCGCGCGAGCCGCCCGGGTTCGCCGCAGGCATCCCGCTCTGTCCGCCTCCGCTGCCCGTATCCGTGGCCGGGCTTGAAGGCTCGGCAGGCGATGGCGACGAGGGCGACGAGGGCGGCGTCCAGTCACCGACCGGGATGTACAGGAGCAGAGCATGCTTGACGACATCCCAGGTCATCTTCAGCGCCATCGCCTTGCTCACCGCATCGGCAGGCAGATAGATCTCATTGGACAGCACGATCGGCGGCGCATCGATTCGAACGGTTTCACCTTGCATGATGGCATAACGTTCATTCAGGACGAATTGTGCCTTGTACTTGCCGCGCTCCAGAGCCAATGTCTGACTCTTGTCATCCCATACGGTCAGCACGGACAATTCCTGGTTGAGGAAACTCTGGGATATGTATGGCTTGTCTTCTATTAATCTGGCGTTATAATTCCTGGCGACGAGCTTTCCATCCACATAGAGATCGACTTGCGAGTCCAACGCGCTGACTGCTGTCGGCAACATCAGCAGAACGAACAGCAACGCCGCCATCACGCTCAATTTAACGGGAAATCTTTTCATCGTTCACCCCATCATCTCCATCTTCTGTATATTACAAATCTATCACAAAACTCCCCATCATTCTACAAAACATGCGTTAATATAGACGCTCCGGATGACAAGAAGTTGCAGAAAAACTGGCAATCTTCGGAATGTTTCCAACCGCTCGATCTGGTCTAGTGGAAGCCCCGATGCGAACCAGCTTGCCTCCGCTCCTTGCACCTGATGCTGGCAATCTGCTCGTGCCGCTGATCGTTTAGACTGATCGAGGTATATCACGTGTGCCGCATTCACGTGTGCCGCAGTATTGATTTGAGTTATCCCGCTTGTGCGGCAGATATGATTCGCCTGATCGGGACAGCCCGCTTGTGCGGCAGATATGATTCGCCTGATCACGACAGCCCGCTTGTGCGGCAGATATGATTCGCCTGATCACGACAGCCTGCTTGTGCGGCAGATATGATTCGCCTGATCACGACAAGCCATTTGTGCTGCAGTTCATCATTTCGTCTTCTGTCGCCTGTTCAGTCGCCTTCATAAGGATGATGCCGCTTCTTGCTGCAGTTTGCCTTCCATACGGCCATAGTCCAAAAGCGATTCTTCCGTGTCCGATTTATGCTTACCACTACATCCCAAGCGGTCGAAGCGGCGTGAGAGAAGATTTTTTCTTCTCTCAGAAGTTCCCAGGCAGTCGAAGCGGCGTGAGATGCGGTCGTGCTGTAGTCTGTCATCCGATGGACTACAGCCATCGGAATATGTAATACCGCTGGTCTTGTGCCAATCCTGAGATAACACTGCTTACCCTCGCGCGATTTTCCATCGTAAGCAGATTTTTTCGGCTTACAGCCTCCGCTCGACCGCATTTCTACGCTGTAAGCAGATTTTTTCGGCTTACAGCCTCCGTTCGACCACATTTCTACGCTGTAAGCAGATTTTTTCGGCTTACAGCCTTCGCTCGACCGCATTTCTACGCTGTAAGCAGATTTTTTCGGCTTACAGCCTTCGCTCGACCGCATTTCTACGCTGTAAGCAGATTTTTTCGGCTTACAGCCTTCGCTCGACCACATTTCTACGCTGCAAGCAGATTTTTTCGGCTTACAGCCTCCGCTCGACCGCATTTCTACGCTGTAAGCAGATTTTTTCGGCCTACAGGCGCTTCGTCCGTTCAGAGTGCGGCATCACAAGAGTCTGCTCAACCTTGCATACCTCTCACCGGATCAACAGCTTCACAGAGTCTCCACGAACTGCCGAAACTCCCGACCGATTCAGCCGCCAGCAGCTCGCACACGATTTCGTACGATCATTCGCGTACATCCTGACCGCGTCCGCACCTATGTACGCCGGCGTCGCCCGGACCTTTCCCGGCATCAAAAAGCAAGGGCCGCCCATCGGCCAGCTTCAACCGGCTTCCGGACAGCCCTCTCTTGATTCACCTGTTACCTGTTAGTCGCTCATCCGCGGCTTATGCCCAGGAGGCGAATTTCTCAGCCATTCTGGCTTCGTAAGCGGCGATCTTGTCCTCATGCTGCAGCGTGAGCCCGATATCGTCCAGGCCGAGCAGCAGGAACTGGCGGCGATGCTCCTCCAGATCGAACTGGATCTCCAGCCCATAATCGTCGCGGATCAGCTTGTTCTCCAGATCGACGTGCAGCTTGTAGCCTTCATAACGGGCCGTGCGCTGGAACAGCTCCTCCACTTGCTCCTCCGACAGCTTGATCGGCAGGATGCCGTTCTTGAAGCAGTTGTTGTAGAAAATATCTGCGAAGGACGGTGCGATGACGACTCTGAAGCCGTAGTCCAGGATCGCCCACGGCGCATGCTCGCGGGACGAGCCGCAGCCGAAGTTGGCGCGCGAGATGAGGATCGATGCGCCCTTGTAGCGCGGCTTGTTCATCTCGAAATTCTCGTTCGGCGTCACGCCATCCTCCAGGAAACGCCATTCATAGAACAGAAACTGGCCAAAGCCCGTGCGTTCGATACGCTTCAGAAATTGCTTCGGGATGATCGCGTCCGTGTCGACGTTCACGCGATCCACTGGAGCGACTATGCCGCTGTGTTGAGTGAATTTTTCCATCGTCAGCTTGCTCCTTTCCGTATCCTTAATGCCGTTAAACCGTTACCGGTTCTTCTTTGAATTCCCAGTAGCGCACATCGACGAAATGCCCCATGATCGCAGCCGCAGCGGCCATCTCCGGCGACACGAGATGCGTGCGTCCGCCGCGTCCCTGACGGCCTTCGAAGTTGCGGTTGGAGGTCGAAGCGCAGCGATCTCCGGGATTCAGCACGTCCGGGTTCATCGCCAGACACATGCTGCAGCCTGCGTCGCGCCATTCGAAGCCAGCCTCGATGAAGATCTTGTCGAGACCTTCCTTCTCCGCCTGCAGCTTCACGCGGCCGGAGCCCGGCACGACGATCGCCTCGACGTTCGGATGCACCTTGTAGCCTCTGACAACCGCAGCCGCCTTGCGCAGATCTTCGATGCGGCCGTTGGTGCAGGAGCCGATGAACACCTTGTTGATCGTGATGTCCGTCATCTTCGTCCCTGGAGTGAGGCCCATGTATTCAAGCGCCTTCTGCGCTGCCTTGCGTTCGTTCTCGGTCGGGAAGTCGTCCGGATGAGGCACAACGTCGGTGACGTCGCGGCCCATGCCCGGCGAGGTTCCCCAGGTGACCTGCGGTACGAGCGAGTCGATGTCGAACTCGACTCTGGCGTCAAATACGGCGCCTTCGTCGGTTCTCAGCTGCTTCCATTCTTCCACCGCGCGGTCAAATGCCTCGCCCTTCGGCGCATATTCGCGTCCGCGCAGATATTCGAAGGTCGTCTCGTCTGGCGCGATCATGCCTGCGCGCGCGCCGGCCTCGATCGACATGTTGCAGATCGTCATCCGCTCTTCCATCGACAGGGCGCGGATCGGCTCACCCGTATATTCAATGACATAGCCCGTTGCGAAGTCCGTGCCGTACTTGCTGATCAGGCCGAGGATGATATCCTTCGCCGACACGCCAGGCTTGCGCTGGCCCTTGAAGTGCACCTCCATCGTCTTCGGCTTCGCCTGCTGCAGACATTGCGTCGCCAGCACGTGCTCCACCTCGCTCGTCCCGATGCCGAACGCGAGCGCGCCGAAAGCGCCATGGGTCGACGTATGGCTGTCACCGCAGACGATCGTCTTGCCTGGCAACGTCAGACCGAGCTCCGGTCCCATGACGTGCACCACGCCCTGGTCGATCGTGTTCAGGTCATACAGCTTGATCCCGAAGTCGCGGCAGTTCCTGGTGAGCGTATCGACCTGCTGCTTGGAGATCGGGTCCTTGATATTGAAGCGGTCCTTCGTCGGAACGTTGTGGTCCATCGTCGCAAAAGTCAGGTCCGGACGGCGCACCTTGCGGCCTGCCAGGCGCAGTCCTTCGAACGCTTGCGGACTCGTCACCTCGTGCACCAGGTGAAGATCGATATACAGGATGCTAGGTTTGCCTTCCTCCTGGTGGATGACGTGATTGTCCCAGATTTTTTCGAACATTGTTTTCGCCATTTCTCGTCACCTCTGCCCATTTCATCATTCATCGTTTGAATCTATCGTACCATAGCGTGCATGATAGTTCCAAGATATAATAACTATAAAAGCTATAGACAAACATAATACCCTCAAACTTCATTCGAACCTGCACAGGAAGGAACTGATTCCCCTTGGAAATCCGGCAATTGCAATATGTGGTGCAAATCGCCCTTGAGAAAAACTTCTCCCGCGCTGCCGAGAAGCTGCACATCGCCCAGCCCTCGCTCAGCCAGCAGATCGCCAAGCTGGAGCGGGAGCTCGGCATCCTGCTCTTCCAGCGCAACACCAACTCCGTCGATCTGACGTATGCGGGGAGCATCTTCGCCGAACGGGCGCAGAAGATCCTCGATCTCGTCGCCCAGCTGAAGCAGGAGATGGACGACATCTCGCAGATGCGCAAAGGGCGGCTGATGATCGGCAGCCTGCCGATCACCGGCGCCCATGTCTGGCCCCAGGTGCTGCCGGTGTTTCAGCAGCGCTATCCGGAGATCGAGATCGTGCTGGTGGAAGAGACGACGTCCGTTCTCGAGCAGCTGACGGCAAGCGGACAGACGGATCTCAGCCTGCTCACGCTGCCGCTCCAGGACAAGTCGCTTGACTACATCCCGCTGATCGAGGAGGAGATCTATCTCGCGCTCCCCCCGAGCCATCCGCTCGCCGGGCAGTCAGCAGGCGCGCCCTTGCAAGCGGTTGCAGACGAACCCTTCATCCTGCTGAAGAAGGGACAGGGCTTCCGCGATGTGTCGATCCGGCTGTGCGAGGACGCCGGGTTCGCGCCGAAGGTCGTGTTCGAGAGCAGCAACATCGAGACGGTGCAATCGCTGGTCGCAGCCGGCATGGGCGTCGCCTTCGTGCCGCAGATGGTGGCGCGCGCCGGCTGGAGCCAGCATGCGCCAGCCTATGTGTCGATCAGGGAGCCGTATACTCCCTATCGCACGATCGTCATCGCGCACAAGCGAGACCGGTACATGTCGCGGGCGGCGGATGTGTTCATCCGGACGATGCTCGAGTCCATGGGACGGACTAATACAGCTCCGGACGCCGATCCCTGAACACCGGAATCCTGGACCGCACCTCGTCCGGCCTGGCCAGATCCACCGCAGCGCTGATGATCGTTTCCGTCTCGTCGGCCTCAGCGATCACCTCGCCCCATGGATCGACGATCATCGAATGGCCGCAGAAGACGTTCGCCGCATCGCGACCGACGCGGTTGATGCCGCACACGTACATCTGATTCTCGATCGCCCTTGCGATCAGCAGCGAGCGCCAGTGATGCAGCCGGGGATGCGGCCATTCCGCAGGCACGAACAGGATCTTCGCGCCGGAGAGCGCCAGCTTCCTCGCCAGCTCCGGGAAGCGGATGTCATAGCAGATCATCATGCCGGCCTCATGCCCATCCAGCCTGAGCTCTCCGATCCTCTCCCCCGCTGTCAGATACTTCTCCTCATCCATCAGCCGGAACAGATGGATCTTCGAATAGCTGGCGTGCATCCGGCCGCTGCGGTCGAAGGCATAGATCGTGTTGCGCACACGCTCGCCATCCGAGTCGGCCACCGATCCTGCGATGATGTGCACGCCATGGCGGCGCGCCAGCTCCCCGATCGCCTGCTGCGTTCGGCCGCCGCCGCGGTCTGCCAGCTCTCCGATGTTGCCCAGGGAGTAACCCGTGTTCCACATCTCCGGCAGGACGATGACATCCGGCTTCTCCGCCCTGCCGAGCGCCTCCTCGATCTTCTCCGCCGCACGCGCATAATTGGCATCGGGATCGCCAAGCGCGATATCCATCTGGATGAGCGCGATCTGTAACGTCTGGTTGGACAATGTCTTCTCCTCCTCTGCTGTCGTGCGATTCGCCTGAAGTCAAGACTAATGGCTTGCCTGTCACCAACATTGTAGCATATCATGACGGAGACCGGTTATATATGTGTTCAATCTATACAAAGCCCGGCAAACATGGTACATTGGATCAGTGATCTTTTTATCCAGTAATCGTATCGGCGATGACGCCAATGTACATATAGACAAATGGAGTGAGCCATGTATGACGACTGTTATTCCGGCCGAACGCATGAACGCCTTGCCCAGCCAGTTTTTCTCCAGGCTTGTGCGCAAGGCCAACGAAGAAATTGCAAAAGGGCATGATGTGATCAACCTGGGGCAGGGCAATCCGGACCAGCCAACCCCTGAGCATATCGTCAGATCGCTGCAGGAGGCTGCGGCCAATCCGGCCTATCACCGTTATCCGCCATTCTCGGGCTTCCCGTTCCTGAAGGAAGCGGTGGCGCATCGATACAAGGAGGATTACGGCGTCGACCTCGATCCGGAGACGGAGGTGGCGGTCCTGTTCGGCGGCAAGACGGGGCTGATCGAGATCGCCCAGATCCTGCTGAATCCCGGCGACGTGTGCCTTGTGCCGGACCCCGGTTACCCGGACTATTGGTCGGGCATCGCGCTGGCCGGAGGACGCATGGCCTTCATGCCGCTGACGCGGGAGAACGGCTTCCTGCCCGACTATGATGCGCTAAGCGAGCGCGACAAGCAGGATGCCAAGCTGATGTTTATCAACTATCCCAACAATCCGACCGGCGTCACCGCCCCTGAATCCTTTTATCAGGAGACGGTTCGCTTCGCGGAGAGATACAACATCGTCGTCGTCAGCGACTTCGCCTATGGGGCGATCGGCTTCGACGGCCGCAAGCCGATCAGCTATCTGCAGATCCCGGGTGCCAGGGAGACCGGCATCGAGATCTACACCCTGTCCAAGACCTACAACATGGCCGGTTGGCGGGTCGGCTTCGCCGTTGGCAATCGCGAGGTGATCGCGCTGATCAACAAGATCCAGGACCATTACTACTGCAGCCTGTTCGGCGGCATCCAGGCCGCTGCTGCGACCGCGCTGACCGGGCCGCAGGACTGCGTGAGCCAGCTGGTCGCGCTCTATGAGAAGCGGCGCAACCGGTTGTTCGACGCCCTGAATCGGGCGGGCTGGCAGGCGGTTCCATCGGAGGGCTCCTTCTTCTGCTGGCTGCCGGTTCCAGGCGGCCTGAGCTCGGAGGCATTCGCGGAGCGCGTGCTGCGTGAAGCCAAGGTCGTGCTGGCGCCAGGCATCGGCTTCGGCCGCCACGGCGAAGGCTATGTCCGGCTCGGGCTCCTGACCGACGAAGATCGGCTCGCCGAAGCGGTCGAGCGGATCGCCGGTCTCGGGCTGTGGTGATGTACCTTTACAAGCCCGAGCGCATTTGATATTCTAACAGAAAGACTGTCGTTTGCAGCATATACCAAACGTGGTGAAGGGACCAGTAGGAAGATGATCGCGCTTCAGAGAGTGGATTCGTAAGCTGTGAGGATCCGCCGCGGATGCTTGCCGAACCCATCCCGGAACGGCCAGTGACGAACTGGACAGAGCCCGCTGTTATCCGGGCATGCGAGCTGGATGATGGAACGCCCATCATCAATGAAGGTGGTACCGCGGAAGTTTCAGACTTTCGTCCTTTGCCGGACGGGAGTCTTTTCTATTCTATGGGCCAAATGATTCATTCCATGATGATAAGCATGATAGACAAGGTGTGAACAATAGCCATGAGCCAGACAGACAACCGACGAATCGTCCTCAAATTCGGCAGCAGCTCGCTCACCTCGCCGGAGGGCGGGCTCGATCGAAGCAAGGTTCAATATTACGCGGACGAGATCGCGAAGCTCCATGAACGGGGCGAGGAGCTGATCATCGTCTCATCCGGCGCGGTGGCCGCAGGCTTCCGCCATATCGGCTACCGATCGCGTCCGAAGCAGCTGCATGAGAAGCAGGCTTCCGCCGCGGTGGGGCAGGCCCTGCTCATGCAGGCGTACAACGAGGCATTCGCCGCGCACGATATCCGGGTCGCCCAGATCCTGCTGACCAGATCCGACTTCTCGAACCGCAAGCGAATCCAGAACGCCTGGATGACGATGGAGGAGCTGATCCACCACCGCATCATCCCGATCATCAACGAGAACGACACCGTCTCCGTTGATGAGCTGAAGTTCGGCGACAATGACACGCTGTCCGCCCTGGTCGCCAACCTCGTCAAGGCCAGGCTGCTGGCCATCATCACCGACACGGACGGCCTCTACACCGACGATCCGCGCCGCAATCCGGAAGCGAGGCGCCTGGACAGGATCGAGGAGATCAACGACTACATCTGGAGCATCGCCGGCGGCGCCGGCACCAGCGTCGGAACCGGCGGCATGCGGACGAAGGTGGAAGCGGCGCGGATCGCGACGCGCGGCGGCGTGCCGGTGTTCGTGGGCAGGGCGAAGCAGCCCGGCGACATCGAACTGGCGGTGGACGGAGCCGGACACGGCACCTACTTCAGCACCCACGAGGACGGGCTGTCGATGAAGCGGCAATGGATCGGCTTCCATTCGCAGACGAACGGCACGATCATCGTCGATGAGGGCGCTGCGGATGCGCTTCTCCATGCGGGGAGGAGCCTGCTCGCGGCGGGCGTCGTGGGGATGACAGGCGATTTCCACCCGGGAGATGTGGTGGAGGTCGTAACCCAGGATGGCGTCACGATCGGCCGCGGGGTCGTCAATTTCGCCGCGTGGCAGCTGAGGGCCGTGCAGGGACTGAGCAGCGAGGAAGTGATGAAGCGCGTCGACGTCGCACGCCCTGAGGTCATCCATCGCGACGAATGGATCACCCTGGCCACTCGCTGATGCGGAGGATGGTGCCGCCGCTCCTGCAACAGAGCTCCGTCCCGTTGCCGAGCCGTAATGAGGATGAGTTCGCAATGAATGCCATCATGCCACATCAAATCCATTTGATCAGGAGGTATACCCATGTCAGAAGTTAGAGAAAAGGCCATTCTGGCGAAGCAGACCACGAGCAGGCTGGCGGTTCTCTCCACCGGGCAGAAGAACGCCGCCCTGCACAGAATGGCGGATGAACTGGTCGCGAAGCAGTCTGTGATCCTCGCCGCCAATGAAGAGGATCTGAAGCTCGGGCGTGAAAATGGCCTCTCCGCTTCCCTGCTCGATCGGCTGGCGCTGAATGAAGCGAGGATCCGGGCGATGGCCGATGGCCTCAGGCTGGTCGCCGAACTGCCGGATCCGGTCGGCGAGACGCTCGAAAGCACCCGGCGTCCGAACGGGCTGGAGATTCGCAAGATCCGCGTGCCGATCGGCCTGATCGGCATGATCTATGAAGCAAGGCCCAATGTGACGGTGGATGCGGCCGGCCTCGCCCTCAAGACGGGCAATGCCGTCCTGCTGCGCGGCGGCTCCTCCGCCCTCCGTTCCAATCTGGCGATCGTCCGCGTGCTGCATGAAGCGCTGGCTGACACGGATATCCCGCCGGAAGCGCTGCAGATCATCGAGAATCCGGACCGCGCATCCGTGGATGAGTTGCTCAAGCTGAACGGTCTGGTCGACCTGGTGATTCCGCGGGGCGGTCAATCGCTCATCCAGACGGTGGTCAGGAACGCGTCCGTCCCGGTGATCGAGACCGGAGCCGGCATCTGCCACACTTACATCGAGGCCGATGCGGACGTGCAGATGGCGCTGGACATCGCGCTGAATGCCAAGGTGCAGCGGCCATCGGTCTGCAATGCCATGGAGACCCTGCTGGTCCATGAGCAGTTCGCGCGTCAGCATCTGTCGAGCTTCGCCGCCAGGTTCAGGGAAGCCGGAGTCGAATTGCGCGGCTGCGAGCGTGCGAGACAATGGGCGGATGGCGTCCTGGAAGCGACGGAGCAGGATTACGCCACGGAGTACAATGACTATATCCTGAACATCAAGGTGGTCGACAGCCTGGATGAGGCGCTGGCGCACATCGCCAGGTACGGGACGAAACATTCGGAATGCATCGTCACGCAGAACCGGGAGCTGGCCGCCCGATTCCTGCAGGAGGTGGATGCGGCGGCGGTCTATCACAACGCCTCGACCCGTTTCACCGACGGCTTCGAATTCGGCTACGGCGCGGAGATCGGCATCAGCACGCAGAAGCTGCATGCGCGCGGTCCGATGGGCCTGCCGGCTCTGACCTCGACGAAGTTCATCATCCATGGCAACGGGCAAATCCGCACATAAGGAGCGTAACCATCGATGAATACTCTTACACAAGTGCGCAGCATCTGTTTCATCGGCGCCGGCTCCATGGCCGAAGCGATCATCAAGGGGCTGATCGACACGAAGCTGCTGGCTCCCGGACAGATCTCGGCGACCAATCGAAGCAATGCCGCGCGTCTGGAACAGCTGGCAAAAGGTTACGGGATCACCATTCCCGGCGATGAATCGGACCGGGAACGACTGATCCGCGAGTCGGACATCGTCGTCCTCGCCATGAAGCCGAAGGATGCCGGGACGGCCATCGCGGAGCTCTCCTCCCTTCTGCGGAACGATCAGCTGATCATCTCGGTCATCGCCGGACTGGGCATCTCTGCCCTGCAGGCGATGCTGGGCAAGAAGCTGCCGATCGTCAGGACGATGCCGAACACCTCCAGCACGATCGGACTGGGCGCCACCGGCATGAGCCTGTCCGCCGAGGTGACTGCCGGGCAGGAGCGGCTCGCCGTCGCGATCTTCGAATCGGTCGGCATCGTCAAGATCGTCGAGGAGCATCTGCTGGACGCCGTCACCGGGGTCTCCGGCAGTGGTCCTGCCTACATATATTATGTGATGGAAGCGATGATCCAGGGTGGGATCGAATGCGGCCTTGCGCCTGACGTCGCGAGGGAGCTGACGATCCAGACGGTCCTGGGCGCTGCGCGGATGGTGCAGCAGACCGGCGAGGAGCCGGCGGAGCTCAGGCGCAAGGTCACCTCTCCCGGCGGCACGACGCAGGCGGCGCTTGAGCTGATGGCCGGCTACAAGCTGCAGGAAGCGGTGACGAACGGCGTGAAACGCGCCGCGGAACGAGCGAAGGAGCTGGGCGCATTGTTTGGAGAAGGCAAGGCTTGAGACGGTTCTGATGAAGATGCCCTGCCCTTCCCATACGGATAAGGATATTTGGAGACCACGATCGTGAAGCGACATCGTGGAGCAACCACAGGCAAGGAGATGAAACCATGAGCGAATGCTGTATCGCTACCTATCGACTGTACGACGACAAGGCTGATTTTCACAAAAAAGCCCAGGGCATCGCCGTCGGCCTGACCGTCGGCAGCTGGACCGAACTGCCGGAGCTTAAGAAAGAACATATGCGCAAGCATCTCGGACAAGTGGTCAGTGTGGATGTGCATGAGGAAGGAGAGCGCTATGCGGACATCCGCATCGCTTATCCGGACATCAATTTCAGCAAGGATATTGCCTCCTTGCTCGTGACCGTATTTGGCAAGCTGTCGATGGACGGACGGATCAAGCTGCTCGACATCGAATTCTCCGAGTCGTTCGCAGCCGCCTTCAGCGGACCCAAGTTCGGCATCGAAGGCGTGCGCGAGCTGCTCGGCGTGCAGGACCGTCCGCTGCTCATGAGCATATTCAAGTCCGTCATCGGACATGATCTGCCGGAGCTGCGCGAACAGTTCTATCAGCAGGCGCTAGGCGGCGTGGATCTGATCAAGGACGACGAGATCCTGTTCGAGAATCCGCTGACGCCGATCGAGGCGCGCGTGCGAGCTTGCATGGCCGCGGCCGAAGAAGCTCGCCAGCAGACGGGACAGAACCTGCTCTATGCCGCCAACCTGACCGGCCCGGTATTCAAGCTGAAGGAACAGGCGCAGCGGGCGATCGACGCCGGCGCGAACGCGCTGCTGTTCAATGTGCTGGCATACGGCTTCGACGCTCTCGCGGAGCTTGCGGCCGATCCGGCCATCAACGTACCGATCGCGGCACATCCGGCGCTGGCGGGGGCCTATTATCCGTCGCCTTGTCACGGCATCGCCGCTCCCCTGCTCCTGGGCAAGCTGATGCGACTGGCCGGCGCCGATCTCGTCCTCTTCCCTTCCCCATACGGCTCAGTGGTGATGCCGCGGGAAGAGAACCTGGCGATCGACGCGGCGCTCAAGTCTCCGGGACGGCATCGCACCAGCTTCTCCGTTCCGTCCGCGGGCATCCATCCGGGACTGGTGCCGGCGATCATCCGCGACTTCGGCCAGGAGGTCGTCGTCAATGCGGGCGGCGGCATCCACGGCCATCCGATGGGCACGGCTGCCGGCGGACGCGCCTTCCGGCAGGCGATCGATGCGGTCATCAGAGGCGTGGGACTGCGTGAGGCGGCGCAAGAGCATGAGGAACTGAGCACGGCGATCGAGCGATGGGGGATGCTGGAATGACCGGAACATCAGGAAGAGAACCGATCGTATTCTGCGACTTCGACGGAACGATCACGGAGAACGACAACATCATCGCCCTGGTGAAGCATTTTGAACCGCCAGGCTGGGATACGATCGTCCGGCAGACGCTGAACCGGGAATGCTCGGTGCGGGAAGGCGTGGGCAAGCTGTTCTCGCTGCTGCCGACCTCCCGCCGCGATGAGATCGTGGATTATGCGGTGCGACAGGCGCGCATCAGGGAAGGCTTCGGCGAGTTTCTGCAGCTGTGTGAAGAGGAAGGGATCGAATTCTACGTGACGAGCGGTGGTATCGACTTCTTCGTCTATCCGATCCTGGAGCGCTTCCCGATCAGGCGGGATCACATCTATTGCAACGGCAGCGACTTCAGCGGCGAGACGATTCGCATCACCTGGCCGCATGCCTGCGACGAGCAGTGCCAGAACGATTGCGGCATGTGCAAGACGCGCATCATGCGGCAGTTTCCTGCGGACCGCTACTACCGCATCGTCATCGGAGACAGCGTCACCGACCTGGAGGCGGCCAGGCTCGCCGATCTGGTGTTCGCCCGCTCCCATCTCGCCGACCATTGCGAGAAGACAGGAATGCCATACATTCCGTACGAAACGTTTAACGAGATTAAAGATTATCTTCAGAAAGAGGTCGTCCATAGCAAATGATCACATTGGAACAGAAGCAACAGGCGTTCGCCGAACTGACAGAGATCAAGACCGCCTTCGCGGCTCGCGGATGGTTCCAGGGGACAAGCGGCAATCTGTCGACCCGCATCGGAGATTATGCGCCGGATCAATTCGTGTTCGCCATCACCGCCAGCGGCAAGGACAAGACCGTCAATACGCCGGAGGATTATCTGCTTGTCGATCAGAGCGGCCAGCCGGCCGAGCCTACTTCGCTCAAGCCATCGGCTGAGACCTGCATTCACTGTGAGATCTACCGCCTGACCGGCGCCAAGGCGATCTTCCACGTCCATACGGTGTTCAACAACCTGGCCTCGGCGATCTACTCCGAACGCGGCAGCATTCCGATCAAGGCTGTGGAGTTGATCAAGGGGCTGAACATCTGGGAGCAGGATGCGGAGATCGAGGTGCCGATCCTGCCGAACTATGCGGACGTTCCGAAGATCGTACCGCTGATCGAAGGACGGCTCAATCCGCGCATTCCCGGCATCGTGCTGGACAAGCATGGCATCTACGCCTGGGGCGATTCCGTCTTTGCGGCGAAGCGCCATCTGGAGTCGTTTGAATTTCTGTTCGAATACGTCTATCGCCTGAAACTGCTGGAGAGATAAATAGCGGAACTTCATTCTCCTGATCAATAAAGAGGCTGTCGCGAAAGCCAGAGACGACTGGCGGTCGTGCAGCCTCTTCTTCATATGGGCGTCAAAGGGGAACCGCCGCGACATTCGCATCGGAAAAGCAGGGGATACGGCGAGAATTGCAACGGCAGCTGGAAGGACGGTTTGTATGAAAAATCGTACAAAATGGTCGGGATCAGCGATTGTCAGGAGGTTTTTGTATGAAAAATCATACAAAATGGTCGGGATCAGCGATTGGCAGGGAGATTTTGTATGAAAAATCATACAAAATGGTCGGGATCAGCGATCGTCAGGAGGTTTTTGTATGAAAAATCATACAAAATGACGCGGATCAGCGATTGGCAGGGAGATTTTGTATGAAAAATCATACAAAATGGCGCGGATCAGCGATTAGCAGGGAGATTTTGTATGAAAAATCGTACAAAAAGGTTGGCGTCGACCTTCTCTGGAGGCGTTCGATATGAATACGAGTACAACAATCGCGCAACCCGGCTTTCTGTGACCAGGCCGTCCATCGGTCAGGCTCAACTGACCCTCCGGACGGCCTCTTCTTCTTTCCGTGACGCCTGTATGCAGTTCGCGTTGAGGAATAAGGCCGTAAGATTAGCCATTCCTGGGTTCTTAATATCGCTCCATTTGAATCTCAAATGGACTTTTCGGACAGCCCCTTCTATAACTTCGCCCCTACCGGACGCCGCGGAACTTCTTCGTATACTCCCTCGCCTGCTCGACGGTCTTGATGTTGTTGCGGCTCCAGTCCAGCAGGATGCGATCCACGTAACGGAACTTGACGTTGCCGGAGAACACCGCTTCCTTCAACGCGGCGAGGATGAGCGGCTCAGGATAGCCATCCTGATCGAGCCATCCATTGATCGTATCGATCTCCATCGGCGACAGGGGACGTCCGAATTCCTGTTCGAAGATATAGAACAGATTGTCCTCCTGCCTGTCCGCTTCCTGCGCCTTCGTCTTGCCGTATCCTCCAGCCTGCGAACCGATGCCCGCATCGCCCTGCATCTCCTCCTGGCTGAGCAGTTCCGACAGCTTCATCCAGAGCGGTGTGAAGGAATATCTTTCCACCTGCATGCCGCTGATCGGGTCCACGGATTCGACGATATCGAGCAGCTTCTGCTTCATCAGACGCTGCAGCATGCGAACCACGGCATCGCCTTCCGAGGACATCCGCTCCTGAATCTCCTCGATGGTCGGCAGCGCCTTCTCCTCCTTGTCGCGAAAGGCGATCAGCTGAATCAGCAGCATGGCATCCGCATCCGAGATATTCAACTTGTGATAGTGCTTCAAAAAGACGTAAGGAATCGATACACCGCCGTCGGCCATCGCCGTCGCCAGACCAGCCGCAAACCCGCGATTTCGTTCCGCCATATAATCCGCCATCTCTCCGCACCCCCATCATTGCAGTATGTCCGGCAGCTTCAACTTGCTGCTGTGTCAGGCATCCGTGCTGTCACCCTGTACCACGTGCTGCATCTTCCCATGAAGTCCATGACAGCTACATCCTATCTCTCATCGTTCCACTCGTCAATCGGGCATCAGGTCCACTTCATCCGCCGTTTGCCAGTGAGACTCGCGCCTGGCTTTACGCTCATCCTGCTGCAGTTAACCTGACCTTGCCCGGCAACATGGTGTGCTCGCCAGCATGCGTCTCCTGGACCCATGCCCTCACGGCCAAACGGCTTATTGCTGCAAGCTCTCGAGCAGACGATATGTGTCTCTCGCAATCATCAGTTCCTCATTGGTCGGAATGACCAGTACCTCAACCTTCGAATCGTCGGCGGAGATCCTCCGGTCTTGCGAGCTGCGCTCAGCATTGCGCTGCTCGTCGAGCTTGACGCCCAGATAGGTGAGGTTCTCACACACCGTCTTGCGCAGAATGACGGAGTTCTCGCCGATGCCCGCGGTGAACACGATGACGTCGACCCCATTCAATGCCGCCGCATAGCTGCCGATATATTTGCGCAGGCGGTACTCGAACATGTCGAAGGCAAGCTTCGCGTTCGGGTCCTTGTCCATGTTCTCCGTAATCTCCCGCATATCGCTGCTGAGCCCGGAGATGGCCATCAGGCCGCTGTGCTTGTTGAGCATTGAGTTCACTTCATTGACCGTCAGCTCTTCCTTAGCCATCGCATACGGCACGATCGCCGGGTCGATGTCGCCGCTTCTCGTGCCCATCATCAGCCCTTCGAGCGGCGTCATGCCCATGCTCGTATCGAAGGACTTGCCATCCTTGATGGCCGTGACGCTCGCGCCGTTGCCGATGTGGCAGGTGATGATCTTGAGCGATTCGAGCGGCTTGTTCAGGAACTTGGCCGCCTGTTCGCTCACGTATTGGTGCGAGGTGCCATGGAAGCCGTAACGACGCACCTTGTGCTTCCGGTAGAGCACCTTCGGGATCGGGTACATGTAGCACATCGGCGGCATTGTGGAATGGAAGGCCGTGTCGAACACCACGGTCTGCGGCACGTTCGGCAGGTTGTTCTCGATAGCCATGATGCCCATCAGGTGCGCGGGATTGTGAAGCGGCGCCAGATCGAACAGGCCGCGGATCTCCTGCTTGACCTGATCGTCCACGATCATGGATTTGGTCAGCTTCTCACCGCCATGCACGATCCGGTGTCCAACCGCATCGATCTCGTCGATCGACTTGATCACCCCGTACTCCGGGTCCGTCAGCTTCTGCAGGACAACGCGCACCGCGGTCGTATGGTCGAGGATTTCCTCCACGTAACGGAGATCGTCCCGGTCCTTCGGTTCATGCACGACGATCGAGGCTTCCATGCCGATCCGCTCCACGCGTCCCTTGGCCAGCACCGATTCATCCGACATGTCGTACAGCTGATATTTGAGCGAAGAACTGCCCGCGTTGATCACCAGTATTTTCTTCATTGGATGCGGTCACCGTCCCTGTCGTATTTGAAGAAGCCCTGCCCCGTCTTGACGCCGAGATGTCCTGCGCGCACCATCTTCTTCAGCAGCACGGAGGGCCTGAACTTGAGCTCGCCATATTCGCGGAACATGCGTTCCATCGCGGCCAGTACGGAGTCCAGTCCGAAACGGTCGCACATCTCCAGCGGTCCGTAGCGGAAGTCATATCCGATGCGCATCGCCGTGTCGATATCTTCGGCGCTGGCGACCCCTTCCTGCAGAGTGTGCAGCGCTTCGTTGATCAGGATGCAGATCAGCCGCGTCGTCACAAAGCCCGGTGATTCAAACACCATGATCCCTTTCTTCTGGATGACCGACTCGACGAAATGCTTCGCCTGTGAGAAGGTCTCATCGGAGGTGCGCAGACCGCGCACGATCTCCACCAGCTCGATGCGTGAAACAGGATGCAGGAAGTGCAGCCCGATCACGCGCTCGGGGCGGGCGACCACGCTGGCGATCTCCGTCAGGCTGAGCGTCGACGTGTTGCTGGCGAGGATGATGTCCTGCCGCGTCACGCTGTCCAGCTCGGCAAACACCTGCTTCTTCAGATCCATATCTTCGGTCACGGTCTCGATGACCATATCTACTTCAGCCAATTTGGACTTATCCGTAACTTTATGTATACGGGATAAGATCAGTTTCTTCTCCGCAGCTGTAATCGCCCATTTCTCGATTTGCTTGTCCAGGCTGACCTCGATGTTCGCGTATGCCTGTTCGAGCGTCTGCTCTGTTTTCTCTACGAGATAGACATCCAGGCCGTTATGCGACAGCATCTCTGCGATGCCCTGTCCCATCGTGCCTCCGCCGATTACGCCGATTTTTTTGAATCTCATGTACTCCCATCCTTCTCCGTTATAGTGCAACATCGGAAAATGTCACATCTTGTTGCCCCATGCCTATCATATCATTACTTGCTTGACGATTGCATCAAGGGCATGAAAACTTTCATCGCATGTTCATAATTTCACATAAACTTCCCTCACGGAAGCCTTTCATGAACGCTTTGGTTGAATCAGTTGAAACTTTTCCTCGTATGGCACCAATCGCATCCACGTTCCCTTACAGCAGGAAGGCTGAACGCAGCATGTTGCTCCGTTTCTTATCCGGCCATCAAGGCGAACTGAAACACAGCCTGATGAAAACTATTTTTGCTTATTATGGGTCCAACGCCAGGGCATCATGTAACGGAAAGCAGACGAAAATTGGGTATAGGCGGTCTGTCACGTTCCCTGCGCCCCTTCAGCGTGCCCGGCGCTGAACCAGACAAGGGCGTGCAGCTTGAGCAGCTGACACACCCTTGAATGCTCCGTTATCCACATCTTATGCCAGACCGATCACCATGTGTCGAACCGTTCATCATATGAGGAACCGATCGTCATGCGCTTGTCTTCTCCTGAATGCCGTGCAGCATCTCGCGGAATCTCTCGCCGGACATGATCTCCTCGCGCATCAGGATGCCAAGGGAAGCCTTGAAGACCTCGCGGTACGGCTCCAGCGTCTCCCTTGTCCGTTCGGTCAGCTGCTCCAGGATCTCCTGATTGACCTTCATCCAGTCCTCCTTGCCCACCATATCGCGGTGCACGATGCCCAGCGAGGTCAAACCGCAGTCGATCATCGTCTGCACGTCGCCCATCGCCTGTTCGAAGTCATTGCGCGAACCGGTGCTGCGTCCGCCGTAGAACATTTCCTCGGCGACGGATCCGGCGAGCGCGATCATGATCCGCTCCTCGAGGAACTCGCGCGTGTACAGATATTGTTCCTTCTGCGGGTTGTGGCGCACATAGCCGAGCGCTCCGCCGCGCGGCCGCAGGCTGACCTGGGAGACGGAATTCGGACGGACCAGCTCAGCCATGATCGCATGACCAAGCTCATGCAGCGCGACCCGCTCCTTCTCTTCGCGCGCCGCTTCCCGGTCCGTCTGTTCACCCATCAGCACCTTGTCAATCGCCAGCGACAGATGCTCCTGCCTGATCTGCTCACAGCCGTCACGCATCGCATAGATCGCCGCCTCATTCATCACGCTCTCCAGCATCGCGCCGGAGAAGCCAAAGGTCTCTTCGGCGATCTTCGTGAGGTCCACATCCTCATGCAGCGGCTTGTTCGCCGCATGAATGTTCAGGATATGCAGCCTGCCTTTCTTGTCAGGCAGATCCACCTGGATATGCCGGTCGAATCTTCCCGGCCTCAGAAGAGCGGGATCGAGGATCTCCTTGCGGTTCGTGGCCGCGATGATCATGATGCGGGGCCCTGTACCCGTGTGGATGCCATCCATCTCGGTCAGCAGCTGGTTCAGCGTCTGGTCGTACTCCTTGTGCTGACCGCCATCCCGCTTGCCGCCGATGACATCGATCTCGTCGATGAACACGATCGCGCTGTCCTTGCCCTCCTTCTGGGCACGAACGCGCGCTTCCTTGAACAGATCGCGGATGCGGCTGGCGCCGACACCCACATACATCTCCACGAACTCGCTGCCGGATGCGGCAACGAACACCGAGTCGGTATAACGGGCTGCCGCCTTGGCGAGCAGCGTCTTGCCCGTTCCCGGAGGGCCGGTGAGCAGGATGCCCTTCAGCGGTCGAATCCCCATCTTCATGATCTCTTCATGCTTGATGAGGAAGTCCATCGCCTCGATGATCTCCTGCTTCGCGCGGTCCTGCCCGCCGATGTCGTCGAAGGTCAGATCCGTCTTCACCGTTGGCCGCTTCTTCTCGCTGCCGGGGCCGACGCCGCCGCGCGTGCGGATCATGTAGAACAGCATCGTGCCGATCGTCCCGGCGAAGAGGATCGGGATCACGTTGACGCCGATGTAGACGAGGAAGATCAGCACAACCGGGATCGCTCCGATCAGAAGCTCCTTGCCGTATCTGCTCATGCGCTCCACGCCCCTAACGTTGGGGGCATACGTTCGAGCAGAACGAACTTCGTATGTGCTCCTTCGGTGATGCGCACGTATACGTAAGCATCGTCAATCGTGGTGTCGATCGTCATGCCTTCCCGCTTGTGGCTCTCCAGCAGCCCCGGTATCTCTCCGTACCGCCTGTTTTCCATCGCTTCTGCGATCTCGAACAAGACGCCCGACCACCACGTGTCCAACTCCTCACTGGAATTGTCCTCGATCGTGATGTCGAGCGTTTTGTTGCCGACCACACGCTGGGCGTCGCGACGAAGCGAATCGACGATCGCGCCGATATTGGCTTCCCCGCTCAACTTCAACTGAACCGTTATTCGCTCCCCCCTGTCCACCTTCGCATCCTCCACACCGGGGAAATCTTTCGCTATCTCGATAACCGGCTCTTTCATAGCCAGACTGTTATAAATAAACCAACCGCCAAACAATACAAGTGACGTGACAGCAATACTGATCAAGACTGGCGTGAGACGCAATTTCATCGTCACAGACAGCCCCCTTTCTATCACTGATATACCTGAGTATATATCATTCGTATATATCAAAGTATATCATAAACTTGTATCGTTTGACGGATGTAATGTGTGGAAGTCACTTGCCCAGGCGCAGCGTCTCGATCCATCGACCATCTTCAAACCGGATGTAGTCATAGTAGGAGATGTCGCCATCAGGTCCCTTCACCTTGTAATAGATCTCATAGCACAGCTCCTGTCTCCAGATGGCCGGAGTGGTGCGGATGATCGTGATGTCGGGATATCGCTCCCGCACGATGCGCTCCGCTTCCTCCCTGGAGATGCCGTCGCGGCTGTCCCTGACGATCGTCTCCTCCTCCGAGACCCAGGCGTATCTGCCCGCGCCTGTCTCGTCAACACCGTAGATGACGAACCAGACGCTCTCCCCGTTGAACGAATCCACCTCCAGAACATCGACCAGCTGCGCGGCATAGACCGCTTCCTTCACGGCCATGCTCCGCTCATCCCAGAACGCATCGTGAATGGACACATACCAGCGAATCAGGAGGAAGACCACCAGCAGGAAGGCCGTAACCGACGCGATGATCGTCAGCCTGACCTTCTTGCGATGATGCTCCTCCCGCCATTCCTCCAGTCGGCTCCTAACCATCTAACCGGGCAAAGCAACGCTTCGCCTCATACAGGATGCGCTCTTCATCCAATGTGGTGCATGTTCCATCTTTAAGGAGTCTTCTTCCGTCCACCCATACATCGGTGACGTCCTGCTGGGATGCGGAATAGACGAGATGCGACACCAGATCGGTGTGCGGTACCAGATGCGGCCGGTCGATATCGACGGCGATGATGTCGGCCTTGTAACCAGGACGCAGCATGCCCACATCGTCGAGCCAGATGGAGATGGCGCCGTCGATGGTCCCCATCTTGAGCGCGGTCAGCGCCGGCACAACGGTCGGATCATACGTAACTCCCTTCTGCAGCAGGGCTGCGAGGCGGATCTCCTCGAACATATCGAGGTTGTTGTTGCTCGACGAGCTGTCCGTTCCGAGCGAAACTTTCACCCCTGCCTTCAGCATATCCGCCACGCGTGCGATGCCGCTCGCCAGCTTCAGGTTGCTGCCCGGATTGTGCGAGACGCGCACATCATATTGCGCCAGGATCTGAATCTCCTCGTCGGTCAGATGCACCGCATGCGCCAGCAGACACGGCCTGTCGAACACGCCCAGCCTGCGCAGATGCTCAACCGGACGCACGCCATAATCGCGCACGTTCTGCTCGACTTCCGTCATCGTCTCTGACATATGCGTATGTATCGGCACATTCAGATCGATCGACGCCTGAACGAAGCCCTCGAGCAGTTTCGGAGGACATGTATATGGAGCATGCGGCGACAGCATCGTGGTGATGCGACCGTTCGCCTTGCCATGCCAATCCTTGCAGAACTTGACGCCTCTGGCCAACTTCCTGGCCTGCAGTTCCTCGGAGCAGAGGCCGATGACGCCCAGCGCCAGCACGCCGCGGATACCCGATTCCTCCACCGTTTCCGCGATCGTCTCGATGTGGTCGTACATGTCCACGTAGGTCGTCGTACCGCCCTTCAGCATCTCCACGATCGACAGCAGGGCGCCAGCACGGATATCCTCCTCTGTATACTTCGCTTCTGTCGGCCAGATATGATCCTGCAGCCATTCCTGCAGCGCAAGATCGTCGGCATACCCGCGCATCAGCGACATCGGGCTGTGTCCATGGGTATTGACAAGGCCCGGCATGATCAGTTTCCCCTTCAGGCTAACGGTCTCATCCGCCTCCCAGCCTTCAGGCGCCTGGCCGCCAACCTGGATGATCCGGTCATTCTCGATCAGCAGATCTCCCTGCACATACAGCTGCTCTTCATCCATCGTCAGGATAAGAGCGTCCTTGATCAATGTTTTCATCAGCTTCATCTCCCTTGGTCTCTATTCCAGATAATAGGCCAGACTCAACAGATCGCTTGTAAAGTCGGCATAATGCACGCGAATGTGCTCCGGCACCTTGATGATCACCGGAGCGAAGTTCAGGATCGCCTCGATGCCTGCTTTCACCAGCTGCTCCGCAACATTCTGTGCTTCCGATGCGGGCACGGTGATGATCCCGACACGGATCCTCTCCTGCCTGACGATCTCCTCCAGCTTGCTGAGCGGCTCCACAGTCAGATGATTGATCGCCTGCCCGATCTTGCCCGGCGAATTGTCAAAGACCGCTCTGATCTTCATGTTATCCTTCTGATACATATTATAATTGCACAGCGCTCTGCCCAGATTCCCCGCGCCGACCAGGGCTACATTGATCTGCTGGTCGATCTTCAGGATCTGCCGGATCTTCTCGATCAGGTAAGAGACGTCATAACCGATTCCCTTCTTGCCGAATTCGCCGAAGTAGGCGAGATCCTTGCGGATCTGCGCGGGATTCAGGTCAAGTCTGGCGCCAAGCTCCTGTGAGGATACGGTCTGCACATTCTTGAGGCTCAGTTCATTCAGGTAACGCAGATAGATCGGCAAGCGACGGACGACGGATTCGGATATTTTAGGCGTCTTCATCTTGCTATTCTTCCCTTCACATCAAGAATATGTTCAACCCAGCCACTCACGAATACGTCTCCCCATCGATGCGGTCAGGGCGTTTTCCATGCGCGGTTTGGGAAGCGACCTGAGGAAATGTTTCCCATACTGGGTATCGATGACTCGCGTATCGTACACTACGACGATGCCCTTGTCGTTCACCGTACGAACCAATCTGCCAAAACCTTGCTTAAATTGGATGACAGCCTGCGGCACAGAATATTTCATGAACGGATTCATGCCGAGGCTTTTCAGATATTCGCTCTTCGCCTCGATATACGGATGATTCGGAGGCTGGAATGGCAACCTCACAATCGCCAGGACGCTGAGCGCATCACCGGGGATATCCACCCCTTCCCAGAAGCTGGAGGTTCCTAGCAGCACGCAGTTCGGCGTCTCCTGGAACATGCGCACCAGCTTGCTGCGATTGCTGCTCTCGATGCCCTGGCCAAGCACCTGGATATGGTGCGGAGAGAGGCGATTTTTCAGCTCGCCGTGCACCTGCCGCAGCATCTTGTAGGACGTGAACAGCACCAGCATGCGCCCTCCCGTGACCAGCGCGATCTCCGCCAGGGAAGAGGTGAGCATCTCCAGGAAGCGGTTGTCCGCGTAGGAGCCGCGAATCGTCGGGAAATCGCGCGGCACCAGGACGAGCGCCTGTTCCTCATAACGGAATGGCGAAGGCAGTTGCACGGTCTTGAGCTGTCCCCGCTCCTGCGCTTCCGCAAGGCCCAGCTGTTCCACCGCATACTCGAAGGTCTGGTTGACGGACAGCGTCGCGGAAGTGAGGACGACGCTCTCCTTCTGCGAGAAGAACTGCTCCCAGAGGAGCTTGCTGACGTCGATCGGCACGCTCAGGAAGGACAGCGACCGATGCTTGTAGTAGCTGTTCGCCTCCACCCAATAGACATAATTCGCATCATCGAGACGCATCAGGAAACGCAGGTCATCCCTGACCCGCGTGAGGTTCGCAACTCCCCCCGCCATGTCGGTAATCGCGCTCTGCATGTCCAGTCCGCTTGCCGCATCCTTGAGCTCCGCCAGCACCTTGTCGAGCGTCCGGCAGATCTCGCCGAGCCGCATGTAGATGTTGTCCTCCAGGACAACGGCGTCGCTCCAGTTCTTCGGCAGCTTATCTTTCTGCAGCCTCAGGACATAGCCACTGTCTCCCGATGCCGAGCCGGCGGATTGCTCGGCGCTCTCATACAGGAGTCCGGTGAGACGCTCCCAATCTTCCTTCACTTCATGAAAGATGGGCACTAGCTCCTCCAGCTTCTCTGCCCATGCCGGCGCTTCCTCGTGCGGATGGGTTCTGAGGGTGTGGATCAGAGCCGGCAGCTGGCCGTTCTTCGCATCCTTGACCAGCCAGGTCAGCGGATTCAGGAAGGAGTAATAGCCAAGCTCCACGCCCATGTGCTTGCTGGCCGTCTGTTCGAAGTGATGGGCCTCATCGATCACGAGCAGATCGTATGGCGGGATGATTCGGTTCTCCGCCCGCACATCCGTCAGCAGCATCGAATGGTTCGTGATCACGATGTCCGCTTCGCCCGCTGCATGGCGGGAACGATGGTAGAAGCATTTCCTGAACCAGGGGCAGGCCCGGTTCAGGCAGGAATGCGTGTCGCTCTCGACGCTTCGCCAGAAATCCTTGCCCCGGCTGGACAGCTGCAGCTCCTCGTCATCCCCGTGCTCGGTATCGCCCAGCCAGACCAGCATCTGCGCAGCGGCGATCAGCTGGTCGCGGCTGTCATAATCGCGCCCGTTCAGCCTTTGCTCGAACTTGCGCAGGCACAGGTAATGGTTGCGCCCCTTGAGCACCGCGGCCTTGAACGGATACGGAGAGATCTGCTGCAGCAGAGGCAGATCCCGTCTGCGCAGCTGCTCCTGCAGATTGATCGTATGCGTGCTGACGACCACGCGCCGATCCTCCGTCAGGCTCGTGTACAGGGCAGGCAACAGATAGGCCAGCGACTTGCCGGTACCCGTGCCGGCTTCGATCAGCAGATGCCTGCCTTGGCGGAAAGCCTCGTATACCTCGAAGATCATCGTCTCCTGCTCGGCGCGTTCCTCATAGTGCTCGAATGAGGTTCGCAGCGCTTCCTTCGCCTGCTCATAAAAGGCGGAGAAGGACAGCTCGACGAGCTCATCCGGGTAGTCCTCTTCTTCCTCCTGGCTGTCTGCCCAGTCGCCGACCTTCAGGTGGATCCGGCGGAAATAGCTGCGCTGATCCATCTCGAGCGCCTGCGTCATCTCCCGCCGGAAACGGATCTGCTCGAACAGCCACCTCAGATCGCCGGCATCATGCCGCGCTTCGAGGAGAGCGGTGATCCGCTGTATGGTGAGCAGCGGCAGGCTGTCCAGCTTCCTCAGACAGAGCAGGAACAGCTCGGCGGTGGCAACCGCATCGCACTCGGCATGGTGCGGCCTGTCCAGCTTCACGCCCAGCTCGTTGCAAGCCATGCCGAGCCGCATGCTGCCCAGTTGGGGGTAGCAGATGCGGAGCAGATCCATCGTATCCAGCACGCGCCCGGCATATGCTGCGTGGCCCGACTGAATGAGAGACCGCTGGAGAAAATCCAGATCGAAGTTCACATTGTGGCCGACCAGCACCCGATCCTCAAGCAGCGGCAGGAGCTCGAGCGCCACCTGCTCCAGGCGCGGCGCTCCATTCACCATCTCCTGGGTGATGCCGGTCATCTGCACGATAAATTCCGGAATCTCCTTCTCCGTGTAGACATATGTCGAATAAGTCCCGCTGATCGCTCCGTCGTCGATCAGCGCCAGACCAAACTGGATAACCTCGTCATCCCCTCGGTTGCCAGTTGTCTCAACATCCAAAACCGCAAATCTCATCCCATGTTCTCCATTCGTTATCCTCACAGGACGGCCAGGCCGAACTGCAGGGCTTCGTGATCCTTGCCGCAGAGCTCCAGGTTCAGGCAAGGATCCTGATAGGTCGGATCATAATCGATCGCCTTCCTGAAATATTCGCACGCTTGCTCGCAATTTCCTTTCTTGGCCTGGATGCAGCCAAGCGCATTGTAGGAAATCGACAGGAATTTCCTGTTCTCGGTAAGCGGGATGATCAGATGAAAATGCCTGCTCGCTTCATCCAGGTCGCCCTTCTGCAGATACCCCATGGCAAGATACAGCCGGGCGATCAGGAAGTCGCCGTACTGTGTGACCAGCTTCTCAAACTCCGCGATCGCTTGCTCGAACATCAATAATTTATAATACCCCTGACCGCGGCGGAAAGTTTCGCTTCTCAGGCCATGGTGCGTCCATTCCACGGCGGGTTCCGCATCGCAGTGCCTGAAGATCATCGCCATCTTCTCCTCGAACAGCATCCACTGTTCGATATAATTATCGCTCATTGCCTTCAGTGCTTGCAATTGCTCTTCCAGTTCCAGCTTGCGGGTGCCTGTTGATGACGGATATTCCTTCATGATCTGGTCAAGCGCCTCATGCATGCAATCAAATAATGGCTTAAACATAATGCCGCATCCCCGCCTTTTTTCCCTCATTGTGCGTCGCTTGTGGGGTTTTCATTCTAGCGGTTCATGGCACATTTCACATTTATCGAACGGTTCCGTGGGTCTCGCCGTCATCAATATCCAGCACCTGATTGTCCGGACCGACGTGCACCACCTTCGGCTTGTGGGTCCTTGCCTCTTCTTCCGACATCAGCGCATAGGAGATGATGATCACCACATCCCCGGGCTGAACCAGCCGCGCCGCCGCGCCGTTCAGGCAGATGACGCCGGAGCCGCGCGGTCCCGGGATCGCGTAGGTCTCAAGACGAGCTCCGTTGTAATTGTTGACGACCTGCACCCTTTCGTTCGGCAGGATATCCGCCAGCTCCATCAGCTCCTCGTCGATGGTGATGCTGCCAACATAATTCAGATTTGCTTCCGTTACCGTCGCTCTGTGGATCTTGCCCTTCATCATCGTGCGAAACATCTTATACCAGACCTCCTTCCGCATCCCACAATCGGTTGTCGATCAAACGGGTCTTCCCGAACCGGACGGCGAGCGCCGCCAGAACCCGGGAAGACCTGAGCGCTTCGCTGATCGGCAGTTCGTCACCCAGCGGCTGAAGCGTCGGGAAGGCGACGAGCTCCACATAATCAATATCCGCCAGCGGCGAAGTCGTGATCGTCTCGCGGATCCGCTCGCGCACCTCGCGGACCCTCACCCCTGGCTGACTTCGAATCAGGTCGTCAGCGGCTTGCAAAGAGCGATTCAGCACCAGCGCCTGCCTGCGCTCCTCCTCGCTCAGGTAAACATTGCGCGAGCTCAGAGCCAGCCCGTCCGCTTCGCGGATGATCGGGCATGGCACGATCTCCGTCGGAATGTTCAGATCGGCCGTCATCTGCATGATCACGGCGACCTGCTGGGCATCCTTCATGCCGAAGTAAGCCCGATCCGGCTGCACGATATGAAGCAGCTTGGAGACGACCGTGCACACCCCGTCGAAATGCCCCGGGCGGGATGCGCCGCACAGACCGGAGGTGAGCCCCGATACGCTCACGGTCGTCAGCGGCCTGGTCGGATACATCTCCTCCACACCTGGCATAAAGACGATGTCCGCGCCAGCCTCGGAGGCGATCTCCATGTCTCGCCGCTCGTCGCGGGGATAGCGCTCATAATCCTCATTCGGGCCGAATTGCAGCGGATTGACGAACACGCTGATCACGACCAGCCCGTTGTCCTCCCGCGCCCTCCGGATCAGGCTGGCATGTCCCGCATGCAGATACCCCATCGTCGGGACCAGGCCCACCTTCCCTTCCGGTTGTTCTTTCCTGTACTGCCTGACTGCCTGTCGAACTTCTGCGATCGTTCGCAACACGATCATCGCTTGACCCCTCTTTTCCTATCCGATGTGTCTGTTATCGTGTCCAGGATGCCCTCATCCATGTGATAAACATTTGACTCATCCGGGAACTGTTTCCCTTTCACCTCTTGCACGTACTCGCTGACCGCCTGCCTGATCGCGTCGCCAATATGCGCATAGGTCTTGACGAACCGGGTCTTCAGCGGTGTCGCATAGTCGAGCACGTCATGATAGACAAGCACCTGGCCGTCGCAGAACCTGCCGGACCCGATGCCGATCGTCGGAATCTGCAGCCTGCTCGTGATCAGCTGCGCGAGTTCCTCCGGCACCATCTCCAGCACAATCGCGTACACTCCCGCCTCCTCCAGCGCCAGCGCATCCTCCAGCAGCTTCTTCGCCTGCTCCGGGCTTCTGCCCTGCACCTTCCAGCCGCCGATGTTCAGCACCGATTGCGGGGTCAGCCCGATGTGGCCCATGACCGGCATGCCGGCGCTTACGCAGGCGCGCACCTGCTCGACGATCTCCCTGCCGCCCTCCAGCTTGAGCGAATGGACGCCGCCCTCCTGCATCAGCCGCGCTGCATTGGCGATCGTCCGGTCGATGCTGCCGTGATAGGTGGCGAACGGCATGTCCGCCACGATGAACGTATGGCTGGCGCCCCGCTTCACGGCCTTGCTGTGATGGATCATATCGTCGAGTGTAACCGGAATCGTCGAATCATAACCGAGCACGACCATGCCCAGCGAATCGCCGACCAGGATGATGTCGGCGCCGGCTTCCTCGGCCAGCTTCGCCGATGGATAATCGTAGGCGGTGATCATCGCGATGCGCTCTCCGCCCGCCTTCATCTTCCTCATCGAAGCCGTGCTGATCTTCATCTTGTCGCTCATTTGAATCACTCCTCCATGTTCATGAAGGACTGAAACCACATATAAAAAACCCTAAGCTGCCTGCTTAAGGTTCCCATGTACACAAGAATCCCGTCAACAAGATCCTTCTGTCTCAGTCCTTAAGGTTCTAAGCAGAATCCGACCTTACCTGTGTGCAAATCTTCACTTGACTATACATCCGACTTGTTCCAACGGTGAGTGCAGTTCCGATCCCTGGATCCCGCCTCACCTACAGTATACCGGAAAATGACAGAAACGTCATCCGCCAATTGCTTCGGCAATCTCTCCCGAGTATACGGTTGTCACCTTGCCATCCTCCAACTGTACCACCAGGGCGCCATTCTCGTCAATGGACACCGGCATGCCGACGATCGGTCCCTGAGGGGTCATCAGCTTGATCGGAGCTTTCGGCTGCCAGGCATGCGTCTCCCACAAGGTGCGGAACACGGCGAACCCCGCACTCTCATACAGATCGACCATGCTCTCCAGCTCGCGCAGGAAGGAGACGATGATCTCCTCCCGCTCATAGGCCTGTCCTCCCTCCGCCATCAGCGACGTTGCCTTCTCCTGCAGCCAATCCGGGAACTCCTCCCGCGGCACATTCACGGTGATGCCGACCCCCATGATCAGCTTGCGCTGATCCTCCGAGCAGGATTCGATCAGGATGCCGCTCAACTTGCGGTCATTCGCGTACAGATCGTTGGGCCATTTGAGGCGAATATCGATGCCGGTGATGCGGCGAAGCGTCCGGCAGAGGGCGACGGACGCGACGATCGTGAGATGCGACAGGTACCGATACGGGATGCGCGGACTGAGCACCAGGCTCATATAGATCCCTGCTCCCGGCGGGGAGAACCAGGGTCGGCCGAATCGCCCCCGGCCAGCCGTCTGCTGCTCCGCAAGGACGATCAGCCCGTCTCCCCCGCCGTTTCGTACCAGAAAGGCCGCCAGATTCTGCGTGGATGCCGTTTCTTCCACATGATGAATGGCCTGTCCATATCGGCATTGCCCGAGAGCTGCATGAAGTCTGTCCAATTGTATCCCCGTTAATGTCGTCATCGGATTCCCCACATTTCCATATACTGGGCGGCGCGGGCAAGCAAGGCATCCTTCCGGTTCTCGACGTCACCTGTACCCGCATCCACCGCCAGCGCATGAAGCACTCTTCCCAGCCAGGGCCCCCGGCTATCTGCCAGCGCGGTCAGATCGCGGCCGCTGATGTCCAGATCGCCTGGTCCCCATACTTCAAGCTGCGCAAGCCAATGCCCTGCTTGCCTGTCAAATATCTCATACCATGGCGCATCGGCCAGCAAGGCGCGAAGTTCCAGCACTCGCTCGGCACAGGTTCGGCCGTAGGTCATCGCCCCATCCAGCCATGCCCTTCTGATCCGGTAATCATCGCCCGCTTCCGAGGCGAGCTCCTCCCGGATGAACCGGACAAGCGACATCGCTCGCACAATGCCTGAACGCATCTCGTTCGAGAACGTCAGCCTTCGCAGGATCGCATCCGCCTCTTCGGCCGTATGCCCGCCTGCCAGGAACAGGGCGGACCAGCGAGGCGTTTCCGACATCCCCGCCAGCTCCGCGCGTCTCAGGGCATCCAGCCATGCTGTGGCCGCACTCGGATCGTCGCCAGAGGCGATCGGCCGCCAGTCGAGGGAAACCTTCGCATGGCGGAGCAGGCGGGAATCGCAGAGGAGCTGCAAGCCCCGCACCGGATCGGCCCCTGCCACCGTCTTGGTCAGCTCGATGCGCACGCGCTCCATCGCGATCGCCGTGAGCAGATGGCCCAGTTCCAGGATGGCGGACCAGGCCGATGGCTCAATCTGAAGCCGGTAACCAGCCGCGAAGCGGACGCAGCGGAGCATGCGCAACGCATCCTCCCTGAACCTCTCCCGCGCATCGCCGACGCAGCGCAGGATGCCGGCCTTGAGGTCCTCCCGTCCGCCAAACGGATCGATGACCTCGCCGTTTACGTCCATCGCCATCGCATTGATCGTAAAATCCCGGCGCGACAGATCCTCCTCCAGGGAGTCCACGAAGTCCACATGGTCAGGCCTGCGGTGATCGGTGTATGGGCCTTCCTTGCGGAAGGTCGTCACCTCGAAGCCCCGCCCGCTTCTGACCACGGTCACCGTCCCATGCTGGAGGCCGGTGGCCACCGTATGCGGAAATAAACGCATGACGTCCGCCGGTGTGGCGGACGTGGCGATATCGATATCCTGAACCGGTTTATTCAGCAATCGATCCCGAACGAAGCCGCCCACCATATAGGCTTCATGGCCCGCTTCGATGAGCGTAAGCATGATGCGCTTCGCCTCGTTCAGGAGCGCTTCTCCTGCAAGTGCCATCGATCAACAACCCACCTCATGTGCGTTCGCCTCGTTCGTCTGCCCCTGCTCTTCCATGCCAAGCACGCGATAATAGATCCGTTCATACAGTTCCATGATCTGATGATCGCTGAAACAGGTCCTCGCCCTGTCGATCCCCTTCTCCGACATCCGCTTGTGGAGAGCCGGATCGGTCAGCAGCTTGCGCACGTATCCGGCCATCGCCGTCGTATCTCCAACCGGGGCGAGGAAGCCGGTCTCGCCATGGGTGATCAACTCCGGGATGCCGCCGGTATCCGAGGCGACGGTCGGCACGCCGCAGGCCATGGCCTCCAGAGCCACCAGTCCGAAGCTCTCCTTCTCCGATGGCAACAGCAGACAGTCGGCCATCGAGATGACGTGGGCCACATCATCCTGCTTGCCAAGGAAGAAGACCTTGTCCTGCAGACCGAACTCCTTGATCTTGCAATGCACCTTGTGCAGCTCCGGCCCTTCGCCCACAAGCAGCAGCTTGCATGGAAGGTCGCGCGCCACCTGCGCGAAGATGTCGACGACGTCCATGGCCCGCTTGACCGGCCGGAAATTGGAGATATGCATGAGGATCTTCTCGTGAGGAAGCGCATATTCGAGCCGCAGCCTGGATACTTCCTTCGGGTGATAGATACGGCTGTCGACAAAATTATAGGTAAGATCAATCGGTCGGTCGATCTGCAGCAGCTGCCTCGTCTGTGTGAGCAGATCGCGAGAAACGGCCGTCACCGCATCGCTCTTGTTGATGCCAAGGCGGATGATGTCCCTCAGTCCCTCATCGTGAGCCAGCACGGTGATGTCCGTGCCATGCAGCGTCGTCACCACCTTCAGATGATCGCCCACCATCTGCTTGGCCAGGATGGCGCATACGGCGTGCGGCACCGCATAGTGCACATGCAGCAGATCGAGCCCCTGCATGTTCGCCACCTGCGCCATCTTGCTGGCCAGCGAAAGATCATAGGGCGGATATCGAAAGACGTAATAGTCATTCACTTCAACTTCGTGATAGTAGATGTTATGGTGGTACCTGCCGAGTCGAAACGGCATGCTGTGCGTGATGAAATGCACCTCGTGCCCGCGGTCCGCGAGCAGCTTGCCGAGCTCGGTCGCAACAACACCGGAACCACCCAGTGTCGGATAGCATGTGATGCCGATCTTCAGCATCCTGCGTTCGCTGCGCGATGTCATGTCTCGTTCCCCCTTGACGTGCCTGAAGCACGCATATGCAGGCTGTTTACTCCGATGGATCCGGTTGATCCGTTTGCTTGTACTTGTGCACGAGCTCCCGCCATGCGAAGTCTCCCCTGTCCAACGCCTTGACGAGGATCTCCCCGCTGGCGATATTCGTGGCAAGCGGAATGCCGTATACATCGCACAGCCTGAGCAAGGCGTTGATATCCGGCTCATGGGGCTGAGCCATAAGCGGATCGCGCAGGAAGATGATGAGATCCATGTCGTTCTGGGCAACCATCGCGCCGATCTGCTGATCGCCACCGAGCGGTCCGGACATGAACCGATGAACCTTCAGTCTGGTTGCCTCCATGATTCTCGTGCCGGTCGTGCCCGTTGCATACAGCTCATGTTTCGCGAATACATGCTCATAGGCGATGACGAAGTTCACCATCTCATCCTTCTTGCGGTCATGCGCGATCAGAGCGATTTTCATCTGTGCCACTCTCCCCGTTGGTGACTTAATCGATAAACTGCTCGAAACCGTAGACGATGCCAGTCAGCTCCATGACTTTCTTCACCGCCGTATTGACGCCAGGCATATAGCTTGCCCGCTCATACGAGTCATGCCTGATCTTCAGGGATTGACCGTAAGCGCCGAAGATGACCTCCTGCTGGGCGAACACGCCGGGCAGCCTTACACTATGTATGCGGAAACCGTCATAATATGCGCCGCGCGCTCCTTCGATCTTCTCTTCCTCGTTCGGGTTGCCCTGTCGGAACTCTTCCCTCACCCCGGAGATCCATTCCGCCGTCTTCACCGCAGTCCCGGACGGCGCATCCAGCTTCTGGTCGCCGTGATACTCGATGATCTCCACATGCGGGAAATACTTGGCCGCCTGGGCCGCGAACTTCATCATCAGGATGGCGCCGATCGAGAAGTTCGGTGCGATGATGCCGCCGATGCCCTTCTCCTGCGCCAGCTTGTCCAGCATGTCGATCTCCTCCCGCGTGAAGCCGGTCGTGCCCACAACCGGTCTGACTCCCGCTTCGATGGCGATCCTGGTATTCTGCACGGCGGCGTGCGGCACCGTGAAATCGACCAGCACATCGGCCCCGGATTCGAGAAGGGCAGACGCCAGATCAGCCGATACCGTCACGCCGCATGCCGGGAGGCCAACCATTACGCCTGCGTCCATCCCCTGGCGCCCGGGGTCGATCGCGGCTACGAGCCTCAGCTGCTCGTCTCCAAGCACCATCTTCACTACCTCGCGGCCCATTCGTCCGCCTGCTCCGCTAACAGCTACTTTGATGACCGATGTCATGGAAAGTCGTCTCCTTTACTCTATGATCATATAGGGTGCGAATTGTTCGTGATATTGTTTGATATGCTGCAGCACGTCCTCGTGCTGCGGATTCAGCTTGAGCGCCTCCTGGGCTGCTTCCGCCGCCAGCCGGAAGTTTCCGAGCTCCGCATGCACCGCGCTCAGCAAGAGGTAGGCCTCCAGGCTGAGCGAGTCCTTGAGGATCGCTTCCCGCAACAGCCGGGTCGCCTGCCTGAGACGGCGCCTGCCGCCGGCTTCCGCGAGTTTCTCGGCCTCACGTACCAGTTCCATCGCCTGCAGATGCAGAAGTTGGTAGCGGTAGGTCTCATGCGCAGGCTCCAGCTCGCATGCACGCTGCGCGTGCTTCAGCGCCGATGACAGCTTGCCGCTGCGCGCATAGGTGATCGACAGCCGGAAATGATACTCCGGGTTGTCCGGCTCCAGCTTGATCGCCTGCTCGAACGACCGGATCGCCTGCTCGAAGTCGTTGTCCAATATGGAGGCATAGGCCTGCTGAATCTGCTTCTTGCCGTTCACCGCGTACCACCTCCTCTTCGCATTCGGCTGATGGTACAGCATATGAAGGCCGTTACGGTTCGGTGTTCATTTTGGTCCAACGGTTGGCATCCCGGGTGGCAAACTTGCGCATCACCTTGTCATGCGCTTCCGTCAGGTCGATGTTTAACGAATTGGCGAAGCATATTATAATAAATAAAAGATCGCCGAGCTCCATTTCGATGGAATTGTCTGGCTCGGACGCTTTCTTGGGCTTCTCCCCGTAGAAATGGTTGACCTCGCGGGCGAGCTCGCCGGCTTCTTCGGTGAGTCTTGCGAGCATCGCCAGCGGGCTGAAATACCCTTCCTTGAACTGGGATATGTAGGCATCCACTTCACGCTGCATATCGGCGAGCGTCTTCTGTTTCATAGGAACCCCCTGTCCGACATTGAGATAGACTTTTACTTCATGTTAACGCAAAGAGCACAGGTTGACAAATATTTTTGCTGCATATCGAACTTTCATTCGCGAATCAGGAGGTTATCGCTTGCGTACCAACAACCTCGCCAACGTGCTCAGAACGGTGCTTCCGCTTCTCGCTGGCACAGCCATCTACGCGTTCGGGCTTCATATGTTTGTAATCCCCAATCAGTTCATGGAAGGCGGAGTGACCGGCATCACCATCCTGCTGAACTATATGTTCGGCCTTCCCCCGTCGATCATGACCCTCCTGATCAACATCCCGCTGTTTGTCATCGGCTGGCGATTCATCGGAAGGACCGCCATGCTGTATACGATCGCCGGGACGTTGTCGCTGTCCTTTTTCCTCTGGGTCATGGAGTTCCTGATCGACCGCGACATCATCCAACCGTTCCATACGGAGCAGGATTACTTCCTCGCCACCTTGTACGCGGGGGTAACCCTTGGCGCGGGCCTCGGCATCGTCTTCCGCTACGGCGCCACAACCGGCGGCTCCGACATCATCGCCCGCATCATGGGCAAATTGCGCGGCTGGCCGATGGGCAGAACCCTGCTGTGGATCGATGCGCTCGTGATCGGCGCTTCCTTCCTGTATATCGAGCGGGAGAAGATCCTGTATACCCTGGTCATCGTCTTCATCGCCACCAGGCTGATCGACTTTATCCAGGAAGGCGCTTATGCAGCGCGCGCCTTCACCATCATCACCACCGAGGGAACGAAAATGGCCGATCTCATCACCACTGAGATCGACCGCGGCGTGACCCTGTTCCCGGCCAGGGGCGCCTATTCCAAACAACCCAAGGAAGTCCTCTATTGCGTCGTGGCGAAGCAGGAGGTGCACCGCCTGAAGCAGCTCGTGCGCTCTGTGGACCCGAAGGCATTTATGATCATCAGCGAGGTGCAGGACGTGCTGGGCGAAGGCTTCCGGGCCGAGGAATGACCCGCAGCCGGGCGGCTGCTATTCGACCCGCTTGCCGCCTCCGCTGACCGGCTTGATCTGCCGCTCGCTCTCATACTTGCGCCAGGCAACGAAGCACAGCACCGTCACGATGATCGAGCCGATCACCAGCGACCAATAGATCGGGCGTTGCTCCACATCGAGCGGCGTGTAGGCGGACATCTCCTGCTTCCTGAACAGCTCATTCCAGGCCCGCATGAGTTCATCCACGTTCTGAAGCGCCGCCTCTCCCTGGCTGCCCGCCTGCTGCATGAAGTAGGCGATCAGCGACTCGATCCTGCCACTCGCTTCCGGCGGACGCGAGATCAATACGGCGGGGCGTATGACCGCATAGTGAGCTTGCAGCTGCTGCGCCGACAGGATGATGTTCTGCCCGGATCTCACCGCCTCCCTGAGCTGCTCCGTATCGGACTTCAGCGTCTGATAGTACTCATGCCAGAGCGGCTGATGCTTGTGCAGCAGCGCATCGGTAGACAGGCGCACCTGGGCGGCGGCCATCCTCAGCCGATCCGGCTCCGTCTGCACCGCGTTCATCAGCCTGCGCGCATTGGTGATCGCCTGCGTCAGCGCTTCCAGACCCTCCACCGTCGTGATGCCGGCAAATTCCATGCCGACGACCTGGTCGCCGATGCTCCTGATCAGCTCACGAGCTTCCAGGAGACGGCCCTCCATCACTTCCTCGTACATCCTGTCCGCGGTTTCATCCAGCACCTGCAGCTGTTTCAGGCGCGCCGGATCGATGGCGGCCCCTTCATGATTCCCTCCTGCCGCCTGCTCTCCGCCCTTATGCTCGCCGCCATGGCACGCGGCAAGAAGCAGAGTCACCAGCATCAAGAGCCATGCGGCAGACAGCCATCTTCCATGTCTGACGAACATCGGACATCCCTCCCTAATCCATTCTTATGGAGGGATGTCCACATTTAGACTATGACACTTGCAAGTTTCGTCTCCGCAGAAGGATGAACATGGCCGCAAGCGCGATCGAGACCACGCTCATCGCGAAGGTAAACAGCTCGATCCTGTCCAGGTAAGGATGAAGATGCTGCGACAGCCACGGATAGACGCTCAGACCGTAATCCATCACGTCGTTGCTCAATGTCCAGAGCGCCACCCAGGCCAGATGGACGTAGCGATAGCGGAAATACTTCCCATAGATGCAAACCGCAAACGCCATCGCCAGATGAGAGGCTGTCAGCATGCCATGCTCCCAGACATAGGGCTCGCCCAGCGCATAGGCCCAGTAGATCATGACGACAGCCCAGATGCCGTATTTGAACATCGTCACCAGCGCGAAGGCCTCCACAAATCCGCGCACGAAACCGATTGGCCGATCCCGCCCGTCCAGCTGCGGCAACTGCCCGCGCCGCCGATCCCACTCCAGGAACAGCATGGCGAAGGTGAAGAACAGGCTGGCGGTCGGGCTGTCCGGTACAAACGGCAACAGCCAGGGCGCCATATGCCGGGCAGTATAAACAAGCTGCGACCAATACCAATAGTAGCCGTAGATCGTGCCGAGACCAACGCCGATGATCAAGGTGTGCAGCAGCCAGCCGCTCAGCAGCGTCTCTTTGCTCCAGAACCATTTCCATACTCCGCTTATCGATGACAAGGCGATCCCCCCATATCCATGCCAAAAAGGGTGACCCGCCGCATCCGATTGATCTGCGGGCGAATCACCCTCCTGTGACATTTGCGCTTATTCTGTCGGTGCTTTCTGCTTGGCGAGCCATTCAGCCAGCACGCGAAGATCGTCTTCAGTCAGCCCTTTGTTCAGGTTGTCATCCAGTTGGGCTGGCATCGTCCTGATGCCGTTCACGATGATATCGTGAATCTCGTCGGCTGTATACTTGTCGCCGATGCCTCTGAGCGACGGAGCAAAGGAAGAGCCTTCAATCTCCGTGCCATGGCAGGTCAGACAGGTCGAATTGTTCAGGATCTCGTAACCTTCCTCGTCCGTTGCCACGAGCGGAACCTTCTCCTCCGGAACCATGGTGGCCCCGGCGTTGATCTGACCTTCCTTGATCAGTCTTGCGCGCTCGATGTGCTCCGGTTCGATGCCTTGCTTCTCCAGCTCATGCTCGTAGTGCGTCCACGCGATATAAGTCAGGTAGATCATCGAGACGAGTGTCAGCAGCATGATGCCGGATGCCACCGGACGCTTGTACCAGCGACGATCCTTGCCTCTGTCCAGCCAGGGCGCAAGCAGCAGGCCGCCAAAGGCAACGCCCGGAACAAGCACCGCGCCGAACATGACAAGGCTCTGGGTGACATAGTCATATTTCAGGAACTGGTACAGGAACAGGAAGTACCAGTCAGGCATCGGGATAAACGATGTATTGGTCGGGTCAGCCGGATAACCGAGCGGAGACGGGTGAGACATGACCAATACCATGAAGCCTACCAATACGACAGCACCAACCATCCATTCCTTGAGCAGGAAATTCGGAATGAACGCTTCCGTTTTGCCCGGATAGGCCGAATAATCTTGCGGGATGTTGGTTCTTTGGACCTTGCGGACGCGAGAATCTCCGATGTATACGACTTTTTCATTATTGTTGTGATCATGTGCCATGTGAGCTGCCCCCTTCCATTATAGCGGTCCCGAGATGCCCTGCCTGCGGATCATGATGAAGTGAACGGCCAGGAGACCGAGCAGAGCTGCTGGCAAGATGAAGACATGAAGCGCGAAGAAACGTGTCAACGTCTGCGCACCTACGATATCGCCGCCCTGCAGGAATTCCTTGATCAGGTCACCGATGAACGGTACGGAGCTGGCAATCTCGATACCGACCTTGGTTGCGAACAGCGCCTTGTTATCCCACGGCAACAGATATCCCGTGAATCCGAGACCGAGAATAACGGCAAAGATGAGCACGCCTACAACCCAGTTCATCTCACGCGGAGCCTTGTAAGCGCCGGTGAAGAACACGCGAAGCGTATGTAAGAACATCATCACGATAACGAGCGAAGCGCCCCAGTGGTGCATGCCGCGAACGATATCGCCGAATTGGACCTTGTATTGCAGATAGTCGACGGATGTATAGGCGTTGATAATATCCGGAACATAATACATCGTCAGAAAGACTCCGGACAGCACCTGGATCATGACCAGGAAGAACGTCAGCCCGCCGAAGCAGTAAACGAACGCTGAGAAGTGATGAGCCGGGTTGACATGCTCCGGCACCTCGTGATCGGCAACATCACGCCACAGCGGTGTGATGTCCAGGCGTTCGTCTATCCAATTGTAGAGTTTGTTCATCATTTTGGTTCATTACGCCCCTTTCACACGCGCGAGTTGGCCTTGAGAGGACCGATATAGACGTACCCGTCCTTGACCTGCACATCGTACTCATCAAGCGGTGCAGACGCTACAGCGAGCTCCTTGCCGTCGACCGTGTATCTTGCGCCATGGCATGGACAGAAGAACTCGTTGCTGTGGCCCTCCGGCGCCCAGTTCACCGTACAGCCAAGATGCTTGCACGTCGGTGACAGGGCATAGATCTGGCCGTCAGCCCCCCGGGCCACCCAGGCTTCCATCTTCGGTTCACTGTAATACCATCCGTCCACTTGCGAGATGGTGAATTTGACACTCGTAGGAGTTGAGGTGATCGTGCTTTCCTCAACCGTCTTGACATAATTGCTGCTGGCGCTGGGCTGCAGCAGAGGATCGATCGCAAACCGCAGATTCCACACGAGCGGGATGCCGATGAGAAAGCCGCCTGTACCGCCAAGCGTATAATTCAAAAATTGACGGCGAGACATTTCGCGTTTCTTGCCCTTTGGATGTTCTTCAGCGCTGTGATGATTCGTAGTATGTTCGCTCATCAACCATTAACCCCCTTCGTCGTAACATGATCAGTCATCGTTCAATTTACCGTCTCCTCATAAGACATAATAATAATAGCCCAGAGGTTTGAGAGCGTCAAGAATCGCTTGGAAGCATCGGACTCATATTAATTGAGGTTTCAACGATTTGTTAGGAATTTGTCACAACTGATTCCCGGCGCCTGACCGGTCTCATGCGGTCGGTTATGTAATGCTAACAGCGAGCGCACTTGACAGCAAGAAATGCCATCCTTAATTAATATGTTCGTCAGAACGGATTTGTATTAGCGCCACAGCTCGGCGATGAGCCTCGTGGCTTCCGCTGAGTTGGCCGGCGTTATGACCAGATCGGCGCCAGCCCTGAGGCCGCTGCCCAGCTCATCGTCCGCTGTCACGATCACCACATGGCGAAAGCCGACTTCGCGCAACCTCTCCACAGACATGGCGAGCTGCTCATCCAGCCGCTCCCGATCGGGGGCATATTGCCAGGCCGGATAGGTGACCGTCCTGCCGCGGTAAGGCCGCTCGATCAGGTCCAGCACATCCCTCAGCTCCTCCAGGCGCTCCGCCGCTTCCACCGGCGACTCGCTTCCGTCGAGCCCGGTCACGGGCAGCAGACAAGTGTCCAGATAAGGCTTGAGCGCAGGCCATTCTTCCTTCTTGATCTCGCTGAACTTCATGTTTCATCACCTGCCTGCTCCATCATATATTGCCGTCCCTTCTCCACATAGTTGCTCGTCGTCTTGCTCAGACGCATCAGATCCTGCTCGTCCAGTTCGCGAACGACGCGCGCCGGCGATCCGAGCGCCAGCGTCCGAGGCGGGATGACGGTGTTCTCGGTCACGACGGATCCGGCGCCGATCAGGGCGTATTCGCCGATCTCCGCGCCATTGAGCACGACCGCTCCCATGCCGATCAGGGCACCGCGTCGGATCGTGCAGCCGTGAACGATCGCCGAATGGCCGACCGACACATCATCCTCGATGACGAGCGGTTGCCCGCTGTTCACGTGGCCCACGACATTGTCCTGGATATTGCACCGCTCACCGATGACCACCGGAGCCAGATCGCCGCGCAATACCGCATTGAACCAGATCGAGCTCTGCGCGCCGATACGCACATCGCCGACGATCTGTGAGCCGGGGGCCATGTAAACCGTGGGATGGACTTCGGGAACTCGCCCTTGAAATGGAACCAGCACCTGATCAACCTCCTCAAGGTCCAGGATCTTCCTCCATGGATGGACCGCCGCACAGATTGTATCAATAGAGCTGCTCCCATGTCAATGTCGGCTCCTGATCCAGCTCGATCTTCTCTTCCTCCGGCACGTAGGTGCCGCTGATGACATGATCGCCCAGTCTGGTCAGGCGGACGACCGCCCCGTGCTCCGGATCATCCCCCAGCTGCATAAGTCCGAGATGCATCATCATGCGGATGATGCGAAGCTCCAGGATCTGCTCGGGCGAATCGAAATAATACGGCTCGATCATCCGGCCAAGCGCCCGATGCAGGGAATGAACGGCAGTCCAGCGGCCGCACAGACGATGCAGCCAGGATACGAGCGCTTGCAGGTTGGGGATCGCTCCCTTGTACAACTTGAGCCAGAACCTGTAGATGTCCATCATGTTTTCCGCGACCTGCTTCTTCACTCGCTCCTCGCCCAGTTCGGTCAGCCTCAGCCTGCCCGTCTGCTCCTCGATCAGTCCGGCATAATAGCAATAGTCGTAGATCAACGAGAAACGGTCCGGATAGTCCCTGAACTTCCGGCCGTACCCGAAACGCCATCCCCGCGTCCTGAGAGCCTCTTCCTGGACCTGAAGCAGCCCCAGGATGTTCTGCAGCGTACGTTTGTACATCGTTCCGTCGATCGTCAGCTCTATCTCGTTCTGATACACATAACGCAGGAATCGGAGCACATCCTGCACGATGATCATCTGCTCGTCCCGATAGGCGGCAGGCTGATCGATATATTGAAGCTGTCGGCTCAAATAACCGGTGTAGCAGTCGCTGAAACGACGCTTCACATCCTCCGGGATGCGATAGAGATATTTGGTCTGTTGGGAATGACCGTTGAACAACCAGCCGCGCTGCTTGAAGCGGACGATCGTCTCGCGCGGATTCAATTCCTGCCCGGTCTCCGCCCCTCCGTCACCGGACGTTTCCCCGCGTTGCCTGCCCGACTGCTTCACGATCGCCATCAGTTCCTCCAGACTGAAATAGGAGCGCTTGTCGAACAGCAGCCGGTTCATCAGGCGTATATCCTCATCCGTCAGATCATGCAGCTGCTGTTCAAACGTGTCCCTCCGGTTCAGCGTGGTGAGGATCGTCTGGATCAGCTCATTCTTCGAGTGGCTGTTGCAGTCGCAATTATAGTGCTTCGCGATCGCGCCGAGCAGGCCGATGTCCGCATATCCCAACATATCCGACAAATTCATCGCTCATCCCTCCGTACTGATTGACAAGTTGTCGCACAGTACCATTATGGGATGATATGTAAAATTTATTCGGAGCCCTTCCGCCCGTCTTCATAATGCGACATGCAGTTGTGCAGCTCGACCTGCCACCTTCCGTCGACCTGCCTCATGATCGTCAGCGAGGCGTTGCCGATGCGCACATCGGGCAGGTCAGGAGCGAGCAAGGTGAACAGCCGCTTCAGGAAGCCTCCGTGGCTGACCACCAGGATGCGGTTCTCACCTCTGCCCATCACCTCGCTCAGGAACTGCCGTCCTCTCTCCAGCACCTGCTCCTCCGGCTCGATGCCAGCCAGCTCTTCCAGCCGGTCGCCGAAGCGGGCTTCCCTCTCCTCTGCGGTCAATCCCTCAGCCAGCCCGAAGCCCCGCTCCCTCAGTCTGGCATCTATCCTGATATCGCCCAGCCGCAGGCTGTCGCGGATATATCGGGCCGTTTCCCTGGCGCGCATCAGGTCACTGCTGTATATGACATCCCAACCCATGCCTTCGTCCGCCAGACGTCTGGCGAGCTTCTTCGCCTGGCTGATCCCTTCGTCATTCAGCGGGATATCCGTCTGCCCCTGCAGCCTGCCGGCCAGGTTCCAGTCCGTTACGCCGTGTCGGATAAGTCCCAATGTTGTCATCCAATCTCCTCCGCCTGCTCAGGTTTTTATTAGTATAAACGTTCACGGCACAGCGCTCAATCGGAAAATCACCGCACACAGCAATGCTCTCCTCGAAACAGGACCTGAATCAACCATTCACGTCCAGCTTCGAGGAGAGCATCAGACAATCGCGGGCAGTATTCCGATATGGCAGGTCAAACGATCAGGCGCGCAGCCTGGACAGCCAGTTCATGATCAACAGCGAGCATACGATGCCGATGATGGAGACGACGATCAGATAATCCGGATACGAATCGACCGGGCCGATATCCAGGACGAACGGCGCGGAGATGCTCGCCGTCGGAATCTCCTGGCTGAACATGGCCAGTTGCGTCGGGTTGTCCCCGGATGCGCTGATGACCGGAACGATCCCCGGCCGGAACGCGTAGGCTTCGTGCGACTGGCCATCGTCCGTCATCAGCGAATAAATGAAGCTGGAGATGAACAAGGCAAGGCAGAAGCCGATCACCGCGCTGATCCGATATTTCATGGATTTCGTCAAGGAATAGGCTCTTTCCGCCACCGGCAGTCTCCAGGATTCATCCATGTAGATCCTGTCCATGACCGATGCTGCGATCGAGCGCCTCGGGATCGCGGGCTCATCCAGATTCATGCCGACCTGGGAGATCAGGCGATAGCTTTCCTCCCAGAGCTTGAATTCTTCCGCACACGCGGGACATCTGCGGATGTGTTCATCGACCGCAACGCGTCTGAGATCATGCTCCGGAAGATCCCGGTACAGGCCTATGAGTTCTTGTATATGGCTGCAATTCATCTTGAATTCATCCCTTCGTACTCCTCAAGTATCGGTTCTTCGATGTAGGGCTCGAGCTGCATCTTGACGCTGGCTCGCGCTCGGAACAACAACGATTTGACCGAGCTGACAGTCTGACCGAGGATGCTGGCAATCTCCTGATAGTCCAGCTGGTAATATTCGCGCAGGATCAGCGCGGAACGCTGCTTCTCGGGGAGATTGTTGATCGCCTTGCGCACCATGGATACCTTCTCATGTCGGAGGATGGAATGTTCGGGCTGGGAATCCGCCGATACCTGAGGCTGAATCCCGCTGTCTTCAAGCGATACTTGCTGCATTTTCTGCTTGCGGAGCTCGCTGAGCACCGTGTTGCGGGCAATCGTGTACAGCCAGGTGGAGAACGAAGCCTCCACTTCACGGAACGTCTGCAAGCTTCGGTAGGCCTTGTAGAATGTTTCCTGACACAGATCTTCGGCCATGCTCTCCAGGTTCGAGCTTTTCAGCATATGGTAGATAAAAGCAAGAATCTTCCGCTCATACCGTTCGATGAGCAACGTATATAACTGGACGTTGCCGTCCTTGATCTCTCGGATGATCTGGGAGTCGTTCATGGCCGTACCTCCTTGCACACAAGCAAGGCGTCGCCTTCCGCTTCCTCCTACACAATCCTATATACCCTCAGGGAAGCAGAAAGTTGCGCTTGCCAATCTTCTTGAACCAAAATGCTCATTCATTTATGACGTGCAACCTCGCCGAAAGGTTTCCAGTTTCATGTCATTCATCGCGTGTAACTGTATATAATTCGCTTTCGTATGTGAAAATCCTGCTTGGCAATAAATGGTTCGCCCATCAATAAAGAAGGATCATCCGGACTTTGTGACAAGCCGCCAATTGCTGCAGCGACTTGCGAAAAGTCCGAACGATCCTTCCTTGTCCTTCATTTCAGACGATAACGAAGCTTCGCTTTCTCCCTCCGCCTGCTCATCAGGAGCTGCAGGATCAGCAGGACAAAGATAAGCGCGGCCGTGATGTCGAACATCATATTCCGCATCAGGATGCCCAACGTTCCCCCGATGACGGCGCCGAGCATCATCCCGATATTGCGGCTGAGCGCCATCATGCTGGCGGCGAATCCGCTTCTCCCCTCTTCTACGGATGAAAGCGTCATGCTGTTGTTCGGCGAGGTGAACATCCCCGTTGCCGAACCAAGCAGCAGGAGACAGATGACGATCATCCAGATCGGCGTCCGTTCATTCAGGAAGCCGAGGATCAGCAGCACGCCGCCCATCATCGCCATCCCCGTCATCAGCACCCTGGCGGCGCCGTATCGATCGACGCACTCGCCGGCGATCGGCGCGATGACGATCAGCGCCGCGGGATGGCTGATCATGATCAGTCCTGCCACCGCTGGAGCAAGGCCCAGATCCGCGCGCAGGAAGGTCGGCATCACCACCTGTGTCGAGAATACGGACAGATAGCAAGCGATGGATGTGATACAGCCGAGGACAAACGGCCGATTGGCCAGCAGATCGGCTGGCAGGAAAGGTTGCCCTAAGCCGCGCTCCCACCGGCCTGGATGAATCCATCTCGCGAGGATGAGCAGGCTGGCGATCAGGATCAGGAGCGGAACGAAGAGCGCGAGCGACGAATCATGGTCGCCAGAGGCATAGTTGAGGGTGAATGCGAGCGAGCCCAGAACGACGGCGAACATGCCCGCCCCGATGAGGTCGAGGTGCTCGGCTGAGCCTGCCCGCGATTCATCCAGTCGCTTCGGAATCGTCCACTGCGCCAGAAGCCACAGGGTGAAGGCGATGCCGGAGAGGAACCAGAAGGCCGCCTTCCAGTGAAACCATTGAACGACGATGCCGCCCAGGCTGGGACCGGCGATCGTGCCGGCAGCCACGAAGCTGCTGACGATGCCGATCGCCCGGCCCCGATTCTCCGGAGCAGCCAGCTTGACAACGAGCGCCATGTTCATCGCCTGGTACATCGCCGCTCCCGCCCCCTGGACGATGCGGGCCAGCAGGAACAGCCCATAGGAAGGAGCCAGCGCACAGCAGCAGGAACCGGCGGCAAACAGGATGAAGCCGGTATTATGTATCGCTCGCCGTCCTTTCATGTCCCCCAGCTTGCCCATCAGCGGCAGGATGGAGGCGATGACCAGCAGATAAAGGGTCACGGACCACTGCACCGTCGCGATTCCGATGCCGTAGGTGATCCCGACATCGATGAGCACCACGTTCAGCATGCTGGCGGAGACATTCGAAAGGAACGCTCCCGCGCTCACCACATAGCGCGCCAGCGCAAGCGAACGGGCCGGTTTCCCCGCTGCCAGAGTCAGCTCATTCACTGGCAGCCGCCGCCGGAACCGCGTACTGCGCCCAGACCTCCAGGATATCGTCCACCTTCGCGACGCTGCCGAAGAAGGCGGCGATGTTCTCCAGCGTCATCTCATGCGCCTTGCGCGAGAAGGCGGCACATGCGTCATCCACCATAACGATGTTGTAATCCAGCATGTAGCCGTGCCGGGCTGTGGATTCCACGCAGACGTTCGTGCTGATCCCGGTCATGATCAGATTCTCCGTCTTCAGCGTGCGGAGCACGGAGTCCAGGCGGGTATTGATAAACGCGCTGTAGCGATGCTTGTTGACGATGATATCTCCTGGCTGCGGCTTCACCTCATAGAACTCCGCGCCCCATGTGCCCACGCGGCAGACGTTGCCCGACGTGCCGCCGGAACGCTTCACCCATGCGGCCGAATCCGTCGCTTGCTCATGAAATGTCTGGATGAATATGATCGGCACCTGATGCTCCCGCGCTCCCTGGATCAAACGCTGCAACTGGACGACCATCCCTTCGACTGCGCTGACATCATTGCCTCTCCTGGCGCAAGCTCCCTCGGGATGGCAGAAGTCATTCTGCACATCCACCACGATCAAGGCCGATTTCCCAGGAACGACCAAATCCGGCGTGAATTTCAATGCGATCATCTCCTTTAATCTATGATTGACGGAACCGCGCTTCATATATGAGCGCCATTCCTTATGGACCATTAGCCTTGTTGACAAACCGCATATCGATCAGCTCGTCATACGTATACGGATCGGTGAAGATGCCTGTCGCATGCATGACATCCATATCCAGCTTCAGAGCATCCTCCGTGATGAAGCCATCCTTGCTCCACAGATCATCCTCATATGCCCGATCCAGCGAAGCCTGCACATCGCTCTCGGACAGCGTCGGGAATTCCTTGATCGCGATCTCCCTGGCAAACTCCGGATCTTCATTGACTTTCTTCAGCGCCTCAAGCAACGCTTCGACGAACGCCTGGACGGTCTCCGGCTCATGGTCGATCGCAGATCGGCGGACGCTCAGCACCGAATAGGAGAAGTCCCCCAGATCCGGAAACTTGTAGAACGGCTCATCCCAGACGCCCTTGGCGATGCCGTCGGCGATCTGCGGTTCCGCTCCGTTGGCAATATCGACGATCCCCTGCTGCATCAGGGACACGACGGTAGAACCGTCGGCCGGTTCCTCCAGGGTGACGTCCTTCTCCGGATCCAGGCCCAGAGAGATCAGCAGATAACGCGTGACCAGGTTCGGCGTTCCGCCATGCCTGCCCGCCGCGATCCGCTTGCCCTTCAGGAACTCCTTCAGATCCTCCGGCGAAGAGCTGGCCGGACCGGTGCCCTTGGCCGCCATCAGATAGACATTGGCCCTGTTGACGACGTTGACCACGCTCACGATCGGATCCTTGTTGTTCCGGTTCGCCATCGCATTGGACTCCGGACCACCGATGACGCCCCACGCATCTCCGCTGACGACAGCGGTAACGTGCGCTCCGCCGGTTGCGGTGATCACTTCCACCTCCAGCCCCCTGGATGCGAACTGGCCGTCATGAATCGCCGCATACAGCGGCAGGTATCCAAGATTGTGCAGCGGCTCGGCGATGATCAGCTTCTTCGTGCTCTTGCCGGCCGATGCGCTGCCTTCGCCATCGCCTGAAGACGAACTCCTGGCCTCCGAGCCTCCGGAGCTGCCGCTACCGCCGCCGGAACTGCCACCGGAGCTGCTGCCCGAGGCGCACCCCCCCACGATCATCATCATGGCGATCAGGACGATCAACGTCCGGATGATGGTCCGAAAGCTCCTGCCGCTTCCATTACCCCATGTGTTCATATCGGTTTCTCCCTCCCGATCGATATCTGTATCTGAGTCTGTTGCGGATGGACGCAAGATGATTACTTGTTGAATTCTTTCATTAATTTACGTTCGAGCAGGACAACACCCCCATACATGATCATGGACAGAATCGACAGGACCACTACCCCCACCCAGACGAGATTGATGTCCAGGATCGTCCCCGCATACAGGATCATGCGTCCGATGCCTTCGCGGGAGGCGATGAACTCCCCTACGATCGCTCCAGCCAGCGCCAGTGCGATATTGATGCGTAGACTGCTGATGATCCACGGTATGGACCAGGGGATGACGACCTTCGTGAACACTTGCCAACGCTTCGCGCCGAGGGAATACATGAGCTTCTCCATGTCGGCGTCTACGCTCTTGACCCCGCTGTAAGCGGATATGGCGCCAACGATCACCGTCATCGCGATCGCCAGGGCCACCTTCGATGTGAAGCCGATGCCGAACAGGATGACCAGCACCGGGGCGAGCGCAAGCTTCGGCATCGCATTTAGTATGACCAGATACGGCTCGCACACCTCCGCATACTTGCGAGACCACCAGAACGTCAGACCGAGGATGGCTCCACCAAGCGTACCGAGGACGAAACCGAGGATCGTGGAGCCCGAGGTATACAGGATGTCGCCGAGCAGATTGCCCTTGAGGGCCTGGACCCACGCCGTCTGCAGGATCATGCTCGGACTGCTCCAGTAATAGGAGTCCATCCAGCCGATCGTCGTGAACACTTCCCAGCCAACGATCAGGAGCATGCCCACCGCGATCCGCCACCACATGACGTTCCGCCGATGGCTTCGCTCCAGCGCCTCCGGGTCCTGGATGACCGGTCTCTCCTTTCTCACCAGCGATTCTTCGCGCTCCGCCGCCTCGATGCCTACCGGTGATGCAACCGCTTCGTTTGTGAGTGAGCTTGCCATAGTTTCCTCCTCCTCCTTTTATCTTGGTCATCTATGAGATCAAGAGATTCTTTCGCTCGCTTCCGCGATGCGAACCTCTTCACTCAGCAGATCGAGCAGACGCTGCTTCAATTCCGTGAATTCCGGGCTGGTCATATCGCTCTGCGTTCTCGGGCGCGCCATCGGCACCGTGATCTTCGCCTTGATGCGTCCGGGTCTTGCCGAGAAGACGTAGATGTCATCCGACAGGTAGATCGCTTCATCGATGTCATGGGTGACGAACAGCACCGTCTTGCGGAAGTCCTCCCAGATCTGCAGCAGCCAGTTCTGCATCATCAGCCGGGTCTGCGCATCCAGGGCACCGAACGGCTCATCCAGCAGGATGATGTCGCGGTCGTACAGGATCGTGCGAAGCAAGGCGGCTCGTTGCCTCATCCCCCCTGAGAGCTCTTTCGGGTAGTGGTTCTCGAACCCCTTGAGCCCGTATTTCTCCATCAGAGGCAGGGCGCGCGCCGTCGCCTCCTTCTTCGGCACGCCGCGGATCTCCATGCCGAGGATGATGTTGTCCAGGATCGTGCGCCACGGGAGCAGCATATCCTTCTGCAGCATATAGCCGACATAGCCCGTCTTGCCCACGATATTCTGTCCGTCAGCCATCACCTTGCCCGTGGACGGCGGCATCAGGCCAGCGATGATGTTGAACAGCGTGGATTTGCCGCAGCCGCTGGGCCCGATGATGCTGACGAAGCGCCCTTCCTCGATGAACAGGCTCGTGTCCTGCATCGCCACGATCTCCTTGCCATTGCGCATGAAATACTTGGACACTCCGATCACTTCAACCTTGTTGGCCATAAGCACTCTCCCTCTCTCACGTGTAATGGGTCATATATGCAAAAAGCCGGCACAAGACCAGTCCCACATGCGGGGTTCAAGACTTGTACCGGCAACTCACCAGCTCTCCTCCTCAGTCTGCCGACCGATTCAGAGTTCCGATTCATTGTTCAGATACATCATGACATCCTGCTCGAAGATGACGATCGTACCGGCTTGTTCGGTCGCAATATCGTAATCTTTCAAGACAGCGATGACTTTCATATGATATTTGGTTTCCAGCAGGGCTCGGAACTCTTCCTTGAACTGCCGCTGCAGGACGCGATCCACGACCGCGCTGGCCATCGGGTCAACCCTGTCGGTGAGCTGGAGAACAGGGATTCTCGTATTGACCGACAGGATGAGAATCTTGTTGCCAATCACATCGACCCTCTGTTGTCGGACACCTGACTGGAAGATCTTCTTGTTCACCTCATTGTAGAGCCGTAACAAATCCTGCTTGAACTCTCCAATGCTTACCAAGAATTCACCCCTTATGTAAGGTTATATCTCATTTGAACTTTTCCTATTCATATAATACCGAATAGGCACCTGCCCAGTCAATGTATTTTCAGAATATTGTTATTTATCATAACATTTAAATATCTTTATATGTAATAATAATTTATGTATATCTATCATGAGTCTTCTATTCGGTGCCCGAAAGTTGAAAATCACGGATCCACGTTCCGTAAGCGTCAGGCCATCCGTGTCCCAAGCAACAACCGATTGGAACACAGACAAAAAAATAACCACCTTGTTCAGGTGGTTGCACATAAGTGCTCAGTTTTCGGATAGGAGTGGAGAGAAACCATACTGTACTTTGAATTATATTGTATACGCTTTCAGATGTCAACTGTTTTTTGGTAGCGTTTTCTTGTTTTTTTGAAACAGGATGTGCCGAACCAATCCAGGCTGTCCGCGTCGTCGTGCAAGGAGTTGCCCATACCCGATGCGGACAGCCTGCCTGCCATCAATAGCGAACCGTATATCCTTCCGCCGCAAGCAGCTGCTTGGCCGTATCCAGATCCTGATCGTTGCGGAATGACAGCCGCATGACGCCAGGCACATCGGCCCTGCTCTCATGGATCTGAATATTGCTCAGATTGATCTGATGATCGCTGAGGATCGTCGTGATCCTGGCGATGACGCCCGGCGTATCGGGAACATCGACGTACAGATCATGGAGCATCGCATGCAGCACGCCCTTGCGCCGCTCTGGCAACCGGCTGCGGAATTCCGTGGCCTCGGCAAATTGACGCTCGATGCCCGCCGCATCCTCGTTCACGAGGAGCTGCCGGAACCGCTCCATCTCCGCTTCCCAGTCGCCGAGCAGTCGAAGCAGCACGTCCTTGTTATGAAGCAGAATATCACGCCAGATCACCGGATCGCTGGAGGCGATCCTTGTCAGATCGCGGAACCCGCCTGCCGCCAGATCCTGATACAGCGGATTGATCTCATTGTAACGGGCGATCTGGTTCACCAGCGCCACCGCGATGATATGCGGAAGATGGCTGATCGCGCCGACGATCTCGTCATGCAGTTCGGCATCGACCCGAATGATGCGGGCGCGCGTGTAGGACAGCAGCCGCTCCAGCCTCGCGTATACGTCGACCGGCACCTGTTCGTTCGGCGTCAGGACATAGAACGCATTCTCGAACAGATAGGATGACGCGGCCTCCACGCCCGAGCGCTCAGAGCCGGCCATCGGATGTCCGCCGATGAAATAGACGTCTTTCATCTGAAGCCGTCTGGCGCAGCGTTCGATGGACCCTTTCGTGCTGCCGACATCGGTGATGATGCAGCCTTTTTTCAGCGGCAGCTCGATGAGCTGCTCCAGATAAGACTCCAGCATGCCGACGGGCACGCACAGGAAGATGACGTCCGCGTCCTCCGCCGCCTCCCGGATCGAGGTCGTCGCATGATCGACCACGCCGCGCTTTATATATTTCTCCACCGAGGCGGGATTCTTGGAATACCCGACCACCTGGATGTCAGGCTTCCCCTTGAAGCAAAGAGCCAGAGAACCTCCGATCAATCCGACACCAAATATCGCGATCTTCATCGTTCAGCCAGGACCTCTTCCAGTGCCGTGATAAACTTCGCATTCTGCTCCTCATTGCCGACCGTGACGCGGATCGCGGTCGGGAAGCCGAGCGTATGTCCGCCGCGAACGATGATGCCCTTGCGCATGAGCTTATCGAACAGCTCCCTGGCATCGCGCCGGCATTCCACCAGGATGAAATTGCCATAGGCAGGGTAATATGACAGTCCCAGACGGTCGAAATGCCCGGTCAGGTATTGGATGCCTTCGCGATTTTTCCTGCGGCATTCGGCGATGAACGCCTGGTCTTTCAGCGCCGCCCTGGCCGCTGCCTGCGACAGGCGCGTCGTGTTGAACGGACCGCGAACCTGATTGATCGCTTTGATGACATCCGGATGGCCGATCCCGTAACCGATGCGCAGGGCGGCCAGACCATAAGCCTTGGAGAAGGTGCGCAGCACGATCACATTCGGGTAACGGTCAAGGTAAGTCAGCCCGTCCGGATAGGACGGGTCGTCGATGTATTCGCTGTAGGCCTCATCCAGCACGATCATGACGTGCGGCGGAACCTTGGCGACAAATTCGTCCAGCTCATCCTTCGTGACGATCGTGCCGCTCGGATTGTTCGGATTGCAGACCCAGACGATCTTCGTCTTGTCCGTGATCGCTGCCGCCATCGCCTGCAGGTCATGGGTTCCGTTCACCAGCGGCACCTCGATGCAGGTCGCGCCTTCGATCTGGGCATTATGTCGGTATTGCACAAAGCTCGGCGTCGCCATGACGGTCTCATCGCCCGGCAGAAGATAGGCTCGCGTGAGCAAGGCGATGAGCTCATCCGAGCCGGCGCCGATGATGATCTGATTGGCGTTGACGTGGTAAAATTCAGCCAGGGCGCTCACCAGCTCCACGCTGGCTCCGTCCGGATACAGCTGAGTCTGGCCCAGCTCTTCCACAATCGCCTGCTTCGCATGCTCTGAACATCCATATGGATTCTCATTGGAAGCGAGCTTGATCACTTCCTCAAGACCAAGCTCGCGTTTCACATCCTCGATAGGTTTGCCGGGTTGATATACTGGCAGATCGATGATGGTAGATTTCGGTTGCATCCGCTACTCCCCCAATTTATCGTTATCCCTTTAATTGTGCCACAAATTGACGGATTTGCAACAGTCCCTGTTGCTTCGTCTCAGGATTCCGGAGAAGGGGGAGAGCCTCTTCGATCTTCCGAACGATGGCGCTGCCTACGATAACCCCATCGCATAATGCCGCAAATTTCTCCACCTGCGCCCTGTTCGAGATTCCGAAGCCTACACATACCGGCACCCGGCTGGCTTCACGCACCGTGCCGATGAACGAGTCCACCGATTCGGCGAACTGGCTGCGCTCGCCGGTAACACCAAGCGACGAGACGCAGTAGACGAAGCCGCTGGCGCGGCTGACGATCTTCTGCACGCGCTGCTCGGAAGTCGGCGCGACGAGCGGGATCAGATGCAGGCCATGCTCCTCCGCCAGACGCTTGACCTCACCGTCCTCTTCGCACGGCAGGTCGGGGATGATCATGCCGCTGATGTCATGCTCGACGAGCAGCTTCATGAATCGTTCGAGTCCGAGCTGCAGCACCGGATTGTAATAGCTGAACAGGATAAACGGCAGCTCGATGTCGCGCTCCCTGGCCAGTCTGGCGATGCGGATCACATCGGTGATGCGCACCTGATGGGCCAGTGCCCTCTCCGACGCCCGCTGGATGACCGGACCATCGGCGAGCGGGTCCGAGTAGGGGACCCCCAGCTCGATCATGTCCGCCCCGGCATCCGACAGCTGCTGGATGATCTCCAGCGAGGTTTCCAGGTCGGGATCGCCCACCGTGATGAACGGGATGAGCGCTGTTTCTCCCCGTCCCTTCAAGGAAGCAAACACTTCATCGATGCGGTTCATCGCGCATCACCTCCCAGCAGATCCATGATCTGGGCCACGTCCTTGTCGCCGCGCCCCGACAGATTGACGACGATGATCCGGTCGCCGGGAAGAGTCGGCGCCAGCTTCGCCGCGTATGCGATCGCATGGGCGCTCTCCAGCGCCGGGATGATGCCCTCCGTCCGGCTGAGCAGCTGCAAGGCATCCAGCGCTTCCTGGTCGGTGGCGGGCACGTACTTCGCCCTTCCGATCGATTTCAGATAAGCGTGCTCGGGCCCGATGCCCGGGTAGTCGAGTCCCGCCGAGATGGAATGGGCGGGCAGCACCTGTCCGTACTCGTCCTGCAACAGGTAGCTGTAGGAGCCCTGGAACACACCTTCCGTCCCCTTCGTCATCGTCGCCGCGTGTTCATGGGTATCGATTCCTTTGCCCGCCGCTTCCACGCCGATCAGCTCCACCTCCTCATCTTCGATGAACGGATAGAACATGCCGGCCGCGTTGCTGCCGCCGCCGACGCAGGCGATCACGACGTCCGGAAGCCGCCCATCCTGCTCGAGGATCTGCTGCTTCGTCTCATCGCCGATGATGCGCTGGAAGTCGCGGACCATCATCGGATACGGATGGGGACCGGTAGCGGAGCCCAGGATGTAGTAGGTGTCATGCACATGGCTCACCCAGTAGCGCAGCGTCTCGTTGCAGGCGTCCTTCAGCGTGCGCGTGCCCGAGGTGACCGGGATGACCTCCGCGCCGAGCAGCTTCATGCGGAACACGTTGAGCGCTTGCCGCCGCGTATCCTCCTCGCCCATGAACACCTTGCACTCCAGACCGAGCAGCGCCGCCACGGTGGCCGTTGCCACACCATGCTGGCCGGCGCCCGTCTCGGCGATGACCTTCTTCTTGCCCATGCGCTTCGCCAGCACCGCCTGGCCGATCGCATTGTTGATCTTGTGCGCGCCTGTATGATTCAGGTCCTCGCGCTTCAGATAGATCTTCGCTCCGCCCAGATGCTTCGTCAGGCGCTCCGCGTGATACAGCGACGTCGGACGGCCCGAATATTGGCGGAGCAGATAGCGGACTTCCTCCTGAAAGCTCTCTTCCCTGGAATAATGCAGATAGGCTTCCTCCAGCTCGTTCAGCGCGTTCATGAGCGTCTCCGGCACATACCGCCCGCCGAATTTGCCGAATCGGCCGTACTGGTCAGGCATGATCCTGGTCATGTTGCTTCACCCTTTCCACAAATGCTGTGATCTTCGCGATATCCTTGATTCCGTTCGTTTCCACTCCGCTTGACACATCGACGCCGTGCGGCCGATATTCGGCGATCAGCTCGCCCACGTTGTCCGGCGTGAGCCCTCCGGCCACGAACAGCCTGACTCCGGAGCGCTCGGCCCACTCCCGATATGCCGGAATGACCGGCCAGCGGAAAGTGCGTCCCGTGCCGCCTGACGCCTGGGGATCATACGTATCCAGCAGGATCGCATCCGCGATGCCGGCATACTCGTCGGGCATGTCGATGGACGCGCCCGCATCGTCCGCATGCTCGGGCACGGCCAATGCCTTGAACACCCCCACTCCGAATTCATCCCGCACCAGTCGACAGAACTCCGGCGTCTCGCTGCCATGCAGCTGCACCACGTCCAGCGGCACGATGCTCAGCGTTTCCTCGAGCTCCCGGAGCGTCGGATTGACGAATACGCCGACCAGCCGAGTCGGTGTGACCGGCCGCGCTTCAGCGAAGGCTGCGGCCAGTTGGGCGGCCTTCTCCGGCGTCACCTGCCGCTTGCTTGGCGCAAAGACCAATCCGGCATAATCAACGGGCAGGCGAGCCAGCTCCCTGATCGTTTCAACATTGCGTATCCCGCATATTTTCACCCATGCAGCCATTTCTAACTCTCCTTGCTGCGAGCAAGCACCGGTCCCATCAGCTGATGGACGGCTTCGCCGACATCGGCCTGACGCATGAAATGCTCGCCCACCAGCACGGCGTGCGCGCCGATCGATTCCAGCCAGCGAATGTCTCGCGGATCCGAGATGCCGCTCTCGCTGACGATCGTGACATGATCCGGCATCAGATCGATCAGCTGCCTGGTATGCTCCAGGTCGACCTCGAAGGTTTTCAGATTGCGGTTATTGACGCCGATCAAGGTCGCTCCGTCCAGCTCCAGCACCGTCTCCAGCTCATCCCGGCCGTGCACCTCGATCAACACGTCCATGCCGAGTTCCCTCGCCAGCTTCAGGTAAGCCTGAAGCCGCTGCTTCGTCAGGATCGCCGCGATGAGCAGGATCGCGTCGGCGCCGATCAGCCTGGCCTCATAGATCTGCAGCTCATCGATGATAAAATCCTTGCGCAAGAGGGGCAGGCTGACCGCATGTCGGATCTGCGTCAGATATTCACCCGCCCCTTGGAAAAACGGATTGTCCGTCAGCACGGAGATGCAATCCGCGCCTGCCGCTTCATATGCCCTGGCGATGCTGACCGGATCGAAATCCGGGCGGATCAGCCCCTTGGACGGAGACGCCTTCTTCACTTCCGCGATGAGGCCTACCGGGCGGCGCCTCGAGTCGGACAGCGCCCGCTCGAAGCCGACGCATGCCGGCAGCTTGGCGATGCCTCGCTCCGCGTCGGCGACGGTGAGCGTCTCTTTCAGCCGCGCCACTTCCTGCTGTTTGCTCGCGACGATCTTGTCAAGATACATGGCTGACAACTCCCGTATAATCGATTAACTCCTGCAATTTGCGCAGAGCGGCGCCAGAATCGATCGCCTGCGCTGCTAATTGTACCCCTTCGCGCAGATCCTCGCAACGGTCCGCGGCGTACAGGGAGGCTGCGGCATTGATCAGCACGATGTCGCGATAGGCTCCTTGCGCTCCGCCGAGCACCTCGCGCACGATCTTCGCATTGTGCGCCGGCTCTCCGCCCATGACCTGCTCCAGCGAGTGACGGCTTAAGCCAAGCTCCTCCGGCGCGATCTCATAGGTGCGAATCTCGCCGTTCCTCAGCTCCGATACTTTCGTCGGCGCGCAGATGCTGATCTCATCCAGCCCGTCGAGGCTGCCCACCACGAGCGCGTGCCTGGAACCGAGCTCCCGCAGCACGCCGGCGATCAGCTCCGTCTTCGACCGGTCGTAGATGCCCATCAGCTGATGCTCCGCATTCGCCGGGTTCGTCAGCGGCCCGAGCACGTTGAATACCGTGCGAATGCCCAGTTCCCGGCGCGGTCCTGCCGCATGCTTCATCGAAGGATGATAGTTCTGGGCGAACATGAAGCAGATGCCGATGTTCTCGAGGCATGCCGCCGCCTGTTCATGCGTGAGCATGATGTTGACGCCCAGAGCCTCCAGCACGTCCGCGCTGCCGCTCTTGCCGGACATTGCGCGATTGCCGTGCTTCGCCACGGGGACACCCAGCGAGGCGCAGATGATCGCCGAGGTCGTCGACACATTGAACTTGTGGATGCCCGAGCCGCCGGTGCCGCAGGTGTCGAGCACGCCGCTCAGCCGATGGTTCAGGCGGATCGACTTCTCCCGCATCACTTCCGCGAAGCCTGCGATCTCCTGCACCGTTTCCCCCTTGATGCGCAGGGCTGTGAGCAGCGCGCCGATCTGCGACGTGGTGGCTTCCCCTTCCATGATCGTCGTCATGACAGATCGCGCTTCCTCTCTCGTCAGAGACTCGCCTTCGATCAATTTGCCAAGTGCCTGTTTCATATCGATCTTGCTCATCATCGCTTCCTCCTCGAGCTTTATCGTCTTGATCTCTCTTCGGCCGATTCATCGGGCGATCGTGTCTCGGCTGGCAAACACCGCTTCCGCTGTGCGGATCGCCTTCAGGAGCGCCTTCGCCTTGTTGACCGTCTCCTGGTATTCGTTCTCCGGAACCGAGTCCCAGACGATGCCCGCGCCGGCCTGCACATAGGCCTTGCCGTTCTTGAAGATGATCGTGCGGATCGTGATGCAGGAGTCGAGATTGCCGGAGAAGCCCAGATATCCGATCGCTCCGGCATAGGCGCCGCGCGCTTCATGCTCCAGCTCGGCGATGATCTCCATCGCTCGCAGCTTGGGCGCTCCCGATACCGTGCCCGCAGGCAGACAGGAGATGAAGGCATCGAAGAAATCCTTGTCCTTCTGGAGTCGCCCCGATACATTGGACACGATGTGCATGACTTGCGAATAACGTTCGATCTGCATGAAGCTGTCGCATACCACGGTGCCAAATTCCGATACGCGGCCCAGATCATTGCGCCCAAGATCCACCAGCATCAGGTGCTCGGCTCTCTCCTTCTCATCCGCGAGCAGCTCTTCCTCCAGCCGGCGATCCTCCTGCTCCGTCCTGCCGCGCGGCCGCGTCCCGGCGATGGGCCGGGTGGACACCCTGTCCCCCTCAACCCGCACCAGCAGCTCGGGCGAGGTGCCGACGATCACCTCGTCGCGGAGCTTCAGCACATACATATAAGGAGAAGGATTCATCGTGCGAAGCACGCGATAGACGTGGAGCGGCGACACATCCGTCGTCATCTCGAACCTCTGGGAGAGCACGACCTGGAAGATATCGCCGGCGCGAATGTATTCCTTGGCCTTCTCCACATTCGCCATGAACTGCTCTCTGGTCACATTGGAGCGCACCGTTCCCAGCTCCACATCGTCCGGTATCGAGTATCCGGGGATGCCATCCATGTGAATCGGGGATTGCAGGCGCCAGATCGTGCGTTCCAATGTTCGCACCGTCTCCTCGTAAGCGGCCCGGACCGCTTCCTCATCTCCGCCCTCGGGAATGTGAACATTGGCGATAATATGGATCTGATGCTTCACATGGTCGAAGGCGATGACCTGGTCGCAGAACATGAATTCGATGTCTTTCATCTGCAGATCATCGTTCCTGTGCGGCGGCAGCTTCTCGTAATATTGCAGCAGGTCGTAGCCGAAGAAGCCGACGGCCCCGCCGGTGAAGCGCGGCAAGCCCTCGATGGCCGGACTGGAATAGCCGGCAAGCAGGCGGCGCATCGTCTCGACCGGCTTATCCTCGATCATCTTCGTCTCGCCGTCCTTGGTTTCAATCCTCAGGCGTCCGTTCTTGCCCCTGATCACCATGAACGGGTCCGTGCCGATAAACGAATATCGCGCCAGATTCGCCCCGCCCTCCGCGCTTTCCAGCAAGAAAGCGTAAGGCTCGTCATAGAAATGCTGGAACACGCGGATCGGAGTCTCCGTATCCGCCAGCAGCGTGCGGACGATCGGCACGAGATTGTGCTCCTTCGACAGACGGAGCACCTGTTGCAGTTCGGTATTGGCCATCCTCTTCATCCTCCTTGGGTGGTTCGTGAGCGAACGAGAGCGAGGAGTGGTCGCGGCTGCGCATCTGATCGGGACGCCGACTCGTCAAAATAAAAAAACCTCCACCAGTGGTAGAGGTTCTCATGACAGATCGATCAAAACAGCGCAATGAAAGGTCAAGCCCCGATATGCCCAACCCATCAGGCTGGCACGCTCAGGCGTCACCATCTCATCTCGGCTCATCTGTGCTCGGCTCTACTCACTCGTCTCAAACTAATCGTCACTAACTAAGCTAAACCTTACTATACATCATCGTCGCTGTCTTGGCAAGATAAACAACACATAAAACTACCTAATTATATAAGATATTATCAGTTCAATCGCAAAGGCCCGGGAACCCGCGAAGATCCCGTATCCTCATACCTTCTCCGTCAGATCCGGGCGAAGCCTCCTCGCTTCGTACAGGTAGACGTGCACCATATCCTTCTGCAGCTTGTCCGTGTTCACCTGCATCATGAAACGGATGCAAAGCGGCAGGCTGTCCGGAACCGGAATCTCCAGCGAACACATCAGCGGCACCATATCCCAGCCTTCCACCTCACGCACCGCTCTTGCCGGAAACGTGGCGTTCAGATCGCCGGTTACGGTGATCAGCAGGCTGCACACATCCTCCGGCTTCACGTCGTTCGCTTCAATGATCTTCTCCAGCAGCTCTTTCGTCGCAGCCAGTATCTCCGCTTCTCCGTTGCGCGGAACCGTCGTCGCCCCGCGAATACCTCGCACCGCCATCCCTCATGCCTCCTGTTTCAATTCATCGATGATCGCCCTGATCCAATCCGCCTCGATATCGTTTCGAATCTCGACCTGACCGATCGCCACAGGCACGACAAACACCATCTTGCCATCCTTGAACTTCTTGTCATGCATCATCGCGTTCATGATCTGCTCGCGATCATAATGGGCCGGGAGTCGGATGGGCAGACCGAACTTCCGGAGCACGCGCTTCGTGACCGTATGGATCTCCTGGTCATACCCCAATCGGACGGCCAGTCTGGCTGCCCCGACCATGCCGATCGAGATCGCCTCGCCATGCTGCAGCTCGTTGTAGCCGGCCACCGCCTCCAGCGCATGACCGATCGTATGCCCGAGATTGAGGATCGCCCGGAGACCGCTCTCCCGTTCATCCTGGGAGACAACCTGCGCCTTCACGTGGCACCCGACATACAGCGCATGCGCGATGGCTTCCGGTTCAAGGGCCAGCAGCTCTTCCGCATGCTCCTCGCACCAGTTGACGAACGAGGCGTCCCAGATGAGGCCGTGCTTGATCACCTCGGACAGGCCGGCACGGATGTCGCGTTCCGACAGCGTCGCAAGCGTCGCCGTGTCATAGCAGACGAGCTCAGGCTGATGGAAGGCGCCGATGATATTCTTCGCCAGCGGATGATTGACGCCGGTCTTGCCGCCCACGCTGCTGTCGTGCGCAAGCACCGTCGTCGGCATCTGCACGAAGCGGATGCCACGCATATAGCAGGCCGCCGCGAAGCCTGCGAGATCGCCCACGACTCCGCCGCCAAGGGCGATGATCACCGACCTGCGATCAAGGCCCGCTTCCAGCGCCGTTGTGATGATGTTCTCCAGCTGCGCCAGCGACTTGGACTGTTCGCCCGCCGGGATGATGTGGCTGCAAGCCATATACCCGGCAGCCTGAAGCACATCCAGCACCGGCGGCAGATGGTGCTTCGCCACCTGATCATCGGTGACGACCAGCAGCCTGTTCACCGTCCTGATGCCGCGCTCGGCGAGAAAGCCCGGCAGCTGACCGATGATCCCGTGCCCGATGAGGATCGGATAGGAACGGTCGCCAAGATCGACATTCAACCGTCTCATCCAGGATACCTCTCCAGCTGCTTCAGATATTGCTCATAATTCGCGCGAATCTCTTCCATCGAGTCCCCGCCGAACTTCTCCAGGAAGGCGTTCGCCACTTCCCATGCAACCACATGCTCCATCACGACGCTGGCCGCCGGCACCGCGCAGCTGTCCGTCCGCTCCACCTGCGCCTTGAACGGCTGCTTCGTATCGATATCGACGCTGACGAGAGGCTTGAGCAGCGTCGGGATCGGCTTCATGACGCCGCGCACGACGATCGGCATGCCGTTCGTCATGCCACCCTCGAATCCGCCCAGGCGGTTGGAGGCGCGATAGTAGCCGCGATCTTCCGAGTACAGGATCTCGTCGTGCACCTTCGAGCCTGGCAAACGTCCCGCTTCGAAGCCGATGCCGAACTCGACGCCCTTGAACGCGTTGATCGAGACGACCGCCATCGCGATGCGCGCGTCAAGCTTGCGGTCATATTGAACATGACTGCCGAGGCCGATCGGCACTCCCTCGACGATGACCTCCACCACGCCGCCGATCGAATCGCCTTCGCTGCGAATCTTGTCGATGTGCTCGATCATCTTCGCTTCCGCTTCCTTGTCCACCACACGCACCGGGGACTCCTCGGTGATCCTCGCGATCTCGTCGATCGGCAGATCGTAGCGCCGCGCCTCGATCTCCCCGATGCGGATCACCTGCCCCGCGATCTTGATGCCGAACTCCGCCAGCAGCTGCCGGGCCAGGGCGCCTACCGCCACCCGCGCGGCCGTTTCCCTGGCGCTGGAGCGCTCGAGCACATTGCGGAGATCCTTCAGATTATATTTCAGACCGCCGTTCAGATCCGCATGTCCCGGACGAGGGCGGTGCACGCGGCGCAGCTCCTCATCCGTCCCTTCCACCGGCTCCACATTCATCACATGCGCCCAGTTCTGCCAATCCTTGTTCTCGATCACAAGGGCGACCGGCGCGCCGGTCGTCCTGCCATGTCTGACGCCGCCGACGATCCTGGCCGTGTCCTTCTCTATCTGCATCCGCTTGCCGCGTCCATGTCCGAGCTGCCGACGATGCAACTGGTAATTCAATTCCTCAAAATCAATCTTCAGATTGCTCGGCAGACCTTCCACGATCGCCGTCAACTGCGGACCGTGCGTCTCTCCCGCGGTCAAATATCTCACTAGCCGTTCCTCCTTACTCTCTTCCGCATCATTCCATACATGAAGACCATTCGATGCTTTAGCGCTTTTATGCGATGCATGATTCCATATGCTCATTATAGTATAGCAAGCTTTTCTTCACAAGGAAAGTTGTTGCGCCATCCTGATCCGGCCGCCCGAACACAAAAAGAAGCTGCCAGATCCTACCCTTCTGGACAGCTCCATGCCAAGCCCTGTATGTAATCTGTGTGCACCGGCCAACCTGCGGTCAGCGTGCTGTCCGCCTGCGATCAACCTTCCGGTTAACCCACCGGTTGCTTGTTCCTCACGACCCGTATGCCATCAAACGCGCTATCCTTCATGATGCCCATGACCTGCATGGAATCGATCCCCAGGATCTGGGCGCATTCCTGCAGATTGATCATCCCGCGGCGATAAGCCTGAATCACTTTCCACTTCTCCATAACGCAACCTCCATAGGGGATTCAATCCTGTAATCCTAGTATAGGAAGCGTTGACAGCTTCTATACGCGCTGCTGAAAGAAAGGATGTCATCCCCGAAGCAGGTGGGACGCGGGCTCCTGCCGCAGCCGCTCATATGCGCCTGTAGAAGAAAGTATCCGCCGACTCCAGGCCGTATTGGCCAGGTGAGAAGATCTGCTCCGTGCTGCCGACGAACAGGATGCCTCCCGGCTTGAGCGCCTGGGCGAACCTGTGATACAGCTGATGCTTGGCCTCGTCCGTGAAATAGATCGTCACATTGCGGCAGATGATCAGGTCATATCCTTGATCGAAACGGTCAGCAAGCAGGTTGTGCCGCATGAAGCGAACGTTCTGGCGCAAGGCGGGCGAGATCTCCCAACGCCCGTCCTCCAGTCGCTTCAGATACTCCTTCCTGTACGATTCCGGCACCTCGCGCACCGAGCGCTCATGATAGATGCCGCGCTTCGCCGCTTCCAGCACCTGCTCGTCCAGGTCGGTGGCCAGGATGGACGCCTGATTCAGCGCCCCCAGGCGATGCAGGATCATCGCCAGCGTATACGGCTCCTCGCCGGTGGAGCAGGCAGCGCTCCAGCACTTGAGGCGGACGTGATTCCTCGTCCATTCCTGCAGGAATTGATCCCGCAGGATCTCCCATCGCCGGCAATTGCGCCAGAACTCGGAGACGTTGATTGTCATCCTGTCGAGGAATTCCTTGAGCAGTACCGGATCGTCCGCCATAGCCCGATAGAACTGGATAAACGTGGCGAACCCCTTCTTGTCACGGAAAGCCGTCAGACGCCGCTTCATCTGCGCCTCTTTGTAGAGGGACAGATCGATGTTGGCCAGCGTCTTCACTTTCTCAATAAATACAGCAAAATCATCCATCCCGCTCTCTCCCACATATCCATACGATGAAAAAACCTGATGCTCTGGTGAGTCTCCCCATGGCCAACCGGCCATCCCATCCGCCAGTCCAGCCTGCGTCGTGAATGCCGGATCAAGTATCCGGGCCAATCTCCAGCAGGCAAGGCAGCTTGTCCGTTCCTCAGATCCACTTCTGGATCGTCAGCTCATAATCCAGAAGCTCTTCGGGGCGGAAGTAGATCGCGATCTCACGCTCCGCACTCTCCCTGGAGTCCGCGCCGTGGATGACATTGCGGTTCGTATGCACGGCGTAATCGCTGCGGATCGTGCCAGGCGCTGCTTCCAGCGGATTGGTCTTCCCCATCATCGCTCGACAAAGCTCCACCGCACCGTCTCCCTGCCAGACCATGGCAAAGACCGGTCCGGAGGTGATGAACTCGACAAGCGGCGGGAAGAATGGCTTGCCCACATGCTCCGCATAATGCTGATAGGCTTGCTCCTGGGTAAGCCTCAGCAGCTTGGCTCCGATCAGCTTCAATCCCTTGCGCTCAAAGCGCGAGATGATCTCCCCGATCAATCCGCGTTGTACGCCATCCGGCTTTACCATCAGAAAAGTGCGTTCCATTTAACCCCTCCACCGTTATGTGCATGATGTTTGGCCTAACACTTGGATCCATCAATAACTGCGGTTGACGATGAACGATGCGATCGCCATCAGGTCATTGCGCGCTTGCGATGAACTGAGTGACTGGATGGCGTTCATCGCCTTGTGGATGTATTGTCTGGCGATATGTTCCGCCCTCTGCACCCCTTTGGACGAGCGGATCATATCGATGAATCGCGACGTATCCTGGGCCCCTCCGCCAAGCTGGATCTTCCTCAGCTCGTTCAGCAGGTCCAGCCTGAGCCGATCCTCCTGCAGGGCCAGGATGACCGGCAGGGTAATATTCCCCTGTCTGACGTCGCTGCCCGGCTTTTTGCCCAATTGCTTCTCGGTGCCGTTGATATCGAGCAGGTCATCGGTGATCTGGAAAGCCATGCCGACGTTGTAGCCGTATTTGTACAGCAGATTGCTCGAACGGTGATCGACCCCGGCGGCGAGCGCTCCCAGCTGGCAGCTGACGGCGATGAGCAGCGCCGTCTTCCGCCTGATCCTGAGCAGATAATCGCGGATCGACTGCGTCGGCTCGAAGAACAGGCGGATCTGTTCGATCTCGCCGATCGACATCTGAACGAGCGCGCGGCTCAGGATCTGGTGAATGCGCGGATTGGGCACCTGGGAAGCGAGCTTCAGCGCCTGGGCGAAGATATAATCGCCCGTATACATGGCGATCCTGTCATCCCATTTCGCCCTGACCGTTGGTTGTCCGCGCCTTGTTGCGGCATCATCGATCACATCATCGTGCACCAGTGACGCCATATGAATCAGCTCAAGCGACGCCGCAATCTGGATGAGCCGTTCCTGATTGCCGTTGCCGAATCGCCCGGACAAAAGGACGAAGATCGGGCGTATGCGCTTGCCACCCGCCTTCAGGAGATGGATCGAAGCCTCCGTCAGCACGGCGTGCTCGGAACGGACCGCCTTCTCCATCACCTGTTCAATATCCGCTATCTCTGATCGCAGTTTCTTGTAAATATCCAGTAACTTCATCGCTTCACCCACGTATCCTTCTCAAGGCGCTCGAAACAGTCTCGCGCAGCGTGTATCTGGTCATTTGCAGCCGATATGGAGCGCCGCGATGCCGCCCGTAAGCGGATACGCTTCAACGCGAGTAAATCCGGCTTGCTCGAAGATCGTCTGTAACTCCTTATGGTCCGGGAACATCGCAAGCGATTCCGGAAGCCATTTGTACTGCTGATAGCTCTTGGCGAACAGCTTGCCCAACAGCGGCAGGATGCCGCGCAGATAGACATAATAGATCGCCTTGAAGGGCTGCCATACGGGCTTGGACAGCTCGAGACATACGACCCGTCCGCCAGGCTTCACCACCCGGTGCATCTCCTTCAGCGCCTGCACATAATCGGGCAGGTTGCGAAGTCCGAAGCCGATCGTGACGAAATCGAACGAATCGTCGGCAAAGGGCAGGTTCATCGCATTGCCCTGGATGAGCCTGATCTGGCGGGTCAGGCCGGCCCGCTCCACCTTCATCCTCCCGAACTTCAGCATCTGCTCGCTGAAATCGAGGCCCGTCACCTCCGCGCCTCCGTTGCGCTCGGCGATGGCGATCGTCCAGTCGCAGGTGCCGCAGCACAGGTCCAGCGCCGTCTGGCCAGGCCGGATGTTCATCTTCCTGAGCGCAAACTTGCGCCATGCCTTGTGGCGCCGGAAGCTCAGCAGGTCGTTCATAAAGTCATATTTCGGAGCGATGCGCTCGAACACCTCGTGCACATGCTTCTCCTTGGCCTTGGCTTCCATCTCTCCACCTCAGTCATACGTGTATTGTCTGGCTGTCAGCTGACGGGTCCTCTCCAGCATGGGGGCGATCGCGCCCGCGTAGAGCGGCTCCGAACGCACGCCCTCAGCCAGTCTGGCCAGCTCTTCCGCCTGCTGCTCCAGCATCGTCTCAAGCTTCTGCTTCAGGCGAAGCTTCTCGACCCAACCGCGCAGTTCCTCCGGCCTGTCCAGGGACGCGATGCAGCTCGCACGCTCCTGCGGCTCAAGCGCATGGAGCAGCTCCCATACCGCCCAGCCATCATAGTCTGCGTCAATCTCCGACAGCTTGCCATGCTCGCGCTGCATGATCTCGCACATCGTGCCGCGCTCGAGCAGCTGTCTCCATAGCGAACGTCTCCCGGGGGCAACATCCTTCTCAAAGGCCAAAAACAAGCGTGTTCTAATGCTGAGCAGCAGTTCCAGATACTGCTGGCCAGACAGATCACGCTGTTGCTTGCGCATATACATATTCATCTTGGTCAGATTCACTTCACTGATGGCTTCGGACAGGGCTCTGACAGCCTCGATATCCTCCGCGAACGACAGCAACTCATAATACCGGCCGCTCAGATAATCTCCGGCGAGCACCTTCAGTTGCTTGGCCCGGATCTGCCGCAGATCTCCGCCGCCATCCTTCGTCACCACCTGATCATGCGCATCCAGTCCCACCTGGACGAGCGACGTCACGAGCGAGTACAGCTCACTCCGCTTGTCGTTGCCATCAGCGGTGTGGAGGAACGACAGCATCAGCTGGATCTGGTAGTCGGGAAGTGAAGGGAGCTCCGTATACTGTCGAATGATATCGTACTCCAGATATTGAGATGCCTGTTGCCGTACCCGATTTACATTCATTCTTGCAATTTCCTCCAATTGCTGCGCAGCGAATCTTGAGCCTACGATCATTAATTTATGTCATTATACCATATCCTGATCCCGCAAGGACAGCTTTCATAAACTCAGCATATACAAAAAATCATGGTTTCATAAAATGATCACGTTTCGCCGTACAGAAGCAGCCATCTCGGCGTTTCCTGCACCTGGAACACGCTGCGGACGAGCCGCTCGGCATCACCGTCTGTGCCGGTCTCGCGAATCCACTCGGTCAGCCTGCGCCTGGCCAGGCTGTCCGCGGATACCGCGATGAGCAGCGAGGAGCTGCCCCGCGGAGAATCGTAGATGCGCATCATCACCTTGCCCACATTGCGCACCGACTGTAAGGCAAACAGACATACGTCGCGAACGTCGGCGAACACTTCCTCGCGCTTCGTCCGGTCATCCTGCACATACAGATCGATGTACAGCACGGGCTCGCGCCAATCTACCTTGCGAATGCCGAGCCGGATCGACATGTGCGCCATGTAGTCGACGAGATTGTCATCCGTCAGCCGTCCTCCGTAATCCAGCGTCACCGTTGGCTCTCCCTTGCCGTCCCCGGCTGGACCGGTCAGATGGGCCAGCCAGGCCAACCCGAGAGCGATCATGCACGCCAGTCCCGCTGCCTTGATCAGCTTGCCGATTCGATGCATCACAGGCCTCCTCACCCTTGCACAAGCGCTTATACCACATTGTACGAGCGACGGTGCGGGAAGATGATTCATCCCGTGGATCAATGCCACAAACCTTCGGCAGGTCGGGGGAGCTCCCATACAGCAAAAGACTGCCGACGATAGACTCATCGGCAGTCCGCTTATTGATGATGATTACTCATCCGTATGTACGACGCCATGCTTCGTATACACCGCGGCCTTGCCGCGGATCTTGACGGCAGAAGTGTGATCGGTAAACTGGGCAATCATGATCTCGCCTTTGTCCAGCTTCTCCGTATGGTGAAATCTGGTGTCCTGCCCTCGAGTCAGACCAATCACCTGAACTCCGTTGTCCTTGGCTTTGATCACGATATAGTCTCCATCCGTGTTGCCCATTGGAGCAGCCTCCTCTCAGGTATCCGATCAGTCGCCACAGGGCAGGTTCCACATCATGGCGTAAATAGATAACAAGACATCGTCATGACGATGTCTTGTTCATGGTCGGAGTAACACGATTCGAACGTGCGACCTCACCCACCCCAAGGGTGCGCGCTACCAGACTGCGCCATACCCCGATGACTAATCAAAAGGATAAAACATTCTGCGGCAAATGTCAAGACCGCCGCTTCGCATGAAAACGACCGCACCCGGAGGTAGCGGCCGTCTCTACTCTGCAAGCCTGGCTTGCAGCTATGTACATTATTTGATCCCGTCCTTCAGCGCTTTGCCAGGTTTGAATGCCGGCACCTTGCTTGCAGGGATATCGATTTCTTCACCGGTTTGAGGATTTCTGCCCTTGCGCGCAGAACGCTCACGAACCTCGAAATTACCGAAGCCGACCAGTTGAACCTTGTCGCCATTTTGCAACGCTTCCGAAATCGCATCAAAAACCGCATCAACAGCTTTAGTGGCATCCTTCTTGGACAGATCAGTCATTTCTGCAACCTTTGCGATCAGATCTGTTTTGTTCATTCCACTCACCTCCCCCCAAGCCTTATTACGCCTTTTACTAGATTTGTAACCAGTGCAGATGCAAAATATACATGGCCTTAGCAAAAAAACGTAATGCGGCAAATAAACCACACTTATCGTAATACATGCGACAACCATTTTCAAGACCAAATTGCCTGTCATTCGACAAAAAAAAAGCGCCCTTTCGAGCACTTTTTCAGTTCCTTTATTTAAAGGATGATGGCGATCAGTCCGCCGGAGCCTTCATTGATGATCCTTCCGAGCGTTTCCTGCAGCTTGTAGCGCGCGTTGTCCGGCATCATCGCGATCTTGCCGGTGATCCCCTCGCGAACGATGGAGTACAGCGATCTGCCGAAGATATCCGCTTCCCAGATCTTCGTCGGATTCTCCTCGAAGTCGGACATCAGGTAGCGGACGAGCTCCTCGCTCTGCTTCTCCGTGCCGATGATCGGGGCGAACTCCGAGTCGACATCCACGCGGATCATGTGGATCGAGGGAGCCGTCGCCTTCAGGCGGACGCCGAATCGCGAGCCCTGCCGGATCAGCTCCGGTTCGGACAGCTTCATCTCGGACAGCTTCGGCGCTGCGATGCCGTATCCGGTCTTCTTCACCATCTCCAGCGCTTCCGCGATCTGGTCATATTCGCGTTTGGCATGGGCGAAATCCTGCATCAGCTCCAGCAGATGATCCTTGCCGCGAATCTCCACGCCCACGATCTCCATCAGGATGCGATCGTACAGCTCATCGGGAGCGTACAGGTCGATCTCCGCCACGCCCTGCCCCATATCCATGCCTGCAAGTCCGGCGCTTTCGATGAAATCGTATTGCGCGAATTGCCCCACGACCCGATCGACATCGCGCAGCCTGCGGATATCCTTGACCGTGTCGCGCACCGACTCCTCGAAGCTCTTGCGCAGCCAGTGCTGTTCGTCGAGCACCATCACCCAGCTCGGGAGATTGACGTTGACCTCGTGAACCGGGAACTCGAACAGCACCTCGCGCATCACGGTGAGCATCTCGGGCTCGTTCATCGTGGCCACGCTCATCGCCATCACAGGGATGTCGTACTTCTCGGCCAATTGCTGTTGCAATGCCCGGCATTCGGCGCTTCCCGGCGAGGTGGAGTTGATGATCATGATGAACGGCTTGCCGACTTCCTTGAGCTCGCTCACCACCTTCTCCTCGGCTTCCACGTAGTCCGCGCGCGGGATCTCGGCGATCGTCCCGTCTGTCGTCACGACGACGCCGAGCGTGGAGTGCTCCTGGATCACCTTGCGCGTCCCGATCTCGGCCGCCTCCTGGAACGGAATGGGATCCTCGAACCACGGCGTGTGGATCATGCGAGGCCCATTCTCATCCTCGTATCCCTTGGCACCCTTGACGGTATATCCAACGCAATCCACGATCCTTACGTTGACCTCCAGGCCTTCCGCCACCGTAATCTTGACCGCCTGATTGGGCACAAACTTCGGCTCCGTCGTCATGATCGTCCTGCCGGCGGCGCTCTGCGGAAGCTCATCGATGGCCCGTTGCCGATCCGCTTCATTGGTGATGTTCGGCAGCACGACAGTTTCCATGAACCGCTTGATAAAGGTCGATTTCCCTGTTCGCACTGCGCCGACGACGCCGATATAGATATCTCCGCCGGTACGTTCTGCAATGTCTTTAAAAATATCCACCTTCTCCAATGAGATCTCCTCCCTGTTACAGAACTCGTACTATCAAATGGACTAGTAACAATATATGTATGCGGCATCCGTTTATGCCTTATTTTTCGCGGGCAAGCCGCTGCTGCGAGAAGTCCTGGCTTTAGGTTCTGGGTCAATATATGACCGCCATTTGATAGATATGCAACCGGGAAACAAAAAAATAACGCCGTGACAGGCGTTATCGCAGAAAATCCGTATGGTCAGTGGACCTTCCCCGCCGGCTCAGGGAAGGCGGAGCACCGGCTCACCGTTCTCCCAGATATAAGGGAAGGAGTGAACAGGCACCAGATAGGAATTGGCCGTCAGCACATCGCGCAGGTCCTTCGGCGGTTCAAAGCCGTCTCCGAGCGACTGGATCATGCGCATGATCTCGAAGGCGTAGTCGATCCCGACCGTGCCATCCTCACTGATGACCAGCGGCAGTTGCTGCGGGGAATAGACGCTGCGCACCCGATCGCTCTCAAGGCCCAGTGCAGCCGCATCGAGCTTGTACACGCCGCTTGCCACAGGCTCCCCCGCCGGCAGGACGCCGGTCCTGGCATAGTAGTCCGTCGCCTTCGCCTGGATGTCGGTAACCGTCTGCCAGACCGACATCTCGATCAGCTTGACGTGCCATCCGCCGCCTTCATACAGCAGGACGTAGTAATAAGGTCCTCCGTTCTCGTACGCGTTGGCCGGAACCTCCGACAGCTGCAGCGTCTGCCTGAGCAACCGGAAATCGATCGGGTACTGCTCGTAATAGCCCACCTCTCCGGCACGCTTCTTGACCGGCGGGGTCACATGGCTGAGCACGTAACGATCCACAGCCGCCTGGACGATCGGCACCGTCTCCTGCGGCGAAACGGAAGCGGACATCGGCTTGCCGCAGCCGGCCAGCAGCATGACCGTCATGAGCAAGCAGAGCGGCGCCGCCCAAGTTCTAAACTTCACCATAGATCCTCCTGTTCCATGTTCGCCAGCTTCGCCCGGACGATCGCCTTCAGCGGGTCCTCCGGGATGGTGATGGTGACATCGGACCGGATCAGAGCCTGACAGGCGAGACGATAGCCTTGATCCAGCTTGTCGCCCAGCCTCCTCTCCTCCCGGGGATTCGGAGCGGACAGCGCTGCTCTGGACGATTCGTCCAGGACGAGCACCTTGCACATGAGGCAGGAGGCCTGGCCGCCGCACCTCGTGCGGAACGGGATGCGATGACGCAACGCCGCGCTGAGGACGGTGACTCCGCTCTTCACGCTGACCGTGCGATTGTCCGGAAGAAACGTTACTAGCGGCATGGTATTCTTCCTTTCCGAATGATCTCCATGAACGTCGACAGGACGTTACATGATGGATATGTAACCAAGTATGACACCGTAGATCAGTGCGATCACAGCGACGATCGTCAGAATCACGCGCAAGAAGCCTTTCGTCCTGGCCCTGGCGAAGGAGACGATGCCGGAGGCAAGGAGCAGCAGGCCGATCGCGCCGAAGGAGATCCACATCTTCGTCATTGCGTCCATGATATCTTACTCCAATCCAGTCTGTAGTATACGGCACACCATGATAGATTATAGCACAGATCGTGATGGGAGGTTCAATTGGCTTATGAAGATCCTGTGAAACAAGGAAGAGGCCGCAGCTTCCGCTGACAGCCTCCGCGTTAGATTCAAGTTTATCTCCTGCCCGTCATCATCCTGATCATCTGATCGAGATTGGAAGGATTCATCCCGCTCTTGCGAACGGCTTGCACGATCTCATTGGTCAATTGCTCGGATACGTTGACATTCACCAGGGCGCCGACCTGCTTGATCAGCTTGCGCAGCTGCGCCTCGTCCTGCATCGTCTTCTGCGTGACCTTGCCGGCGAGCCGTTTAACATCTGTCGGTGAAACTTTTTTACCTGTTTTATTGTTAACAAGCTTAAGTACATCGCTCGATAGATTCCGCTTTACCATCCGGTTACCTCCCCACTAACGTTTGCTCCATCTTATGAGCAGACGGGAGGATTGGTATAGGCTAAGCTACCGGTTATTTCATCCAATTCAGGCTGCTGTTGCGAGCGATCTCCTCGATCTCATGCGTTCTGCCGCGACCCATCAGGTCTTCCACCGCAACTCTCGGACACTTGCCGGAGAACAGAACGGCATGCAGCTCGCAGGTGATCGGCATGGTCACCTGATAATCCTGCGCCAGCTGATAGGCGGCTCTCGTCGTATGGATGCCTTCCACGACCATGCCCATCTCCTGCAGCACCTCATCCGTTGACTTCCCCTGCGCCAGCATGTAGCCGGCACGCCAGTTGCGGCTGTGGCGACTCGTGCAGGTGACGACCAGATCGCCGATCCCCGACAGCCCGGCGAAGGTCATCGGATTGGCCTGCATGGCGATGCCGAGGCGCGTGATCTCCGCGAGGCCGCGCGTCAGCAGCGCCGCCTTGGCGTTGTCCCCGTACCCCAGGCCGTCCGACATGCCCGCGCCGAGCGCGATGATGTTCTTCAGCGCACCGCTGATCTCGACACCAAGCAGGTCCGGATTGGTATAGACGCGAAAATAGGAATTGATAAACAGGTCCTGGGCCGTCTCAGCCGCTTCCGGATCTGCGGAGGCGACCACCACCGTCGTCGGGCAGCGCCTGACCACTTCCTCCGCATGGCTCGGCCCCGACAGCACACAGATCCGTCTGGCTTCATAATGCGGAAGCTCATCGGCGATCACCTGCGACATGCGTTTCAGAGTGCTGCGCTCGAAGCCCTTGGTGGCATGGACGAGCAGCATGTCTACCTTGATGAAGGGGGCGGCCTGTCTGACAACCTCGCGCATCGACGAGGAAGGCGCCACGATGATGACCGCTCTTGCACCGGAGACTGCTTCCTCCATGCTCGTCGTCGCCTTGAGACCAGCAGGGAGCTGGATGTCAGGCAGATATTTGCTGTTCGTGTGACGGGTATTGATCTCTTCAGCCTGTGCGGGATTGCGCGTCCAGATGATCGTATGATGACCGTTCTCCTGGAGCACCTGCGCAAGCGCTGTTCCCCAGCTTCCGGCTACCAGTACCGCAACTTGATCGGGCAACAGACTCTCCTCCTATGTATGCTCTGGTTCATGTGATCCAGCCTTTCGGGCTGAGCATGTGGTTGACTCATCGATCTTGCCTCAGACTCTGTGCTTCTGGCCTAACTTGTTCTCCTCGCCCCGCACCAGACGGACGATGTTGGAGCGATGCCTGTAGAAGGCGAACACGAGAATGACGAGCATCGCCGCGATGATCTCGATCGGCTCCCGGAAGAGGAGCGCCGAGATGGGCATCAGCGCTGTGAAGAGCAGCGAGCCCAGCGAGACGTATCGCGTGATGGCGACCGAGGCGATGGCGATCGCCCCGGCGCAGGCGGCCGGCACGAAGCTGAGCACGGCGACGACGCCGATCGTGGTCGCGATGCCTTTGCCGCCACGGAACCGGAAGAAGATCGGCCAGTTATGGCCCACGATCGCCGCCAGGCCGCAGCCGACCGTCGCCCACAGGTTCCCATCCGTCAGCCAATCGCCGATCAGCACGGCGGTGATGCCCTTGCTGATGTCCAGAGCGAACACGATGATCGCAGGCACGAGCCCCAGCACGCGCAGCGTGTTCGTCGCCCCCGCATTGCCGCTGCCGTGCTTGCGAATATCCACGCCCTTCAGCAGCTTGCCTATGATCAGGCTGAACATGATCGAGCCCAGCAGGTAGCTGAGCACAATGGCTATCAGGATCTTCAATTTGTAACCTCTCCCTGGGCTTTAGTTAATCCGAGGATTCGGATTTTCTGCGCGTGAAGATGCGAATCGGCGTTCCCTCGAAGCGGAATGCGTCGCGCAGCTTGTTCTCGATATAACGCTCATATGAAAAATGCATCAATTCCGGATCGTTCACGAACAGGATGAAGGTTGGCGGCTTCACGCTGACCTGCGTCGCATAATTGATCCGCAGCCTGCGCCCCTTGTCGGACGGCGGAGCGGCCATCGCCACCGCATCGCTGATCACGTCGTTGAGCACATGCGTCACCACGCGCATCGCATGCTGTTCCGCCACGTACTCGACCACCGGCAATATGCGGTTCAGACGCTGCCTGGTCCTGGCGGAGACGAACACGATCGGCGCATAGGTCATGAACAGGAACTGCTCCCTGATCCTGCGCTCGAATTGGTGGAGCGTCTTGTCGTCCTTCTCGATCGTATCCCATTTGTTCACGACGAAGATGCAGGCCTTGCCGGCTTCATGGGCGTATCCCGCGATATGCTTGTCCTGCTCGATGATGCCTTCCTGCGCGTTCAGCACGATCAGCACCACATCCGATCGCTCGATCGCTTTCATCGCGCGCATGACGGAATATTTCTCCGTCTGCTCATAGATCTTGCCCTTCTTGCGTATGCCCGCCGTATCGATCAATACGTAACGATGGCCATCTCTCTCGAAGGGCGTGTCGATCGCATCGCGCGTCGTTCCGGCGATGTCGCTGACGATCACCCGCTCCTCGCCCAGGATCGCGTTCACAAGCGACGATTTGCCGACGTTCGGCCGACCGATCAGCGCGATCCTGATCACATCCTCATCGTACTCGTCCGCTTCGCCTTCCGGGAGATGCCGCACGACCGCATCCAGCAGATCGCCGATTCCGGTGCCATGAACCCCTGAGACACCGACCACGTCTCCGAAGCCCAGCGAGTAAAATTCATAAATATCTTCCTGCCGCTTCAGGTTATCGATCTTGTTCACCGCCAGCACGACAGGTTTGTTGGACCGATAGAGAAGCTCTGCCACCTCCTGGTCGGAAGGCGTCATGCCGGCCTTGCCGTCCACGACGAAGATGATGCTGTCCGCCTCGTCAATGGCCAGCTCGGCCTGTGCCCTGATCGACTTCAGGATCACATCCTCGCCCTGGATCTCGATCCCTCCGGTGTCAATGATGCTGAACGAAACGCCGTTCCACTCCGCCGTCCCGTAGATCCGGTCACGAGTTACACCCGGTTTATCCTCCACGATTGCAAGCCGCTCGCCGATCATTCTATTGAACAGCGTCGATTTGCCTACGTTCGGGCGGCCAACAATAGCGACAACCGGTTTTGCCATTATGTATACACCTCCAATGCTCCGTTACTCATCATAGCAAAAATAACCGCCATTGGCTATTCTCTTTGGCTTAACGATTGACGACAGAGCCAAGGCAGTCTCATTCAACGGCGCAAGCCGCGCATCCAGAGCATCAGCCGTCTGCTGCCGGATGAGAGCATCCGGACGATCCACTCCCCTGCCAGGCTGAGGATCCTCGCCGCGCACAGGGCAAGCCACCATCCATCCTGGAAGGCGGGAGCCGCGAGCGTATAGGTCAGACCAGGGGAGGACAACGCCTCGCGCGCACCCGCCACATCCACCATCAGCAGCACAAGCGTCACAACCGCAGCCTGATGGGTGGTTTCCCGGGACACGGTCCAGGCCAGCACGGCGCAGACAAGCGCGATGTCGATGGTCGGATCGTACAGGATGAGCACCGGATCTGAGGCGTACAGCCCACGGATGAAGCAGCCTGCCGCACCGATCAGGCCACCGGAAGCGGCCAGGTAGAAGAGATCGACCGGTCTGGTGCGGCGTGCCACACCTGCGAGCAGCAGCAGTATAGCCACACAGACACCTTGCGCATACCCGTTCCGGAAGATCGGCACTGTCCAGAACAAGCCTGCGCACCAGGTGAAGTAGAACATGATGAGTGCGGGCGTCTTGACGTCTCTGGCGAGGGCCTCCTTCCAGCCGCTGGCAAGAAGTATGGCTGAGGTCAGCAGCAGCAGATAGGACAGAAAACCGTCGTTCATCTCATCACCCGTTATCCTGCATGATCAGACATAGTATGAGATGGTGCTGGTGAACCTATGCGGTTCACGTCATCGCCTATCATGCAGCTCTGGTGATGGATATCCTGGACATTTCGACGAATGGGGTCTGCCCGAAGGCCGGAAACAGGTGGAAGTGAAGGAGCGCAGGTATGTCCCGTCGGAGCTGATCCAGATGTTCACGCAAGAGGGGCTGAAGGTCGAGCATATCCGGGTCGGCACGGCAGGCAACTGGAAGAGGCGGCAGATCGACCTCGACGAGATCGAGATCATGGTCGTCGCATCCAAAGAATAAAATCATATCGGTAACACATGGAGAAATAAGAATGGACGGGAGCCTGTATTGGCATCCCGTCCATGTCACTTGGGGACTTGGACATCCCTCAAGAATGTCGATTACTTCCTCAGTTCGTTCAGCTTGTCGCCGAATACTTCGCCGAGCGTCAGCGACAGACCCTGATTGTTCAGCGACACGTTCTCGTTGTTGTTGATCTCCTTCGCATAACGCGCGCTTCTCTCCGGCTTCGGAGGCGCTGGCGGTGCTTCTTCCGTCTCCTTGATGCTCAGGCTGATGCGCTTCTCGGCCAGATTCATGTCGAGGATCTTGACCTTCACTTCCTGACCTTCCTTCAGCACTTCATGCGGAGTGCCGATGTGACGATGTGAGATCTGAGAGATGTGCACGAGTCCCTCAACGCCCGGTGCCACTTCCACAAATGCGCCGAAGCTGACCAGTCTGCGAACCGTTCCCGTTACGATGTCGCCGATCTTGAACTGATCTGCGGCGAGCTCCCACGGACCCGGCTTGGCAGCCTTGATGCTCAGGCTGATCTTCTCGGTCTCCGGATTCACCTTCAGGATCTTGACCTTCACCTTGTCGCCTTCCTTGACGACCTCGGACGGATGCTCAACGTGCTTGTAGTCCATCTCGGAGATGTGTACCAGTCCGTCGATACCGCCCACATCCACGAATGCACCGAACGAAGTCAGGCGTTGCACGGTGCCTTCGATAATGTCGCCTTCCTTGAGCGAGCTGAGCACTTGCTTCTTGTGCTGCTCATATTCCTCATCCAGGACGTCCTTCTGGGACAGGATGACCTTGCCGCTGTCGCGGTCCAGTTCCTTGATCCTGACGCGAAGCTTCTTGCCCTTGTAGTCGGAGAAGTCTTCCACGAAGTGACGCTCAACCATCGATGCCGGGACGAATGCGCGCACGCCGAGATCGACGACGAGACCGCCCTTGACGACGTCGGAGACGGTAACTTCGAACACCTCGCGATTATCGAACTTGGCCTGAAGATCATCCCATGCGCGTTCGCTGTCCACTGCACGTTTGGAGAGAATCAATTGCTCTTTATTATCGTTAATGCTGATCACCTTGACGGTGACAGTTTGATTCAATTCAACAGCAGCAGCGGCATTCTCCAGATGAAGCGCGGATAATTCACGGATGGGAATAATGCCGTCGTATTTATAGCCAATATCGACGAACACCTGATTGTCTTCGATCTTGACTACCTTTCCTTCCACGATGTCGCCGGCTTTCACCGTTGTGCCCGGATCGAGCTGTGCCTGATCCTGAGTTTCGATTGCCTCAACTTGTTGCTCCTGAATTTCTTGTTCTTTGATTTCGTTTGACATGACGTAGCCTCCTCACTTACTATCCAAACAATCTATATTGTATGAAAACAATTCGTGGTATGTTACGAATCGTTTACCAGCAATACCGTCAATGAGAGTTGAGCTTAGTATGAATCATAGATAATCAAACCATACCATCAACGCTGGTGAACTTCAATCAGCCGATGAATGCTGGACATGATGGCGTCAGTCAGCTCTTCTTCCCTGTCCGCCTCATATTCCGATGCCAGGATCGGTTCAGCATAGACCACCTTCATCTTGCGGAACAGCCGATAGTCACCAATGATCGCCGCAGGAACCACATAAGCGCCTGACCGAATCGCCATCATCGCAGCGCCTCGCTTCGCCATGCCAAGCTCTTCCTTGTTCCTCGTGCCTTCCGGGAAAATGCCGATGAGCCGACCTTCCTCAAGCATCCTGAGCGATTGGCGAATCGCATCCTTGCTCACGCGTCCGCGCTTCACAGGGAATGCTCCCAATCCGCGAATCAACCAGTTGAGAACAGGAACCTTGAACAGTTCGGATTTGGCCATGAAGCGGATCGGCCGTTCGATGCCGACGCCCAGCGTCAGCGGATCCCAATAGCTCTTGTGGTTCGAGCACAACATGACGCCGCCGCTCGGCGGTATCCGGCTCGCGCCGATCACCTCGATGCGGAACAACACGCGATAGACCGCGCGCACGATCACTCGACAGAAACGGTAGAATGCATTTGGCCTATCCATATGATTCCCCTTTATGCACTGCGTCTCTGCAGATGGTAACTATTGTATTCACGACCTCCTGAACGGTGAGTCCCGTGCTGTCGATGTACACGGCGTCCTCCGCCTGCACAAGCGGCGAGACTTCTCTCTCCCGATCATGCCGGTCGCGTTCGCTGATGTCAGAGACAAGCTGCTCATAGGTGACGTCCTGATGGCCCTTGGCCATCAGTTCCTCATAGCGCCTCCTGGCTCGTTCCTCCACGCTGGCCGTCAGGAATATCTTCACTTCGGCATCGGGAATGACATGGGTGCCGATGTCCCGACCATCCATGACCACGCCTTTGGACCGGGCCATTCTCTGCTGATGTCTGACCAGCACCTCCCTGACCGCGCCGATGGCGGCGATCTGGGGCACCAGTCTGGATACGTGAGGCTCTCGGATCTGATCCGTGACATCCTCGCCATTCAGCAGAACCTGTTGGCCATCTGATCCGGGTCGCAGCTCGATGTTGATCTCCGAAGCCAACCGGCCGATGCGTTCATGGTCATGGGCAGGCGCGCTCTCGCGCAAGGCTGCAAGAGCAACGGCCCGATACATGGCGCCAGTGTCGACATATATGTAACCCAACTCGGAAGCGACTTGCCTGGCTACGGTGCTCTTGCCCGCTCCGGCTGGTCCATCTATCGCAACATTGATTCTAGCAGTATCCACTGATCCAGTTTGCCTCCCAAGCCGGTTGCTATCCATGCATTCATACCGTATGGTCTTGATGAAATCCCCAGCTGGCGCGGCGGCCGCTCGGGACGCCGGCTAAAGCCAGGTGTTTCCTGGAGCCGACATATTCGATAAGACTTAAGAAATGCTTTGCTGTCACCAAGTCCGCGGAGGACATCGGTGACAGCCTGGTTTTTCTTTCCACATAGGAAAGTCATCTATATTACTATAGATAAGATAGGTGCTTTCCTATTGGCGACCAACCCTTCCGCAAGATGGCGGACGATCATCGCCGGCTGATGCGGAAACAGGGCTGTTCATGTCCGGTGAATGTCCGTGCTCCAAACATTCGTCAAGACCAAAGAAAAACTTGGCTGGCGCCAAGTCCTTGACTCCATGACGAGAAAAAACGCAGGGCTTGCCTGCTTCATTGTGAATTATACCATACATCAACAGCTCGTGCAAAGATCGAAAACAGGAGAAATCATGAATTGCCTGTTTGCGTGAGCATGCTGCCCTCCAGTCTGTAGGTTTCGGAGAGCAACCCTCTGACCGCGTCGATCTCGAGCAACAGCTGGGCGAGCATGAGAAGAACGAACAGGATGATGCTGGTCTTGACCAGGCCGCTTCCTGCACGATCGATGAAGGAAAGCAACAAGGATCGGTATTCGGATCGGCTCATCACACTGTACCCCCAACGTCTTATTTCCTGAGTTCGATCTGCCTTTCAAATACGTACCGGACGATCTTCTGTCGATCCGACTCCGAGATCTCCGCGATGCGCATCATCACCATCAGGCCTTGCTGGACCGGCTTGGTGCGCACGACTGCCCCGATAAACGGGATATGCTCGATATTTCCATTGCGGAACGGCACCAGCAGCCAGCATTCCAGTTCGTCCTCCGCCTGAAGATTAAGCGAGGAGTCGGTGATCATCGACAGTCCGCCGCCGCTGATATCGACCGTCGTAGCCACGAATTTCTTGACGCCCGCGAACAGACAGGCGACCTCCAGGGATGCTTCCACCCGCACAAATGCCCGACGCTGCACGCTGTGCACCTCGGATAAGGCGGGCTTCCTGATCGCGAACAGCACGGTGGCATTTTCCTTCTTGTTCCCCTTCACTTCAGACCTGAAGGTGTAGGTAACGCCTGTGGTCGAGGATGTATAGGATATGACAAGCATGTCGCCTTCTACCAGCCGGATGAATCGCCCCTTCTCGGCAGTGGGCACCTCGATCCATAACACGTCCGGATTCTCGTCAGCGATGCGAGATTTGAGCATGGGCTTCTTGTCCTGTTCCTCGGATGTCACTTCGAGCGTGATGACTTGACCTATCGTCGGCAACAAGCTTCTTCTCACTCCCCCTCTATTAGTCCGATTATAGTGTATACCAAAAAATCGGAGGTTAAAAGAGGAATGATTGGCAGTTGTTCCTTAAGCTTGCTGCGCCGCCTGATCAGAAGCCTGGATATGCTCGATCTTCTCCTCCATTCCGGTATTGCCGTTGATATAGATTCGATAGATGCCGCCATTGATCCTGCCGGTGAATTCATAGCAGACAACTTCCTCATTCAGATCGTTCTCGATCAACGCCATCTGATGGGACTGAACCTGGAAATTTCGGTTCAGCACGCTTCTGGCCTCCTCCAGCGTCATCGTCGGCGGTTCGATCTTCCGTTCATGGCCCTCATAGACATAATCCGTCGCATGAAGCCCAGTGATCTCTCCATTGTCCAGCGCCACCTGGACAACCAGCTTCTGCGGATAGATCACCACATCGTTCTGCACGGATGCAAACGTGATGGAAGCCGTGTTGTGGTACGTATCATAGCTCACCGGCGTCAGCTCGCCGTAATCATGCTCCCTGAGGAAGCGGTCAGCACGCCTGGTCGCCTCCTCCACCGACAGCCTGCTGCTGTCCACGCTGCGATGGTTCATGAAATACAGTACCTTGCCGCCTCTCCTGGCGATGTCCACGTTCAGGCGCGAGCCATCGTCCCGTCCGTCCACAGCGGTCACACTGTACGATTCATACTCCGTGCCCTTGCCATTCTCGACCACCGTCACCTCCAGATCCTCCGGCAGCTGCAGGAAGTCAAAGGCGATCTTCCTCGCCTCTTCCTTGCTGATCTCCTTGCCATCCAGCTTGCGGACCTTGCCGGTCTGGAACAGATCCACCCTGGATGGCCCCAGATCCACATCGGTAAACTCCGTCACCTTGTTGTCAACGGTCCTGAATCCGTCGATGATCGTGTTGTCGCTTTGCATATCCTGGGTCGCCAGCGCCATCTCCACATTCATCCAGCGCACGTTTTGCTCCAGCACCTGCGACTGGATCCTGCGCAGTTCGGAGGACAGCTCCTTCGAACGCTCGTACAGCTTCTCCAGGACTTCAACCTCCTGATCCGTCAGCGGTTCCTTGGTCAGATCGCGAACCGCGGTATGGTACGAGAATCTGCTGATGTTCGAGAGGAATTCCTCGGTCTTGCTGAACGGCAGCAGCGTGAGCGGCAACTGGTTGATCTCATTCTGCGCCTCGCTGGTGATGCGCCATACATTCACCAGGCACTTGCGATGAAATAATGATGAGTTGGCCCCGACGGCCAGAGCGTTGCCCAGTTGCTCGTTCAGCTCGTTCATATGGAAAGCGAGATTATTAAAGGCGCGTTGATACTGGTTCTCGGCCTTGATCAGGATCGCGTTCTTCTCCTGATGCTCGCGATATCCCCACACCCCGGTGCCAACGAGCGCCACGAGAAGCACCGGAAACATTACCATGCTGAGACGCCTGTACATAAGAAAAGCTCCTTCCTTAACGAACATGCTCATCAGCTAGTGTTCGTTAATTGAAGGAGCCTTATGCATGAATATCCTCGGTTATCAATTCGAAATCCTGATCATTATTGCAGATGCATCGCTTGAACCCGGTCTCGATCCGGTCCCTGTTCCGTCTGCCGCGCAAGGTATAGGTTTCGCCGCAGCGTTTGCAGTTGATCACGACCTTCACCCTGTCTGCACTCATGCCTCAACCTCCCTGTCCTCCTTCATTATTGACCGTTCGCCGAAACCTTAATCGTCTCGTCACGAAAGACATAACGGAAAGGGGACCTTTCGAGCGCCTTGCGCACCAGGATCATGGCCAGAATCCAGAGGCCGGCGGTGAACGGGAAGACGATCCATACCCAATCGTCGGGAAAGGCGATCTGAATGTAGTCAAACATGCCGTGCACGATGATCGGGAGCGCCAGGGAACAGAGGATCAGCCTGCTGCGGGCGACTTCGTCGAACTTCGCCTTGCCGAAATAAAATCCCATGACCACGGCGAACAGGGCATGTCCGGAAACCGGAAGCAACGCGCGAAGCAGCAGGGACAGCGGATGGGAAGGCTGGGCAAAGGCATACAGGACGTTCTCCATCGTCGCGAAGCCGAGCGATACCGCCACGGAGTACACCACTCCGTCATACGGCTCGTTGAACAACGGCTGATTGAACAGCATAAAATAGATGATGAACCACTTGAGAAATTCCTCGATGCCTCCCGATACAACAAACGAGAAAAGAAACGGCGATTCGCCGAGCGCCAGCACCGCGCCTCTCTGCACGAACATTGTCGGGAACACGAGCAGGAATCCGATGGCAAACAGCCGCAGCACGGTGTGAACGGGCTCGGCGTCATAACGATCCTTGAGATAGAAATAGGTTAGCAGCGAGAAACCAGGGGTGACCGCGGCTACCAACAATGATACCCACATGGGTTCTCCTCCTGACAGCCAAAACAGGCATCCGGCCCGGAACCTTAAGTCCTGACGGGATGCCCGTTGGCGGATGCAGATTAGAAGTGACGGCAAAGAACGTCGATCGCATCGTCCGCTATGATCAGCTTGCCATACTCACCGAGTACCGCATCGGTAACCGATGTGGCCTCACCGTACTCAGACAGGATAGCGACAACGAGCTGCATATCTTTTTCGTCTATGAATTCAGGATCGATCACAAGCACATACTGGGAGCGATAATGATAGAGAACTCCGCCGCCTGTGAGCCTCCGGATGGCAGCGGCTGCCTGGACGAGATGCTCAAACTCGGAAAAAGCGTAGGAGATCAGATCGCTTTGCTCCAGGGTAACTTCCAGTTCGTATATATCATCCTCTTCCTCTTCATCCGAAGAAGTCGATCTTCCTTTGGTGACGATCACAACCATTCCCTGCGCAGGCAGCGCGAACACTTCTACGGCGAGAGGGCCAGTCACATCGAACCCGAGTTCATTGTATGCCTGATCCATCATCTCTTTGAACAGTTCATGGACTTTGGGGATTTCGCGCCACATGTCTTCCTTCTGAATACCTCGTTCACTAAGGTCATCAAAAGTCAGGAAAATCCGTATCTTATCGTGACTTAATCTTTCCATTTTCATGACAGGATCCTCCTTCATGCCCTCTATTCAATAAAGTATGACACAGAAGCGCTGCGCGTGAACGAATCAGGACACACGGCAGGCTTGTATCATAATCTCATACATATGTTATCATTTTACGAATGTATTTGCACGTGTATATTTGACATGAAAAAAGGGGAATCCATCCGGATGGACTGTTTCCGGACAGATGCCCCTCTAGCACAGACGGACAGCGGCAAGAACGAATCTCCTTCCCCGATTGTCCGCTGTCTGTCAATGACTGTGTTGCGAGACGATCTCGTTGACTTCTTTCTGTACGGCCGGGTCCCTGGCGATCATGGACTTCAGCTGCTCTTTGGCCGCCTGTTCCGACTGCCCTTTGCTTGCCTTGGAGCCGGCGGAGGATGCGGAAGCGTTGCTTGAGCTGGCCGTCACCAGCTTGAACCCGTCGCCGATCGCGCTTGTGATCATCTCGCCAAGGCGAGCCAGATTAAGGCTGTTATTCCTGCGCGTTATCCAATAAGAAGTTAAAGCCGCTCCAACCAATGCTCCGAGTAAAAATCCGCCACGCATGATCATCATCCCTTCATTTGGTTGTACATCACGTAGTGTAAGCAGGGTCCAGGCGTTGCATGCATGATAAATACAGGAAACCAGGAAGGTTCGCCCTTCTCTCTCCCAATGTGATACAATGATGAAAAAATACAAAGGGGAGCCGCAACATGATCAAGAAGCTGACGATGTGCCTGTGCATCATCTTCCTGTTGACCGCTTGCGCGCAAGGGTCGGTTCAGCCTCCAACCACCGGAAGCGAGCCGACCGGAGAGCAGTCCGGGGAACCGAACGACACGGTGAAGGCGCCGGAGGAGACCAAGGAGCCGACCGAAGAAGCGCACGAGGGATCCGCTCGCGAGGGTGGTGCCGAAGCAGGCGAAGCTCCTCCCGAGGAGGAGCCGACCGAACCGGAATATGCCTACTATATGAACAAGATCTATGACATCAAGCCTCTGGATGAGTCGACCGACGCAAAGGTCGTCCTGCTCACCTTCGACGACGGGCCGAAGAGCGCGGACATGCTGGAGCCGCTGCTCGATACGCTGGATGAGCATGGCGCCAAGGCGATCTTCTTCGTCAACGGATTCCGCGTCAAGGCCAATCCCGAGCTGCTGAAGCTCATCCATGAGAGAGGGCATGCGATCGGCAATCACTCCTGGGACCATATCAATCTGAAGAATGAATCCGAAGAGACGATCCGACAGCAAGTGGACGATGTCCAGACGATCGTGGAAGAGACGATCGGCGAGCGGCCGAAGTTCTTCCGACCGCCGCACGGCGCTTCCAACGAATTCCTTCGCAACTATGTCAAGGAGCAGGGCATGTTGTTCATGACCTGGTCGAACGGATCGCGCGATTGGGAAGCCGGCCAGCAAACACCGGAAGCGGTGATCGCCAACGTCTTCGATCAGCTGCGACCTGGCAGCAACATTCTGATGCATGAGTTGAAGTGGACGGTGGAAGCGATGGACGAACTGCTGACCAGGCTCGAGGAAGAAGGCTACTCTTTCGTCGATCCGCACAAGATCCGGATCGAGACGCCGACGGAGGAGCAGCCCGGCTGAACGCCCCTCCCGCAGGACTCCATCAAGTCTGACGGTATCCCCATATGATCAGCGTCAGCGTGAGCAGGATGAAGAGCCACAGGAAGGCGATCGCATAATAGCGCACCTTTCTGGATCTCCTGGCGGCATGCTTGACGAGGCGAGGAGGCAGCTGCTCGATCGATGCGGCTGCTTCTTCGTTGACGGGTACAGCGGCTTCCTGTTCATCGAATTTGCTTGGACTCATCGGTTGTATAACTCCTTCTTGCCTGATAGTTAGGAATCTGATGCGCTCTGCAGGCTGCGTGACTCGAGTCGGACATAAGTCGAACAAGTGTCGGCAAGCAATTCCAGACTGAAAAAAAACGACCTGCGTTCCGATAAATTAGTAGAGACCATGTACAGTCACCATGACATTCAGGATAGCTCCTGCCATGCCGTGACAGAAAATGACCAAGGAGGCAGCTCATGGGGAAAAAGTTGACGAGCACGGACTACTTAATCGCATTCTTGTTTATCTTCATGTTTTTTTGCATCATCGTCGCTTTCTTCTACGGAGTGAACGTCGGCAAGACCAAAGCAGCGGAAGAGTACGAACTCAAGCTGCGGGCCGCTGCGGAAGAGGACGTCATGGAGGAACTCTCGTCCTACCACCAGCAACATCTTGCTTCTTTTTATTATAACGTATACTATCCGTTTCGCACATTTCAAACATCCTGGGTGACGACGTTGAGCGACATCGCCAGCGGCCAGAACACGAGCGGTCTGGAGTCGATCCGGAAGCTGAGCAGGATGGCATCGGACGTATACAGTTCGGTCGAGGTGATGTCCCTGCCGAACCAGTCGCCGCTCCTCAAGCAGGCGCAGACCAATTATCTCCGCGCCCTGAGGCTGTTCCAGGAAGCGGACAAACGCGCGGAAAGCTATGACGCCAGCGGACGCGAGCTGGTCCAATCCCTGCTCGGCGACGCCTATATCACCGAAGCGATCCATTATGCCGCTCAGGCCCAGGCCGATTATTATGAAGCGATCGTCAGATGGCATGATTCCGTGGTCGTGGAGCTGGAGGGCATCGATCAGCTGAACGACACGGGCATGTCGCTGGACACCTGGTTCGCCTTGCCGTTTAACGTGCAGAACAGCCTGGTCGCCAACGCGCTGGCGGCCAGCGACCTGATGGGCAATTACACGCCGCAGGACATGACCGCCGTGTTGGCCTCGATGATCGACAACGGCACTGCGGGAAGGCTCGGGTTGGGCAACCTGGAAGAGGCCGTGAAGCTGCTGCATGATACCCATGCCGTTCGTTCGGGCGATTATTTTACGTACAAGGATATGTACTTCCAGGACGATGTCAAGCCTCAGCTCCCCTTCTACTTTGAGCCTCAGCAATAGTGGCCATTGGGAGCGGGCCGACCTTCACCGGTATCTCTCACGCCTTTCACCATGAAGGGTGTGAGAGATTTTTTTCATGACGACGACCTCGAAGTCGCCCGGAGCAAAGATGAATAATGTTTGACACTGATGAGGAAAATGATTGCAAATAACTCCCTTTTTCATTACAATAAGAAATGGTATTTGCCCCAATCTGGAATTCCTATTGGTTTACTCTGATATGACAATTAGGAGGATGAACATGTCTAATCTGGTGGTCGACACACTGATTGAAATTCCGCAAGGAAGTCAGAACAAATACGAGTTTGACAAGGAAACGGGACGATTCGTACTCGATCGCGTCCTGTACGGTTCGATGAGATATCCGGCCGAATACGGCTATCTGGAAGGCACGCTGGCCCTTGACGGCGACCCGCTCGATGTGCTCGTGCTTGTGACCAACCCCACCTTCCCTGGCTGTGTCATCAACACCCGCATCATCGGTGTGATGTTGATGGTGGACAACGGTGAGGAAGACGAGAAGCTGATCGGTGTTCCTACGAAGGATCCGCGCTGGAACCATGTGAAGAGCCTGGACGATGTCGCTCCTCATACGCTGAAGGAGATCGAGAACTTCTTCCTCCGCTACAAGGACCTGGAGAACAAGAAGGTTGAAGTGACCGGCTTCAGGGATGCCACTTTTGCAGCTCAGCTGTATGAGGAATGCAAGAAGCGTTACGAAGCGGCCAAGTAACAGAAGCTGATGTCTGACGAGTGCGATGCAGGTATTGACACGTCACTCGTCAGATGTTACATTAATGAAAAATTATCACATTGAAGTCGAACGACGATGAAGGAAACGACTATCCTGGACAACCCTCAGAGAGCCGATGGCTGGTGCGAATCGGCGGTGTGCTTGATAGCTTCCAGCATTCCCGAGTCGCTGCGCTGAACAGGATCTCTCCTCAATAGGTGCAGCCGGTAACAACCGTTATCTGTTTGGTCTTGCAGACCAGTAGAGGCCATCCGTGCGAACGGATGGCGAACAAGGGTGGTACCACGAAGCATACTCTCGTCCCTTACGACGCAACAGGTGTAGGGATTGAGGGTTTTTTCATTTCATCACCAAGTAATATAGACATTAGGAGGAATAGAACCAATGTTCAAAGTGCTTGTGTCCGACCCGATCAGCGATCATGGCTTGCAGCAGCTCATGGATGCGCCTGACGTTGCTCTGGACAAGAAAACCGGTCTCAGTGAGGACGAGCTCGTGGCCATCATCGGCGAATATGACGCGCTGCTCGTGCGCAGCCAGACCAAGGTGACAGCCCGCATCATCGAGGCTGCGAACCGGCTGAAGGTCATCGGCCGCGCCGGCGTTGGCGTGGACAACATCGATCTGGAAGCCGCCACGCAGAAAGGGATCATCGTCATCAACGCGCCGGATGGCAACACGATCGCGACTTGCGAACTTACCTTCGCGATGATGATGGCTCTCGCTCGTCATATTCCGCAGGCTTACAAGAAGACGATCTCCGGAGAATGGGACCGCAAGTCGTTCGTCGGCGTGGAGCTTCGCGCCAAGACGCTCGGCGTCATCGGCATGGGCCGAATCGGCAGCGAGGTGGCGAAGCGCGCCAAGGCGTTCGGCATGGAGATCCTCGGTTACGACCCGTTCCTGACGGAAGACCGCGCCGAGAAGCTTGGCGTCACGCTGGCCACGATCGATCAGATCTGCGAGCAGGCGGATTTCATCACGGTGCATACGCCGCTCACGAATGAGACGCGCAACCTGATCTCGAAGCCGCAGTTCGCCAGGATGAAGAAGGGCGTGCGCATCATCAACTGCGCGCGCGGCGGCATCATCGACGAACAGGCCCTGATCGAGGCGATCGACGAAGGCATCGTGGCCGGTGCCGCATTCGACGTATTCGTCGAGGAACCGCCCAAGCCGGATCATCCGTTCCTGAACCACCCGAAGATCATCGTCACCCCTCACCTCGGAGCTTCGACGATCGAAGCGCAGGAGAACGTGGCGATCGACGTTGCCGAGGAAGTGCTGCACATCCTTCGCGATGAACCGTTCAAGAACGCGGTCAACATGCCTCCGGTTCCGGCCAACGTCATGGCGAAGCTGCAGCCTTACTTCCTGCTCGGCGAACGCATGGGCAAGTTCCTTTCGCAGATGGCGGATGCCGCTCCGCAGGAGATCATCGTCAACTATTCGGGCGAGCTGGCGGAAGTCGATACCGCTCCTCTCACCCGCTATATCGTCAAGGGCGTGCTCAGCCAACATCTCGGATCGGACGTCAATATCATCAACGCGATGCATATGGCCAAGATTCGCGATGTCAACATCATCCGCGAGAAGTCGAGCGCTTCGAAGGGCTTCACCAATCTGATCACGGTCACCCTCCGCTCCGGCAGGACGGAACGCTCGATCGCAGGCACCCTGCTTAACGGCTACGGCCCGCGCATCGTGAAGATCGATCAATATCCGGTCGACGTATCGCCGGAAGGCAACATCCTCCTCGTGGCGCATACCGACAAGCCAGGCATCATCGGCCGCCTCGGCTCCGTGCTCGGCGACAGCAACACGAACATCGCCACGATGCAGGTCGGCCGCAAGGTCGTCGGGGGTTCGGCGATCATGGTGCTGACGGTGGACAAGCCGGCTCCGAAGGAAGCGATCGAGGAACTGAGCAACCTGCCGGACATTGAACAGGTGAAGGAAATCCTGCTGTAATCGCATAACGGACGCACTTTCAGAAGGGACGGAGATTCCGTCCCTTCTTCTTTATGCCGATGGATAGTGAGAATGGTTTTCGTTGCATTGATAATGAGAATCGTTATCTATAATTATTATTATTTTAGAATTATTATTGTAAAATAGGGCCTTCTGTGCTACACTGTAAGCAAGGAGGCGAGTACGATGAATGCCAACACCAATACGTCGAAGCTATACCGCAGTCCGTTGAGATGGAAAGAACCGTCCTGGTTCAACAGCGTCAAGCCTCATCTCGAACTGGTCGCTGCGCTGGTCAGCGGCGTACTCATCGCAATCGGATGGTACTTAAGCCATGAGCAGCTGGACACGGCAGCTGTCATCACATATATCTTCGCATATCTGATCGGAGGTTACGCCAAGGCCAAGGAAGGCATCCAGGCCACGCTGGCCCAGCGCTCGCTCAACGTGGAATTGCTGATGGTGCTGGCCGCGATCGGGTCGGCGGCCATCGGATACTGGTCCGAAGGCGCCATCCTCATCTTCATCTTCGCGCTGAGCGGCGCCCTTGAAAGCTACACGATGGACAGGAGCCGCAAGGAAATCTCCGCGCTTCTCAGCCTTCAGCCGGAGACGGCAGTGCGAATCCGGAACGGCAGCGAAGAGGTTGTCCCGGTGAAGCAGCTGAGCGTTGGCGACATCGTGCTGGTCAAGCCGGGTGAACGGATACCCGTGGACGGCAGGATTCAGGAAGGTACGACGAATATCGACGAATCGGCGCTTACGGGTGAATCGATACCGGTGATCAGACAGGCCGGCGATGAGGTGTTCGCCGGAACCTTCAACATGCGGGGCAGCATCGAGATCGTCATGACGAAGCCAAGCAGCGAGACGCTGTTCCAGAAGATCATCCGCATGGTGGAATCGGCGCAGGAAGAGAAATCTCCGGCGCAACAGTTTATCGAACGGTTCGAGGGCACCTATGTCAAGGCGGTGCTGATCCTGGTCGGCATCATGATGGTGCTTCCCCACTACGCGCTTGGCTGGAGCTGGCAAGAAACCTTGTACCGGGCCATGGTGCTGCTGGTCGTCGCCTCCCCTTGCGCCCTGGTTGCCTCGATCATGCCGGCCACGCTGTCCGCCATATCGAACGGCGCGCGGCACGGCATCCTGTTCAAGGGCGGCGTTCATCTTGAAAAACTGGCCAAGTTGGAGGCCATCGCCTTCGACAAGACCGGCACGCTGACCAAGGGTACGCCGCAAGTGACGGATGTATATGCACGCGAAGACCTGGACGAAGGCGATCTGCTGCGGAATGTCGCAGCCATCGAGCGCTATTCCAATCACCCGCTGGCGGCAGCGATCGTCCGGGCGGCGGAAACAAGGGGCGCCGAGTTGCCAAGAGCCGTGAATATGGAAGACATCGCCGGCTTAGGCATCCAGGCGGAAGTCAGCGGCGTAACCTGGAAGGTCGGCAAGGCTGATTTTGTCGGACGGGCTGATGCGGAGAGCTTCCGCGATCGTATCGGAGCCAGGCTGGAGGAGCAAGGCAAGACCATCGTGTATGTGCGGGACGATCAGGGCATCGCTGGCGTCATCGCACTCAAGGACGTCATCCGCGAGGAGTCGGTGAGCGCGATCCGCAAGCTGCGCAATGCCGGCATTCATACGATGATGATCACCGGCGACAGCCGTTCGACTGCGGCGGCCATCGCGTTGGAGAGCGGAATCGACGGCTATGCGGCGGAATGCCTGCCTGAAGACAAGGTTGCCGAGATAAAGAAGCTGAAGGAGCGTTATCGTTCGGTGGCCATGGTCGGTGACGGCATCAATGATGCGCCTGCCCTCGCCACCGCCGATGTTGGCGTGGCGATGGGAGAAGGCACCGACGTGGCGATGCAGACGGCGGATGTGATCCTCGTGAAGAACGATCTGGAGAAGCTGGCTTACGCGATCACTTTGTCGAAGCGTATGAACCGCATCGTCAAGCAAAATATCGTCTTCTCGATCGCCGTGATCATCCTGCTCATCCTTTCGAACTTCATGCAGTCGCTTGCCCTGCCGTTTGGCGTCATCGGCCACGAGGGCAGCACGATCCTGGTCATCCTGAACGGCCTTCGATTGCTGCGCTGATGACGAACTCGTCCACTTAGAAAGGCGGAGCCCGGGATTCCTCCCGGGCTCCGCCTTTGTGCGTCGTTCCCAAATGTTATGTCCGTTATCCGAATCGTTCATAAGAACAGCGGTTCATCCTCCGCATGGCAGTCGCTCATTGAGTCGGCAGACAGATCGTGAAGGTCGTGCCTTCACCGAGCTTGCTCCTCACGTTGATCTGACCGCCATGCGCATCCACGAAGTGCTTGACGATCGCCAGCCCGAGTCCCGTTCCCCCGGTCTGTCCCCGGGTACGGGCCTTGTCAGCCTTGTAGAATCGCTCGAAAATATAAGGCAGATCGTGCTCCGGGATCCCTTCCCCCTCATCGGCCACCTCGAGCCTGATCCATGACGCGCCATCCAGACTCGTCAGCTCGGCGATGACGCGGATGCGCTTGCCGGACGGCGTGTGGCGAATCGCATTGTCCAGCAGGTTGGTGAGCACCTGCTCGAGACGTCCCTCGTCAGCCCGGTTCATCACCAGCGGCTGATCGGGCATCGCAAATTCCAGCTCGATCCCTCTGTCCCGCGCGATCGGCGAGTATTTGCGTTCGAAGCGATGAAGAAGCTCCTGTATGACCAGCCGGGCATAATGCATCTCCAGATGCCCGGATTGCATCTTCGCCAGATCCATCAGATCCTTCACCAAGCGACCCATGCGCAGCGATTCCTCATGGATGATCTGCACCAGTTGCCTCTGCTCCTCCGGCGACGCCGCTATATCATCCAGCAGCGCCTCACTGTAACCCTGCACCATCGAGATCGGCGTGCGCAGCTCATGCGAGACATTGGCCAGGAAGTCGTTGCGCAGTTTATCCAGCCTGTGCTCCTCCGTCACATCCCTCAGCACGGCGACCGCACCGCGCAGATGATCGCCGCTGTAGAGCGGCGTGACGACTACGGACCAGACCGTGTTCAACACATTCAGCTTCGTCACGCGCTCATCCGAACCGCTCACGATGGATTCAAACAGGGCGAGCAGCGGTTTCGGCACCGTTCCGCCCGACTGCAGGTCCGATGCGGCAGAAGGGGTTGTGTCGCCATCGAGGCCGACATTTTTCCACGCCTCCATCAACTCGGAGCCCTTCGGATTGGTCAGGATGACGTTGCCATTCGCATCGAAGGTGACCACCGCATCGCTCATGCTGCTCAGGATGCTGGACAGGTGCTCCTTCTCATGCTTCAGCGCATCGAACAGCCGCTGCAGCTGTTCGGCCATATTGTTGAAGGTGTTGGCCAACTCACCCAGCTCGTCGCTCGATGCGTGAACGATCCGCATGTTGTAGTTGCCCCGCGCAACGTGCTCCGCCGCTTCCTTCAGCTGAATCAGCGGTCTGGTGATGCGGCTCGAGAGGAACAGGGCGAAGAGGGTCGTCATGGAGAACCCGATGACGCCCGTGATGATGAACAGATTCTTGATCGGCGCAGAGTCCGTGAAGGTCATCTCGATGTATTCCAGCAGGAACATCCCGAGTATCGCGAGGACGATGATGACCAGCCCGATGATCGTCAGCCACAGCTTGCCAACGATGCTTCTGAGGAATTGGATCATTATCTCGGCACCTCAAGCTTGTAGCCGACTCCCCATACCGTGGTGATCATGGCCGCTGCCTCCGGCGACGTCTTCGTCAGTTTCTCGCGCAGCCTCTTCACATGCGTGTCGACCGTCCGGAGGTCGCCAAAGAATTCATAGTTCCAGACATCCCGGAGCAACTGCTCCCTGGAGAACACCTTATCCGGCGATGAAGCAAGGTAATGAAGCAGCTCGTATTCCTTGGGCGTCAGGCTCACCTCGACACCGCCCGCGATGACGCGATGCGCATCGTGCTCGATCACCAGATGCGGGAACACGATGTTGTTGCTGGAGTTTCCGCTTGACACCGCCCTGCTGGACGATGTTCGCCTCAGGATCGCCTTGACGCGGTAGATCACCTCACGCGGACTGAACGGCTTCACGACATAGTCGTCGGCACCTGCCTCGAATCCGTGCACGCGATTGGACTCCTCGCCGCGCGCCGTCAGCATGATCACCGGCGTCATCTTCGTCTGACGAAGCTTGTTGCACACTTCGATGCCATCCATCCTGGGCAACATCAGATCCAGCAGGATCAGATCATAATCGTTGTCAAGCGCGAGCCTCAGGGCTGTTTCCCCGTCCGCCGCCTCGGTGATGACAAATCCTTCCTTCTCAAGGTACATGCGCAGCAACCTGCGAATGCGTTCCTCATCATCCACAACCAGGATATGAAGCTCTTTGTCCTCCATACGACCGTTCACCTCCGAATATTAAACGCCTGCATAGGAGTGCAGACCAGCGATGACCAGGTTGACACCGATCAGTGTGAACATGATGATCAGGAAGCCGATAACGGACATCCAGGCTGACTTCGTCCCTTGCCAACCGCGGGACAGGCGCAGATGGAGATAGGCTGTGTAGAACAGCCAGGTGATCAGCGCCCACGTTTCCTTGGGGTCCCAGGCCCAGAAGCGCCCCCAGGCCTGGTGTGCCCATATGCTGGCGAAGATCAGGGCTCCGAGCGTGAAGATCGGATAGCCGATGGCGATGGCGCGATAGCTGATCTCATCCAGATCCTGCTCATCGATCCCGTTCATGATCGGGCTGACCACCGCGCCAAGCGGCCTGCGAATGATCAGACGAATCAGTCCGTAGAGGATGAGGCCGACAGCCAGCGACCAGATGATCGTATTCAGCTTGCGGCCTGCGTTCACGCCCTTCATCCATGCAGGCGCTTCAAACAGCGGTTCCTTCATGCCGAGGAATGGTTGCATCTCCACCTGCACGCTGTTATGAGGCTTGACGATCGGCGGGATGATGTAGGTGACCGTTTGCTCAACCTCCACCTTCTGTCCGAGTTCGTCCTCCTCAATCAACGTTTGCACAAATTCCGCGCGGTAGCCTGCGCCGTTAAAGGAGAAGACAAGCACGATGAAGGCGATCAGCGTGATCAGCGCGATGAGCGTATATTCCACGCCGCGAATCTGGCGCTTGCCCGACGCGCTTCTGTCTTTGAAATTGACCGTGCGGAGCAGATACATGAATCCGGCGGCGAAACCGACCGCCAGGAAGGCTTCACCCAGGGCGGCCAGCGTGACGTGGATGTACAGCCAGATGCTCTGAAGCTGCGGGATCAGCGGCGTAACGGCGCTCGGGAAAACGGCGCCGTAGGCGACGATCACCACCGACAGCGGCATGGCGAACAGGCCGATGAGCGGCTTGCGGTAGATCGCATAGATGACGATAAACGCGAGCGTCACCATCATGCCGAAGAAGGTCAGGAATTCATACAGATTCGATACCGGGATATGACCGGATGCCGCCCATCTGAGCCCGGTAAAGGATGCATGCGAGATCAGACCGAGGATGGCGATCCACAGGCCGATGCCGCCCCAGCGGCGCATGTGCGAGTCCGCATCCCGATTGCTCCAGCGCTTGCCCAGCACCGAGATGCCAAACACGATGAAGGACAGGTTGTACAGGATAAATGCCACCATCAGAAAAGTGCTGCTCAGATCCAGCAGTGCTGCTGATTGCTCTACATTCACGATTTGCCCACCCCGCTATTATCCAACGATTTGGCATCGATCTCGATGCCGGTCTTGTCAAGTATCTTCGCCAGCTCGTCACGCAATCCGTACCAGTTCTTGTTCGTATGGGCGGCGACGATCAATCTCGATCCGTCGATGCGCACCCAGATGCGACGATGCTGCCAGTACAGGCCGATGACAACGCCGAACAGGAAGATCAGTGCTCCAGCAAGCACATACGGCAATGCCCGCTCGACCTTGACCATCAGGTACGAGCTGTAGAAGGAGGCCTCCATGCCGCCGATCTCGAAGGTGAGCGGCTCGCTGTCCTCCGCCCCGCTGATGCGCGTCTGGTATTGCTGAAACGGCACGACGAAATATTGCTCGGTCGTTCCGTCTGCAAGCGTCATGTCCAAAATAAAGGCCGGATTGTTCGGCAGCCTCGACTTCGTCGCCGGAACTCCGTCAACGCTCGTCAGTTCGGGGTAATACCCGGTCAGCTCGACCGACACATCGCCCAGCTGATACGCCGGTGCCGGATCCGTCAGGTTGAGCACGAGTTCGCCGATCGGCTGCCCGTCCCTCAGGACGTTCAGGGTCATGATCGTCGCCTGCGGCGAGAAGGCATAATCGATCTGATAGATCGAATATCCGTCGTACTTCAGCGGTTCATTCGGCCGGATCTTGTGCTGCAGCACTTCCTCCAGCTGCGGCTCGGCGAACGGATTGTTGCAGTCCGCCACGCACCGGTACAGGATCGCATCCGTTTCGAAGGCAAACTGCAGCTCCTGGCCGCTGACGTGCGGTCCGACCTCCTTGACCTCGGTGAATTTGAGGTTCTTCAGATAGTAGTTGGTGCCGGGAATGCTCACCGTCTGTCCTTCGTTGACCGAGAATCCCTGCTCCATATACCAGCCCGGCAAGCCTCTGGTGAGCAGCGCGGCGAGCAGGATGATCAGACCGACATGATTGATGTAGGGTCCCCATCTGCTGAAGCGGTTCTTCTCTCCGAGCAGCGAGGTGCCTTCGCGCGTCACCTGGTACCTGCGCTCCCGGATCGCCTCCTCCGCCTCCTTCAGCCAGCTCTCCGCGTCCGCCACCTCACCGATGTACAGCACCTTCTGCCGTTTCAGGAAGGTCTCATGCTTCACCGGTTGCTGTTTCTTCAGCGCCTTGTACAGAGGAATGATCCTGTCCAGGCTGCATATAATGAGAGAAGCGGCAATCATCAGCACCAGGCCCTTGTACCACCAGCTGCCGAACGTATCCGCCAGGCCCAGCGAGTAATACAGCTCGCCCAGCTTGCCGTATTCCTCCGCATAATAGCTCGCCGGATCGTAGCTTGGCACCACGTTGACCTGCGGCAGCAGCGTGCCGAGGATCGACAGCAGCAGGGTGATGATGATCAGATAGACGGCTACTTTCACCGAGGAGAAGAAATTCCATATGCGGTCCAGCAGCTTCGGATTGGACTTCTGCGATCGTCTCGCTGCTCCCTCGTATCGCATCTCCAGGAGGCCGTCCGATTCGGCCACCTCCTGCTGCACCGGCAGACCGCACGCCTCGCACAGCACGGTTCCAACCGGATTCTGATGTCCGCATTCACATTTGGTATTGGTCAGCAACGCTAAGGCTCCTCCCTGCTTGAACACAACAAGACCTGCGCTCGGCTTCATCAGCCGGACAGCAGGCGCTTGATGGCTTTTTCGATATCGTGCGACGGAAGCGAACCCTCATTCATCTCGCCGACGATCTCCTGGCGTATGACGCCTTTTTCATCGATGAAGAACGTTGTCGGATAATTGTAAACCCCATATTGCTTCCGTACCACATTTTTGTCTAACAGGATCGGGAATGTGATGTTCATGCCTCTTATGAAATTGTTGATGGTTACGGTGCTCTCATCAAGATTGACGCCCAGCACCACGAGACCCTGGTCACGGTACTTCTCATACTTCTTCTGAAGCAGCGGCATTTCCCTCACACAAGGTTCACAGAAACTTCCCCAAAAATTCAGCACGACAGGATGGCCGATGAAGTCATTCAGCTCGTACGCGGCTCCGTCCAGGCCGTACAAGGAGAAGTTCGGCGCCGTCTCTCCGACCTTGGGAGCCGGCGTCTTGCTCAGGTTGGCGCCGATCGTGAACGCGCCGGCGGCGATGATGACGGCAAGAATCGTCAATTGCACCCATTTGTTGCGTGCCATGGCCCCTCACCTCAATCCTCATTATATCGAAAAATGGAAGGAACCATAGCTATGAATTGTGAACGTTGTATGTCTTGTGAGCGGCGTCACTGAGTTCCTTGACTTCCTCCGGCCGAAGCAGGCGATACTTGCCGCGCGGCAGTCCGTGCAGGAACAGCGTGCCGAACTGGATGCGCTTCAGCCGGTACACCGGATAGCCGACCTTCTCGAACATGCGCCGCACCTGGCGATTGCGCCCCTCGTAGATCGTGATGCTGATCACGGATTGCTTCTCGTCCGGCGAAACATCATGATACTCGACTTCCGCAGGCGCCGTCATGCCGTCTTCCAGCATCACGCCCTGGCGCAGCTTGTCCAGCACATCGCCATGCGGCACGCCCTTCACGTAGGCGAGGTAGGTTCTCGGCACGTGATGCTTCGGATGCATAAGCAGGTTGGCCAGCTCTCCGTCGTTGGTGAGCAGAAGCAGGCCCTCCGTGTCGTAATCCAGCCTGCCGACGGGATAGACGCGTTCCTCGATGCCCTTCAGGTAATCGGTGACGACGCGTCTGCCCTGCGGGTCGGACAAGCTGGTGATCACCCCTTTGGGCTTGTGCAGCATGACGTATATTTTCTTCTCCGCCTGGATCGGCTTGCCGTTCACCTTGATCACGTCCTTGGCCGGATCCACCTTCACGCCCAGGGTCGTGACGACCTGGTCGTTGACCTCGATCTTGCCGGCCAGGATCAGTTCCTCGCATTTGCGACGCGATGCGACGCCGGCGTGAGCCAGCACTTTCTGCAATCTTTCCATTCTTTATACACCTCAGTCTAATCATAACCATCCTGAGGGAAAATCACAAGTGAAGGCGGCTCCTGCATTTGTCGACCCGAAGCCGCCTGCGTTCCACCTGCGGCGTTCCTCCGCTTGCCTTGCGTCCGGCCCGCTGACGTTCAGCCGCCAAAGACAAGCATGCAGATGGCGATCGCGGTGACAAAGCCGACCAGGTCGGAGAAAAGGCCAACCTTGATCGCGTAGCGGGCGTTGCGGATGCCGACGGCGCCGAAATAGACGGTGATGACGTACAGCGTCGTGTCCGTACTGCCCTGGATCGTCGAGGCGATGCGCCCGACCAGCGAGTCCGGCCCATGCTCCTGGATCAGATCGGTGGCATAGGCGAGCGACCCCGCGCCGGTGATCGTGCGCAAGATGCCAAGCGGCAGCACCTCTCCCGGGATGCCGACAGAGTCCAGCAGCGGCTGGACGGCGGATACGAACATGTCCAGCGCTCCGGATGCGCGGAAGATGCTGATCGCCGTCATCATGCCCACCAGATGCGGGATGATCCGGACCGCCGTGTCGAAGCCGTCCTTCGCCCCGTCCACGAAGGTCTCGTAGACCGGGACTTTCCTGAAGGCCGCATAAAGAGGAATAAAGGCGATCATCACCGGGATCGCCCACATGGATATCGTGGATATGAGTGCGTACAAGCGGTTCACTCCTTTGGAGGCTTGAGCGCATGGCGGTATCGGTACCATTTGTCCGCGAGGATGGCCGCCGTCGTCGCGATCAGGGTGGCGAGCAGGGTTGTGCCGACGATCTCCGTCGGATTGGCCGAGCCGAAGTTCATGCGGATCGCGATGAGCGTCGTGGGAATGAGCGTGATGCTTGCCGTATTGAGCGCCAGCAGCGTGCACATGTCCGCGCTGGCCACGGTCTTGTCGCCATTGAGCTTCTGCAGTTCCTGCATCGCCTTGATGCCCATCGGTGTCGCCGCATTGCCGAGCCCCAGGATGTTGGCGCTCATATTGGTGATGATGTAACCGATGGCGGGATGGTCCTTCGGGATGGTCGGGAACAGGAACCGAATGAACGGACGAAGCAGATTGCCCAGCTTCTGCAGCAGCCCTGCCTGTTCAGCGATACGCATGAGTCCGAGCCAGAATACGAGCACGCTGATCAGGCCGATGCATACGGACACGCCGGTCTTCGCGCCCTCAAAGGCAGCCTCCGTCACCTGCTCCATCCTGCCGTTGATCGCCCCGATGACAAATCCGCACACGATAAAAAACAGCCAGATCCAATTCACCATCACTGTGTCACCTCTCTCTTGTTCAGCATGGCACTCCCTGTCCGATTCGCTTCCATCCGTCCGATCGAACGGATGGAAGCTTGTCGCGAAGCCGTTTACCGGAGCGTGAACAGCTTGATGACCACTTGCCTCAACCTGGTGATATAGGAGTCATTCGCTGCAGCCGGCGCCGAGCTGTCCACCTCATTCGGCTTCCTGCCCAGCGGCACGCTGCCGATGAACTGGCCTTCGAGATAGAAGTTGACCCTCCCCAGCTCACCGAGACGATAATCGACGGTGCCTTCCTCCTCCAGCATGACCTCGTGTGTGATATGCTCGATCTCTCCTTCATAGAGAGGGTAATAGAAAGACCTGGCCGCCACATAGGGCGTATCCTGTACCGCTTCCCCCGCTGCGATCAGACGATGATTGGCGAAGTATCGGAAGCCCCAGTCGAGCAGGCGGGCATGATCCACCCAATCGCTTCCGTCGTTGATCGTTACCGCGGCGAGCTGCCTGCCATCTCGCGTGGCCGAGCTGACAAGCCCCCGGCCCGCCGCTTTCGTGTAGCCGGTCTTCACTCCGTCCGCTCCTTCATAGAGCGTGAGCATCTTGTTCTTGTTGTACCAGACATGATCCCATTTCTCGCCGGGATTCGGCACACGCTTCACCCGGGTCGAGACGATCTCGCGAAAGGTCGGATTCTTGAGCGCATATGCGGTAAGTCTGGCCAGATCCTCCGCGCTGGAGTAATGACCTTCCATATCCAGACCGTGCGGATTCATAAATGAAGTATTGGTCAGGCCGAGCTCGGCTGCTTTGGCGTTCATCATGAAGACGAAGCCCTGCTCGCTTCCTCCCACATGCTCCGCTATTGCCGTTGCCGCATCGTTGCCGGAACGGAGCAGCAGGCCATAAAGCAAGTGAAGGAGCGAGATCTCCTGACCTTCCTTGAGATAGATCGATGAGCCCTCCTTGCCGACGGCATTGCGGCTCACCTTGACGATATCCTCCAGATGGCCGTGCTCGATAGCCACGATCGCGGTCATGATCTTCGTCAGACTGGCGATCAGCAGCCTCTCATCGCCGTGATGACTGTACAGGATGCGACCGGAACCAACATCGATCAGGGCGGCAGCCTGGGCGTTCGTGCTGATCGGAGGTGGGCCCTCCGCATGATGAGCAACGACGATCGAGGGGGGAGATGCCAGCAGCATGATGGCAAGGATTAACACAACAAGCACTGATCTTCTCATAATTTCCTCCTGGGCATGGAATCCGTAGCGCCTGGTCCTCAGTCTTGTACATGTATATGCTTATCCATGTTTGTTATTCAATGTTGTCCGCATAAAAAAACTGCCCCTGAAGGGCAGTGAGGGTCGAATGAGCCTTGGCCGCGGATGGCTGCTCGGGGATGCATGGCGCAGCCTGAGTGCGCTGTATTTACATGATCGGTGTCGGTTCCGATTGAGAGGTTGCAGGCGTGGTTGCCAGTTGCTCCTTGGGCTGACTGCTTTTTTTCATCATGCCGGACAACTTGTCCACCAGCTGGGGCGCCGAATCGATGATCTTGTCGAGCAGATGGGTCTGAGTGTCCAGCGGCACGACATTGACCCCCGATGGGGACACGACCAGAAATGCGATCGGGGTGATCGACACGCCGCCGCCAGCGCCACCACCGAACGGATGATAGATGTTGGCGTTGTGACCCATCGGATCCGTTGTCGTATGATGATCGCCGTCGATGACAAATTCGCTGCCGCCCGCGGCAAAACCGAATCCCACCTTGGATATTGGCAGGATCACAGTGCCATCCTTGGTTTCAACAGGGTCACCGACGATCGTGTTGACATCCGCCATCTCCCGAATGTTTTCCATAGCCGTTTTCATAAGGCCTTGAATCGGATGATCCATATCCTGACTACCTCCTCGAAGATGAACTACTCATCGTATAGTGTGACCACTTGTTTTCAGATTATGAAAGTCCGGGTCATGAGCAGGATGAAGATGTGGATCGCAGCCTGCCCGATCAACGCCCGCTTCGACGCCTTGCCCCTGCCTCTGGCGCGCAGCAGGCGCACGAGGAGCAGGATGGCGGCAAGCAGCGCATAGCCGGTGCGAAGCTTCAGGATGCTGCTCAGGCGGGTCGCGAACATCTGCTCGTTGTACAAAGGCGTGATGTCCAGCTTCGGCAGGATGCGAAGGCGTATATGCTTCGACACATAGCCGACCATGGAACCCTTCAGGCTCCACGCCAGCCCCGTCAAGGTTGCGGTCTCCACGGCATCGCCAGCGCCGATCTGCGTATCCCAGATGAGTTCATAGCAGCGCACCTTGCCGAGCGTCTCCTTCAGCCATCTGGACAGGCCCAGGATGTGACGCAGGAGTGCCATGTATTTCTCATAGCCTTTCATCATCATGTCCCGGTCGATCTTGATCTGCTTCTCGTCCACGACTGACAGGGTTCGCTCGTTCAACTGTTTCTCCTTGACCGCCAGGCCTTCTCTGCCCTTCAGTCGCAGTTCGGAGAGCTCGATGCTGCGACGCACCAGACCATACAGCCAGCGGAAGTGGAGCTCGATGTGATCATTTTGCCGCTCCCGCCTGACGCGGATCTTGACCTCCAGATCGCATGCGAGCACCGCTGCGAGCGCCCCGGCGATCACGATGATGGTTGCGACGATCCACCCTTCCATGCTCATCCTCCCTTACCCTGACAAGCCAACAAAAAATCCCTTGAAAGGAAATTCTCTCAAGGGATAGTATGCGCATTATTCAACTGTTCATTCGTTCCTCCAGGTCATCGATCGTCAGCTGACGTTCGCCCATGCGCTCGAACAGATCTCTCGTCTGCTCGGCCAGCGTCTCCGCATCGAAGTCCGGCGGCACGGGCAGATCATTCAACGACTTCAGGCCGAAGTAGTCGAGGAACTGCCTGGTCGTCCCATACAGGATCGGGCGCCCGATGACTTCCGCCCTGGCCACCTCCTGGATCAGTTGCTTCGCCACCAGCGTCTGGATCGGGCGATCGGACTTGACGCCGCGAACCTCCTCGATCTCGACGCGCGTGATCGGCTGCTTGTAGGCGATGATCGCCAGCGTCTCCAACGCAGCCTGGGACAATGTCGCATGCGTCGGCGAATAGGCCATCCGTTCGAAGAAAGGGGCATGCTCAGGCAAGGTTGTCATCTGAAAGGTGCCGGCGATCTCCACGATCTGGATGCCGCGGCCTTCACGGCGCAGGTCATTCTTCAGATCCTGGACCAGATCCGCGACGAGCTCATCGCTCTCCTCGAGGATTTCCGCGATCTGCTTGACGTCCAGCCCCTCGTCGCCAGCGGCGAAGAGCAACCCCTCAATAACTGATTTCATCTGCCGGTAATTCATAATCTCCCCCTGCCTCACGAAGTTGGATGACGATCTCGTCGAACAGCTTGTGCTGGTAACAGGTGACGCGTTTCCGTCTGATCAGCTCAAGCAAGGCGAGGAAGGTGACCACGATCTCCGTCCGGTCCGCGTCCTCGCTTACGATCCGCGAGAACAACGCCTGCCCGCCCATGCTCTCCAGCATGTCCGTCACCTGCACCATCCGGTCCTTGACCGATATCTCATCGCGCGTGATCCTGGCGACGGTGGCGCGCGCAGACGAACGGCGCATCGCTCTCTGGAAAGCAAGCAGAAGATCCGTCAGATTAAAATCCTGAACCGGGTTCTCCTCAATATGCGCGATATAGGACGACAGGTCCAGAGGTGCCCGCGTGTAGATCTGGCTGCGCGCTACCTCCATCTCCCGCAGCTGGTCAGCGGCAGCCTTGATCTTCCGGTATTCGATCAGCCGCTGCACGAGTTCCTCGCGCGGGTCGTAGGCTTCTTCCTCGCCGTCCTCATTCACGATAACCGGCGGCTTCGGCAGCAGCATGCGGCTCTTGATCGACAGGAGCTCCGCCGCCATGACGAGAAACTCGCTCGCCACCTCGAGCTCGTACTCCTGCCAGGTGGCGATGTAAGCCATATATTGATCGGTGATCTGACTGATCGGAATATCGTAGATGTCGATCTCTTGGCTGTCGATCAAGTGCAGCAGAAGATCCAGAGGCCCTTCGAACGTATCCAGTTTATATCGAATCTCCATGCTTGCCCCTCTTTGTGTCTAATGGAATGGCTGGTGATCAAGGCGCTCTCCGTCCCTGGCAAGCGCGCCTCAGGCTCCGGGTGCGAGCGGCCAATGGCAGGAACAGGGTTACAGCTGCTTCATCAGGTTCGCCATCTCGATCGCGCTGACCGCTGCGTCCCAACCCTTGTTGCCAGCCTTCGTGCCGGCGCGTTCCACCGCCTGCTCGATCGTATCGGTGGTCAGCACGCCGAAGATGACCGGCACGCCTGTCTTCTGCGCGGCGGCTGCCACGCCCTTGGACACCTCGTTGCACACATGATCGTAATGGGAAGTGGAGCCTCTTATGACGGCGCCTAGTGTTATTATAGCATCATATTGGCCGCTTGCGGCCATCTTCTGTGCGACGAGAGGAATTTCAAATGCTCCCGGAACCCAGGCGACCGTAATCTCTTCCTCCCTGACGCCATGCCGGCGAAGAGCGTCCTCCGCTCCGCTGAGCAGCTTGCTCGTGATAAATTCGTTAAATCTGCTTGCCACGATGCCGTACCTGAGTCCTTCGGATACAAGATGTCCTTCAATGATTCTGGCCATGGTTAACTTCCTTTCTGATGGTTTGGTGATCGTTTTCGTCTTCTGCCTGGTTGTCCTGTTGCCTGCGGACAGAAGCCAACGGAACAGGCTTACTTCGGATTCCTGGTGACGAAGGTCAGCATATGCCCCAGCTTCTCTTTCTTCGTGTGCAGATAGTTCGAGTTGTCCTCATTCTCCTCCATCTGGATCGGGATGCGGTCCACGACCTCCAGCCCGTAGCCTTCCAGCCCCTTGATCTTGCGGGGATTGTTCGTCATCAGCCGCATCTTGCGCACGCCGAGGTCCTTCAGGATCTGGGCGCCGATGCCATAGTCCCTCAGGTCCGGCTTGAAGCCGAGCTTGAGGTTGGCATCGACCGTATCCAGCCCCTGCTCCTGCAGCTTGTAGGCCTTCAGCTTGTTGATCAGGCCGATGCCCCGACCTTCCTGGCGCATGTACAGGAGCACGCCGCTGCCGTTCTCGTTGATCTGCTTCAGCGCGGCAGCCAGCTGCGGGCCGCAGTCGCAGCGGTGCGAATGGAACACATCGCCGGTCAGGCATTCGGAATGGACGCGGACGAGCGTCGGCTTGTCCGGATCAATCTTGCCCTTGACGAGCGCGACATGCTCCTTGTCGTCCACCTTGTTCGTATAGGCGATCGCCTGGAAGACGCCGTAATCCGTCGGCAGGCGCACCTCGACCTCGCGCTGCACGAGCTTCTCCTTCTGGTTGCGGTAAGCGATCAGGTCCCTGATCGTGATGAGCTTCAGCTGATGCTTCTTCGCAATCTCGTACAGGTCCGGCACGCGCGCCATCGTGCCGTCATCCTTCATGACCTCGCAGATCACGGCCGCCGGATAGGCGCCGCACATCACGGCCAGATCGATCGCCGCCTCGGTATGGCCGGCCCGGCGCAGCACGCCGCCCTTGCGCGCGATCAGCGGGAAGATGTGGCCGGGTCTGCGGAAGTCCTGGGGCAGCGACTTCGGATCGATCAGCGCCTGCACGGTCCGGGCACGCTCGTGGGCGGAGATGCCGGTGGTCGTGTCGACATGGTCGACCGACACCGTAAAGGCCGTTCCATGATAATCGGTGTTCTTGTCAACCATCAGCGGCAGGTTCAGCTCATGCGCCCGCTCCTCGGTGATCGGCACGCAAACGAGGCCGCGCCCCTCCTTGGCCATGAAGTTGATCACATCCGGCGTCGCCTTGTCCGCCAGGGCAACGAAATCCCCCTCGTTCTCCCTGTCCTCATCGTCCACCACGATGACCACCTTGCCCAGGATCAGGTCGTATATCGCTTCCTCTATCGTATCGAACTTGATGTCTCCCATCTCATATCCCTCCATCGATGATGCATGATGCCTATCCTTATCCCGCTCAGACAAACCCGTTCTCCGCCAGCATGGACAGCGTCAGACCGCCGCTGCCTCTCCCGGTCGTCCCCCGGCAGGCGAGAAGGTGCGAGATATACTTGCCGATGATGTCCGTCTCGATGTTGACTGTGGCGCCCTCCCGCTTGAACTGCAGCACCGTCTGCTGCAGGGTGTGCGGGATGATCGAGACGCGAACGATTCCGTCCTCGATGCGCACGACCGTCAGGCTGATGCCGTCGATGGCGATCGACCCGCGCGGCACGATCTCCTCGCTGACCGCAGGATCATGGATGCGGATCGCATAGACGACCGCATTGTCCTCGCGCGTGCGGCTCACGATCACCCCGGTACCGTCGACATGCCCCTGCACGATATGTCCGCCGAAGCGGCCATCCGCGGGCATCGCCCGCTCCAGGTTCACCGGACTGCCTGGGGAAAGCTCGTGCAGGTTGGTCTTGCGGAACGTCTCCGGCATCACATCGACGGTGAAGGAGGCGGCATCGTAACGGGTGACGGTCAGACAGACGCCGTTCACCGCTATGCTGTCACCAGGCTTCACATCGTCCATGATCCTGCTCGCCTGAACGGTGAGGACCATCGCCTGACCAGACCGCTCGATGCGACGGATCGTGCCGATCTCCTCAATGATTCCCGTGAACATTATTCATCCCCCTTGTCCGGATATACGGGATACCCGATGATGCACAGGTTGTCGCCGAACGGCTCGAACCTGACCCGCTCCAGCTGCCAGGCATCGGACATCCTCGCCATGCCTTCCAGCTGGAAGTTGGCCGGTGCCTCCTGTCCGCCGATGATCTTCGGCGCATAGAACAGATACATCTTGTCGATCAGCCGCGCCTTCAGCATCGCCCCGTTCAGGGTGCCGCCTCCCTCGAGCAGGATCGAAGCGATCTCATGCTCCGCCAGCGTCTGCATCGCCAGATGCAGATCGACACGTTCCCCTGCGCCGCAGGCGACGATCATCACGCCCGCCTGCTCCAGCGCCCGCGCCCGGTCGGGGTCGGCGCGCTCCGTCGTCAGGATGATCGTCTCCGCCTGCTGGTCCTGCACGACCTTGGCATGCAGGGGCGTGCGCAGCCGCGAATCGACGATGATGCGCGTCGGCTGCACGCCCGGCACCGACAGCCTGACCGTCAGGCTCGGATCATCCTTGAGCACGGTGCCGACTCCGACCATGATCGCCTGATGGCGATGGCGCAGCGTATGCACGTAAGCGCGCGCCTGTTCGTTGGTGATCCAGCGGCTGTCGCCGGTGAAGGCGGCGATCTTGCCGTCCAGCGTCGACGCCGTCTTGAGCGCGACGAACGGCCGCTTCCGCGTGATATAGGTGAAGAACGCCTCGTTCAGTTCCTGCGCTTCCTGCTCCAGGACGCCTGTGGTCACCTCGATGCCACGCTCGGCAAGCAATGTCAGTCCACGTCCGGCCACGAGCGGATTCGGGTCCCGACAGGCGACGACGACCCTCTTCACACCGGCCTCGATCAGCCGGTCCGCGCAGGGAGGCGTTCTTCCGTAATGGCTGCAGGGCTCCAGCGTGACGTATGCGGTGCCGCCGCGCGCCTGCTCACCGGCCATGGCCAGCGCGTGCACCTCCGCATGGCCTTCGCCCCGCTTCAGATGCGCCCCCAGCCCGACGATCCGGCCATCCCTGACGATGACACAGCCCACGACCGGATTGCAGCCGGTCTGCCCTTGCGCGGCCGCCGCCATCTCCAGCGCGAGTCGCATATAGGTTTCATCATTCAGCAAGCCGCCCGGCTTGTCATTGCCCATCCTCTCTCACCTCCACCGCTACTGTGGCGATGCCGGTCAAGCTGCACGTTGCCCGGCCATCCGAAAGTCACCCTTGAGAAAGCAAAAGCCCCTCTGTCTAAGAGGGGCTTGGGAGAATACACGGCCCAATCACAGCTTGCACGTCTGAATCGCGTCCTGAAGGGATGAACATGCAGTGATCGCATCGCATAAGCTCTATCCGGGTATGATCGCGTGAGTACCGTCAGATGAGTATATGAAACCAGGCCGACGAGCACCTCCACATTTGTGAAAAAAGGTGCATGTAGCCTCGCAAAATACGATTGTTCATGCCGCTCGCCGATCCAGCAAGCCGTAATCTTCCTTCTCCCATCCAGACTATACTGTCGGTCCCGGAATCGCACCGGGTCCACCGTCTCGAGCCGCTGCTCGCGCCGGGTCACGGACTGATCGCCGCTCAGGCGAATCACCGCCGGTCGGGAATTGCACCCTGCCCCGAAGGAAAGTCAATTGTATGAAGTTAGCTTAAGTATAGCTTATTCTCGCCTCAAATGTCTACACCTGCACTCGGAATTGCGCCTGGCCGGGCTCATGGTTCGGCATGCCGTTCCGTATGGCGCCCGGATGTCGATCCGGTCCGGGTTTATTCGTCCCAGACCTTCACTTCCGCCATCCTGTCGCCGGGGCGAAGCGCGTCGACATGCTCCATCCCTTTGACGACTCTGCCGAATACCGTGTGGCGTCCGTCGAGATGCGGCTGCGGTTGATAGCAGATATAGAACTGGCTGCTTCCGGTATCTCGGCCCGCATGCGCCATGGCAAGCGTGCCGCGCTCGTGCTTGCTGGTGTTGTTATCGCATTCGCATTTGATCGTGTAGCCCGCTCCGCCGGTGCCGTTGCCGATCGGGCAGCCGCCTTGCGCGACGAAACCGGGGATTACGCGGTGAAAGGTAAGTCCGTTATAGAAGCCCTGGTTCGCCAGCTTCTCGAAATTGGCGACCGTATTGGGCGCTTCCTCCGGGAAAAACTCCAGATAAACCTCTCCACCCTTTTCCAGCTTGATCAAGCCTTTTTTCATGGCATGTGGCTCCTTCCCTTGTCTCTTTCATCCATTCCATCTTACCTGATTGTGGCGATGAACGCAAAGCTTTCTGCCAAGCGCCTACGGCTTCAGATAGCCCCTGTCAACGGACTCCGCGACCAGCGCCTGCACATACTCCCAGAGCTCGCGCGAGATATCGCCGATATGCCGGTTGCGAGCCAGCACCTTGTCGCTGGTAACTCCATGCTCCCGCCATGACTTGCCCTCCGTATGAAAGTTCTGGAGCAGCGGCTGAAGCCTGTCCATGGCGGCGGCATACTGCGCTTCCGGGGTTTCGCGGGCTTCGAACTCCTCCCACAGGGCGATCAGCTCCTGGCGCTGATCATCCGGCAGAAGGCCGAATATCCGGCGAGCCGCCGCCTTCTCGCGCTCGTACTTGTCTTCGTGGCCCCGCTCGTCGTATGCAAACGTATCTCCCGCATCGATCTCGACCAGATCGTGCACGATCAGCATCTTCAGCACCCTGATCATGTCCAGCTGCCGGTTGTCCGCGTGTTCCAGCAGCAGGATCGCCATGGCTGTCAGATGCCAGGTATGCTCGGCATCATTCTCATGCCGGCTGCGATCCGTGATATAGGACTGACGGCAGACGCTCTTGAGCTTGTCGATCTCGACGATAAACTGCAGTTGCTTCATCAATCGTTGGTTCATCGGCATGCTTACCCCTTCATCGGTTTATCCTTGAGCGCACCACAGGAAACGGGAAGGAACTGATCCGCACAAGGCGAAGCTCCGCCCGCCCTCCAGGCGGACGGAGCTTCCCGTCATCGCTTCATGTGATGCTTCCAATGTTCTACCCGCGGTTCCGCTTGCGGAGTCGCTCCGGTATGACGTCCAGGCCGACCAGATACTCATGCGTCTCGCGCTGGACGACGATGTCGGCCTGCCCGTCCCTGACGAACACCACAGCCGGGCGGCGTATCCGGTTGTAATTGCTGGCCATGGAATAATTGTAGGCGCCGGTGCAGGATACGGCCAGAATATCACCAGGACGCGCCACCGGCAAGCGCACATCCCAGATCAGCATATCTCCGCTCTCGCATGCCTTGCCGGCGATCGAGACCGTCTCCTCATCCGGATCATCGGCGCGATTCGCCAGCATCGCCTCGTACACGGCCTGATACAGCGCCGGACGCGGATTGTCCGTCATGCCTCCGTCAACGGCGATATACTTGCGCACGCCGGGAATCTCCTTCGACGTGCCCACCGTATAGAGCGTTGTGCCCGCCTCGCCCACGATGCTGCGGCCTGGCTCGATCCAGATCTCCGGAAGCGGATAATCGCGCATCGCGAACGTCTCCTTCACCGCTCCGGCGATGGCCTCCACGTATCGCCGCGGCGGCAGCGGGGTATCCCCCTCCTTGTAGCGGATGCCGAAACCTCCGCCGAGATTGATGACGGACAGCGTGATCCCCAATCTGTCCCGCACGTCCGCGGCGAAATTCGCCACCTTCTCGACGGCCATGCGGAATCCTTCGACTTCGAAGATCTGCGAGCCGATATGCGAATGCAGGCCAAGCAGCTGCACATGCTCCTTCTGCGAGGCCTGTTCAACCGCGCGAAAGGCCGTTCCGTTGCCGATATCGAAGCCGAATTTGGAATCGGTCTGCCCCGTGGAGATATAATCATGCGTGTGCGCTTCCACGCCAGGCGTTACCCTGAGCAACGCTTTGGCGACCAGGCCTTTGGCGCGAGCCAGTTCATCCAGCATGCCCAGCTCTGTGAAATTGTCCACCACGAAGCAGCCGATCCCGGCGTCCAGAGCCATCTCGATCTCAAAAGGCGTCTTGTTGTTGCCATGGAAGTGGATGCGCTCGGGCGGATAACCGGCTTGCAGCGCGGTATACAGCTCACCGTCGGACACGACGTCCAACGACAGCCCCTCCTCCTCCACCAGCCTGCACATCGCCATCACGCAGAACGCCTTCGACGCATAGGCGACCTGGAAGCGTAAGCCCGTATCGCGGAAAGCATCCATAAACTGACGGCAACGCTCGCGAATCAGCGCCTCATCCATGACATACAGAGGAGTTCCGTATGTCTTCGCCAGCTCCACCGCGTCGCAGCCGCCGATCTCCAGATGCCCTTTCCCGTTTATTCGACTCGTACCGTGTAGATGCATGATTATTCCCCTTATCTGTATGATAGATTGATGGCCTCATCTCTGTGCCTGTTTCATGTCATATAGATAAACTTATCATAACAGAAAGGAGGGAAACAACACTCAACCCATGCATCTAGCGATTTCCGGGCATGCGCCTGTATTGCAGCGGCTTGGTGATGCTCGGACGCATCTTCTGCGACAGGAACGGACGTCGGAACAGCGTCATGGCCAGGCCGGGGCCGTTGAAGGGAATGAACGGCCAACAATAAGGCACGCCGAACGACTTCTGCATGACCATCAGGAACAGCAGGATCAGCGTGGAACCGACGACAAAGCCCGGAACCTGGAACAGGGCCACCGCCACGAGCAGGGCGAGCCGCACGATGCGGTTGGCCAGGCCCAGCTCATAGCTCGGCGTGGCGAACATCCCCAGGGCCGCGATGGCCATATACAGGATGACCTCGTTGACGAACAGGCCCGTCTGTACGGCGATATCGCCGATCAGCACGGCGGCCACCAGGCCCATCGCGGTTGCGATCGGCGTCGGGGTATGCACGGCCGCCATCCGCATCAGGTCTACGCCGACCTCCGCCAGGATAAATTGCACGAGTAACGGCAGATTGCCGGTCTTCTCCGGACCTATGTAGCTGAGCCCCTCCGGCAGCAGCTCCGGCCTCAGCACGAACAGAAACCAGAGTGGAAGCAGAAATAACGAAGCGAAGATGCCGATGAATCTTACCCAGCGCAGGTAGGTGCCGATAAACGGCGTCTGTCGGAACTCCTCCGCATGCTGCAGATGATCGAAGAATGTCGTCGGCAGGATCATGACGCTGGGGCTCGTATCCACCATGATGAGCATATGGCCATCCAGCAGATGGGACGCCGCGACGTCGGGCCGTTCGGTATAGCGCACCAGCGGAAACGGATTCCAGCCCTTGCCGACGATCCCTTCCTCCAGCTGTTTGTCTGCGAGCGGCATGCCGTCGACCTGCAGCCCCTTGATCTTGCGGCGCACCATATCCACGAGCTCCGGATTGGCTATATCCTTGATGTAGGCCATGCAGACGTCGGTCTTCGTCCGCGTGCCGACCGACATCATCTCCATGCGCAGCTTGGGGTCGCGGATTCTTCGCCGCAACAGCGCAATATTGGTCACAAGCGTCTCGATGAAGCCATCCTTCGCTCCCCGCACCACCTTCTCCGTAGACGGCTCCTCGGGACCGCGCTGCGGGAACGACTTGATATCCACCACCAGCGCCGTCTCCGCGCCATCGATGAAAAAGGCCGTATTGCCGGCGAGCACCATATCCACGACCTCGGACATCCTGCGGACCGCATTGACCTGGCTGTGCGGCAGATACTCCCTGAAGATGCTCCTGAAGGCATCCGGCTCGATTTCCTCTTCATCCAGATAAGTCAGCCGGACGATGATCTCGGTCAACACCGAATCGTTGGTGAAGCCGTTCAGAAACAGGATGCCAACCTTCTTGCCGCCATAGACCATCTCGCGGAACAGCACATCGAAGCTTTCCTTGAAGCCCATGAGCGACTTGATCCGTTCGCGGATCTCGTCGACGCTGCTGGCGATCGGATCCTCTTCGCCAGCCTGTTGCCCGTCGCCTTGACTGGTCTCTTCTTCGGCGTTCGGTTTCAGGGTCAGCTGCTTGTCCGGAAAATCAAAATACTCCCTCGTCATGATCCCCCTCCATCTCTCCTTCATCAGCACGCTTCCGGCTCGTCAGTGTCCAGTCATGCGGATCGCCGTCTGCCCGCACATTCAGATCGATCGATACACCAGCCAGTCAAACAGCGAACCGCAGATCTTGCCCAGCACCATGGCGAGCAGCAGCCACTTCAGGGCGTTAAACAGCCTGAGCCGCTTCGCGAGGATCGGCAGCACATTGAGCACCTCCGTGAGCGCAGCGGCGAGCATCCCGACGAAGATGCCGCAGAACAGGCCGATGACGGCCGACCCAAGCGGCGAGGCATGCCAGCTCCAACCGTTAAAATCAGCCAGGGTAAAATAGATCACGCCGCAGACCACCGATGCCTCCAGCCATGCGATGCGCTTGCCGGAGTGGGTGATCTGGGCGAGCCTCGGGATAATGTCCAGCACCACGATAAAGGCAACGAACCCCCCGCCGACCGCCAGACCGCCCGCCAATCCCGTCAGTACCACCAGAGCGATGCCTGCCCATTCCATCATCGTCAGCGTCCTCCCTCGGAATCATTCAGTCGGCTGTACTCCTCCGTGACGAGATAATGACGGACGTTCTCCTGATACAGATACATCTCCACCTCCAGCGGATCAGGCTCCTCGTTCAACTTCTTCCTGAATAGCCGGTTGAAGAATATCATCATTCCAGCGCCAAGCCCGAGCGAATAAGGCACCTGCAGGATCAGCGGATGCGGATCGTCCACCCCGGTGATCAGCTTGTACAGCTTGCGGTGGACCTCCATCATGCTGACATCGGCATGGAAGTTCATGATCGTCAGCCCCGAACCGATGAACAGCAGGATGAGCGCGATCGGCAACAATGCCCTGCGCTGCCGGAAGCGCCTGGGCTCGGCCAGCTCCACCAGGGCGTGCGGTTCCCCGTAGCACTCGATCTCCATCTCCGGGTACCTCTGCCTGACGGCCTTCACGATCGCCAGCATATCGACGAGGACGAACTGCTCCCCGGCACCTGGCCTCATCAGCTCCATCGTCCGAATCGCCTGTTCGTACTCCGGCTCGACGATTGTTTGCGCCACATGTCCGAGCAGCACCGGCCTCCCCGGGGGCAGGCGGACTTGCTTGCGGAGGCGTATATAGAGCTTCGGAGCGCGACCGTCCCGCATGCATTGCCACTCCTCTTTTTTCCATTGGCTGTGTTTCAAGCGATTGCTGCTGATGACACGAATGGCCTGCTAACGGAATAGCCGGGAGAAAATGGCTGTTTGGCCGCCAAAGCGGATCGACGTTCCGTTACGGCGGAAGGCTTCAGTCAGCGTCGTCCAACGTTCCCTTGTTGCCGCCATGAGCAACAAAGATAAACACAGCGTTTCCATTAGTATGGATAGCACAAAGACCAGATATACTCATTGAGCAATCTGGTCTTTAATGGTTTTCAGTATTTTCTTCTCCAGCCGCGAGACCTGCACCTGGGAGATCCCCAGGCGGCTCGCCACCTCGGATTGCGTCTGATCGCGGTAATAGCGCAGATAGACGATCAGGCGCTCCCGATCGCTGAGCGTATTGATCGCCTCGCTCAGAGCCAGCTTGTCGAACCATTTGTCCTCCGATTCATCGGCGATCTGATCGATCAGGGTGATCGGATCGCCGTCATTCTCGAAGACGGTCTCATGGATCGAGGTCGGCGGTTTGTTCGCTTCCTGGGCGAACACCACATCTTCCGGAGTGATCTGCAGCTCATCGGCGATTTCCTTGATCGTCGGCAATCGGCCGAGCGTCTTCGACAGCTCATCCTTCGTCTTGCGCACCTTGTTCGCCTGTTCCTTCAGCGACCGGCTCACCTTCAGCGTCCCGTCATCGCGCAGGAAACGCTGAATCTCGCCGATGATCATCGGCACGGCGTAGGTGGAGAATTTGACATCATAGCTCAGGTCGAACTTGTCTACGGACTTGAGCAATCCGATGCATCCGATCTGGAACAGATCCTCCGGCTCATAGCCCCGGTTCAGGAAACGCTGCACGACCGACCAGACCAGCCGGATGTTGCAGTTCACGAGCGTGTCCCTGGCAACCGCATCCCCTGCCTGACTGAGGGCGATCAGACGCTTGACCTCATTGTCGTCAAGATAAGTATGGTTGGCTCCCTTCATATCGACATCCATGACTCATCCCCTAATTCAGAATAGCGTTCGTGGACTCTATTCTTTTTCTCATTCGCACGATCGTGCCTTGCCCCGGCCTGGATTCCACCTCAACTTCATCCATGAAATTCTCCATGATCGTGAAACCCATGCCGGAGCGTTCCAGCTCGGGCTTGGACGTATAGAGCGGCTGACGGGCGGTCTCCACGTCCTCGATTCCCCGGCCGTCATCACGCACGGTCAGATATACCGTATCGTCCTCGATGCGCGTGTCGATGTGCACCAGGCCGTCTTCGCGTCCGTCATAGCCATGGATGATCGCGTTGGTAACCGCCTCGGAGACGACGGTCTTGATATCGGTCAGCTCCTCCACCGTCGGATCGAGCTGCGACACGAAGGCGGCGACCGCCACCCGGGCAAAGGATTCGTTCTCGGACTTGCTGGCGAATGTCAGCGACATCTGATTGTGCTTGCGGCCGGCCATCAGGACACAACCCCCAGTCTCGAGAGGGCGCTGCGTTCATCGTCCTCCACCTGGACGATCTTGAACATCCCCGACAGCTCGAACAGCCGGTGCACGGCCTGATTGATATCGCAGACGACCATCTTGCCGCCCCGGTTCGCGATCTGCCTGTACCTGCCCAGGATCACTCCGAGCCCCGAGCTGTCCATGAAGGACAGGTCCTTCAGGCTAAGCACGATATGATGGACTCTGCCGCGCTCGATCGCTTCCTCCAGCGTCGCCTTGACGGTCTGCGCCGAATGGTGGTCCAGCTCTCCTGACAAACGTACGATCAATGCCTGACGCTTGTATTCCACATCGATCTGCAAGCTCACATCTGTTCACTCCTTCTCCCGTCTTGCCCATTTAGTTTCTACTTCGCCGAAGGCAATTCCTGCCAGCCGACAAAAGTAGAAAAAACCTTCAACCATGCGACAACCTGCCGAGTCGCCTTCCCCGGATGCGACATCGAACCGCACCGACCGCTAACAACTGACGCGTTGCATCTTCAGACGACAGGAGCGGAGCTCCGCTGCCGTCGAAGCTGCGATGAAAATCTCGCTTCACATGAAACATTCGAGTCGGGCAAGCGCGTCAATCGCCGACGAAGAACAACCTGCCCGCCGTCCGCTTCAGCAGCGTCCACCAGCCCGCCTTGGCCACATCCTGCGGCGCTTCGAGCGGGAATTCCGACAGCACCTCGTTCCCCCTGTACACGACGAGCTTGCCGATCGGCTGGCCGTAGGAGATGGGAGCCCGGATATTCTCGTCCATCTTCAGCTCGTAGCGGATGTCGTCCTTGTTCTCGCCCTTGCGAAGCAGCACGCTGTAAGTGTGTTTGGCTGTCAGGGTAAGCTTGTTCTGCTCGCCTTTTTCAATGGTAAACGTACCGATCTCATCTCCGGTCTTGAAGATCGGCACACTCATGTATTGCGAGAATGCGTAGTCGAACAGCGCCGCGACTTCCGCGTTGCGCGTCTTCGTATTCGGCTCGCCCAGAACAACGGCGACCACGCGCATATTGTCCCGTTTCGCTGTGGCGGACAGGCAGAATTTGGCCTCGCTCGTATAGCCGGTCTTCAGTCCGTCGACGCCGGTGTAGAAGCGGACAAGCTTATTCGTGTTGACCAGCCAGAACGGATTGTCCGTCTCGGTGCGCAGATAGTCCTGGTATTTGCCGGTGAACTCGGTGATCATCTCGTGCTTCAGCAGCTCGCGCGACATGATGGCGATATCGTGCGCGGTCGAGTAATGATTCGGGGCCGGCAGGCCGTTGCTGTTCACGAAATGCGTATTCACCATGCCAAGCTCCCTGGCCTTGTCATTCATCATCTGCACGAACATTTCCTCGCTGCCTGCGATCCTCTCCGCCAATGCCACCGACGCGTCATTGCCGGAAGCCATGGCGACGCCCTTAAGCAGATCGCGCACCGACATCTGTTCACCGGCTTCAAGGAAGATCTGCGAACCGCCCATGGACGCGGCCCGCTCGCTTGCGGTCACCATCTCATCGAGCGTGATCTTCTTCTGGTCGAGCGCCTCCATCACCAGGAGCATCGTCATGATCTTGGTGATGCTGGCAGGCGGCATCTTCTCGTGCGGATTTTTCTCGAAGAGGATCGTGCCGGTATCCACATCCATCAGGATGGCGGACTTCGCGTTTGGCGTCAGATCGACCATCTTCGGCTTGTCCTGGGCCGGTTCTTCCGCCAAAGCCGGAGATTCTTCCGGGCTGTCCTGGCTGGATAGCTCTTCCGACCTGACTGGATCCTCAGCCGTCGATAGCTGGTCGGATGGTTCTTCATCCCCCGCATGCCGATTCATCGCCGAGGGGTCCTGATCCCAGGTGGCGGCGTTGTCTGTCCCGCTGCTCTCCGGAGCCGATGCGTCGTCTATGCCGCCTGTATCCGATGTCGACCCGTTCGTCGTTCCATCATGCGATGGATGATGGGCCGCTGACTCCTCATGAACCGCTGGGCTGCCCAAGGCCTCGATGCTGCGAGGCTCTCCCGCCCAAGCCATGGAACCAGGCAACAAACCGGAAGCAATCATCCATATACAGACGAATAACCCCATTTTTCTCAACTTCATCGCGTTATGCCCTCCAATGGATATCGTTGAAAGTGCTGCTATCCATTGTTCCCCGTTCGCATGAAAATTATTCCACTTGCGGTTGCTCGCTGCATGAAAAAAAGAAGCGTTTCAGGCCATCCGCGGGTGCCCTGAAACGCTCCGCTCATATCGTATGGTGTTCAGATTCACAGAACCTTCGAACAGTCGCTCCACCACGACCTTTTTGTACGATTTATCGTACACTCCCCTGGTTCTCAAACCTGCGGCTCACATGCCTATAACCTCATGCACATAACGAACCTCCGGTGGTCTGGCGTGGTCGAAGCTGTAAGCGCCGAGCAGCAGGCGCCTGGCGGCCTCCGCATCGTCCATATTGGTGCGCATGATGCAGAGCGTGTCACCGACCGATACCGGGTCGCCGATTTTCTTCAGCAGCGTCACGCCGGCGGCATGATCGATCGAATCCTCCTTGGTCTTGCGACCGGCGCCGAGCAACATGGCCGCCACCCCCACCTTCTCCGCATCAATCCCCGATATGTAGCCGGATGCCTCCGCCTTGACCTCAATGGCATGCTTCGCTTGCGGCAGCCGGTCTGGCTGGTCCACCACCGATGCGTCGCCGCCCTGCGCCTCGATAAACTCCTTGAGCTTGTCGATGGCCTGGCCGCTGCGGATCGCTGACTGCAGGGAAGCATACGCGATCTCAACATCGGCGTATATGCCGCCGAGAACGGTCATCTGAGAGGCAATCGTCAGCGCGATCTTGCCAAGATCCGGGATGTCTTGCCCCTTCAGCACGTCGATGGCCTCCCGGATCTCGTTGGCGTTGCCGATCTCATACCCCAGCGGCTGGTTCATATCCGTGATGACCGCAATCGTCCTTCTTCCGAGGTTGCTTCCGATGTCCACCATGGCCTGGGCAAGGGCACGAGCATCCTCGAGCGTCTTCATGAAGGCGCCGCTCCCCACCTTCACATCCAGCACGATGCAGTCCGCGCCGGACGCGATCTTCTTGCTCATGATGGAACTGGCGATGAGCGGGATGGACTCCACCGTTCCGGTCACATCCCTCAGCGCGTACAGCTTCTTGTCCGCCGGAGCCAGGTTGCCGGACTGGCCAACCAGAGCGATTCCGATCCGGTTGACATGGTCGATGAATTGATCCCTGGTCAGCTCGATCTGAAAGCCGGGGATGCTCTCCAGCTTGTCCACCGTCCCGCCGGTATGGCCCAGTCCCCTGCCGCTCATCTTGGCCACCGGCACTCCGACCGAAGCCACGAGGGGAGCGACGATCAGGCTGATCTTGTCGCCTACTCCTCCCGTGGAGTGCTTGTCTACCTTGATTCCCTTTATCGCGGACAGATCGATCCTGTCACCCGAGTTGGTCATGGCCATCGTCAGGTCCGCCGTCTCCTGCTCGTTCATGCCCTGAAAGCAGATCGCCATCAGCAACGCCGATACCTGATAATCCGGGATCTCTCCCGCCGTGTAGCCCTGAACCACATATTCGATCTCTTCCCTGGTCAGGACGCCGCCGTTCCTCTTCTTGAGAATGATATCTGCCATTCGCATCGTTTGTTACCCTCCGCACTCTGGCGAGTTCGTCTTCCTGCCACATGGCCTCACAACTGACTGCCTTACAGCTTCGGAATCACATGCAGCACCAGGCTCAGGAACTGCTCCTTCACCCGCTCCGCCGTCTCCATGACCTCCGAGTGATCGAGCGGCTGATCGAGGATGCCTGCGGCCATGTTGGTAATGCAGGAGATGCCGAGCACCTCGATGCCGGCATGCCTTGCCACGATCACCTCCGGCACCGTGGACATGCCCACCGCATCGGCGCCGATCGCCTGCATCATGCGAATCTCCGCCGGCGTCTCATAGGTCGGTCCGAGCAGCGCCACATAGACGCCCTCCTGCAGCTTCATGCCCAGTTCCTCCGCCGTTTCATGCAGCAGCTTGCGCATTCTCTTGCTGTAAGCCTCCGTCATATCCGGGAAGCGGATGCCGAATCTGTCCAGGTTCGGACCGACCAGCGGGTTCCTGCCGAGCAGGTTGATGTGATCGCTGATCACCATCAGGTCGCCGGGCACATAGGAGCGGTTGACGCCCCCGGCAGCATTGGTGACGATGAGCTTGCTTACGCCAAGCAACTTCATCACCCTGACGGGGAAGGTCACCTTCTCCACTCCGTAGCCCTCATACAGATGGAATCTGCCCTTCATCACGATGACCGATCGTCCGGCCACCTTGCCGGCCACCAGTTCACCGGCATGGCCCACGACCGTGGATACCGGGAAATGCGGAATCTCCTCATATCGTATCGTGATCGGCTGCTCGATCAGATCGGCGAGGATGCCAAGGCCGGAGCCAAGGATCAGCCCGATCTCCGGTTCCTCCGTCAATCTCTCCCGTATGTACTTTGCTGCATCCTCCAGTTGATGGGTTAACGTTGCTGCGTCAAATGTGGTCATCTCATCTGTTCCTCCTCTTGATGAATATAAAGTCCTGAAGCCTGAAACCGGCGGCCCGCTGCCAACCGGCATACCTGTCGGCTATGCCAACTGATGCAGGAAGCTGGTGCCGTGATCCGGCATCCTGACGCCAAAGTTGTCCGCCACCGTCGCTCCGACATCGGCGAAGGTTTCGCGGATGCCGAGCGGTCCCGGGCTCACAAGGCCCGGACTCCAGACGAGCAGCGGCGTATACTCGCGCGTGTGGTCGGTGCCGTGATGGACCGGATCGTTGCCGTGGTCGGCGGTGATGATCAGCAGATCGCGCTCGCCGATGCGCTCCATGATCTCCGGCAGCCGGCGGTCAAAGTGCATCAGCGCCTCGCCATAGCCCTGCGGATCGCGGCGATGCCCGTACAGGGAATCGAAATCAACCAGATTGGTGAACAAGAGCCCCCTGAACGATTCGCCGAGCAGCCGCACCGTATGATGGATGCCGTCGTCGTTGCTCTTCGTCGGCTGCGCCCTGGTCACCCCTTCACCGCAATAGATGTCGTTGATCTTGCCGATCGCGATGCAATCCAGTCCCGCGTCCTTCAGCGCGTTCATCACCGTCGGCGCAGGCGGCTTCACCGCATAGTCATGACGGTTCGCCGTCCGGGTGAACGACCCGGGCTGGCCGACATAAGGCCGCGCGATCACGCGCCCGACCGAGTATCGTTCGTCCATGGTCAGCTCCCGGGCGATCTCGCAGGCGCGGTACAGCTCCTCCAGCGGAATCACCTCTTCATGCGCCGCCACCTGGAACACGCTGTCCGCGGATGTATAGACGATCCAGGCGCCCGTGCGCATCTGCTCCTCGCCCAGCTCCTCGATGATCGCCGTGCCTGAAGCCGGCTTGTTGCCGATCACCTTCCTCCCCGTGCGCCGCTCAAACTCCGCGATCAGCTCCGGGGGAAACCCGTCGGGAAACGTGTTGAACGGAACGTCTACCTTAAGTCCCATGATCTCCCAGTGACCGGTCATCGTATCCTTGCCTGCGGATACCTCGGCCATCTTGCCGTAATGCGCAAGCGGCGAGGCCGCGGGCGGCACGCCGGTGAGCGGCTCGATGTTGCCCAGGCCGAGACGCTGCAGATTGGGCAGAGCGAATCCCTTCACCCGCTCCGCGATATGGCCCAGCGTATGGGCTCCGCTGTCGCCGAATCTCGCGGCGTCCGGCAATTCTCCGATTCCAACGCTGTCCAGCACGATCAGCGCGATACGTTCAAATCTCGTTTGCACGTTCAATTTCCAACCTCCCAGATCTTCATCCCGCACGAGGCGCATGCGGCGGCGCCCTCATCCATCCCGGCTCACATCTTCGCCCGCGGATGCGTGCGGTTATAGACCTCCTTCATTCGCACCTTCGTCACATGCGTATAGATCTGCGTTGTCGAAATATCAGCATGGCCCAACATTTCCTGGACCGCGCGCAGATCTGCGCCATTCTCCAGCAGATGCGTGGCGAAGGAGTGTCTCAGGGTATGCGGCGTAATATCCTTCTCGATGCCCGCCTCCCGGGCATAATGCTTGATGATCTTCCAGAAGCCCTGCCTCGTCAGGCGCCCGCCATTCTGATTAAGGAACAGCGCCTTGTCAGCCTGTCCCTTCTTCATCAGTTTCGGCCTGGCCGTCTGCAGATAGCGGCCGAGCCAGTCCAGAGCCATCCGCCCGAGCGGAATGATGCGCTCCTTCGATCCCTTGCCGAAACAGCGAACGAAGCCCATGCCGAGGTTCAGGTCATCGACATCGAGCGAGACGAGCTCGGAGACGCGGATGCCCGCCGCATACAGCAGCTCCAGCATCGCCTTGTCCCGAATCCCGGCGGGATCATTCGTCCGCGGCGCATCCAGCAGCCGCTCCACCTCTTCCAGATTCATCACCTTCGGCAGCTTCTTGTCCGTCTTCGGCGATTCCATGTAGGCGGAGGGGTCCGAGACCAGCCCCTGCTCCCTCACAAGAAACTTAAAGAAGCCGCGGATCGACGTCATCGTCCTGGCGACCGTGGACGATGCGCGCCCGGCTTCTCGCAGATGCATCAGATAGCCGACGATATGGACGCGGCTCACCTTTTCAGGCGTAGACAGGCCATGCTTGTCCGTCAGATACTCCAGAAAGGCCGTCAGATCCCTCTCATATGCCTCCAGGGAGTTGCGGGCCAATCCCCGCTCGACGGACAGGTAATGGAGAAAATGCTTCAGGCTTTCCTTCATGTGACATCCCTTTTCTGATCGTGATTGCCCTGATATCTCCATACTTCTTCCACAGCACGCGCCCCGATTCCTGCCTGTACCCCTACTCTCCATACCAAAAAAAGAACAGCAATCGGTCCTTGAACAGCACGAATCCGTCCCCTTCATGCAGCTGCTCGAACACCTTGACCGCACCTCCGCCGGGCTGACCATGTCGTTCGAACGGGTCCACCCAGCGGGATGCATACTGAAGCACATGAAAGATAAAGTACGCCAATACAGCCACCATGATCATCAGCCTCAGCCATCTGCGCCAGTCGCTGGTCGAGTGCATCCGCCTGAATCACCTGCCCTCTTGTGATACGAGAGCATATGACCGAAGCGGACATATTATGCCTGATGGTTCTCCAGCTCCTCATAGCGGATGGGCCTGCCGGGATCAGACAGCAGCAGTTCGAGCGGCGTGTATTCGAGACCGAGCGACTCCGCCACCGCCCGGTGAGTGACGTGGCCCCGGTACGTATTCACCCCGTGCTTCAGCGGCTCATGGTCACGGACCGCCCCCTCCAGCCCCTTGTCGGCCAGCTCCAGGGCATAGGGCAGCGTCGCATTGGTGAGGGCGAAGGTCGAGGTGCGCGGGACGGCGCCCGGAATATTGGCCACGGCGTAATGGATCACGCCATGCTTCACATAGGTCGGGTCGCTGTGGGTCGTTACGCGGTCGATCGTCTCGATGGATCCTCCCTGGTCAACGGCAACATCGACGATCACCGAGCCCTTCTTCATGTTCCTCACCATCTCCTCGGTGACGAGTCGCGGCGCCCTCGCTCCCGGGATCAGCACGGCCCCGATCAACAGGTCAGCCTGGGCCGCCGCGCTTGCGATATTGTAAGCATTGGACATCACCGTGCGAATCTGTCCCCTGAAGACATCATCCAGATAGCGCATGCGATCCGCGCTCCGCTCGATGATCGTCACATTCGCACCAAGCCCGAGGGCCATCTTCGCCGCGTTCGTGCCGACGATCCCGCCGCCGATGATCACGACCTCACCCGGAGGTACACCCGGCACGCCGCCGAGCAGGACACCGCGTCCGCCGTTGAACGACTCGAGCAGCCTGGCGCCGATCTGCACGGACATGCGGCCGGCGACTTCGCTCATCGGGGTGAGCAGGGGAAGGCTGCCGCCCGGCAGCTGGATCGTCTCGTAGGCAACGGCCGATACTCCCCGCGCCACAAGCGCCCTTGTCAATTCCGCCTCCGCCGCCAGATGCAGATAGGTGAACAGGATCTGTCCCTCGCGAAACAGGGCATACTCGGAAGGTAGCGGCTCCTTCACCTTCATGATCATCTCGCTGCGCGCCCAGATCTCCTCCGGCGTGTCCACGATCAACGCGCCTTGGGCGATGTATTCCTCATCGCTGAATCCGCTGCCGATGCCGGCTCCGCGCTCGATCAGCACCTCGTGTCCATGCGCCGCAAGCTGCGCCGCGCCGGCCGGCGTCAGCGCGATGCGATATTCATGATTCTTGATCTCTTTCGGTACGCCTACGATCATCTCATTCCCTCCACCGCTTCTTGGCAAGCCTCGGGTTGGTCCACAGGCTATGTCATTGATTAACATATCCGCAAGCGGAGGGAAATATGAGCAGCGCCCGGTCTGCTGTGCGACGCGCATAACAAAAAGGCGGTATCTGCGCCAGATTCGCAGACCCGCCCCGCCATCACAGCCGGTTGGTCCTATGAGTTCCTGTTATCCGTGGATTCCTGATCCTTGCAGCGCCAGCATATGCCATGGAAATCCAGACGATGGTCCAGCACCTTGAATTGATATTCCGTCGCCAGCCGCTCCTCCAGCGGAAGCAGCCAATCGTCCATGATCTCGTCAACAGAACCGCATCTTACACAGATCAGATGATGGTGATGATGTTTGTTGCTGGTGCTTCGCAGATCATAACGCGCGACCCCGTCACCAAAATTCAATTTCTCGACAACATGCAATTCACTCAACAGTTCGAGGGTTCGGTAGACGGTAGCAAGGCCGATCTCGGGTGCTTTTTCCTTGACAAGCAAGAAAACATCTTCAGCGCTCAAGTGGTCTTCCTCGTTCTCCAGCAACACCCGAACAGTCGCCTCACGTTGCGGAGTCAGCTTGTACCCTTGTGATTGCAGTTGTTGCTTGACTTGCTCTATCCTCGCCTCCATACTCCCCCTCCTTTGTACCATTATAGGGGCAGTTTTTCTTGAAAGTCAATCCGTTTCGTCAACTCTTGCCGGGCTCATGACGTCGTCTCCAGCATGATCGGCGCGGCCCACCCGAGCAGATGCGGGACGATCGCATATTGGATCAGCGCAGCGATCAGCAGCAGTCCGCACAGCGTCATATGCGCGACCAGATACCTGTGAAGCTGCTGCCTGCGCACCACCTGCCTCTGCATGATCAGTGAGCGAATCAGGTACAGCGAGAAGGAGATCGCCGCCACGCTTGATACCAGAATGACCGGAATGACGATCAGGTTATGAGGCACGATGGATACCACCGCCAGGAATAACCCTTTCCATGAAAACTGCCCGACCAGATATCCGATCGTAAAGCCGATGATGACGCCCTTCAGGAAATCTATGATCAGGATCAGCGGCAGACCGACAACTGAAAGCCCGAGAACGAGAATGAGCAGCACCCACCGGCCATGGGCCGCGTACAGCATGATGAGCGACTGCGCGCTGCTCCCATCCGGTTCGTGCATAACCGACTCAAGGAAACTCTGCAGGAAGAGCGCCATCGACTGCTGCTGCTGGGCCGACAGGCCATTCACGACAAGCGTGCCGAAGATGACGCCCATGATGAACAGGATCGAGACATACAGATACAAGGACATATGCTGTTGCAGATAACGTTGAAACGACAGATTCGAACCGGGCATCGCCATTCTCTCCTTGTCCTTCCAGATTCACACGACGAATCTTGCAAATCTTCTTCGACGTATAATCATATCTATGTGGACAAGCAGAGGAATATGCTAGATTCATAACTTTACCCGGCCGTAGATGCCTCCTCCGCCCGACTCGAGCGGCAGCCTCCCCTCGCGGGCCAGGACGATCGCTCTCGCCATCTCGCCGGATACCACTTCAGCCAGCTGTTCCTCCGTCGCTCGATGCAGGATATTCATCTCGGTGCCGAAACGTTCCAGCAGCCTGTCGAGCGTCCTGGCGCCAAGCCCCGGGATGAACTCCAGGGGGATCTGCTCGATGTACGGCGGGCGATGGGGCGGCCACAGCGCTTCCGGCACGTCCTTGAGCTCGCGGATGCGGTCATTCACGCCTCTCGTCAGGCTGGCGCTCCCGCAGATCGGGCAGATATCCACATGCATCTCCTGTGAGTCCAGCACATGTTGGCAGCGAAGACAGTAGGAGCGGTGATACTTGCCGAGACGCGGCGACAATCCATAGTTCGCCGTCACAGCGCGCCCTTCCAGTCGGAGCAGCGCTTTCCGGACCTCCTCGAACGAGGGCTGATTAAGGCGCATCCGGTTGTATTCCCGGCCGATCTTCGCCAGGGAATGGGCGTCCGAGTTGGTGACGAAGGTGAACGGCTCCAGCTCGCGAATGTAACCGGCCATCGTCGAGTCGGAGCTCAGCCCCAGCTCGACCGCCGCGACCTGCGCCGGATCGAGCAGCTCCTCCATCCGGTCGCAGGCGTTTCCGTACAGGCCTTTGTGCGGCGTGAAGATATGCGCGGGGATGAGGAATCCGCCACGTCCCATTACCTCCGCCTGGAGCTCGCGCGCCCTCAGATAGACGCGCTGCGAGCTGAGGGTGTTATTCTTCATATACCTGCCGATCTCCCGGGAGAATTGTTCCATGGCGTCAAGCGTCGGCAGATAACACAGCAGATGCGCGGGACCGTGCCCGGGATCGCGCACCTCCAGCTCCGCGCCCGTCAGCACCGTCGTGTGCCTGAAGCGCAAGCCGCCCCCAGCTATCTCCTCCATCTCGCCCTGCATCAGCATCCTGCGAATATCCTCCAGGACGGGCGGCGACGCGCAATCAATGATGCCCACGATGTCGATGCCCTTGCGTTCCGAGGCTTCCCTGGCGATGTTGGAGAAGGTCAGGTTCCTGGCCGCGCTGATCTTGACCGGCTGCCCTGCCGACGAACGGCCGATGTGAATGTGCAGATCGACGAACCATTCTCGCATCAGATCAGCCTGCCGGTCGCCTGGTACAGCTGCCAGACATAGACGGCCATGATCGTCTTGGCGTCGGATATCCGGCCTTCGCGGATCATCGCCAGCGCCTCATCCAGCGTGATCTCCTGGCAGACGAGGAACTCATCCTCGTCGAGTTTCATCTCGCTCCGCTCCAGGCGGTCCGTATAATACATATGCATGATCTCATCGGCGAAGCCAGGCGACGTGTAGTAGGAACAGATATATTGCAGATGATCGGACCGGTAGCCGGTCTCCTCCTCCAGCTCGCGTTTCGCGGCTTCGAGCGGATCCTCGCCTTCCTTGTCCAGCTTGCCGGCAGGAATCTCGACCTGGCTCTTGCCGAGCGGCTTGCGGTATTGCTCCACGACCAGCATCCTGCCGTCCTTGATCGCCAGCACGGAGACGCCGCCGGGATGGCGGACGATCTCGCGCGTCGCTTCCTCTCCGTTCGGCAGCCTCACCGTATCCACCTGCAGGGAGATGACCTTTCCCTGATAGATCGGCTTGCTGGATATCGTCTTTTCTTCGAACAGTTGATGATTGGCCTGTATATCAGACATGGCGTGATACTTCCTTTCTGCTGACCGGATGTGTGGTTGATCGGGCAGCGGGTGAAAAGTTCAGGATGATGGAGCGAGTCGCGCTCGTGTACATGACATTGGTTGAAGTTGTGCAAGATGAGCTGCATATTTCCGGTCTCCCGTCATATGGTTGTACCAGGAGACGCATCTCCGGAAAGGAGACCGGAACATGAAGACGTATCAGGACTCCCGCAGCATGCGCATCGTCGGACAAGCCTGGGAGGTGCGGCGCAAGCTGCAGCTTGCGGTCAGGGCATCTCCCCGGGCGAGTCTGGAGGAGTGGCTGAACGCCCAAGCTCCTGCAGGGCGAACTCGGCGGCAGAAGCGACGCACAGATAGAAGCCAGGATCCTCGTGGAACGTTCTCCCCATCGTCGTGATGTCCACGGGATAGGCGGAGAGCGCCTCTTCCAGCTCTTTCGCAGCGGGCCGGGCGAGCCAGTGGATCTGATGCCGCTCGGGCAAGGCAGCCGATTGCAGCTGGGCGCGGATCACCTCCCGCAGGTCGTCGGGCAGGCAGTTGCTAAGCGGCAGATGAGCCGGACAGGCCGCCACATACCGCAGATTGTTGAGCAGATGGTGGCTGAGCCCATAGTGCCTCGGACGATGGTCCACTTCGCTGACCCGTGCCATCAGGATCGGGATGCCGCGCAGCATGTGTGCGGCATTCACCAGCTCCCCGGCCTCCGTGCCGGTGTGACCAAGCGGCGTGCCGGTGCCGGCGATGCCCGGACCCATGCAGGCGATGATCACGTCAGCATGCAGGATATGGCGGGCGGCGATCAGCGCGGTGTACTTGTTCATCGTCTCGAGATCGCCTCCGTAGGCTTGCCCGTAAGTGACGGTGCCGCACAGCCAGTTCAGCTGCCGCAGCGCGGCCGCATGCCGGCTGAACGAGATCGGCAGCGCTCCGCCGTCGCTCATCACATAGGCGATGCGCAAGTCGTGCCGGCGGCGATGCAGCCAGGCCGCGGCGATCGGCAACATGCTGTGCAGCTCGCCGATCAGCACCGGCGCTCCGTCAATCGACTGGTGGCGATGGAAGATCTCGTGATGGGTGCTGGCCGGCTCCTCCGCCGCCAGCACCGCGCGCTGCAGCGAGGTGTACTTCAGCTTCATCATATGGCCTTCGAGGCCGATGCGCCATCTTCGGCCGCTGCGGTTCGCTGACGGGGGACGGGAGGCCTCCGCCCCCTCCGGCAGGATGGCGTGCACAAAGTGATACCCGCCCGAACCAAGTCCGAGCCGCACCGCCGTGGTGTTGAGCAGCACGAGATCGCCCTCGCGCAGCGGCCTCTGCACCGATGTATCGTGCAAGGCCCGTTCCACCTGGCCATCGGCCAGCTCGACCCGGACCTCCTGCATGCCGCTTCGCTCCGCGATTCGCTCGATGACGCGTCCCGTCTGCCAGTGGATCATACGGCGCCTGATTCGTTCACGGCTTCTTCGATGAGCGCGATGACCAGCTCCGCTGTCTTCACCAGTTCCTTCACCGGCATCTGCTCCTTGGTCGTATGGATGTGCTCATAGCCAACGGCCAGATTGACGGTTGGCACGCCGTGACCGTTGAAGATGTTGGCGTCACTGCCGCCGCCCGAGCGGAGCAGCTTCGCGTCCCGACCGATCTTGCCGATCGCGCGCGTCGCAAGCTTGACCACCTGGGCGTGCTCATCAAACTTGAAGCCCGGATAGACGATCTCACTGTGGAACTCGGCCTCGGCCCCGAATTCCCTGGCCGTTGATTCGAACGCTTCCTTCATCGCCGCCACCTGAGCATGCAGCTTCGGCTCCACAAGGCTGCGCGCCTCCGCGTCGATCTCCACATAATCGCAGACGATGTTCGTCGCCCCGCCGCCGGCGAACCTTCCGATATTGGCGGTCGTTTCCTCATCGATGCGGCCGAGCGGCATGCGGGAGATCGCCTTGCTGGCGACCTGAATGGCGCTGATGCCGTCCTCGGGATTGACGCCGGCATGTGCCGAACGGCCCCGCACCTTCACCCGGATCTGTGCCTGATAAGGTCCGGCAACCATGATCTCTCCCACATCTCCGTTCGAATCGAGCGAATAGCCCACCTTCGCCCTCAGCCTGGCCGGATCCAGTGCCTTGGCTCCGACGAGACCTGATTCTTCGCCGACCGTCACGATGAACTGCACGGGGCCGTGGGCGATGCCGTTCTCCTCGGCGAGGCGGATCGCTTCGAGCATCGCGGCGACGCCGGCCTTGTCGTCGCTGCCTAGGATCGTCGTGCCGTCGCTGCGGATGTAGCCGTCGTCGTCGAGGCGGGGCTTGATGCCATTGCCCGGCGTCACCGTGTCCATATGACAGTTGAACATGATCGGCAGCGCCGACTCATGCCCCGGCGTCGCAGGCCATTCCGCGAACAGGTTGCCCGCGCCGTGCCCGGTTTTCTCCTTCGTATCGTCCACATGCACGTCAAGTCCAAGCTCGCGGAACTTCTGCTCCAGCACCTTGCAGATCTCCGCCTCATGCCCCGTTTCCGAATCGACCTTGACGAGCTCCATGAATGTTTCGATTAATCGGTTTTGGTTCACCATGCGTTTACACTCTCCATTTCTCCTGATTGGTATGTGTTATCATATGCGTGGATATGCGCTGGCCCGAACTTCACGCGCGGGCGAAACTGGGTTACAATAGAGGTTGACATGCCGCAATCGTTCGTTGAAAGGATGAGTATTCCGTGAGAAGAAAATGGATCTTCAAAGCCGTCATCTATGTCATGATCTTCGCCATGCTGCTGTCCACGCTCGCCTTCGCCCTCGGGGCGTTTATCTAGGACCGGAGCGGACTTGCACGGCTTCCGGTCGCTTCTTCCATACAGTATATATGAGCAGGCGACTCGCCATTCAGCCGACCCAGCCAAGCGAAAACCGCGCAGATTAGGCGCGGTTCTCTCCTTAATACAGCTTCGTATCAGGCCCGAACGATTCGAGATTTTCCTTCACCCGCTGCAGGAATCGCCCGCAGATGACGCCGTCCAGTATGCGGTGATCGAGCGACAGGCACAGATTCACCATCGAGCGCACGGCGATCATGTCGTCGATGACCACCGGCCGCTTGACGATCGATTCGAAGGTGAAGTTCGCCGCCTGCGGATAGTTGATGATCGGATAGGACAGGATGGAACCGAACGATCCGGTGTTGTTCACCGTAAAGGTACCGCCAACCGAATCCTCCGGTCTCAGCCGCCCCTCTCTCGCCTTCCTCGTCAGTTCGTCGATCTCCCTCGCCAGTCCGGCGATGTTCTTCTGATCCGCATTGCGGATGACCGGCACATAGACCGCATCCTCCGTTCCCACAGCCAGCGAGATGTTGATGTCCTTCTTGACGATGATCTTGTCCACCGCCCACACCGAGTTCATGATCGGATAATCCTTGATGGCGTTGACGACCGCCTTGAGCACGAAGGCCAGATAGGTCAGATTGATGCCCTCGCGACGCTTGAACTCGTCCTTCAGCTTGTTGCGGAGCATCACGAGATTCGTCACATCCGCCTCGATCATCGTCCAGGCATGCGGGATCTCCGTCACGCTCTGCCGCATCTTCGCCGCGATCGCCGAACGGACATGGTTCACATCCAGGATGTATTCCCGATCGCTGGAGAGCTTCGCCTCCTCCGCCGGCGCCTGCGGCTTCTCGGGCCGGGTCAGATGCAGGCCGGTGGAGCGAACCGGAATGTTCGGCATCTCCAGGAATTTCTCCACATCGCGCCGCGTGATCCGGCCGCCGATGCCGGTGCCTGGCACCTGGGACAGATCGATGCCGTGCTCATCGGCGAGCCTGCGAACGGCCGGCGAGATGCGGCTGCGCATCGAATCGTCGGCGCCCGCCGCAACGGCTGATGCCGCCCGCTGTGAAGGGGATGGCGCTGCGCCATCCGCTGCCTGGCTGCCGCTTCCATAACCCGCGCTCGATCCTGCGGTCACCTCCCCGATCTCGATCGTGCAGATGACCGTTCCCACCTGCACCGTCTGATTCTCAGCGACAAAGATCTCATGCAGCCTTCCGGATACCGTGCTCGGCAGCTCTGCGGTTACCTTCTCCGAGATGATCTCACAGATCGGTTCATATTCCTCCACAGGGTCCCCTGGTTTCTTCAGCCATTTGCCGATCGTCGCCTCGACGACGCTCTCCGCGAATTGAGGCATCGCGATCTCCATGATCTTCCGGATGCTTTCGGCCAAATCAGATCAACTCCTTTCCACCCGGCTTCGCCGGTACAGAACGTTTCCTTGTGTATGAATGCCGCCACAGAGCGGATGCTTCAAGAGGCTGCAAGCCGCAAGCATCCGCCCAGCACCGCAGCTGTGGCTCACGCGTTAATACAAGGCCAATTCCCTCATGGCGGTCTTGACCTTGTCCTTGTTCAGCATGTAGAACTTCTCCAGCGTCGGGCTGATCGGCATCGCGGGGACGTCATACCCGCACAGGCGCCGGATCGGCGCATCGAGATCATACAGCAGTTCCTCCGCGATGATCGCCGCCACCTCTCCGCCTACGCCGCCGGTCTTGTTGTCCTCGTGGATGATCAGCACCTTGCCGGTGCGCGCCGCGGCCGCCAGGATCGCCTCCCTGTCCAGCGGCTGGATCGTTCGGAGATCGAGCACATGCGCCTCGATCCCCTGCTCGCTCGACAGCTCCTCCGCCGCCTGCAAGGCGAAATGCAGCGTCAGCCCGTAGGTGATGACCGTGATGTCGGAGCCTTCCCGCTTCACATCGGCCTTGCCGATCGGCACGATGTAATCATCCTCCGGCACCTCACCCTCGATCATCTGGTAGCACTTCTTGTGCTCGAAATAGATGACCGGATCCTCGTCGCGGATCGCTGCCTTCAGCAAGCCCTTGGCATCATAGGGGGTGGCCGGGGCCACGATCTTCAGTCCGGGAGTGCCGAAGAATACCGACTCCGGACATTGCGAGTGGTACAGTCCGCCGAAGATGCCGCCGCCGAATGGCGCGCGGATGACGACCGGGCAGTTCCAGTCGTTGTTGGAGCGATAGCGGATCTTGGCCGCCTCGCTGATGATCTGGTTCGTCGCCGGCAGCATGAAGTCCGCATACTGCATCTCGGCGATCGGCCTGAGTCCGTACATCGCCGCGCCGATCGCCACGCCGGCGATCGCCGATTCGGCGAGCGGCGTATCCAGCACGCGCAGTTCGCCGAATCGCTCCTGCAAGCCCTTGGTGGCGCCGAACACGCCGCCCTTTACGCCCACGTCCTCGCCGAGCACGAACACCCGCTCGTCGCGCTCCATCTCATCGCGCATCGCGGACGTGATCGCCTGGATATAGGTCATGACCGCCACGTGGATTCCTCCTCCGCATACACATGCTTCAGCGCATCCTCCGGAGCCGGATACGGCGCCTTGTCGGCGTAATCGATCGCATCCTTGACGATGGCCGCGATCTCCTCCGCCAGCTTCGCGTCCTGTTCCTCCGACCAGATGCCGCAGTCGATCAGATATTGCCTGAACCTCGGCAGGCCATCGCGGCTGCGATGGTACTCCACCTCTTCCCTGGTGCGGTAGACGAGGTCATTGTCCGACGTCGAATGCGGGGTGAGCCTGTACATCACCGCCTCGATCAGGGTCGGCCCCTCGCCGCGGATCGCGCGTTCGCGCGCTTCCTTCACCACGCGATACACCTCCAGCGCATCGGTGCCATCGACGCGCACCCCGGCGATGCCGTAGCCGATCGCGCGATCGGCGATGTTCGCCGTGCCGACCTGCTTGTGGTACGGGACCGAGATCGCGTATTGATTGTTCTCGCACATGAAGATGGCGGGCAGGCGCTGCACGGCCGCGAAGTTGATGCCTTCATGAAAGTCGCCCTGGTTGCTCGAGCCTTCGCCGAAGGTGACGAAGGAGACGAACTTCTGCCCGGTCATCCTGGCCGCCAGCGCGAAGCCGGCAGCATGCGGCACCTGGGTGGTGACGGGGCTCGATCCGGTGACGATCTTGAGCCGCTTGTGCCCGAAGTGGCCCGGCATCTGCCGCCCCCCGCTGTTCGGGTCCTCCGCCTTGGCGAATGCGCACAGCATCAGCTCCCGCGGCGTCATGCCAAAGGCCAGCACCATCGCGTAGTCACGGTAATAGGGCAGCAGATAGTCGACGCCCGGCTGCAGCGCGAAGGCTGCGCCGACCTGGGCGGTCTCCTGGCCGATGCCCGAGATGTGGAAATTGATCTTGCCCGCTCGCTGCAGCAGCATGCTGCGCTCATCGAGCTTCCTGGCTAGAAGCATCGTCCTGTACATGTCGATGGCCTGCCCATCGGACAATCCCAGCTGCCGATGCTTCGCCTGTTGCTCCAGCGACGTATATCCTGTCATATCGTAACCTCCCGTTTCAGGAAAATGCTCTTGTCCGTTCCTGATGCGTATGTTCACATGGCCCTGCGGTCATATGGGGTGTTTACAAATGGATCGCAAGCCCGTCCACCTGCAGCATCGCTTCGCCGAGCGCTTCGGACAGCGACGGATGCGGATGGGCCAGCTGACCGATCTCCCATGGCGTGGCATCGAGCAGCCGGGCCAGCGCGGCTTCCGAGATCAGATCGGTGACATGCGGTCCAACCATATGTACGCCCAGGATGTCATGGGTCCGTTCGTCGGCAACCACCTTCACGAACCCTTCCTGGTCTCCGATCACGAGCGCCTTGCCCAGCGCGGAGAACGGATACTTGCCCGTTTTCACGGCATGTCCATTGTCTCTGGCCGCCTGCTCCGTCAAGCCGAAGGACGCCGCCTCCGGACGCGAATAGATGCACCTCGGCACGAGCAGCGGATCAAACGGTAGCGGCGACTCGCCTGCGAAGTGTTCGACGGCGATGATCGCCTGTCTGGCGGCCGCATGAGCGAGCGGCAGGATGCCGTTCACATCGCCGATCGCGTAGATATGCTTCTCCGTCGTCTGCATGTACTCATTCACCTTGATGGCGCCGTTCTCCACCTGGATGTCCGTATTCTCCAGCCCGATGTCGTCCACGTTCGCCTGTCTGCCGATGCTGACGAGCAGCTTCTCCGCCGCGAGCTCCCGCTCGTCTCCTCCGATGTTCAACCGGATGCGCACATCACGATCCGTTACGGTCGTCCGTTCGAGGTCCAGGCGCGCTCCGGTCAGGATCTCCACCCCACGCGCGGCCAGGCTGCGGGCCAGCGCCTGCGACACGTCGCTGTCCTCACCCGGCACCAGCCTGTCGGCCGCCTCGACGATCGTCACCTGCACGCCGTAATCGTTCAGCATCGACGCCCATTCCACGCCGATCACCCCGCCGCCCAGGATGATCATGGAACGGGGCAATTCCTGCATCTGCAGGGCGTCGTCGCTGGTCAGCACCGAAACTCCATCCGCCGGCAGCTGCGGCAGCTGGCGAGGGCGCGACCCCGTGGCGATGATCAGGTGCTTCGGCAGGATCGTCTCCGCATCGCCGTTCGGCAGCTCCAGCGCCACCGCTCCGCTGCGCGGACTGAAGATCGAGGGGCCGTTGATGCGGCCGATGCCGGAGATGACCTCGATCCGGTGCTTCTTCATCAAGTATTGCAAGCCGTTGTACAGCTGGTTCACCACGCGGTCCTTCCGCTCGAGGACCTTGTCGTAACGGATCGAGAGAAGCTCCGCGTCGATGCCGTATTCGGAGCCGCTGCGCACCGTATGCAGCACCTCGGCGCTGCGCAGCAGCGACTTGCTCGGGATGCAGCCCCGATGCAGGCAGGTTCCGCCCAGCTTGTCCCGCTCGATGATCGCAGCCTTCATGCCCAGCTGCGCCGCGCGGATCGCTGCGGTGTAGCCGCCGATGCCGCCTCCCAGCACAACCACGTCATATTCACGTGTTCCCATCCTACAGGCCTCCATCCTGACTATGCTACATTCTATTAAGATTGCCTAATCGATATGTATCGGATATAATTCATTGAAAAGTCCGGTTGGCGCTTCCGCCAGGCGCCGTCGCTTCCCCATGCGCGCGAAGAAACTGGCTCTATCCATTTTAACCTTTTTCCGGGCAAGAAATATAGTGCATCATTGATTTTCATCCCAAAAATGATAGGAAAGAAGGCTACCATGGTGAACAAACTCGTATGGCAACGCCTCATCGCCGTACTGCTCCTCGTCATACCGGGTGCGATCGCGACCTGGGGCTTCAAAAAAGTCCGCGACGTATTATTCTATTATACAGCAGATCTTGGCAACGATGAAACTGTTGCCTCCCTGGACTGGCTGATGTTGATCGTCGGCGTCCTCGCCTTTATCGGCGGCATCGCCTTTATCGCGGGCTGGATCCTGTATCGGGACCGCAAGCGCAATTACGTCGCGCCGCGCTTCAAGGCGAAGAAAAAATAAAAGCAGGTCGTCAGGCGCGCACCGCTGATCAGTCGCGCTGAATACGCAGGCGCTCGCACAGGCAGGGATCAGAATCCCGCTTGGGCGAGCGTTTTGTTTGTCGAAGCGATCTTCCATGATGGTCAGCAAAAAAGGCCGTCCGTTGGACAGCCTTTTCGCTCGTCATTCCCTTCCCAGACGATCCAGCCAATGAAGAAGCGGCAAGCGTTCGATGGTGCGCGTGAGCGAATGCCGCTCGGCGAATATCGCAAGCGCGGCCAGCGCACAGGCGGCGACGGCCTGACCCGCCCAGCCCCAATGCACGGCGATCGCGCTGCCAAGGGCAAAGCCAAGCATGTTGGCTCCGGTATCGCCCAGCATCCCTTCACCGCGCAGATCGAGCGGCAGCAGAACAAGCGCGCCGGCGATCGCCGGCAACAGCATCACCCATGCGCCGGCCTGCCAGTGCGCGGCTGCCACCGCGATCAGACCGCCGAAGAGGAAGACCTTGATCGCCCGTCCCGGCCGAAGATCGAACAGATTCAGCGCGTGGGTCGACAGCGTCATGACGGCAAGCGGCAACACGCCAAACATCGCGCCGCGCCAGATGCCGGAGTCCAGGATGAACCACGCGGAGGCAGCGGCGGTGAAGACCGCTTTCGCCCATCCGGTGGAGATGGTCCTCTCCTTCAGCCATGCTCGAAGATGGCCGCGCAATCCCTTGACGCCGCGGTTGCCGATCAGATCATCGGTCCAGCCAAGGCAGAAGACGATCGTCAAGGCGAGGCAATAGCTCTTGTAATATTCGCCCGCCGCAGCCAGCTCCAGATCTCCGGCAATCGACGTCCACGCGGACAGGAGCAGCAAGGCCGCCGCAGCCGTGAGCCAGATCAGGATGCCGGCGGCGGAAGGAATCAGCCGCTCCTGATAATTGGGAGCCGTTACGCCATGCGTCAGCAGGAAACGCAGGACGGCATCCCGCATGAGCAAAGAGAGCGCCATAAGGATGGCGAAATAGGCGATCAGGGGCCACAGGCCCAGCGTCACAGCTTCCACGTCCGGATGCCCCCTTCATGAACGCTTGTGCGATCGCGGCTCATATCGGACGCCTCCACCGCTGCAGAAGAGCCATGCCCACCCACCAGAACTGGCGGCCGCGATGGACGAAGCCGCTCCAGTCGCGTCCCGTCTCGCGATGGCGGAACGGCACTTCCACCTCCAGCACCCGATAGCCTCGGCGCAGCGCGTCGATCGTCAGACCCACCTCGATCCCGAAGCCTCGCGCCAGCCCGCCGACCGATTCGAGCACCTCGCGCTTGACGGCTCGCTGCCCGGACAGCGGCGCCTCCGGGAAGAAGCCGCCCCCGCCCAGATGACGGATGCCGCCGACGGCCAGGCGCCTGACGAGCCCGAAGCCGCCCTTCGTCCGCGCCGGGGGGAGCTTGGCGATCGTCATGTCCGCCTCACCGTCCTGCACCGGCTGGACGAGCGCATCGGCATGAACAGCGGATTCGCCCAGATCGGCATCGAGGAAGACGAGCACATCGCCCTTCGCCTCTCTCCACCCCGTCTCCAGCGCCGCACCCTTGCCGCGGCGCCGGGCATGGCGGATGACGCGGTCGGCGAAGCGTTCCGCGATGCGCCAGCTGTCATCGCAGCTGCCGTCATCCACGACGATGATCTCGTGGAAGATCGACCCTTGCGAGCGATGCAGCTGGCGCAGATGTTGCAGCGTGCTGCCGATCCGTTCGGCTTCATTCCAGGCCGGTATAACGACGGTGATCCATGGTTCCCGCTGCCGCATAGGATTCCCCCTCGACCAGATGCTTCATGTACAGCATGAATTCGACGATGCTCGCCGGCTCGTTCAACCGTTTGAGGTGATCCGTCGCATCGATCAGGCGGGGCCGTCCTCCGGATACCGGGTAGGCCGGTTGCTCGGCTCGGTTTCGCAGCTGCTGCTCGATCGCCTGCTTGACGAGCGGATCGGTCACCAGGATGTAATCCGGTTCCGGCTCACCGAGCTGCGGCTGAAGAAGGGGTTCCGCATTGGCATCCTTCTCCACCCATTCCACGCCTGCCGCATTCAGCACCATCTCCAGCAGCTCCTCGTTCTGCTGAGGCGTCTTGTACCACCAGACGACCTTGGTCTGCACCGGGGGCGACACCGTCTTCAGGAACAGCTCCAGCGAACCGAGCTGCTTCTTCATCGCCTGATTCTCCGCCAGGATCATCTCGTAGCGCTCCGTGAGCAGATCGACGATGCCGTTCTCCGCCTGCATCGCCCACTTCTGGCCAAGGGTGCCGCCGATGACGATGCCCACGCCCAATGACAGGAAGATCGCGATGATCGTGGCGATATGATATCGAGCGGTCAGCATGCCGCCTTATCCTCCCTTCTGTCCGGCTCGTCCGTCAGCCGGGCGTCCGACTGATCCACCGTTCCAGCGGCGGCCTCTGTCATGCGGTCCCGAGCGAAAGTCGGACGTAGATCCAAAGCATGTCCAGCATATGCCTCACTCCCGGGTGAACCAGACCCAACATGAGCACCGGGAACACCGCCGCTGCCGGGATATACCACAGCCTGCGCAGCTTGAATGGCCGACTGTACAGCTTGCTCACGCCCTTGGCGTCCACCAGCTTGCCACCGATCTTCATGCGGACGAGCATCGTGCTGGCCATCCCCTTGCGGCCCTTCTCGAGGAAATCGAGCATATGCGTATGCGTACCCAGGGTCACGATCAGCTCGGCCTTGCGTTCATAGGCGAGCAGCATCGCGATATCCTCGCTCGTGCCCGGCGCGGCGATGGTGCTGGCCGCAAGGCCCAGCGCGCGTACGCGCTTCATGCCGGGCGCTCCCCCGTTCGGGTACGCATGCACGATGATCTCCGCGCCGCACATCAGCGCTTCGTCCGTGATGCTGTCCATGTCGCCGAAGATCAGGTCCGGGCGCAGGCCGCTGTCGAGCAACGCATCCGCTCCTCCGTCCACCCCGATCAGCACCGGCTTGTAATCCTCGATGTAGTCCCTGATCGCCTTCAGGTCTTCGCGGCAACCTTTGCCGCGGACGACGATGACGGCATGCCTGCCGGCGATCGGCGTCCTGAGCGGCGGAATGGCAAGCGGCTGGATGAAGAAATCCTTCTCCCGGACCGCGTATTGCAGCGTATTCTCGATGAAGTCGCTGAGCTGCCTGTCCACATTCTGCATCGCCGCCTGATTCATCGCTTCCCAGCGCTCCTCGCCGAAGGGCGTGCAGCGTATCGTCCGCCCGTCGGCCAGCCGGATGCCGGACTTCGCGATCTCAACCTCCATCCCGTCCCGGAAATGGTCAAAATCCCCTTCATCAATCTCCACGATCGGGATTCCGTGCCGGATGAGATGTCCGGGGCCGCTCAGCGGGTATCTTCCGTCCATCGTCCTGGCGGCATTGATGACCGCCTTCACCCTCGCCGCGATCAATCCCTCTGCCGCCACTTCATCCAGGTTCTCATGCCGCAGGACAACAATTGACCGCGGCGGCAATACCGGGATGAGCTGTTTGGTCTTGCGTCCGACCCGCACCGTTCCTTTGATCGTTCTGCTCCATAATCTGTCCCGCATGATGCGCCAGCCCCCGCATTGGCCAGTATCGTGGCAAACTTTCACCACTATTATGCATCGAAAGCAGGTCAAATATACGGAGATTGCAAATAACGGAACTATATTCCGCCCATCCCGCGTATAAATGAAAGAAAGGCCTGCCGAACGTGTCGGAGGCCCCCTCAATATGTGAAAAGACTGCCGCATCGGGCAGTCCCTGCCTGTCCGTATCCGATTAAGCTGCTTCTTCCGCGCCTTCGCCGGCACCGTCAGCCGCCGGTTCTTCGACGATCAGCTTCGCCACCATGTCGCTGTGACCAAGTCCGCACATAACGCTGCAGAACATGTTATATTCGCCAGGTGCGTCGAAGGTGAATTCCACGGATGGATTGGACTTGTCCAGATTGATGTCCGCTCCTTCGATGTATACGCCGTGCGTGCCTTGCTTGTTGATCAGCGTCAGCTTCACCGTCTCGCCTGCTTTGACTCTATATTCCGGTTGATCAAACTGGAAGTTGGTCAGTATGAATTGCACTTCGTTTTCCTCTGCTTCAGGAAGCGCCTCTTCACCGTGGGTTGGCGGAGCAAAGATGATGACCGACAATCCGAGAACAGATGCTGCGATAAACAAGATGAACATTGCCCATTTATGCATGACGCACAATCCCCCTCAACTTTTCATGACAAATTGCACAATCTCAAGAATCATACTTTCTAATGATACATAAAAATAACACAAGATGCGACCTGTTGCTCGGAAAAATGTTGAAATCTTTATGACAAATCTCAACATCCCCAATCTTCCGCACACCCGGACCGGATCACTTGCCGAAATAGCGGAACAGCCACATCGCGAGCGACAATACGATGCTGATGACGATGCACGATACGATCGGGAAGTAAAACTTGACGTTCTCCTTCTCCACCACGATATCTCCGGGCAGTTTGCCGAGCGGGATAAACCGTGCGCCAAAATGCCAGATCAGACCAACGATCACCAATATGATGCCCAGCGTAATGAGCAGCTTGGGAACAGGCTGCATCGCCCAAGCACCTCCTGCCGATAAGAGCGGAATCAGAAGCGTAGTTCCGAAGAACAGTATACTTGAAGGCATCACGCGTTTGCAAGCCGATCATGGGTCCGGGAAGGACATTTTTAGGATGACTCCAGGCATGTGGTAGTATGCCTCCTCCGGTGCAAGATCCAATAAACGGGCGAAAGATCAAGAAATCAGGAAAAACCGGGAAGTTTCTTTTCGTCGCGGCATGTTAGCGCGGGATATTCGCCATTGATTTCAAATCCCGCAGCCTATATGCTATTGTTAGCACTCTATTTTCTTGAGTGCTAACACATTCGCTGTGCGCCAATCGCTCCGAATGGCGCTTGCGGGCCTGATCTCATGCCCGTCGGCGGAAGAAACCATCATCATCCCACCAAAATATAAAATATCTGACAAAAAAGTATTTCGACTCCCGATTTTTATTGGTATCTGCAGCACCGGAAGCAGTGCCACAATGATCGCAGGCAGCCTTATGGCCTGCGAATGTTGGCCGCAAGGCATGAGGATCAGGTTTCAAAATGCTTTTTTTATTTTATACGAGGAGGGAGATTTGGCATGAATGCACTTCTTCTTGCTGGAGGATTGGGGACCAGGCTTCGCCCGCTTACGGAGCAGATGCCCAAACCCATGGCGCTCGTCGCGAACCGACCCTGGCTGGAGCACCTCGTGATCCATCTGAAGAGCCAGGGCATCAGCGACTTCGTCTTCGCAGTGAAGCATTATCACGAACAGATCCGTCAGCACTTCGGCGACGGCTCCCGCTTCGGCGTATCCATCCGCTATGCCCTTGAACAATCCTTGCTTGGTACGGCAGGAGCCATCAGGAACGCCGAAAGTTTGCTGGATGAGCGATTCGTCGTCGTCAATGCGGACATCGTGCATGAGGTCAAGCTCGAACCGCTTCTCGAATTCCATCGGCAGCATGGCGGTCTGGTCACCATCGGACTGACCGAAGTGGAGGACCCGACACAGTTCGGCGTTGTGGAACAGGCGGAGAATGGTCGGATCTTGCGCTTCGTCGAGAAGCCGCGACTGGAGGAAGCTCCTTCTCGCAGGGTGAATGCCGGAATCTATGTCATGGAACGCGAATCGCTGGCCTATATCCCCAAGGATCAGCCCGTATCCATCGAACGGGAAACCTTCCCCCTGCTGATCAGGGAGACTGGCAGCGTGTATGGCCAGGTGGTGTCGGGGTACTGGAAGGACATGGGCACCAAGGATCGCTACCGCACCATCCATTGGGATATCCTGAATCGTGAGTTTGCGCTCCCCATGCCCGGGCGGGAGGCCGGTCAGGGCATATGGGTCGGAGAGGAATGCGAGATCGCCACAGGCGCCTTGCTCGTGCCGCCGGTGCTGATCGGCAACCGCGTCGCGATCGGCGAGCGCTCGATCATCGGACCGTTCGCGGTCATAGGAGATGATTGCCGCATTGGAAGAAATGTTCGCTGCTCGGAAACAATAATGTGGAACCGCTGCAAGATCGGAGATGCGATGCACCTGAACAACTGCATCTTCGGCTTCGGTCTGGAGCTGGGACCGAGACAGATCCTGCATGAAGCGGTCGTAAATCGGATGGAGGCGATGCAGGCATGACGAAGATAGCCTTTATCAGTACATATGTGCCGCAGAAGTGTGGGCTGGCGACGTACACCTTCAACCTGCGGCAGGCTATCCAGGGTGCGAAAAATTGGCGAGGGGCAGATCCGGTCATCGTGATGACCGATTCCGGTGAAGACGCGGGCAGCGATCCGTTCCACTGGCCCTTGCCGAAGCAGGATGAAGAAGCTTATGAGAAGATGGCGCGCCGCATCAATCATTCTGACGTTGATGTGGTCTCGCTGCAGCATGAGTTCGGCATATTCGGAGGTGAGGCCGGTGTCTATATTCTCACGCTGATCCGCCATCTCCGGAAGCCACTCATAACAACCTTTCATACGGTGTTTGAGCATCCGATGCCGCCCTATGCGGCCATTCAACGGGAGATCGCGGAGCGCAGCACCAAGATCGTCGTCATGAACCGCAGGGCGATCCAATTCCTGCATGAGTCCTTCCGCATCCCGAAGGAGAAGATCATCTTCATCCCTCACGGAACTCCGACGGGTGATGCGGAGAGCCGGATGAAGTTCCGGGAGCAGCTCGGCTGGAAGGATCGCAAGGTGCTCATGACCTTCGGTCTGCTCAGCAGAGGCAAGGGCATCGAGCTGATGCTGAAGGTGCTTCCGCAGATCGCCAGGAAGGTTCCCAACGTGCTGTACGCCATCGTTGGCCAGACGCATCCCGGCGTCATGAGACACGAGGGCGAGCGCTATCGCGAGGAACTGAGCGAGATGATCCGGCAGCTCGGCATCGACAGACATACGGTCATGATCAATCGCTACCTGGAGGAGAATGATCTGATCAAGCATCTGATCTCCTGCGATGTCTATGTCACGCCTTATCCCGGCATGCAGCAGATCACCAGCGGCACGCTGGCCTATGCGGTCGGCCTTGGCCGGCCGATCCTCAGCACGCCATACTGCTATGCGCAGGATCTGCTGGCCGACTATCCCGAGTTGCTCATCCCGTACGGAGACGAAGCTGCCTGGACGGAGAAGATCATCTCGCTGCTGGAGAACGATCTGAGCCTCAGGAGCTGGAGCCGGAAGATCGCCGCGATCGGCAGGAATATGCATTGGGCGGAGGTAGGAAAGCAATATCAGCGATTGTTCGCAGAGGTGAGTCATGTTGAACTGGCCAAACGTTAACTTCAGTCATCTGCGCCGTCTGAGCGACGACACAGGGCTGATGGAACACGCACTTGGCATGATCCCTCGCCGCAAGGAGGGCTACAGTACCGACGATCAGGCGCGAGGCATATGGGCATGCCTGGAGTGGCTCGATCTTGCCGCAGAGGAAGAGAAACTCCTCCTGTATGACCTGCTGGACACGTACCTGTCTTTCCTGCTCGGCGTGCAACAGGAGGATGGTCATTTCCACAACAACATCGCCTTTGATCGAACACCTGAGGATGAGACGCCTTCCGACGATTGTCTGGGCCGATGCCTGTGGGCGCTGGCTCTCGCTGTTGTCAAGCTTCCGGAGGGCGGACGCAGGCTTGCTGTCGAACAGATGCTGGGGAAGGCGCTCGACAGGGCGTCGGATATGACCTCCCCGCGCGGTTGGGCTTATGCCCTGGCTGCGGCAAGCCTGCTGGAGATGCATCCGAATCCGTTCAGACCGAATCTGAGGCCGCACATCCAGAGATGGAGCCAGCGCATGATCGACATGTTCAGGTACCATGCCAAGCCTGGCTGGCGCTGGTATGAGCCGACCCTGACTTACAGCAACGGACTGCTGCCGTGGGGCCTGATGTGCGCCTACGAAGTGCTGCAGCATGAGGAATTGCTGGACACCGCGCTGACCAGCCTGAATTTCCTGATCTCCATGTCGTCCTGCGAGCATGGACGCATACGCCCGATCGGCAACAACGGCTGGTGTACGCCAAGAGCCAGGGCGCAGTGGGATCAGCAGCCGATCGATGTGTTCAAGCTGCTGCTGGCCTGCGCCAAAGCCTATGAGCTCACGGGTGATGCCTGGTATGCCGATACGATCGAACGCTGCCGCGCCTGGTACTACGGCGAGAACGATGCCGATGAACCGATGGTTGACGAGGACGAAGGCGCATGCTTCGACGGCATCGGTCTGGACGGCCTGAACCGCAACCAGGGGGCGGAGGCCACCCTCTCCTACCTGCTCATGGAGGCCGTCTATCGCAGATGGGCGAGCCTGGCCCGCCATGCCCCTTCTGCATCCAGGCATTCCTCGGCGCTAATGGCATAGGGCTGCTTCTGCCGGGCTCGCACCGACTGAGAGACGATTTTTTTCGTCTCTCAGTATGCTTCATCCGGGTTCGCAGATTTTTTCTGCTTACAGCTCCCCTTGACCGACTTCTTCCACCATCACGCCCTCGGCTTCATCAGTCCTCATCGATGTTTCTCATAAAACACGATGGTCATCTTATCGTTGATCGCCTCCTGAATCCGTGATCATTAACTGATGAAAATGCGAGAAAAAGCAGGCAAATACACTTCCGAAGGCGAATGACATCAACAAGATAACATTCACCTGCGGGGTGTCATATATGAAAATCAAGTTCGTTCGCTCCAAGGAGCTTATCCTTTCCACCCATGCCGGTCTGGCAACCGTAGGGGCATTGCTTGCACATACCAGATTAGCCAAGCGTTTAAACCATACACGCCTTTCGGAGATGGAGAACCCCTATCATT
>Ga0207747_1000025_pt1 | contig 176392 bp, 157 predicted proteins | sample HigsolmetaGSP11D_FD_184839 | JGI IMG/M metagenome (GOLD analysis project Ga0207747, IMG submission 184839) | High solid enriched microbial communities from the Joint BioEnergy Institute, USA - SP1-1-D (SPAdes) | ecosystem: Engineered > Bioreactor > SSF (Solid state fermentation) > Aerobic >... | reverse complement strand
CGGGTCAACCGCCACAAGGTAACGCCCCGCCTGCCCCGAACGAATGAGACCGCAGCCATGCCAGACCGCCCTGCCCTGCCCACCTCCCCCTCGGCCCCGGCCTGGCGCCGGCTCTGGCCGCTTGGATTGATTCTGGCCGGGCTCGGCCTGGCCTATGCGCTGGGCCTGCACCGGCTGCTGACCTTCGAGGCGCTGGCGGCGCATCGGGCAGCCCTGGCAGGCTTCGTTGCCGGGGCGCCGGTGCCGGCCGCCCTCGCCTATGCCCTGGCCTATGTCGCCGTGGTCGCCCTCTCCCTGCCGGGCGGGGCGGTGATGACGCTGGCGGGCGGCTTCCTCTTCGGCCCCTGGCTCGGCGCCGCGCTGGCCGTGACCGGGGCGACCATCGGCGCCTGCCTGCTGTTCCTGGCCGCCCGCTATGCCCTGGCGGAGACCCTGGCACGACGGGCGGGGCCGCTGCTGGAACGCGTGCGGGAGGGGCTGCGGCGGGACGGGTTCTGGTACCTGCTCTCGCTGCGGCTGATCCCGGTGGTGCCCTTCTGGCTGGCGAATCTCGCCCCGGCCTTGGCGGGGATGCCCTTCCCGGCCTATGCCGCGGCGACCTTCCTGGGGATCATTCCCGGCGCGGCGGTCTATGCCGGTATCGGGGCGGGCCTTGGGGAGGTGCTCGATGCCGGGGGGCGGCCGGACCTGTCCGCCATCCTCTCCCCCGGCATCCTGCTGCCGCTGCTGGGGCTGGCGGCACTGTCGCTGCTGGGCGTCTGGTGGCGGGCCCGACAGCGGCGTGCCTGAGCCCGCCTGACGGGAACCAAGGATCATACGGAATGGCTGATTTCGACGTGGCGGTGATCGGTGCCGGCGCGGCCGGGCTCTCGGTGGCGGCGATCTCCGCCGGGCTCGGCCTGAAGGTAGCGCTGATCGAGCGCGGCAGGATGGGCGGCGATTGCCTGAATTACGGCTGCGTCCCCTCCAAGGCACTGCTCGCCGCCGCGCGGACCGCGGCCGATGCGCGCGGCGCCGGCCGCTTCGGCATCCGCCTGCCGCCGCCGGAGATCGACTGGGCGGGGGTGCGGGCGCATGTCCAGGGCGCCATCGCCCGGATCGCGCCGAACGATTCCGCCGCGCGCTTCCGCGGCATGGGTGTGGAGGTGATCGAGGCCTCCGCGCATTTCCTCGGCCCCGACCGGATCGAGGCCGGGGGGCGGGAATTCACCTTCCGCCGCGCGGTCGTTGCCGCCGGCAGCAGCGCGGTGATCCCGGACCTGCCGGGGCTGGACGGCGTGGCCTGGCTGACCAACGAGACGCTCTTCGACCTGGAGGAGCCGCCCGGCCACCTGCTGATCCTGGGCGGCGGCCCGATCGGCCTGGAGATGGCGCAGGCTCATGCCCGGCTCGGCTGCCTGGTGACGGTGCTGGAGGCCGCCCCCCGCATCGCCGCGCGTGAGGATGAGGAACTGGCCGAGGGCCTGCGCCTCGCCCTCCGCCGCGACGGGGTGGAGATCCGCGAGGGCGCCAGGGTCCAGCGGGTGGAGCCGCTCGACCCCGCCCAGCCCGCCCCACGCGCCGGAGTGGTGGCGGTGCTGGAGGACGGGACGCGCCTCTCCGGCACGCATCTGCTGCTGGCCGTCGGGCGGCAGCCAAGGCTGGCCGGGCTGGACCTGCCGGCGGCGGGGGTGCAGGCCGGGCCGCGCGGGGTGGTGGTGCGGCCCAATCTGCGCTCCGTCTCCAACCGCCGGGTCTGGGCGGTGGGCGACATTGCCGATCCGGTGGGGATCGGGCCGCGCGCCTTCACCCATGTCGCCAGCCACCATGCGGCAGTGGTGGTGCGGTCCATGCTGTTCCGCCTGCCCGCCAGGGTGGATTATGCCGCCCTGCCGCGCGTGACCTACACCGATCCCGAACTGGCCCAGATCGGCCTGACCGAGGCGGAGGCGCGGCAGGCAGGCCACACCGATCTCCGCATCCTCCGCTGGCCGTTCTCGGAGAACGACCGGGCCATTGCTGAGGGACGGTCCGAAGGGCTGGTGAAGCTGGTGGCGACCAAGGGGGGCAGGCTGCTCGGCGCCGGCATCCTCGGCGCGAATGCCGGGGAGATGGCCGGCACCTACGGCCTGATGATCGGGCGAAAATTGCCGCTTTCGGCCCTCGCTTCCATGATCCTGCCCTACCCGACCCTGGCCGAGGCGGGGAAGCGGGCGGCCGGGGAATTCTACGCTCCTCGCTTGTTGTCGCCCCTGACGAAACGGCTTATCGGGTGGGCGAAACGCCTGCCCTGAGCGTTATCCGGCTGCAAAGGACCGAACGGCACATGGAACGGATTCTGGAAGGGCGCACGGCGCTCGTCACCGGCAGCACCAGCGGCATCGGGCATGGCATCGCCCTGCTCCTCGCCCAGGCCGGGGCGAAGGTGATGCTGAACGGCTTCGGCAAGCCGGAGGACATCGCCAGGGTACGGGCCGAGGTCGGCGCCGCCATGGGCGGCGGGGACGCCCCCTATTCGGATGCCGACCTGTCGAAGCCCGAGGCGGTGCAGAAGATGGTGCAGGATGCCGAGACCGCGCTCGGCCGCCTCGATATCCTGGTGAACAATGCCGGCATCCAGCACGTCTCCCCGGTGGAGGAATTCCCGGAGGCGAGGTGGGATGCGATCATCGCGATCAACCTCTCCTCCAATTTCCACGCCATCAAGGCGGCGCTGCCGGGGATGAAGGCGCGTGGCTGGGGACGCATCATCAACATCGCCTCGGCGCATGGGCTGGTCGCCTCGCCGAACAAGGTCGCCTATGTGGCGGCGAAGCATGGCGTCGTCGGCATGACCAAGGTGGTGGCGCTGGAGATCGCGCGCACGCCCGTCACCTGCAACGCCATCTGCCCCGGCTTCGTCCGCACGCCGCTGGCCGAGGCGCAGGTGAAGCCGCTGGCCGAGCAGCACCACGTCTCCGAGGAAAAGGCGCTAACCGACTACCTGCTGGAGAAGCAGCCGAGCAAGCGCTGGGTCGAAGTGGAGGAGGTGGCGCGAATGGCGCTCTATCTCTGCGGCCCGGGCAGCGGCGCGGTGAACGGCGCGGCGCTGTCCATCGACGGCGGCTGGACCGCCGCCTGATGGACATCAATCCGCCGGAGGTCCCGGCACCGGCCGCGGCGCGGGAGGCCGCAGAGAGGCAGGAACCGCTCAGCCGCCCCGCCGTGGCGAAGCCGGCCACGACGCGGCGGGTGAACCTTGCCTTGCAGGGCGGGGGCACGCATGGCGCCTTCACCTGGGGCGTGCTGGAGCGGCTGCTGGAGGATGACCGCCTAGAGTTCGACGGCGTCTCTGGCACCTCCGCCGGCGCCATCAATGCCGCGATCCTGGTGCAGGGCCTGGCCGAAGGCGGGCGAGAGGGCGCGATCCGGGCGCTGGAGAAGCTGTGGAACGACGTCGCCGCGCGGCTTGCCGTCAGCCCGCTGCGCAACACGCCCTTCGAGAAGGCGCTCTGGGGCTACGACCTGACCTATTCCTTCGCCTACCAGGCCTTCGACACGCTGACGCGCGTCTTCTCGCCCTACCAGTTCAACCCCTTCCCGGTGGAGTTCAACCCGCTGCGGCAGGTGATCGCGGACAACCTGGATGCGGAGCGGCTGCGGCGGGACCCGAAGGCGATCCGGCTGTTCATCTCCGCCACCAATGTCCGCACCGGCAAGCCGCGCGTCTTCACCCGCCCCGAGGTGACGCCGGATGTCCTGCTCGCCTCCGCCTGCCTGCCCAACATCTTCCGCGCGGTGGAGATCGACGGCGAGGCCTACTGGGATGGCGGCTATCTCGGCAACCCGGCGCTCTGGCCCTTCTATTACGAACGTGGCGCGCCGGACATCGTGCTGGTGCAGATCAACGCCATCCTGCGGCCGGACCTGCCGACCACGCCCTCCGACATCATGAACCGGCTGAACGAGATCACCTTCAACGCCTCGCTGATGGCGGAGATGCGGGCGATCGATTTCGTGCAGCGGCTGCTGGATGCCGGAAGGCTGGAGCAGCCGCGATACCGCCGCATCTTCCTGCACGTCATCGAGGACGAGGAGCGGATGCGGGAATTCAAGCTCTCCACCAAGCTGAACGGCGACCGGGAATTCCTGCAAGCCCTGCGGCGCTACGGCCGGGAGGCGGCGGACCGCTTCCTGTCGGAACACTTCGACTCACTCGGGCGGGAGAGCACGCTCGATATCCGGCGCTATCTGTGATGTTCCCCCCGGTGGCAGCGGCACCCGGGCTGCCCGGCTTGCACGAGCCATCGAGCCGTTGCCTCTGAACTGACTGCTGCCCGCGCCGCAAGCGCATTCCCATCCACCGGCCGGGGCCGAGACGATTCGGAGGAGGTCCCGCCACACCGCCGGCAAGAGTGTTCAGCGGTGGGGAATCGTGATGCATCCTTGGCCGGTGGAGCAAAGGATGCCCCATGGCGGCGCGGAGGGGAGGAAGGGAGCGGATGACGCAGGCAGCAGGGATGGTGACGGTGCGGCAGGCAGTGATCGAGCTGCTGCGCTCCCTCGGCATGACCACGGTCTTCGGCAATCCGGGCTGATGGCGCATGACCTGGTCCTGGTGGTGGGCGCGCCGGTCTTCACCTTCCATGTCGGCGGCGATGCGGCGATCTTCCGCAGCGGCATCCCGATCATCCAGATGACGATGGATGCCGAGGCCGCAGCCTCCGCCCCTGCGGGAACCAGCATCCTGGGCAGCCTGCGCCTGTCCCTGCCGGCGCTGGCGGCGGCGCTGCCGGAGGCAAGGCGCCCGCCCCCGCCAGCGCGGCAGCGCCCGGCGCCGCCGGTGGCCGCCAATCCCATCCCGGCGGCCTGGCTGCTGCACCGCCTGCACGCGGCCATGCCGGAGGACGCGATCCTGGTGGAGGAGGCGCCTTCGCATCGGCCGGCCATACAGGCGCAGATGCCGATGCGGCATTGGGGCAGCTTCTTCACCATGGCAAGCGGGGGCCTCGGCTATTCGCTGCCAGCGGCGGTCGGCGTCGCGCTGGCGAAGCCAGGGCGCCGGGTGGTGTGCCCGATCGGCGACGGCTCGATGATGTATTCGCCGCAGGCACTGTGGACGGCGGCGCAGCATCGGCTGCCCCTGACGGTCGTGGTCATCAACAATGCCGGCTATGGCGCCCTGCGCTCCTTCAGCCAGGTGTTGCAGGTGCGGGATGTGCCGGGGATCGACCTGCCGGACCTCGATTTCGTCAGCCTGGCGCGCGGCATGGGCTGCCCCGGCCTGCGGGTGACGCGCGTCGAGGAGCTGGATGCCGCGCTGGCGGATGCCCTGCGGTCCGAAGGCCCGATGCTGCTCGAGGTCGTCGTCGATCCTGCGGTACCTGTCCTGTACAAAAGCTGAAACTGCGGACAGCAGAACCGGAAATCCGCCCCCCGCCGCGCGGCAGGGGGCGGATCCGACAGGAGACGTGCCATGACGGAGCTTCCTTTCGTGCGCAGGGTCCGGATGACCCGCCGCGGCATCCTCGGCGCCGTCGCGGGAGGGGGCGCCCTGGTGGCGAGTGCGCGTGCCCAGGGCGCCTGGCCCAGCCGCCCCATCCGTATGGTGGTCCCCTTCCCGCCCGGCGGGCTGGTGGACACGCTGGCCCGCGCCGTCTCGCAGCATCTCGGCGGACAGCTCGGCTAGCCGGTGGTGGTGGAGAACCGTGCGGGTGCAGGCGGCAATATCGGCGCGGACATCGTCGCCAAGGCGGCGCCGGATGGCTACACGCTGCTGGCGACTTCGCTCGGCCCGCTGGCGGTGAACCAGTACATCTACCGCAGCATGCCCTACGACACGCAGACGGCCTTCGCGCCGATCGTGCTGCTGGCCAATACGCCGAAAGTGATGTGCGTGGCCAATGCGCGTCCCTGGCACAGCGTGCAGGAGGTGATCGAGGCGGCGAAGGCCAGTCCGGGCCGGCTCACTGCAGGCTCGGCCGGACCGGGCAGCAGCCTGCATCTGGCGCTGGAGCTGTTCAAACGGATCACCGGGACCGACATCCAGCATGTGCCCTATCGCGGTGCCGCGCCGGCGGTGACGGATCTCGCCGCGGAGCAGATCGACATGCTGATCGACAACGTGCCGAACATCCTGGGCCAGATCCGCGGCAATGGGGTGCGGCCGCTGGCGGTGCCAACGGAGCGGCGCCTGCCGCAGCTCCCGGATGTGCCGACCATGGCGGAATCGGGGGTGAATTTCGTCTTCGGCACCGCCTTCGGCCTGGTGGCGCCGCGCGGCACTCCGCCGGAGATCATCGAGCGCGTTGCAGGGGCGGTGAACGCCGCGCTGCGCGAACCGGAGATCGGCGGGCGGCTGGCCGAACAAGGCGCCATCCTCGGCGGCGGCACGCCGGCGCAATTCGCGGCGTTGATCAAGCGGGAGCGCAGCCTGCTGGAGCCGGTAATCCGGGCGGCGAACATCCGGGCGGAATGAGAGCGGCGCGCCGCTAATCCGTACCGGTGGCGGCGCCCAGCACCTCACCGATGCCCCGGTTGATGACCACATCGGCAAGGTGGTCAAGCCCCGTCGCCTCCCGGTTGACGATAGCCAGGCGCGCGCCGTTGCGCTTGGCCATCTCCGGGAAACCGGCGGCCGGATAGACGACCAAGGAGGACCCCAGCACAAGGCAGAGATCCGCAGCCAGGATCTCGGCCTCTGCGCGCTGCATCGCCGCCTCGGGCATCGGCTGGCCGAAGCTGATCGTCGCGGTCTTGATGAGCCCGCCGCATGCCGTGCAGTCATGCACCTCGCCGTCGCGGCGAAAGGCGGCCCATAGCGCTTCGATCTCGTAGCGCCGGCCGCAATCCAGGCAGCAGGCATAGGTGGAGTTGCCGTGCAGCTCGATCACCTTGTCCTCCGGGATGCCGGAAGCCTGGTGCAGGCCGTCAATGTTCTGGGTGATGACCGCGGCGGCCTTGCCCTGCTGCACCAGCCGCGCCACTGCCCTGTGGCCCCGGTTCGGTGCGGCCGCGCGCAGCATCGGTTCGTTCTCGAAGCGGCGGCGCCAAGCCTCCCGGCGCAGCTCGGGGGAGCGAAGGTAGTCCTGGAAGAGGATCGGGCTGGTGCGGGACCAGACGCCACCCGGGCTGCGGAAATCGGGGATCCCCGATTCGGTGCTGATTCCCGCGCCGGTGAAGACCACGACGCGTCGGGATGCCTCGATCATGCGCCGGAGTTCGGCGATTTCCGCGGCCAGGCTCATGGCGGGAGCATGGTTGCCCGGACCCTGTCTCGCAAGCCCCGGATCGAACCGTTCGCAGACTTGCGAGGACAGGCAGCGCGGCAAAGGCCTCCGCCAGCGGGTCGCCCCGCCAGCGAAGGCCTGCGCAGCTGCGCTTTGTCTATCCCGCTCAAGGCAGGCGACCCTGTCTGGCCGGCGCAGCAGGACCCTGGAAACGCCGATGCTGGCAATCCGTTCAATGCCGGCCTGTCGATGCATCGCGAATCGCCGGGCACCGCCATTTCCGTTGTTCAGGACAGCCCTGAAGCCCATTTGCGTGGACGGCCGGAGTGACCTCGGCTAGGAGAGCCGCGCTGAATGACCGCGTGGCGCCCGACGCCGGGCGCGAAGGCGGATTCCGATTTATTAATTCAATACAGGTGTCCCCGCTGTGACAGACGGGAAACTGCTCTCGACCCGAGAGCCGATTGAGGACCAGGACGAATCCGCGCTGGAGGAGGCGCGCATTCGCGACGCGCTCGGCAAGATGGGCGGGCCGCCTCGCCGGCAGGAGAGCCATCACGGACCCACCTCGTGGCATGCGCGGCAGCAGCGCCGCTTCGTGCGGGAGGGCGAGGTTCGCGTCGAGACGGTAGGCGGCCACGGGCGCCACGGAACCACCTCTCCGGAAGCGGCCGCGCTGGCAAGGCGGCTGCGGGAGGCAGAGGCCGCGCTGGCCGCGGAACGCGGCGAGCGCGAACGCATCGAGCGGTCGCTGGAACAGGCAATGGAGGCCCGGCGGCAGCTCGAGATGCGGGTGCGGCACGAGGCCGACGCTCGGGACGAGGCCGAGAAGGCGCTTGAGGCCGCCCGCGCCACCGGCCTCGAGGCCGGACGCCTGCGCGAGGAACTGCAGGCGATGCGGGAGGCGCTGGAGACGGCACAGGCGGCAGAGAAGGCCGCGCGGCAGGCGCAGCGCAGCACGGCCGCGGCGCTGACCCGGCAACGGGCCGCACTGGCCGAGGAGCGCGCAGCGCATGAGGCGACGGCCGAGGAACTGCAGGCGGCGCTGGCGGCCCTGGCCGCGACGAAGCGGCAACTCGCCGCCACGAAGCGTGAGCTGACCAAGGCGGCGCAGGCCCGTCCCGCGTCGCGCCGATCTTCGAAGGTGGAGAAGCCAGCCGCGCGGAAGGCATCCGCAAGGACATCCCCGGCAAAGGGCAAGACCGTGCGGAGGGCGGCGAAGCCGGCGCTGCGCAGGGCGGCACCAAGGAAGGCCGGGACCACGACGCGGGGCCGGAAGCGGTAGCGCCGGTTGAGCGATCGGGAGAAGTGGCGGGATGGCTGACGGAAAGCCCGTCCTCCTGGCCGGGGCGGCAGCCGGATCGAAATCGGCGCGGCAGGGGCTGTGCCCAGGGTGCCAGGCTTCCCGCCGGGTGGATCCCGGAATTGCCGCATCAACTCCGGTCGCGAGTTCCCCTGCCCCGGATCCGTTCTAAACTGCGACCGGGGAAGGAACGGAGGCAGCAGGTGTCTCTCGGAGAATGGGTCCGGATGGTGGCAGCGGCGCTGGTCGGACTGGGCGGCCTGCTGCTGGCGCGGGAGCGGAAAGTGGCGCTGACCACGGAACAGCTTGGCCTGCTCATCTTCGTCCTCGCGGTGGTCTATGCCTTCCTCCTCATCAGCCGGCATTTCGACCGGCAGGAGCGCAGGATCAGGAGGTGACAGCGCATGACCGCCAATCCCGGCTGGGATCCGAACCAGTATCTCCGCTTCGGTGACGAACGCCTGCGGCCGGCGCTGGACCTGATCGCCCGCATCCCGCATCTGGCGCCGCGGCGCGTGGTGGATCTGGGTTGCGGCGCGGGCAATGCATTGCCGGCCCTGGTGGCGCGCTTCCCGGGGGCGGAGATCCGCGGCGTGGACGGCTCCGCCGCCATTCTGGCCAAGGCGGCGGCGACCGGCTTCGCGGTGGAGCAGGCCGATATCGCCGCCTGGAGCCCGGCGGAGCCGGTGGACGTGCTGTTCAGCAACGCCGCGCTGCACTGGCTGCCTGACCACCGGGCGCTGTTTCCGCGCCTGCTCTCCTACCTCGCCCCCGGCGGCGTACTGGCGGTGCAGATGCCGGCCATGCATGCCTTGCCGCTGCGCGCGGTGCAGGACCAGGTGGCGGCGGAGGGTCCCTGGTCCGGGCGGCTTGCCGGCGTGCGCAGCGCACCCCCCATCCTGGATGCGGGCGACTATTACGACCTGCTGACGCCGAGGGTGGCCTCGCTCGACCTGTGGTTCACCGAATATGTCCATGTGCTGCGCGGGCAGGACCCGGTGGTGCAATGGGCGATGGGCAGCAGCCTGCGGCCCTATCTGGACGCGCTGGCTGATGCGCCGGCGCTGCGGGAGGGGTTCCTTGCCACCTATGCCGCGGCGATGTGCAAAGCCTACCCGCCGCGCGCGGATGGGGTGGTCCTGCTGCCCTTCCGGCGGCTGTTCATCCTGGCCCGGGTGTAGGCGCCCGCATTCGGTCTGTCAGTGCATTGCGTCAGCCCGCAAGGAGGGCGACACCGGTCACAAGGAGCGCTGCGGACCAGAGCAGGTCGAGATTGACCCAACCGCGCCACAGGAAGGCGATCCCGATCCAGTCATGGACCAGGATCGCGATCGCGCCGGTCACAGCGAGCATCGCCGCCGTGTGCACCCCGACCGTGGCCAGCGGGACCGAAAGCGGGCCGAGGATCGCAGGCCCGCCCCCCGGGCTACCCGCGAGGCAAAGCGGAATCAGCGTCGGCACCAGCATGAGGCCCGCCCCGTGCGCCCCCGCCATCATGAAGGACCACAGCATGAGGCCCGCGAAGCCGGCCTGCATCCCCACGCGCACCTGGTGGCGCTGGCCATAAAGCGGGTGGTAGAGCGCCCAGCCGATGAGCGCAGTCCCGCCCACCGCCCGGATGAGCGCCTGGTCGATCAGCATGCCCAGCGTCGCCACCGCCGCGACCACGATCGCGATCGACAGCGCGTGGCCGAGCGCAATCGGGATCAGCGATTGCAGGACCACCGCACGGCTTCGGCGATGCAGGCCGAGTGCGACCGCGAACAGCCAGCCCATCGCCGGGTTCAGCCCGTGATACATGCCGAGCCCGGCGATGGTCAGCCATGGCCACATATCCCTCATCCTGGGCCGTGGCCGGGATCGCGCCCGGCCACCCCGCGCGGCATCATGGCTCAGGGATAGCAGTAGGAATCCGAGGAAGCGTCGCCACCCTGCAGCCGCACCTGATGCGGCAGGCGCCTCGCAGGCCAGTCGACGAAAAAGTTCTGATCCAATTCAATGCCGCCCTCAGGCTTGGCATTCACCTTGACCATCCAGCCCTTGAGTTCGTCCGGATAGAATTGCGGGTCGATCGTCCCATAGAGCGAGTTGGTGAAGTAGATGCGGCTGCCGTCGCGGCTGATTTCGACCATCTGCGGGCCGCCATTGAGGGGACCGTCATGGCCGCGATGCCCGGCCCGCGCGACGATGCCGCCGATCCGCACCGTGCCGGTGAGCTTCGGGTTGAAGGGATCGCTGACCTCGTATTGCAGCAGGTCACCGGTCCCCCATCAGGAGACGTGGAGATACTTGTCATCCACCGAAAGGTCGATGTCGGTGACCAGCGGCGGACAGGCCTTGAAACCCTGGAGCATGGGCGGCAGCCGATCGGGATCGGCAGGCTCGGCCGGGATCTCGATGACCTTCCTCACCGCCCACCGGTCGCCCTCGCGATACCAGGTCCAGATGGAGGAGGACAGGTTCTCGAGGCTAAGAACGCAGTTCACGAACCCATAGGCCTTGGTCGGATCATGCGCGGGCCGCAGTTCGAAGACGAGCTGGTGCTGCGGGCCGAAGTCGATCTCCTGGACGTGCCGGCGCTTCTGCAGATCCCAGAAGTGCAGCTTGTGGCCGTATTTGCTGCCCAGCAGCAATTCGGGCACCAGCCCCTCCTCGAACATGTCGGGCGTGCCCCATTCGCTGGTCATCAGGGTGTCGTAGCCAAGGTGCCACCACATGTCGTAGGCGAATTGCTGCGGGCCACGCTCCACCTCCCACCGGCCGCGCGGCTCGAATGTCTCATGGTCCATCAGAAAGATGCCACCGGGCCCCTTGCCTTCCGCATTCCCAAGGGCGCTGACATAGATGCCCCCGGGACCGCAATGCACGGTGTGGGGACGCGAATAGCCGGTGCGCTCCGCGAGTTCCGCCGGTTCGATCACCTTGACGAGCTTCGGATTCTTCGGGTCGGGCTTGGTATCGAGGATATGGATGCGCGAGGAGCGCAGACCCGGCACGACGAGGTAGCGCCGCTCGACATGCGGGTGCGGCGCGTTCGGGCACAGGCAGGAACTGCACGCGTTCCAGCCGAAATGGTGCAGCTCGTCGCCAAGGCCGGACATTTCGACCTGCCCGACGATCTTCGCATAGCTTGCCGAGTCCGGGTCGAGATCGACCACGGCGATCGCGTCCGTGTTCCTGCGCGCGGGATCGAAGCTCGCCACATAGGCGAGCCTCTCAGCAGGCGCGCGGGCCGCCAGGCGTGGTGAGGGATAGAAAGTCGGATCGGTGGTCCAGGTCGGCATGCCGCGTCTCCTCCCATCCAGGTTTCCCCAGTGCGGACTCGGTCTCGACGCGGCAGAGTCGCATCCCTTCCGGCGGATGCCAGGACCAGGGTGGTTTGGCTATATCACGCCCCACGGCATCCCACGGGCGGGAAATCCGAGGCGCCAACCGTCCCACCGTGAACTTGCCGTGATTGGGCAAAGGGGGAGCGGCGACATCCTGACCACCGTCAGAAGCCGTGCCGGCGCGCCGATGCGCAGCAGGACGATCGCGTTCTGCCGGAAGCGCCTTGCCAGCACAGCGGCGCACCGCGGATCGGTCGCGATGAGCAGGCTATGCTCCGCCCAGCCGCGTCCCCTGCCCCAACCCTCAACCATCGGCAGGCGGCGCGTCGCCTCGCGCAGCCGTGCCTGCATCCTCTCGTTCCAGCCGCGCGGCATCTTCCGGCTGAAGGGATTCCAGGCGGTGATGAAGGCACCCTGCCGCGTACCGAGGCGCCGCAGCAGCGCATCCACTGCCGCGTTGCGTCGGCCGATGCGCGCCACCGCGCCCGCGGCCTCGTAATCCGTGCGCCGGTAAGCGGCAGCCAGGCTGGCCCTCATGCCAGATGGAACAGCATGGCCTTGAGATAAGCGCTCTCGGGCAGCAGCGGATGGATCGGGTGGTCCGGCCCGGCGCCGCCCTGGAACAGGATCCGGCCCTCACGGCGCGCGCGGCCGATTCCCCAGGTCACCGCATCAGCGAATTCGCCGGGCGCGACGTGATGGCTGCAGGAGGCGATGAACAGGAAGCCGCCCGGCGCCACCAGCGCTGCCGCTTGCCGCGCCAGCTTCGCATAACCGCGCAACGCCGCCGGCTGGTCCTTGCGCGACTTGGCGAAGGCTGGCGGGTCGGCGACCACGATGTCGAAGCGGGCACCGGAGGCAGCCATGCGTTCCAGTTCCTCCATCGCCTCGCCGCGGCGAACCTCGACGCGCTCTGCGAGGCCGTTGGCGGCGGCGGTCTGCATCGCCAGATCCAGCGCATGGGCGCTGCGGTCGAGCAGCGTGACATGCGCCGCGCCCGCCGCCGCCGCGCGCAGGCCGAAGCCGCCGGTATGGCAGAAGGCATCCAGCACGCGAGCACCAGGGGCCAGTTGCGCGATCCGGTCCCGGTTTTCCCGTTGATCGAAGAACCAGCCGGTCTTCTGACCGCCAAGCAGATCCACGGCGAAGCGGAGGCCGCCCTCTTCCACCTGTGCCGGGGCGGCTTCGCCCAGCAGCAGGCGGGTTTCCTCCTCCAGCCCCTCCAGCTTCCGCACCGAGGCATCATTGCGCGCCACGATCAGGCGCGGAGAGAGCAGCGCCACAAGAGCCTCGGTCAGCGCCGGGGTCAGCATGTCCATGCCGGCAGTATTGGCCTGGAGCGCCAGGGCATCGCCGTAGCGGTCGATGACCAGGCCGGGCAACCCATCGGCCTCGGCATGGACCAGGCGGTAGAAGGGGGCATCGTACAGCTTCTCACGCAACCCCAGGGCGGCCCCGAGCCGGTCGCGCAGCCAGGCCACATCCACCGCCGCTGCCGGGTCGCGGCTGAGGCGCCGGGCGGCGATCAGGCTGTGCGGATTGAATTGCCAGGTGCCGTGGCGGATGCCGTCATCGCCTTCCAGCCGCACCAGGCTGCCGGGCGGCAGCGCCTTGGCCGCCGGGGTCATGGCGATCTCGTTGGAGAAGGCCCAGGGGTGGCCCGCCTTCACGCGGCGGTCACGGCCGGGCAGCAAGCGGATCAGTGGGCGACCCGCGGGATCTGAGTCTGGCATGGCCGGGCGGACCATGCCGCCGCCTGGCCTGCCGCGCAATCCGCCGGCGCGCCTTGCAGCGGGACCGGCGGCGGATTACTGCCAGGCCATGCGTATCGCCCGCGATCTGCCCTCGCTCCGGGCCGAGCTTGCCCAGCTCGGCCGCCTCGCCCTCGTGCCCACCATGGGCGCGCTGCATGAGGGGCATCTGTCGCTCGTCGCCGCCGCGCGGCGGGAAGCCGAAGCGGTTGCCGCCTCCATCTTCGTCAACCCGCTGCAATTCGGACCGAACGAGGATCTGGCGCGCTATCCGCGCGACGAGGCCGGCGACTTGGCGAAGCTGGAGGCCGCCGGCTGCGACCTGGTCTGGATGCCCTCGGTCGAAGTCATGTACCCCCCCGGCCGCGCCACCGAGATCGAGGTGAAGGGTCCGGCCGAGGGCTGGGAGGGCACGGCCCGCCCCGGCCATTTCCGCGGCGTCGCCACGGTCTGCGCCAAGCTGTTCAACCAGACCGGCGCGGCGGTGGCCCTGTTTGGCGAGAAGGACTGGCAGCAGTTCCAGGTGATCCGGCGCATGGTGCGGGATCTCGACCTGCCTATCCGCATCATCGGCTGCCCGACGGTGCGGGAGGCGGATGGCCTGGCCCTTTCTTCCCGCAACCGCTTCCTGAGCGCGGAGGAGCGCGCCAAGGCCCCCTTGCTCTACGCGACGCTGCAACGGGTGGCGGAGAGCCTGCGCGCCGGCATGCCGGCCGCCGAGGCAATCCCGGCGGCCAAGGCGGAACTCGCGCGCCAGGACTTCACGGTGGACTACCTGGCGCTGGTCGAGCCCGAAACGCTGCGCGAGACGGATGCGCTGCCCGGCCGGCTGATCGCCGCGGCGCGGCTCGGCAGCGTGCGGCTGCTGGACAATATCGCCGCCCCTTGAGCCTTCGGCGCCATCAGCGCGATCCGGTTGCCGGTTGCCGGAGGCCGCCGGTAAGGACCCGGTCGCGCGCCCTCGACCGGCGCCTCCTCCTGCCGCCCTTCCGGCACGGCGAGCGGTACATGGCCGAGGCGAAGGAGGGTCACGGGACCAGCCCGGTGGCCGACACGGCCGACGGAATCTCCGCGCACGCTGTTGTGAGGCGGCGCCCCCGAGGCTGTCCCGCCGGAGCGGGCATCCGCCGCCCGAGCCGCGGGTAGAATCCGGCAATCGCGGGTGCCATCGGACCCGGATGTCGGGAAGGGAGCCGTGCCATGCCGACCTATGTCATGCTCGCCAATTGGACCGAACAGGGCGTGAGGGGAATCGGCGACTCCCCTCAGCGGCTGGACGCGGCCAAGGCGCTGCTGGGGGAGATGGGCGGCCGCTTCGTGGCCTTCTACATGACCATGGGTGAGCACGACATCGTCCTGATCTACGAGGCGCCGGACGATGCCGTGGCTGCACGCTTCATCCTGATGCTCGGCCGGCTCGGCTTCCTGCGGACCAGGACGCTGAAGGCCTTTCCCGAACCGGCCTACCGGGAGATCGTGGCCTCGCTTTAGGCTAGGACAGCGCCACTTCGAAGCCGCGCCGGGTTGCCGGGCGCGCCATCATGGTTTCGTACCAGCGGCGGACCGCGGGGAATTCCGCCAGGTCCACCTGATGCCGCTCATGCCGCCAGGCCCAGCCAAGGATGGCGAAATCGGCCACGCTGGGCTCGCCTTCGGTAGCGACGAAGTCCCGGCCCTGCAGCCGCCGGTCCAGTACGCCGTAGAGGCGCCGGGTCTCCTTGCTGTAGCGCTCCAGCCCGTAGCGCTGGTCCTGCGGATCCTTCACCATCAGGAAGTGGTGGACCTGGCCGGGCATGGGACCGAAGCCGCCCATCTGCCACATCAGCCACTCATAGACCGGCACCCGCGCGCGCAGGTCCTTCGGCAGGAATTTCCCGGTCTTCTCGCCGAGATAGAGCAGGATGGCGCCGCTCTCGAAGACGCTGAGCGGCCGGCCGTCCGGCCCTTCGGGGTCGATGATCGCGGGGATGCGGTTGTTCGGGCTGATCTTCAGGAAGTCGGGGTTGAACTGCTCGCCCTTGGTGATGTCCACCGTATGCACGCGGTAGGGCAGGCCCATTTCCTCCAGCGCCACGCTGATCTTGCGGCCGTTGGGGGTGTTCCAGGCGTAGAGCTCGATCATTCCAGGCTCCGGTTCCACTTTCGCTTGGGGCCGGGACCGTAGCGGAGGCGGGGCACCGTGGCGAGGCTCGCCCCGGCGTTGCGGCCGGACAACGCGCGGGCGGCATATTCTCGTCAACCTTCCGAAACGCCTTCACAAGCCGGGGCATTCGTTGCAACTTATGCGTGCAGCTCTGCGAGGGGAGCGGAAGCACTGCTTCCGACGGCGCAGGCTGCGTCAGGGGGATCGGGTATGCATGCCGTCGTATTGCCGGGGCCGCGCCGCAAGTCGGTAGGTCTGGCCTATCTGCTTTGGGCGCTGTTCGGCCTGTTCGGGCTGCATCGCCTCTATCTCGGCCGCGGGCTCAGCGCCGCCGGGATGGCGGCGATCACGCTGCTCTCCGTGCCGCTGATCTGGAGCGGCCTCGGCCTGCTCGGCTTCGTCACCACCGGGACCTGGGCACTGGCCGATGCGCTGCTGATTCCGAGCATGGCGAGGGAGACGAACGAGGCCCTGCCGGCGATCGCATAAGGGCCGTGGCCCCCACCCCCCGGGGGGCCGCATCCTGCAAGACGAGGCATCGCCCGAGGTGACGGCTTCACCCCGGGCTTCGGGCTGGCTCAACTCAGCTTCCGCTTCAGCACCTCGTTCACCAGGGCCGGGTTGCCCTTGCCCTGCATGGCCTTCATCACCTGGCCGACGAAGAAGCCGAACAGCTTGTCCTTGCCGGACTTGTACTCGGCCACCTTATCGGCATTCGCCGCCAGCACCTTGTCCACCGCGGCCTCGATCGCCCCGGCATCGGTCACCTGGCGCAGCCCGCGCTCCTCGACGATGGCGCCGGGCGCCTTGCCCGTCTCCACCATCGCCTCGAACACCTCCTTGGCCAGCTTGCCGGAGAGGGTGCCGTCCTTCATCAGGTCCAGCAGCGCGCCAAGATTCTCGGCGGAAACCGGCGGATCCTCGATGCTGCGCTTGGTCCGGTTCAGCGCGGCGAAGAGGTCGCCCATCACCCAATTGGCGGCGATCTTCGGGTCGCGTCCCTTGGCCACTGTCTCATAATAGGCGGCCGTCTCCTTCTCCAGCGTCAGGACATGCGCGTCATAGGCGGTCAAGCCGAAATCACGCATGTAGCGGGCGCGGCGGGCGTCCGGCAGTTCCGGCAGATTGGCCCTCAGCTCCTCCACCCAGGCAGGGTCGAGCACCAGGGGCGGCAGGTCCGGGTCGGGAAAGTAGCGGTAGTCATGCGCCTCCTCCTTGGAGCGCATGGAGCGGGTGACGCCGCGCGTGGTGTCGAACAGGCGGGTCTCCTGCTCCACCGTGCCGCCTTCCTCCCAGACCTCGATCTGGCGGCGCGCCTCCGCCTCCACCGCCTGCATGACGAAGCGGATGGAGTTGACGTTCTTCACCTCGCAGCGGGTGCGGTAGCCCTCGCCCGGCCGCCGGACGGAGACATTGACGTCGGCCCGCATGGAGCCCTCGTCCATATTGCCGTCGCAGGTGCCAAGGTAGCGCAGGATCTGCCGCAGCTTCGCCAGATAGGCGCCGGCCTCCTCCGGGCTCCGCATGTCGGGCTCGGAGACGATCTCCATCAGCGCCACGCCGGAGCGGTTCAGGTCGATGAAGCTCTTGGTCGGGTGCTGGTCATGCAGCGACTTGCCGGCATCCTGCTCCAGATGCAGGCGGGTGATGCCGACCTTCTTGGTGCTGCCGTCCTGCAACTCGATCTCGATCACGCCCTTGCCGATGATCGGGTGCTGGTACTGGCTGATCTGGTAGCCCTGCGGCAGGTCCGCATAGAAGTAGTTCTTGCGGTCGAAGCGGGACCACAGATTGACCTGCGCGTTCAGGCCAAGCCCGGTGCGCACCGCCTGCGCCACGCATTCCCGGTTGATGACCGGCAGCATGCCGGGGAAGCCGGCATCCACGAAGCTGACCTGCGTGTTCGGCTCCGCGCCGAAGGCAGTGGCGGCGCCGGAGAACAGCTTGGCCTGGCTGATGACCTGGGCATGGACCTCCAGCCCGATGACCAGTTCCCAGGGGCCGGTGCGGCCCTCGATGGTGTAGCTCATGCGCCTGCCCTCACCGCCGGCAACGCCGTGAAATTCGCGCTTCGCTCCAGCGCCGCGCCGACCGCAAACACCGTCTCCTCGTCGAAGGCCCGGCCGATCACCTGCAGGCCGAGCGGCAGGCCCTGCGCGTCCAGCCCCGCCGGAACCGCCAGCCCCGGCAGCCCGGCCAGGTTCGCCGTCACGGTGAAGACGTCGTTCAGATACATGGTCACCGGATCATCGGTCTTCTCGGTCATGCCAAAGGCGGCGGAGGGCGTCGCCGGGGTGACGATGGCATCCACCTTGTCCCAGGCCTGGTCGAAGTCGCGCTTGATCAGCGCCCGGACCTTCTGCGCCTTCAGGTAATAGGCGTCGTAATAGCCGGCGGAGAGCACATAGGTGCCGATCATGATCCGCCGCTTGACCTCCGCACCGAAGCCGGCGGCACGGGTGCGCTCGTACAGATCGGTCAGGTCGTCGCCCCGCTCCTCCACCCGAAGCCCGTAGCGCACGCCGTCATAGCGGGCGAGGTTCGAGGAGGCCTCGGCCGGGGCCACGATGTAGTAGGTCGGCAGCGCGTATTTGGTGTGCGGCAGGCTGATCTCCACCAGCTCGGCGCCGGCATCGCGCAGCCATTCCAGGCCCTGCCGCCACAGCGCCTCGATCTCCGCCGGCATGCCCTCGATGCGGTATTCCTTCGGCACGCCGATGCGCAGCCCCTTCACGGAGCGGGTGCAGGCGGCGGCGAAATCCGGCACCGGGACATCGGCGCTGGTGGAATCCTTCGGGTCGAAGCCGCTCATGCTGCGCAGCAGGATGGCGCAATCCTCCACGGTCCGCGCCACCGGCCCCGCCTGGTCCAGGCTGGAGGCGAAGGCCACGATCCCGAAGCGGCTGCACCGGCCATAGGTCGGCTTGATCCCAGCGACGCCGCAGAAGGCCGCGGGCTGGCGGATGGAGCCGCCGGTATCCGTCGCCGTCGCCCCCAGCGCCAGCCGCGCCGCCACCGCCGCGGCCGAGCCGCCGGAGGAGCCGCCCGGCACCAGCTTTGTCTCCGGGTCGTTGCGCCGGCTCCAGGGATTCTCCACCGGCCCGAAGGCGGAGGTGGCGTTGGAGGAGCCCATGGCGAATTCGTCCAGATTCGCCTTGCCGAGGAACACCGCGCCATCCCGCAGCAGGTTGGCGGAGACGGTGCTCTCATAAGGTGGGATGAAATTGCCCAGGATCCGGCTGCCTGCCGTGGTCCTGACTCCGGCCGTGCAGAACAGGTCCTTGATGGCCAGCGGTACGCCCTCCAGCGGCCCGGCCAGACCCTGCCTGCGGCGCTCGTCGCTGGCGCGGGCCTGCTCCAGCGCCTGCTCCGCCGTCACGGTGATGTAGGCGTTGAGCCGCGGATTCAGCCGCTCGATGGCGTCCAGATGCGCCCGGGTCAGTTCCTCGGCACTGATCGTGCCCTCGGTCAGGGCCTCGATGGCGCCGCGCAGGGTGAAATCGGTCGGGTGCATCACTCCACCACCTTCGGCACGCCGAAATAATCGCCCTCGCGGTCGGGGGCATTGGCCAGGATGGCATCGCGGATGCCGCCATCGGTCACGACATCCTCCCGCATCCGCATCGAGACGGCACCGCCGCCGGCCATGGGCTCGACGCCCTCGGTTGGCACCGCCTGCAATTGCTCGATCCAGCCCAGAATGCCGTTGAGTTCGGCCTGCATGCGGCCGACCTCCTCCTCCTCAAGTCGGATGCGGGCAAGCGAGGCGATGCGCCTCACCATGGCGGTATCGAGGGACATGGCGTTTTCCGAATTCCCGAATGCGGGGCGGCGGACCATAAACGTGCCCATGCCCCTCTACAACCTCAAGGACTTGCGGGCGGCGCTGCCGCGCGGGCAGAGGCTGATCGGCCTGGACCCCGGAACGAAGACCATCGGCGTGGCGCTGTCCGATGTGTCGCTGATGCTGGCCTCCCCCTATGGCAGCCTGAAGCGCGGCAAGCTGAAGGCCAATGCGGCGGAGGTCCTGGCCATTGCCCGGAAGGAGGGGGCCGGGGGGCTGGTGGTCGGGCTACCGCTCGGCATGGACGGCTCCTTCGGCCCGGCCGCCCAGGCGGCCAGGGACTGGGCCCTGGCGCTGAGCGAGGCCACCGGCCTGCCGGTGGCGCTGTGGGACGAACGGCTCTCCTCCTCCGCCGTCAACCGGATGCTGGTGGGGGAGGCGGACCTCAGCCGCAGCAAGCGGGCAGCGGTGGTGGACCGGGCCGCCGCCGCCTACACCCTCCAGGCGGCCTTGGACGCGACCGCCCCCGCGGCTAGGGTGCCGCCGCCCGTTCCGGACGAGTCGTGATGTCCTTCTCCTTCCCCATCCTCCCCGGCGGCCATCTCCTGGGCATCGAGGGCCTGGAGCCGCCGCATATTGAGGCGCTGCTCGAACTGGCCGAGAGCTATGCGCTGCTGAACCGGTCCGGGAAGACCCAGCGGGACCTGCTGAAGGGCCGCACGCTGATCAACCTGTTCTTCGAGGACTCGACCCGCACCCGCACCAGCTTCGAGCTGGCCGGCAAGCGGCTGGGGGCGGATGTGATCAACATGTCCGTCTCCACCAGCAGCGTGAACAAGGGGGAGACGCTGCTCGACACCGCCTCCACCCTGAACGCCATGCATTGCGACCTGCTGGTGGTCCGCCACGCCCAGTCCGGGGCGCCGGCGCTGCTCTCGCAGAAGGTGTCGGCGAGCGTCATCAATGCCGGGGACGGCACCCATGAACACCCCACCCAGGCGCTGCTGGATGCCCTGACCATCCGCCGCCGCAAGGGAAGGCTGGAGGGGTTGGTGGTCGCCATCTGCGGCGATGTGCTGCACAGCCGGGTGGCCCGCAGCAACATCCACCTGCTGACCACCATGAACTGCCGGGTCCGCATCGTCGGCCCGCCCACCCTGATCCCGGCGGAGGCGGCGCGGCTCGGCGTCGAGGTCTTCCACGACATGAGGGCGGGGCTGGACGGCGCCGATGTGGTGATGATGCTGCGGCTGCAGAAGGAAAGGATGACCGGCGGCCTGGTCCCCTCCTCCCGCGAGTTCTTCCGCTTCTACGGGCTGGATGCGGAGAAGCTGGCCTGGGCCAAGCCGGATGCCATCGTCATGCATCCCGGCCCGATGAACCGCGGCATCGAGATCGACAGCGCCATCGCCGACGACCCGGAGCGCAGCGTGATCGGCGAACAGGTGGAAATGGGCGTCGCCGTCCGCATGGCGGTGCTGGACGTCCTGGCCCGCGACCTGCGGCGGAACGTCTGAGCATGAGCGACATCCTGTTCACCGGGGTCCGGCTGCTGGACCCGGCCTCCGGCCTGGATACGACCGGCGACCTGCTGGTGCGGGACGGGGCCATCCTGGATCTCGGCCAGAATATCGGCCGGCCCGATGGCGCGGCGACCGTCGCCGGCGAGGGGCTGTGCCTCGCCCCCGGCCTGGTGGATCTTCGCGCCGCCCTGGGCGAGCCGGGGGCGGAGCACCGGGAGACCATTGCCTCCGCCGCCCTCGCAGCCTCGGCCGGCGGCATCACCACCATCTGCGCCCTGCCGGATACCGACCCGCCGCTGGACGACCCGGCCCTGGTGCAGTTCGTCCTCCGCCGCGGCGAGGCGACGGGCTGCCTCACCCTGCTGCCCTACGCGGCCGCCACCAAGCGTTGCGAGGGGCAGGAAATCTCGGAATACGGGCTGCTGAGGGAGGCCGGTGCCGTCGCCTTCACCGATGGGGCGCGGGCCATCGGCAATGCCCGGACCATGCGCCTTGCCCTCTCCTATGCCCGCGCCTTCGGCAGCTTCGTGGTGCAACACCCGGAGGACCCCACCCTTGCCGCCGGCGGCGCCGCGACGGAAGGCGAACTGGCGACCCGGCTCGGCCTGCCGGGCATCCCCGCCGCGGCCGAGGCCATCCTGGTGGCGCGCGACATCGCCCTGGCCCGGATCACCGGCGGCCATGTGCATTTCGCGCATGTCTCCACCGGCGCGGCGCTGGAGCTGATCCGCGCCGCCAAGGCGGAGGGGCTGAAGGTCACCTGCGACACCGCACCCCCCTATTTCGACCTGAACGAGACAGCCATCGGCGACTGGCGCACCTATGCCAAGCTCTCCCCGCCGCTGCGGCCGGAGTCCGACCGGCTGGCGGTGGTAGCGGCGCTGCGGGACGGGACCATCGATGCCATCGCCTCCGACCACCAGCCGCGCGATGCGGATGACAAGCGCCTGCCCTTCGCCCAGGCGGCGGCGGGCGGCGCCGGGCTCGCGACGCTGCTGGCCGTGACCCTGGCGCGGGTGCATGGCGGCGACCTGACGTTGCTGCAGGCGCTGGAGCTGATGACCGCGCGCCCGGCCCGGCTGCTCGGGATCGAGGCCGGGCGGCTGGCCAAGGGGGCGCCGGCTGATCTGGTGCTGTTCGACCCGGACCGGGCCTGGCAGGTGCGGGACGGGCAGCTTCCCGGCAAGGCGCAGAATTCCCCCTTCGACGGGCGGGCGCTGGAGGGAAGGGTGGTTGGCACCTGGAAAGCCGGCCGGAGGGTCTTCGGCCAATGACTTGGGTCCTGGCGCTGCTTCTGGGCTATGCGTTCGGCTCCATCCCCTGGGGGCTGCTGCTGACCAGGGCGGCCGGGCTGGGGGACATCCGGGAGATCGGCTCCGGCAATATCGGCGCGACCAATGTGCTGCGCACCGGCAACAAGGGGCTGGCCGCCGCGACGCTGGTGCTGGACGCCGCCAAGGGGGCAGTCGCGCTGCTGCTGGCGCAATGGCTCTGGGGTCCGGAGGCCGGGCTGGTCGGTGGCTTCGGCGCCATGCTGGGCCATGCCTTCCCGGTCTGGCTCGGCTTCAAGGGTGGCAAAGGGGTGGCCACCGGCGGCGGGGTGCTGCTGGCCGCCTCCTGGTGGCTTGGGCTGGCCACGCTGGCGGTCTGGCTGGCGGTGGTCGCCGCCACCCGCATCTCCTCGGCCGGGGCGCTGGCTGCCTGCGTCGCGGCGCCGGTCATCACCCTGCTGGCCGGGCGGGCGGATCTGGCGCTGTTCGCGGCCGGCATCGCCGCGCTGATCGTGATCCGCCACCGCGCCAACATCACCCGCCTGCTGGACGGCACCGAGCCGCGCTTCGGCAAGAAGAAGGCGTGAAGCGGCCCGCAGACACGACCCAGGGGCTGGCTATGGCTCCGCCGGGAGCTATTGTCACGACCCCGGCATGAACCACCTTGCTCTGACGCCTGAGGACGCGCTCGACCGCCTGCGGCTGGCCCGCACCGAGGGGATCGGCGCACAGACCTATCTCCGCCTCCTCCGGCGCTTTGGCAGCGCCCGCGCCGCGCTGGATGCCCTGCCGCGCTACGGACGCGGCACCCTGGCGCCGCCGCCGATGGGTGCGGTGGAACGGGAGATGGCGGCGCTGGCGAAGCTCGGCGGCCGCTTCCTGTTCCTGGGCGCGCCCGGCTATCCGGCGCTGCTCGGGATGCTGCACGACCCGCCGCCGGTCCTCGCCCTGCTCGGGGATCCGGCCGCCCTGGTCCCGCGTGCCGTCGCCCTAGTCGGGGCCCGCAACGCCTCCGCCGCCGGGCGGCGGATCGCGGAAGGGCTGGCGGAAAGCCTGGCCGGGGCCGGGCTGACCGTGGTCTCCGGCCTGGCCCGCGGCATCGATGCGGCGGCGCATCTTGGCGCCCTCCGCGCCGGCCGGACCGTTGCCACGGTGGCCGGCGGGCTGGACCAGCCCTATCCGCCGGAGAATGCCGCCCTCCAGGCCCGCATCACCGCGGAGGGCGGGGCGGTGCTGGCCGAGGCGCCGCTCGGCACCGCCCCCCTCGCCCGCCATTTCCCGCGCCGCAACCGGATCGTTGCCGGCCTGTCGCTCGGCGTGGTGGTGGTGGAGGCGGCGCCGCGCTCCGGCAGCCTCATCACCGCCCGGCTGGCGCTGGAGGCGGGGCGGGAATTGTTCGCCGTTCCGGGCAGTCCGCTCGATCCGCGCTGCCGCGGCTCCAACGACCTGATCCGCCAGGGCGCGCACATCACCGAGAGCGCCGAGGACGTCTTGGCCCACCTGCCGGAAGCGCCCCGGGAGGCCCCGCTGGTCGAGCCGCGCCTGGACTGGGGAGAGCCCGCCCCCCCGCCGCCGCTCCCGCCGCCCCCTGGCGCGTCGCAAGATATGACCCAAGTCATTGAATTGCTTGGAACCGCGCCGATGCCGGTTGACGAGGTGGTGCGGCGCTGCCACCTCTCACCATCCGTCGTCCAGGCGATCCTTCTCGATCTCGAACTGGCCGGCCAGGTGGAGATGCTGCCGGGCAACCGGGTGGCGCTCACCGGACGGAGCTAGACGGGTACGCGAAACGATCGGCCCTGCGCCGCGTCACACGGGCCAAGCGGCCAACGGATCTGGAATACATGCCCGACGTCGTCGTCGTCGAATCTCCCGCCAAGGCCAAGACCATCAATAAGTATCTCGGCCGGGACTACACCGTGGTGGCCAGCTTCGGCCATGTCCGCGACCTGCCCCCGAAGGACGGCTCCGTCCGCCCGGAGGAGGATTTCGCCATGGACTGGGAAGCCGAGGATCGCGGCGAGCGGCAAGTCAATGAAATCGCCCGTGCCCTCCGCGGCGCCCGGCGCCTGTTCCTCGCCACCGACCCGGACCGGGAGGGCGAGGCGATCTCCTGGCATGTGCGGGAGATGCTGGCCCGCAAGGGCGCGCTGAAGGGCATCGATGTACGGCGCATCACCTTCAACGAGATCACCAAGCGTGCGGTGCAATACGCGCTGGAGCATCCGCGCGACCTCGATGCGCCGCTGATCGACGCCTATCTGGCGCGGCGGGCGCTGGACTACCTGGTGGGCTTCACCCTCTCCCCTGTGCTCTGGCGCAAGCTGCCGGGCAGCCGCAGCGCCGGCCGTGTGCAGTCCGTCGCGCTCCGCCTGATCTGCGAGCGCGAGGCCGAGATCGAGGCTTTCAAGCCCCGCGAATACTGGACTGTCGAAGGCCGCTTCCTCACCCCCCAGGGCGCGCCCTTCACCGCCCGGCTGACGCATCTGGAAGGCCGCAAGCTCGAACAATTCGACCTGCCGGACGAGGCCAGCGCCATGCGCGCCAAGGCCGCGGTCGAGGCGGGTGCATTCGGCGTCCTCTCCGTCGAGAGGAAGCGCGTCCGGCGCAACCCGCCGCCGCCCTTCACCACCAGCACCCTGCAGCAGGAGGCCAGCCGCAAGCTGGGCTTCGGTGCGCAACTCACCATGCGCACGGCGCAGCAGCTCTACGAAGGTGTGGATATCGGCGGCGAGTCGGTCGGCCTGATCACCTATATGCGGACCGACGGCGTGCAGATGGCGCGGGAGGCGATCTTCGCCATCCGCGACCATGTGAAGGACGAGTTCGGCACCGACTACCTGCCCGGCGCCCCGCGCGAATACAGCACCAAGGCCAAGAACGCCCAGGAGGCGCATGAGGCGATCCGCCCGGTGGATGTGCGCAACACGCCGGAGAAGGTCGGCCGCTACCTCGATGACCGGCAGCGGAAGCTCTACGAGCTGATCTGGAAGCGCGCCGTCGCCAGCCAGATGCAGTCGGCCGAGCTGGACCAGACCACGGTGGAGCTGGCGGATGCCAGCGGCCAGACCAGGCTGCGCGCCACCGGCTCGGTCATCGCCTTCGACGGCTTCCTGAAGCTGTACCGGGAGGACCTGGACGACCCGACCGGCGCCGAGGAGGAGGAAGGCCGCACCCTGCCGCCGATGCGGGAGCGCGACCCGCTGAAGACCCAGGAGGTCACGGCGGCGCAGCACTTCACCCAGCCGCCGCCGCGCTACTCCGAAGCCTCGCTGGTGAAGAAGCTGGAAGAACTGGGGATCGGCCGCCCCTCCACCTATGCCTCCATCCTGCAGACCCTGCAGGACCGGAATTACGTCCGGCTGGAGAAGCGCCGCTTCATCCCGGAGGATCGCGGGAGGCTGGTCACCGCCTTCCTGGTCGCCTTCTTCACCCGCTATGTGGATACCGGCTTCACGGCCTCCCTGGAGGAACAGCTCGACGAAATTTCGGGTGGCCGGATCGATTGGCGGGAAGTGATGCGCGCCTTCTGGGACGAGTTCAAGAAGGCAGTCGATGCCACCAAGGACCTCAAGATCAGCGACGTCATAGACGCGCTGGACGAGGAGCTTGGCCCGCATTTCTTCCCGGCGCAGGAGGATGGCAGCGATCCGCGCCAATGCCCGGCCTGCGGCACGGGCCGGCTCGGCCTGCGGCTGGGGCGTACCGGCGCCTTCATCGGCTGCTCCAACTACCCGGATTGCCGCTATACGAGGCCACTCGCTGTGGCGGGCGCGGAGGGCGAGAACGGAACCAGCTTCGCCGAGGGCCAGCGCGAGCTCGGCACCGATCCGGCGACCGGCCAGAGCGTCACCCTGCGGCGCGGGCCCTATGGCTTCTATGTCCAGCTCGGCGAGGGCGGGGTGGATGAGAAGGGCAAGCCCACCAAACCCCGACGCGCCAGCCTGACCCGCGACATGGATCCCGAGACGCTGGACCTGGAGCGGGCGCTCGCCCTGCTCTCCCTGCCGCGCGTGATTGGGCGCGATCCGGAGACGGGGGGCGAGATCACCGCCGGCCTCGGCCGCTTCGGCCCCTATATCCGGCTGGGCACGATCTATCAGTCGCTGGAGCCGGGCGACGACGTGCTGACCCTCGGCATGAACCGCGCCATGGACCTTCTGGCCAAGGCCCGCGCCAAGGTGCGGCACCTTGGCCCGCATCCGCAGGACGGCGCGCCGGTGGATGTCCGCAAGGGCCGCTTCGGCCCCTACATCCAGCACGGCAACCGTGTGGCCAACCTGCCGCGTGGCGTCGAGATGGAGGAGGTCACGCTGGACCAGGCGGTGCAGCTCCTGACCGAAAAGGGCAAGGAGCTGAAGCCGAAGGCCGGCGCCCGCGGCAAGGCCGGCAGGACGACGAAAACCGCCACCGGCACGGCGAAGCGCGGCAAGGCGAAGGGCGAGGCGGCAGCGGAACCCAAGCCCGCCCGCGCCGCTGCGCGCAAGCCCGCCGCCCGCAAGCCGGCGGCCCGTAAGACCGCGACCAAGACAGCTACGGCGGCCAAGGCCAGGAAGGTTGCTTCCCGTCGCAAGGGCGAGGCCTGACATGGCCCGCCGCCTGCCCGGCGCCTCGCCGCGCGCCGCAGGCGGCAGGGGCCGGCCGGGAGACGCCACGGCCAGTGCAAGGCCGCCCCGCCGCAAGCCCGCCACCCCGGCGCCGCTGCCCTCGAAGGAGGAGATCCGCCGTTTCCTGGCCGAGGCGCCGGGCCGGGTCGGCAAGACCGAGATCGCCCGGCATTTCGGCCTTTCCAGCGACCAGCGCCCGGCACTGCGGGAATTGCTGAAATCCCTCAAGGCGGATGGCAGCGCCACCCCGGCCGGCCGGCGTGGCGTCAGCGCCCCGGGCCGCCTGCCGGAAATGGCGGTGGTCGAGGTCTTCGGCACCGACCCGGATGGCGATCCCCTCGCCCGCCCCACCGCCTGGACGAAGGAGCAGGGCCGCCCGCCCCTGGTCTACATGCGCCCGGAACGCGCCGGCCAGGCCGCGCTCGCGCCCGGCGAAAGGGTGCTGGCGCGGCTGAAATACATCGGCGGCGGCAAGTATGAGGGCCGCACCGTCAAGCGCATCGGCGCCGCCGCGCCCGCGCGCGTCCTCGGCATCTATGAGGAAGGCCGGATCATCCCGACCGACCGGCGGCACAAGGCGGAATGGGCCGTGCCGCCCGGCGAGGGGGCGGGTGCCCAGCCCGGCGAGATCGTGCTGGCCGAACCCCTGCCCGGCGCCCGCCCCCTCGGCCTCCGCCCCGCCCGCATCGTCGAGCGGCTGGGGGTGATGGGGGAGCCGCGCTCCGTCTCCCTGATCTGCATCCACGCCCATGGCATCCCGGATGTCTTCCCCGCCGAGGCGGTGCAGGAGGCCGAGCGCGAGCGCGCCGTCACCGCCCGCGGGCGGGAGGACCTGCGCGACATCCCCCTCGTCACCATCGATGGCGAGGATGCGCGCGACTTCGACGACGCCATTTGGGCGGAGCCGGAGGGCACCGGCTGGCGGGTGATCGTCGCCATCGCCGATGTCGCGCATTACGTCCGCCCGCAGAGCCATCTGGACCGGGAGGCCTGGGCGCGCGGCAACAGCGTCTACTTCCCCGACCGCGTCGTGCCCATGCTGCCGGAGGCGCTCTCCAACGGCTGGTGCAGCCTGCGCCCGGGCGAGGATCGTGGCTGCCTCTTCGTCGAGATGCATTTCGACTCGGGCGGCACGAAGATTCGCCACCGCTTCGGCCGCGGCATCATGCGCAGCGCCGCCCGCCTGACCTATGAGCAGGTCCAGGCCGCGCAGGATTCCGGCAAGGATCTGGACGGGCTGCCCCCTGGCCATCTCGGCGCCCTCTACGGCGCCTTCCGCGCCCTGCTCGCGGCGCGGGACCGGCGCGGCACGCTGGACCTGGACCTGCCGGAGCGGCGCGTGCTGCTCGACCCGCATGGCAAGGTGCTGGGGGTGGAGCCGCGGCCGCGCCTCGAGTCGCACCGGCTGATCGAGGAATTCATGGTCGCCGCCAATGTCTGCGCGGCGGAGGAGCTGGAGCGCCTGCGCCAGCCCTGCATGTACCGGGTGCATGACCGCCCCTCGGACGAGAAGCTGGAGGGCTTGCGGCAATTCCTCGGCAGCTTCGGCATCAGCCTGCCGCCCGGCGACCGCATCCGCCCCCGCGACTTCGCCCATGTGCTGGAACTGGTGAGGGGCAGGCCGGAGGAGCGCATCGTCAACGAGACGGTGCTGCGCGGCCAGTCCCAGGCCGCCTACAGCCCGGAGAATATCGGGCATTTCGGCCTTGCTCTGCCCCGCTACGCGCATTTCACCAGCCCTATCCGGCGCTATGCCGACCTGCTGGTGCACCGGGCCCTGATCCGCGGCCTGAAACTGGGCGCCGGCGCGTTGGAGGAGACGGAAGCCGCGCGCTTCCCCGACACCGCCGAGCACATCACCCAGACCGAGCGCCGCGCCGCGGCGGCGGAGCGCGACGCGGTGGAACGTTACCTTGCGGCATTTATGTCAAACCGTGTCGGAGAATGCTTCGAGGCGCGCATTTCCGGGGTGACACGGTTCGGCCTGTTCGTCACGCTAGAAGCGAATGGCGCGAGCGGAATCGTTCCGCTCGGGTCCCTGCCGGATGACCGATGGTTCGAGGACGAGGCCAGGCATGCGCTGGTCGGCCAGAGGACGGGCTTGACCTTCTCCCTCGGCCAGGCGGTCGAGGCACGGCTGGTGGAGGCGACCCCGCGCACCGGCGGCATGGTCTTCCACCTGATGCAGGGTGTGCCGCAGCGGCGCGGCCGACCGGCGCGGCCACCAACCCGGCGCGGGCGCCGGGCTTCCTGATCCTGCTGCTGTTCCTGCTGCTGCCGCTCCGGGCGGCATGCGGCGAGGAAGGCTATTTCCCCCGACTGCAGGTGCAGTCGGTCCTGGCCGTGGCGCTGGAGGCGGTGCTGGAGCGGCACCTGGAACGCGCCTCGCCGGCCGATCTCGGCCTCTGGAGCCTGCGCGGGCTGGAGGTGCTGGAGCCGCAGTTGCATCCGGAATTGCAGGCAGGGACGCTGCTGCTCTCCGGGCCGCAACAACTGCTCGCCGCCCGGCCGGTGCCCACCCTGCCCTCGGATGCCCCGCCGGAGTCCGCCGCCATGCCGCTGGCCGTGGCGCTCTCCGCGCTGTTCGAGGCAGCCTGGCGCGCCTCCCCCGCGCTGCGCCGGGCCGGGGCGGAGGGGATGCTGCGCAGCGCCTTCGAGGAGCTGTTCAACCATTTCGATCCCTACAGCCGCTACCTGACCCCCGCCGAGGCCCGGGCGGCGCGGATCCGGCGGATCGGCCAAGCCGGGCTCGGGCTGCGGCTGGCAGCGGGACGGGGGCGGGAGGTGGTGATCGCCACCCTGACGCCGAACGGCCCGGCGGCCCAGGCCGGGCTGCGGGAGGGCGACCGGGTCCTGGCAGTGGATGGCGTGCCGGTTTCGGCCCGGGAACTCGGCCTGGCGGCGACCCTGCTGGAAGGGCCGGCGGACACGACGGTCTCCCTGCGCATCCAGCGCGGCCGACGCCGCTTCGACGTCGTCCTGCGGCGCATCCTGGTGCCGCCCGATTCGGTGCATGCGGAACAGCGGGACGGGATCCTGTGGCTGCGCATCGACGGCTTCTCCAACGCCACCGACCGCAAGCTGGCGACGGCGCTGCGGGAGGGGATCCAGCCAGGCCGGACCCGCGGCGTGGTGCTGGACCTGCGCGGCAACCGGGGCGGGCTGCTGGGTCAGGCGGTGGCGGTGGCCAACACCTTCCTGAGCAGCGGGGTGGTGGCGCAGACCGGCGGCCGGCACCCTGACGCGGTGCGGACCTATGTGGCGGGCGGGCCGGACCTGGCCGAGGGCCTGCCGCTGGTCGTGCTGGTGGATGGCCGTTCCGCCTCCGCGGCGGAGATCGTCGCGGCGGCGCTCTCGGATCGCGGCCGGGCAGTGGTGGTGGGCAGCGCCACCATGGGCAAGGGGCTGATCCAGGCGGTCGTGCCGCTGCCGAACGGGGGAGAGCTGCTGGTGACCTGGTCGCGGGTGCTGGCACCGCGCGGCTGGCCGATCCAGGGCCTTGGCGTGCTGCCGGAACTCTGCACCAGCCTGGGCGCCGATGCGACGGCGGCGGAGCTGCAGCAATTGCGGGAGGGCAACCCGCCCATGGCCCGCGTCCTGGCCCGGCAGCGCGCCGCCCGGGCGCCGGTTCCGGCCAGCGAGATCGCCGCGCTGCGCGGCGCCTGCCCCCCGGCCGAGGGGCGGGAGAGTGACCTGGCCGCGGCGCGTGCCCTGATCGACATGCCGGAGGCCTACGCCGCCGCCCTGCCGTGACGGCCGGCCAGCCATGGTTTCGCTTGACGCGGCGGCGCTGGCCGCTACCTTCCCGGCCCTTCCGCCCTGCCTGTATCCGTAAGACCAGAAGGCTTCGCCATGGCCAAGGCCAATACCATTCAGATCAAGCTCGTGAGCAGTGCCGATACCGGCTACTTCTACGTGACCAAGAAGAATGTCCGGAACCTCACCGGCAAGCTCGAGAAGAAGAAGTACGATCCGGTCGCCCGGAAGCACGTCATCTTCCGCGAAGCCAAGATCAAATAGCCGGCGAGGCGTGGCAGGGCGCGGCTGATCCCGGGATCAGCCCGCCGTGATGCCCGCCGCCTTGATCACCTCCCGCTGCCGCGTCAGTTCGGCGCGGGTGTATTCGGCGAGCGCCTCCGGCGTGCCGCCCATGGTTTCCAGGCCCTGCCGGCGCAGTTCCGCCACCGTCGCGGGATCGGCCAGCGCGCCGTTCACCAGGGTGTTGAGCCGGGCCGGGATCGGCGCCGGCGTTCCGGCCGGCGCATAGACGGCCCACCAGCCCTCCACCACCACGCCCGGCAGGCCGGCCTCGGCCATGGTCGGCACATCGGGCAGGATGAAGTGCCGTGCCTTCCCGGTCACGGCCAGCGGCCGGATCGCGCCGGACTGGATGTGCGGCAGGAAGCCGAGCGGGTGGTAGACCATCGCGTCCACCGTGCCGTTCAGCAGGTCGGCGATCGCGCGCCCGCCCTCGCGATAGGGGACATGCGTGGTGGTGACGCCGCCGCGCAGGTCGATCAGCGCCTGGGTCAGATGGCCGGTGGTGCCGGTGCCGGCCGAGGCCATGCTGAGGTTGCGTTGCCGCGCCAGCGCCAGGAATTCCCGCAGCGAAGCCACGCCAAGCTGCGGCCGCACGCCCAGCACCACGGAGGTGCGCGCGAAGCTGCCGATGGGCGCGAAGTCGCGCAGCGGGTCATAGGCCAGGCCGGGCATCAGGATCGGGTTGGTGGCCATGGTGCCGCTGGTGCCGAAGAGCAGCGTATAGCCATCCGCCGGGGCCTGGGCGACGGCCAGAGCGCCCACCGTGCCGCCGGCGCCACTGCGGTTGTCCACCACCACCGGCTGGCCGATCCCCTGCGCGATGTAAGCCGCCGCCAGCCGGCCCAGGATGTCCGTGGTGGTGCCGGCGGCGAAGGGGACCACCAGCCGCACCGGCCGATCCGGCCAACTGCCCTGCGCGGCAGCGGGCCAGGCCAGGGTGGACAGGGCGGCGCCCAGCAGGCTGCGGCGGTTCATGGGACGGCATCCTCCGAGACGTAGTTTTCCAGCCCCGGCATGGCACGCCCGGCACGGATGGGCAGGCAGGCTTCGGGCGGCTCGGCCAGGAAGCGGGTGCCGCTATCGGACATCATGCCGAGCACGCGGTCCAGATGCCGCATCGCGCCGTTCGGCAGATCGTGCAGCACCATCAGCAGCGGCTCCTCCGCCGCCGCGGCCATGGCCAGGGCCCGCGCCGGCCAGCCATCCGGATCGTCCCAGTCGCGCGGGATGCTGTTCCAGAGGACCACGCTGTGCCCGCCGGCCAGCAGATGCGCCACGGCGCTGCGGTTCAGCAGGTGCGGGCCGAGCGCGCCGCCGCCGCCATTGGGCCGGAACAGCCGGTCCGGCTCCCGCAGGCTGCCCAGCAGGGCGTCCGTCTCCGCGATCTCGGCCACCGCCTCCGGCCCGCTGCGGCGGCCGAGCGGCGTGCCATGCGTCAGGGTGTGGTTGCCGACTCGGTGGCCCTCCGCCCGGACCCGCTCCGCCAGCGCCCGGCGCGCCCGGTCGCGCAGCTTCTCCCCGATCACGAAGAACATTGCCCGGATGCGGCGGCGCGCCAGGACATCGAGCACCAGGGGCGTCGCCTCCGGCTCCGGCCCGTTGTCGAAGCTGAGGAAGACCTCGCTCATTGCACCGCGAATTTCGCCACGCAGAGCGCGGCGATCAACCAGACCGCGCCGCTGACCTCCCGCCCCCGCCCGGCCGCCGCCTTCAGCACCGCATGGGTGATGAAGCCTAGCCCGATGCCGGTGGCGATGGAGAAGGTAAAGGGCATGGACAGCGCCGTAATCACCGCCGGCACGTAGTCGGTGGCGTCGTCCCATTCCAGGTTGCGCAGCGCCTGCGCCATCAGGCAGGCGACGAAGACCAGGGCTGGTGCCGTGGCGAAGCCAGGGACGGCGGTGGCGAGCGGCGCCAGGAACAGCGCCAGCAGGAACAGGGCCGCGACGGTCAGGGCGGTCAGCCCGGTGCGCCCGCCGGCCTGGATGCCCGCCGCGCTCTCGATGTAGCTCACCGTCGTCGAGGTGCCGAGCACGGCACCGAAGATGGCGCCGCCGCTGTCCGCCACCAGCGCCCGGCCGAGATTGGGCACCGTGCCGTCCGGCCGCATCAGCCCGGCGCGATGGGTGGTGGCGATCAGGGTGCCGGTGTTGTCCAGAAGATCCACCAGGAAGAAGGTGAAGATGATGCCGGCGATGCCGAGCCCGAGCGCCCCGCCGATATCCATCTGCAGGAAGGTCGGCGCCAGGCTGGGCGGCAGGTCGACCACGCCGCGGAAATTCGTCAGCCCGAAGGGAATGCCGAGCGCCGCCGTGACCAGGATGCCGATGACGATCGCCCCCGGCACCTGCCGCGCCGAAAGCCCGGCAACCAGCAGGAAGCCCAGGCAGGCGAGCAGTGTTGAGACCTCCCCGAGAGGGCCGAAGCCCACCAGCGTCGCCGGATTGGCCACCACCAGCCCCATGCCGCGGAGCCCGATCAGGCCGAGGAAGAAGCCGATGCCCGCCGCGATGCCGAGCTTCAGCGAAAGCGGGATGCCGTTGATCAGCCATTCCCGGATGCGCAGCAGGGAGACGGCCAGGAAGATGCAGCCCGAGATGAAGACCGCCCCCAGCGCCGCCTGCCAGGAAACCCCGAGGCCCAGCACCACGGAAAAGGCGAAATAGGCGTTCAGCCCCATCCCCGGCGCCATGGCGATCGGGAAATTCGCCAGCAGCCCCATCAGGGCCGAGCCGATGGCGGCGGCCAGGCAGGTGGCAACAAAGGCGGCGCCGTGGTCGATTCCGGCCTGGGCCAGGATCGAAGGGTTGACCACCACGATATAGGCCATGGTGAGGAAGGTGGTGGCGCCGGCCAGCACCTCCCGCCGCAGAGTGGTGCCGCGCTCCCTGAGCCCGAAGAACTGCTCCATGACGCCGATCTTCCTTTCGCCGCCTATGCGCCCAACCAGCGGCGAAGTTCTACCAGAGGCCGAGCCGCAGGGCAGCGCCGGAAGTCGTGCGGGCCGGAGCGGCTTTTCCTGCTGTATTCCGTCGGCGACCCTGCCCAAATTGCCGCGCTGCATTGCCGCCCCCGGGGCGAGTCATCGTGACCAAAGCCAAGCCCGATGCCGCCGCGCTCGCCAGGACGCAGAAGGAGCTCGCCGACAGGATCGCCGAGCTGGTGGCCGCCGAGGCGACGAATGAGGCGTTGCGCCTCGCCATTGCCGAATTGAGCGCGAGCCGCGCCGCCCTGGCGGCCAGCGAGGCGAAATTGCGCCTGGCGCTGGAGGCCGCCCGCATGGCCACCTGGGACTGGGATGCCGAGAGCGACAGGACGCTGGGCTCCGCGGGCCGCGAGGCGCTCTATGGCCGCCGGCCGGGCATGCTCCCGACCCTCTCGGTCGTGCTGGGGACGGTGCATCCCGAGGACCGCGAGCGCGCCGAGGCCACGATCCATCGTGCCCTGCATCGCCGGCCCGGCGAGGAGGAGTTCGATGCCGTCGAGTACCGCATCATCACGCCGGACGCGCAGATCCGCTGGCTGCGCTCCCAGGGCCGCGTCACGGAGCGGGACCCGGCGACCGGCCGGCCGCTGCGGGCGGCGGGCGTCACCTTCGACATCACCGAGCGCCGCGAGGCCGAGGAAGCGGCGGAGCGGAGGCGGGCCGCGATCCACGCCATCTACGATTCGGTGCCGGTCGGCCTGGCTCTGGTCGACCACCAGGGGCAGGTCGTCTGCATGAATGCGCGGCTCGGAGCCATCCTGGGCGTGCCGGCCGGGGCGCAGCCCGCCAAGCGCGGCCTGCGCGACCTGGTGCCGGCCTCGGTCGTGGAGACGGTGGACAAGGCGTTCCGGCGCGTGATCGCGGAGGCCAAGCCGGTGACCGGGCTGGAGCTGGCCTGCGAGACGGCAGCGGCGCCCGGCGACCCGCGGCACTGGGTCGCGAATCTCCAGCCGATCCCGCGCGAGTCGGAAGGCAAGGGCGAGGTCGCCTCCGTCAGCCTGATGCTGGAGGACGTGACCGAGCGCCGGCGCGCCGAGGCAAGGCGCGACCTGCTGGCGCGGGAGGTGGACCATCGCGCCAGGAACGCATTGGCCGTGGTGCAGGCGGCAGTGCGGCTGACCCGCGCGCCGGACTCCGCCACCTTCGCCGAGGCGGTGGAGGGGCGCATTGCGGCCATGGCGCGGGCGCAGACCCTGCTGGCCGAGAGCCACTGGAAGGGCGCCGGCCTCTGCGCCCTGCTGGAGGGCGCGCTCTCTGCCTTCCTCGCCATGGAGGGAGCGGAGGAGAGGGCCTGGCTGGAGGGTCCGGCAGCCACGCTCTCCCCTGCCGCGACCCAACCGCTCTCCATGGCGATGCATGAGTTGGCAACCAATGCGACGAAATACGGCGCGCTCTCAGCCCCTGGCGGGAAGGTCCGTGTCACTTGGCGGATCGATGGCGAGGCCGGCCTGCTGCGGCTGCGCTGGGAGGAGACGGGCGGCCCGCGCATCGAAGCCGCGCCGGCGCGGCGTGGCTTCGGCTCCCGCGTCATCGACGCGACGATCCGCGACCAGCTCGGCGGTACGGTCCGGCGGTTCTGGAAGGAGACGGGGCTGGTCTGCGAACTCGCCCTGCCGCTGGCGCGCAGCCTGGCGGGGAATGGCGGCCGGTCTAAAGTCCCTGGCGCCGAAGCTCCGCCGGCAACCGGCCGGTCGCGGCCAGCCAGGCCAGGCGCAGATCCGCCCGCAGCGACCAGAGCGGATGGGTGAAGGTCGCCGGCCGGTTGCGCTCGATCAGGGCGTGGGAGAACCAGGCGGCGCCGTAGCCGATCACCAGCGCCGCCAGCAGCAGCCAGAGCGGCCCCAGGACCAGGCCGTAGAGCAGGACCGCCAGCCCGGCCCAGGTGCCGCCGACATGCGCGGCGCGGGTGCCAGGCCGCGAATGTTCACGGAGATAGAACGGCCAGAAGGCCTCGAAATTCTCGAAACGCTCGGCCATGGTAAGAAAAAGGTGGGCGGCCGGCCGGGCCCTGCCAAGTGATCGCGTTGATTTATCTTCGGGCGGTGGCCGCGCCCTGGCAGTTGGTTCCGCCATGCCCCTGATGGTACCCCGCCCTCGCGCCTTCCTGCCGCTGCGGCATTCCACCTTCCGCACCCTGTGGCTGGCGACGCTGGCCAGCAATACAGGCATGTGGGTGCAGAACACCGGCGCGGGCTGGTTGATGACCAGCCTCGCTCCCTCTCCCGTCATGGTCAGCCTGGTGCAGGCGGCCTCCATGCTGCCGGTCTTCCTGCTGGCCCTGCCGGCAGGCGCCCTGGCCGATATCGTGGACCGGCGGCGCTTCCTGCTCGGCGCCCAGGGCTGGATCCTTGTGATGGCGCTGCTGCTGTCGGCCCTGACCGCGACCGGGATGCTTGGCCCCTGGGGTCTGCTGGCGCTGACCTTCGGCATCGGCGCCGGCAGCGCCATGAATTTCCCGGCCTGGGCCGCAACCACGCCGGAACTGGTGCCGCGCGAGGATCTGGTCCAGGCAATCGCGCTGAACGGCATCGGCTTCAACCTGGCGCGGGCGGTGGGGCCGGCGCTGGGTGGCTTCACCATCGCCGCGGCGGGGGCGGAAGCGGCCTTCGCCCTCAATGCCTTCGCCTTCCTGACACTGATCGTGGCGCTGCTGGCCTGGCGGCGGCCGGTGGAGCGCGGGCGGATGCCGAAGGAGCGGCTGCTCCCCGCCATGCGCGCCGGGGTGCGCTTCGTCGCCGCCAGCCCGGGGATGCAGGCCACCATCCTGCGCGCCTGCACCTTCTTCCTCTTCACCGCCGCGGTCTGGGGGCTGCTGCCGATCTATGTGCGGCAGCAGCTCGGCCTGGGGCCGGAAGCCTTCGGGCTGATGCTGGGCATCATGGGCGGCAGCGCGGTGGCCTCCGGCTTCGCCCTGCCGGCGCTGCGGAGCCGCTTCGGCTTCAGCGGGCTGGTCTTCTGGGCCTCGCTGCTCGCCTCGGTGGCGATGGGCCTGCTGGCTGTCGCGCAGCACTGGCTGTTGGCGGGTCTGGGCATGCTGCTCTACGGCGCCGCCTGGATCTCGGCAGGCAGCACCCTGGCGGCGGCCGCACAGCTTGCCGCCCCGGCCTGGGTGCGGGCGCGGGCCATCGCGATCTACCAATTGAGCTTCTTCGGGGTGATGGCCCTGGGCTCGGCCCTCTCCGGCTGGCTGGGAGCGCAATTCGGCGTCGGCCCGGCCTTCGCCGCCGCGGCAGCGGGTGGCGCTGTGGCGGCGGTGTTGGTCCGGCCCTGGCGGGTGGATTTGGAGACGCTGACGGAAGCAGCGCCGGCGCCCCTGCCCGAGCCGGAGGCACCGGCGGCGGAACTGGAGGAATTGCTCGGCGACCGTTCCGGCCGGGTGCTGATGGTGGTCCGCTACCGCATCGACCCGGCGCAGCGCGCCCGCTTCCTGGCGACAATGCGAGAGGTCCGGCGCGTACGGCTGCGGGCCGGGGCCAGCACCTGGCGGCTCTATGAGGATGTGGCGCATCCGGAACGCTGGGCGGAGCTCTGGGCGGTGGAGAGTTGGACCGAGCACCTGCGGGAGGAGCACCGGCTGACCGCGACGGACCGTGCCGCCCTGGCGGCCGCCGCTGCCCTGCACCGGGGCGACAATCCGCCCGAGGCGGCGCGCTACCTGAATGTGCAGCCCTGAGGGCGTACCGCGCACGATCTTGTCATGCGGCCCAGCAGGGGTGTGCGACGCTGGGCAGGGCGTCCCCTGGCGCGGCGGGGACTGGCCGACCGCGCCCGGCGCCCCACATACATGGTCGCAACAAAGACGAGGAGAGAGCCCATGGCGCAATCCGCCAGCAAGAACGGCAAGACCCTGCCCACCCGGAACGACGTGGCGGACAATGCGAAGAAGGTCTCGATCAGCGTCCTGCAGGGCTGTCTGGTGGATTCGATCGACCTCTACAATGCCACCCGGCAAGCGCATTGGAACGTGAAGGGCCCGCATTTCGGCGAGCTGCACAAGCTGTTCGAGGAATTCTACAACACCCTGCAGGCTGCCACGGACGACCTGGCGGAGCGCATCGTCCAGCTTGGCGGCACGGCGAACGGCACCACCCAGACCCTGGCCAGCCAGACCCGCCTGCCCCCCTACCCCACCGACATCCACGCGGGGATGGACCATGTCCGGGAGTTGGCGGACCGCTACGCCCAGGTGGCCAAGACCTTGCGGGAGGGCATCGACCAGACCGACGATGCCGGGGATGCCGACACCGCCGACTTGCTGACCGAGAAATCGCGCGAGACCGACAAGATGCTATGGATGCTCGAGGCGCACCTGCATGATGACAAGGCGCGATAGGATCCTGTCATAACGCGTTGAAAATGGGCGGCGGCCGAATCGCCGCCTATTATTGTATGAAGGCCCCCTGGAGGCTATCTTGGCGGCATCAGGGGAACAAGACATGAACGATCTGTTCGGCGGCCGCCGCCCCCCGAAGGGCGGCGGCAGCGACGCCGCCTCCTATTCCGCCAAGGACATCGAGGTCCTGGAGGGGCTGGAGCCGGTCCGGCGCCGGCCCGGCATGTATATCGGCGGCACTGACGAGAACGCCCTGCACCACCTGGCGGCCGAGATCCTCGACAACGCCATGGACGAGGCGGTGGCGGGCCATGCCGACCGGATTGAAGTGGTGCTGGAGCCGGGCAACTGGCTGACCATCCGCGACAACGGCCGCGGCATGCCGACCGACCCGCATCCGAAATTCCCCAAGCTCTCGGCGCTGGAGGTGATCCTCACCATCCTGCATTCGGGCGGCAAGTTCAGCGGCAAGGCCTACAATACCTCCGGCGGGCTGCACGGCGTCGGCAGTTCCGTGGTGAACGCACTGTCCGAGCGGATGGAGGTGGAGGTCGCGCGCGACCGCAACCTCTGGTTCCAGGCCTTCGAGCGCGGCAAGGCGGTGACGAAGCTGAAGGATCTGGGCTTCGTCCACAACCGGCGCGGCACCAGCGTCCGCTTCAAGCCGGACCCGCAGATCTTCGGCAAGCATGAGTTCAGCCCGGCGCGGCTCTACCGGCTTTGCCGCTCCAAGGCCTATCTGTTCCGCGGCGTGGAGATCCGCTGGTCCTGCGACCCGTCCCTCATCAAGGACGACACGCCGGCGCAGGCGGTGCTGCATTTCCCGGGCGGGCTTTCGGAGTTCCTGGCCTCGGCGATCGAGGGCCGCAGCCAGGTGGTGCCCGCCCCCTTCGCCGGGGAGGCCGAATTCCCCGATGGCGCCGGCCGCTGCGAATGGGCCGTGACCTGGATGGAGCAGGGCGAGGGCTTCCTCTCCACCTACGCCAACACCATCCCGACGCCGCAGGGCGGCACGCATGAGAACGGGCTGCGCAACGCCCTGGTGAAGGGGCTGCGCGCCTATGGCGAGCTGAAGAAGGAGAAGCGCGCCGGCAATATCACCGCCGAGGACCTGATCGGCGGCATGGCCGGCATGCTCTCCGTCTTCATCCGGGAGCCGCATTTCCAGGGTCAGACCAAGGAAAAGCTGACCAGCCCGGAAGCGGCGCGGCTGGTCGAATCCGCGCTGCGCGACCAGTTCGACCATTGGCTGGCCGGCGACCCGAACACCGCCGACAACCTCCTTGCCTGGGCGATCGAACGCGCGGAGGACCGCCTCCGCCGGCGCGAGCAGAAGGACACGCCGCGCAAATCCGCGACGCGCAAGCTGCGCCTGCCCGGCAAGCTCGCCGACTGCGCGCGGGAGAGCGCGGAGGGCACGGAACTGTTCCTTGTGGAAGGTGACTCGGCCGGAGGCAGCGCCAAGCAGGCACGCGACCGTGAGACCCAGGCGGTGCTGCCGCTACGAGGAAAAATCCTGAACGTCGCCAGCGCCAGCGCCGACAAGCTGCGGCAGAACCAGGAATTGAAGGACCTGATCGAGGCGCTGGGCTGCGGCGTCGGGGACCGCTTCGACATCAGCCGCCTGCGCTACGGCCGCATCGTCATTATGACCGATGCCGATGTGGACGGCGCGCATATCGCCGCGCTGCTGATGACCTTCTTCTACAAGGAATTGCCGGAGCTGGTGCGCCAGGGCCGCGTCTTCCTGGCGCAGCCGCCGCTCTACCGGCTGCAGGCCAATGGCAAGACGCTCTATGCCCGCGACGATGCGGACCGGGAGCGGCTCCTGAAGAAGGAGTTCAAGCCCAACCAGAAGGTGGAGGTCAGCCGCTTCAAGGGCCTGGGCGAAATGCCCCCGGCCTCGCTGAAGGAAACCACCATGGATCCACGGAAGCGTACCCTGCTGAAGGTGGTGCTGCCACCGGAGGAACGGGCGAAGACCGCCGAACTGATGGAGGCGCTGATGGGCCGCAGGCCGGAACTGCGCTTCAAATTCATCCAGGAGAACGCCGCGCGGCTGGATGAGGCAGAGGTGGACGTCTAGGGCAGATCGCCGAAGGGCTGGGCGGAATCCGATTGAATTTGCGCAGCAACCCCGATGGGGCCCGGAGGCGTGATTCTGCTTTGAAGGCAAAGGGCGGCAGCGCAGTTTAGGTGCAGCCGGGCTGCGATGCGCTGGGCTCGGCGCGAGAGTTGGACTCGCACCGTAACGGTTGCGTTCAGGCGATCGTTTCGGCGCTTGACAGGGGTCACGTTCCCGGGAGCCAGGGGCATCCGCATCGGATCCGATACCCAATCGGCCGGACATGGTGCATAGGAGGTTATGCCGCGGCCTGCCGGGTGAGCCCGCCGGCATTCCTGGAAGGCTCGGCATGCGCGCCCTGTCGCAGATTCCGAACAGCGCTGCAGGGGAGCCAGTTCCGGCCGGCATCCTCCATCGCTCCACCGTCTGGCTGCTGGCGGCAGCCATCGCCCTGCCGCTGGCTATCCTCGGTGTTGGCGGCTGGCTCTCCTGGAATGCAGCCTGGCGCAACGCCGCGGCGGAGCTGCAGCACACCGCCGATGCCGGGGCGGAATACGGCATGCGCACGCTGACCGGGTACAGCATCGCGGCCGACCGCCTGAACGACCTCGTCCGCGGCATGTCGGATGCCGAGATCCGGGCGCGTGAGCGGGAGCTGCACGACGCCATGAGGGCCCTGATCGCCGAACTGCCCCAGGCCGAGGCTGGCGCCATCGTGGACCGCCAGGGCTCCCTGCTGGTCGCCACCACCCCTTTCCCCGTGCCGCGCCAGCCTCTCCTTGCGGGGCGCGACTACTTCACCGTCCTGAAGCAGGATCCCAACCAAAGCCTCTACGTCGGCCGGATTCTTCACAGCCAGATCAGCGGCCGGTCGTTCTTCGCGGTCAGCCGCCACCGGACCGGAAGCGGCAACGGGCTGCCGCCGGGGGCATTCGACGGCATCGTCTCTATCCTGGTCTTCCCGGAAAGGCTGGCGGAAGGGATGAGCCGGCTGCTGAGTGACCCGGGCGACATGCTGGAGCTGATCCGGGAGGATGGGCAGTTCCTGGCCCTCACCGGCGGCGGGGCCGTTCCACCGCCGCTTCCGGCGGACGGCCCCTTCCGCAAGGCCGTCGCCGCCGGGGAGCAGGAGGCGATCTACACCGCCCCCTCGGCACAGGACGGGTCACCGCAGCTCATCGCCATGCAGCAGCTGGAGCGGCTGCCGATCTATGTCAGCGTGACCCGCCCCCGTGCCGCCATCCTCGCCCGCTGGTGGGAGGCCTTCCTGCCGCAGCTCGCCATCGGCCTGCCGGCGATGCTGGCCCTGGCCGGGCTGGCGCTGCTGATCCGGCGGGGCCAGCGGCAATTGCTGGCGGCGAATGCCTCGCTGGAGGCACGGGTGCGGGACCGCACCGCGGCTCTCGCGGAACTGTCGGATGCGTTGGACCTGGTCCCGACCTCGGTGGCCGACCTGGATGGGGTGATCCGCTACTGGTCCTCCGGCTGCGAGCGGCTCTACGGCTACAGCCGCGCCGAGATGCTCGGCCAGTCGGCAGCCCGCATGCTGCGGAGCGAATTCCCGCCCGGCGGGCGACAGGCGGCGCTGGAGACGCTGTGGCGGGACGGGGAATGGCGTGGCGAATTGCGGCAGCGCCGGCGGGACGGCAGCCACATGATCGCGGACTGCCACTGGATCCTGCGCCGGGATCCCGTCTCCGGCCAGCCGGTCTCGATCGTCAGCAGCCGCACCGACATGACCGCGCTGCGCCAGACGGAGCGGGCGCTGATCGAGAGCGAGGCGCGGCTGCGCCGGGCGCAGGAGGCGAGCGGCGTGGTCGCCTTCACCGTCGAGCCGGAGGGGCTCTCGGAAGCGGACAATGCCTTGCTCGGACTGTTAGGGCTGCCGCCGGGGGCGCATCTGGACCTCGCCGGCCTGCTCGACCGCGTGCATCCGGACGACCGGGAGGCGGTGCTTGCCGGCTACCGCCGGACGGCGCGGGAGGGCGGGAGCTTCGCCCAGGAATTCCGCGTGATCTGGCCGGATGGGACGCATCACTGGCTGCTGGCGCGCGGCGAGGCGGAGGCGAATCCCGAGGGCGGCGAGAGGCCGCACGGGATCACCGGGGTGATGCTCGACATCACCGCGCGCAAGGCGGCCGAGACGGCGCAGGCCGAAAGCGAGGAGCGGCTGCGGCTGGCACAGGAGGCGGCGGGGATCGGCACCTATGATTTCGACTTCCAGACCGGCCGCATCGCCTGGGATGCGCGGATGCGCGCGATCTGGGGCGTGCCGGAGGGCCAGACCGTCACTCTGCGGCTCTTCATCGAGCGGATCCATCCGCAGGACCGGCGGCGGCGCTGGGATGCGATGAAGCGGGCCATGGACCCGCAGGGCCCCCGCCGCTACCAGGTGGAGTACCGCCTCGCCGGCCGGCAGGATGGGATGGAGCGCTGGGTCGTGGTGACGGGGCAGGTGCGTTTCGCCGGCGACCGCCCTGTGCGGCTGGTGGGTACCGTGCTCGACATCACCGAGCGCAAGCAGGCGGAACAGCGTAGCACCCTGCTGATGCGGGAAGTGGACCACCGCGCCAAGAACGCGCTGGCCGTTGTTCAGGCGGCGCTGCGCCTGACCCGGGCCGAGAGCCCGGCGGAATTCGTGCGCAGCGTCGAGGGCCGGATCGCCGCGCTAGCGCGGGCGCAGACCATGCTGGCGCGGCAGCGCTGGGAGGGGGCGGAGCTCCGCACCCTGCTGGAGGGCGAGCTGGCGCCCTTCCTGAACGAGACGGCGCAAAGCGGCCCGCGCGCCAAGCTCTCTGGCCCGCCGGTGATGGTGCCGGCGCGGGCGACGCAGCCGCTCGGCATGGCCCTGCATGAGCTGGCGACCAATGCGCTGAAATACGGGGCGCTGTCCGCGCCCGGCGGCATGCTGACGGTGAGCTGGCGGCTCGACGCCGCGGAGCGCCTGCTGCACCTGACCTGGCAGGAGAGCGGCGGCCCGCGCCTTGCCTCGCCGCCGGACCGTCGCGGCTTCGGTTCCCGCGTCATCGAGCAGACGGTGCAGTCGCAGCTTGGCGGCCGCGTCAATCAGCACTGGCTGGAGGATGGGCTGATCTGCGAGATGATCGTGCCGCTGGGCCGCCATGCGCGGCTGGCGGGGGAGGCCCGCGGCGATGGGGGAAAGGACAATGTCGCGGCGGCCTGAATTCGGCCTGCCACGGGATCAGTAGCCGGCGCGACCCCAGGCCGGGCCTTTCGCCGTGGCGCAGGAGCAGGCATCGCCGGGCTGTGCCGGCCGGTCCAGCGGGCAGGTCCAGGCCCCGGCATGGCAGGACAGGGCGGAGGGGGCCGGCGGCACATAGGCATAGGGCGGGTAGTAGGCCGGCGGCGGCGGCACGTAGTAGTAGGGCGGCGGCGCGTAGACGGGCGGTGGGGCGTAATAGCCGAAGGGGACGCTGAAGAAGAAGCCGACGCGCGCGGCAGCCGGCCCGGCCGGCAGCAGCACGGCAAGGAGGGCGAGCACGGCGGCAGCGCAGGGGCACAGGCGGCGCATGGTCGGGCAACTCCGGTGCTGGGGAACGGGTCCCGGTCCCTTCGTCCCCTCAGGGAGATAAGCAGGCGCCCCGGCCGCGTCGAGATCCTCCTAGGTGGCCAGCCAGTCAAGCAGCAGCGCGGTGGTGGCGGCCGGATCCTCCAGCGGTGGCAGATGGCCGCAGCCGGGCAGGCGCACCAGGCGCGCATTCGGGATGCCGGCAGCGATCTCCTCCGCCAGGGCGGGTGGGGTCAGGACATCCTCCTCCCCTACCGCGACCAGGCTGGGAATGCAGATGCCGGGCAGCAGGGGGCGCGAATCGGGCCGGCCCAGGATGGCTGCCTGCTGGCGCAGGAAGGCATCCTTCCCGACGCGCTCGGCCATCGCCATGACCTCCTCCGCCACCGGGCCTTCCAGATGCGCCGGATGCACCAGTTGCGGCAGCAGGCGCGGGGTGACGCCGCGGAAGCGTCCGTTGCGGGTCAGCGCCATCAGGCCGCGGCGGCGGCGCGCCTGCTCCGGCGTGTCCGGCCGGGCGGAGGTGTCGAACAGGGCGAGTCGCGTCACCCGCTCCGGCGCCTGGCGCAGGATCTCGAAGGCGACATAGCCGCCCATGGAGAGGCCGCAGAGGGCGAAGCGCGATGGGGCCGCGGCCAGGGCGCGGGCGGCCATGGCGGCGATGCTGTCGTCCAGGGTGAGGTCGGCAATCCGACATTCCGCCTGGCCCGCCAGCGCCTGCACCTGGTCGCGCCAGAGCCGGGCGTCGCAGAGCAGACCGGGGAGCAGCAGCAGGGCGGTGGTTTCGGGCATGGCAGGACTGCCTCCTAGGCCGGGCGGCGCGGCGGCACAATGGGCAGGAAAGCTTGATTTTCCGCCGCCGCGGGCGCATATGCCGGCCGGACCTGGAACGGCGGCCCAAGCATTCGGCACGCCGGGCGTCGGTTTTCGTCCCTCGGCTTCCGCCTCTGGGTCGCCATGCCGCCGCTGTCTCCCGGCGAAGGAACCGACCGAACTTGACCGATACCGCCGACCGGCCCGCCCCTGCGACGGCCGAGCCAGACCACACCGACCAGAGGCCTGAACCCCAGGATACGGCCCCTGCCGAGACCATGGCGGTGACCGAGCCCGCCGCGCAGGAGCCGATTGCCGAGGAGGCGCCGCAGGCCGAAGCCGCTGCGGAGCCGGCGGCGCACGAAGAGCCCGCCTTCGAGGCGGAGACGGCGCCGCATGAGCCGGTGGAGGCCATCGCGCCCGAGCCGGCAGAGGAGCCCGCCCCGAGCGTCACCTTCGCCGATCTCGGCCTTTCGGAGCCGATCCTCCAGGCGGTGGCGGAAGCCGGCTATGTGACGCCGACGCCGATCCAGGAGCAGGCGATCCCCGTCGTGCTCATGGGCCGCGACGTGCTGGGCGTGGCGCAGACCGGCACCGGCAAGACCGCCAGCTTCACCCTGCCGATGCTGGACATCCTCGCCTCCGGCCGGGCCAAGGCGCGCATGCCGCGTAGCCTGATCCTGGAACCGACGCGGGAGCTGGCGCTGCAGGTCGCTGAGAATTTCGTCAAGTATGGCAAGTACCTGAACCTGACCCATGCGCTGCTGATCGGCGGCGAGAGCATGGAGGAGCAGCGGGCGGTGCTGGAGAAGGGCGTGGACGTCCTGATTGCCACGCCGGGCCGGCTGCTGGACCTGTTCGACCGCGGCCGCATCCTGCTGGCGGATGTGCGCATCCTGGTGATCGACGAGGCGGACCGGATGCTGGACATGGGGTTCATCCCCGATGTCGAGCGCATCGTCTCGCTGCTGCCCGCAATCCGGCAGACGCTGTTCTTCAGCGCCACCATGGCGCCGGAGATCCGCCGCCTGGCCGATGCCTTCCTTTCGAACCCGAAGGAGATCACCGTCTCCGCCCCGGCCAGCGTCGCGACCACCATCACCGCCGGGCTGGTCTGGGTGCGGGAGCTGGACAAGCGTGAGGCGCTGCGCCGCCTGATCCGCCGCGACCACGTGCAGAACGCCCTGATCTTCTGCAACCGAAAGGTCGAGGTGGATGTGCTCTACCGCTCCCTGAAGCGGCACGGCTTCTCGGTGGGCGCGCTGCACGGCGACATGGACCAGGCGACCCGCTTCGCCACGCTGAACAAGTTCAAGAGCGGCGAGCTGCAACTGCTGGTCTGCAGCGATGTCGCGGCGCGCGGCCTGGACATCGGCGGGCTGAGCCATGTGTTCAACTTCGACGTGCCCTTCCACGCGGAGGATTATGTCCACCGCATTGGCCGCACCGGCCGGGCGGGGCGCGAAGGCCACGCCTACACCATCGCCACGGTCGACGACGTGAAGAGCGTCGCGGCGATCGAGAAGCTGACCGGCAAGCAGATCCCGCGCATCGAGATCGAAGGGCTCGACCCTGTGAGCGCGCAGGAGCTGGAGGAGGCGGCCAGCAAGCCGCGCCGTGGGCGCGGCGGCAGCGCCTCCCGCAGCGAGGGCCGGAGCAGCGGCAGCCGGAGCGGCAGCAACCGCGCGGGCCGCGCGCGGTCGGAGCGGGAGCGTCCGCAGCGGGAGGAGCGGGCTGCGCGGGAGGATCGCCCATCCCGTGACGAACGCCGCCGCGAGGAGACGCCGCGCCGGCGCGAGCGGGAGCGGGAACGCGATGATCTCGGCCCGGCGGTGCGCGGCTTCGGCGATGCGGTGCCGGCCTTCATGCTCATCCCGATTCCGCGCCCGCGGCGAACGGCGGAACAGGAGCAGGAGGCGGCCTGAGGCCGTTGCCGCCCTGCCGGGGCGGCATCAGAGTAGCAATGGCGAGGACCGGCTGCGCGCGGCGATGAATGCCGCGCGCCGAGGAGGAGCTTATGAACACCGTCACCCCGAAGCGCAGCATCGCCCCGTTCAAGTGGGAGGATCCCCTCCTGCTCGACGAGCAGCTCACCGAGGATGAGCGCATGGTGCGCGATGCGGCGCGCCAGTTCTGCCAGGAGAAGCTCTTTCCTCGCGTGCTGGAAGCCAACCGGCACGAGCGCTTCGACCGCGAGATCATGAACGAGTTCGGGGAGATGGGCTTCCTGGGCGCCACGCTGCACGGCTATGGCTGCGCCGGCGTCTCCTATGTCGCCTATGGGCTGATGGCGCGCGAGGTGGAGAGGGTGGACAGCGGCTACCGCTCCGCCTTCTCCGTGCAGTCCAGCCTGGTGATGTACCCGATCTATGCCTTCGGCTCCGAGGAGCAGAAGCAGAAGTACCTGCCGAAGCTGCGCACCGGCGAATGGGTCGGCTGCTTCGGCCTGACCGAGCCCGATGCCGGCTCCGACCCCAATTCCATGCGCACCCGGGCGCGCAAGACGGAGGGCGGCTATCTGCTCTCCGGTTCCAAGACCTGGATCACCAATTCGCCGATCGCGGATATCGCCGTGGTCTGGGCTAAGGACGATGAGGGCATCCTGCGCGGCTTCATCCTGGAGCGCGGGATGAAGGGCCTGACCACGCCGAAGATCGAGGGCAAGTTCAGCCTGCGCGCCTCCGTCACCGGCATGATCATGATGGACGACGTCTTCGTGCCGGAGGAGAACCGCCTGCCGGGGGTGAAGTCGCTGGCCGGCCCCTTCTCCTGCCTCAACCGTGCGCGCTACGGCATTGCCTGGGGCGCGATGGGCGCGGCGGAATTCTGCTTCCACGCGGCGCGCGAGTACACGCTGAACCGCAAGATGTTCGGCCGGCCGCTGGCCAATACCCAGCTCATCCAGAAGAAGCTGGCGGATATGGAAACCGAGATCGCCCTCGGCCTGCAAGGCGTGCTGCGCGTCGGGCGCCTGTTCGACGAGGACAAGGCGGCGCCGGAGATGATCAGCCTGGTGAAGCGCAACAATTGCGGCAAGGCGCTGGAGATCGCCCGGGTCGCGCGCGACATGCATGGCGGCAACGGCATCGTGGATGAGTACCACGTCATCCGCCACGTCATGAATCTGGAGACGGTGAACACCTATGAGGGCACGCATGACGTGCATGCGCTGATCCTCGGCCGTGCCATCACCGGCCTCAACGCCTTCGGGGGGTGAGCCCTGCCCGGCCTGTTCGGCACCGAGGATGTTGCGAGGATCGGGCGCGCGATCCAACTGGCGATCGCGCCCGCCTTTCTTCCCATCAACATCTTCACGGCTGAGCATACTGGCCGGGCAACGTCCGAAGGGCGTGAAAGGCTGAGCCCTCCACCCACTGCGTCTGCTCGATGAGCGCTGAGACGCTGGACCTGACGATCGAGGCACTGGGCGCCGCCGGCGACGGCATCGCCCGGCTGCCGGACGGCAGGACCTGCTTCGTCCCGCGCAGCCTGCCGGGCGAAAGCCTGCGCGCCCGTCCCGCCGGCCGGCGCGGCGATGCGCTGCTGGCGGAAGCGGAAGCGCTGCTCCGCCCCAGCCCGGACCGGGTCGCGCCGCCCTGCCCGCATTTCGGGGCCTGCGGCGGCTGCGCCCTGCAACACTGGGCCGAAGCGCCCTATGCTGCATGGAAGCGGGCAAAGCTGGCGGAGGCATTGGCCCGCGCCGGCTTTCCGGAGGCGCCAGTCGCGCCGCTGGTTCTCACCCCGCCCGGCACGCGGCGGCGGGCGGATCTGGCGCTGCGGCGGGGATCGGGCGGGGTGGTGCTCGGTTTCCATGCGCCGGGCAGTGGCGCAGTGGTGGATCTGGCCGCCTGCACCGTGCTGCACCCGCGCCTGGTGGCGCTGTTCGAGCCATTGCGCAGGCTGTTGCGTGGCCTGAAGGCGCTGAAGCGCGAGGGCTCCGCGGTGCTGAACCTGCTGGAGACCGGACCCGACCTGCTCCTGCGCACCGATGCCGCGCTGGATGCGGCAGGGCGCGCGGCGCTCGCGGCTTTCGCCAGTGCGCATGGGTTGCCGCGCATCGCCTGGGCGCAGGGCAATGGCACGCCGGAAGTCGCGGCGCAGCTCGGCCCCGCCATGATTCGCTTCGGCAAGGCGGTGGTGAACCCGCCACCCAGCGCCTTCCTGCAGGCCAGCCCGGCGGGGGAAGCCGCGATCCGGGATGCGGTGCTCGCTGGCCTTCCGGAACGCCTGCCGCCGCGGGCCGCCATCGCGGAACTCTATGCAGGGCTCGGGACGCTGAGCTTCGCCCTCGCGGGCCGCGCCAGGGTGGCAGCCTTCGAGGGCTCGGCGGAGGCCGTGGCCGCGCTTTCCGCCGCCGCCGGCCGCGCCGGGGCGCGCATCCGGGCGGAGCGGCGGGACCTCGCGCGGCGGCCGCTGCTGGCGGCCGAGCTGAAGCCCTTTGCCGCCGTGGTGCTGGACCCGCCCTATGCCGGTGCGGCCGAGCAGGTGGCACTGCTGGCCCGCGCACGGGTCCCGAGCATCGTCTATGTCTCCTGCAACCCGGCGGCACTGGCACGGGACGCGCGGCCCCTGGCACAAGCCGGTTACCGGGTAAAATCGGCGGTGCCGGTGGATCAGTTCCTCTGGTCGCCGCATCTGGAGTCCGTGATAGCCTTCGCCCGCTGAACAAGCCGCGCCGGCAAGGCGCGGGATGCGGGAGGATATGTGCCATGAACCAGCCGATCAGCCGTCGCACCGTTTTTGCCGGCCTTGCCGCCGGCGCGGGGACGCTCGCCCTGCCGGCGCTGCTGCAGCGCCAGGCCGCGGCCCAGGGTAGCACACCACCTGCCTCGGCCACGTCCCAGGCGCCGGGCTTCTACCGCTTCAAGCTCGGCAGCTTCACCGTCACGACCCTGCATGACGGCTCCGTCCAGATGCCGGTCGCAGGCTTCGTGCGCAACGCGCCGCTCGAGGAGGTTCAGAAGGTCCTGGCCGAGAGCTTCCTGCCGCCCGATACCTACGCCAACATCTTCACTGCGACCCTGGTCGATACCGGACGCAGCCTGATCCTGTTCGATACCGGCAATGGCACGGGTCGGGCGCCGACCGTGGGCAAGCTGATCCAGAACATGCGCGCATCGGGGCTGGATCCGGCGCGAGTGACGCATGTGGTCATCAGCCATTTCCACGGCGACCACATCAGCGGCCTGCTCGATGCCGAGGGCGGCAAGGCCTTCCCCAATGCGGAAGTCATCGTGCCGGAAGCCGAATGGGCATTCTGGACCGATACCGGCAACGAGACCCGCAGCCCGGAACGCCAGCGCGGCAATTTCGCCAATACGCAGCGCCGCTTCGCCCCCTACAAGGACAGGATCCGCCGGGTCGCCGACGGGGCGGAGGCGCTGCCGGGCGTGCGCGCCATCGCCGCCTATGGCCACACGCCGGGCCATACCTGCTACCACATTGCCGATGGCAACGCGCAGATGATGTTCCTGGCCGATGTCACGCACCGGCCGGAGCTGATCGCCCGTCGGCCGGACTTCCACACCATCTTCGACTTCGACCCGGACATGGCCGAGGCGACCCGGCGGAAGATGCTGGACCGCGTTTCCGCCGACCGGATGCGCGTGACCGGCTTCCACTTCCCCTTCCCCGCCAATGGCTACATGGCGAAGGAAGGCAATGGATACCGCTTCGTCCCGGCCGACTGGTCGAGCGGCCTGTAGCCCCCTGCAAGGGCCGATCGCGCCGGCCGAACCCCCGCTTGACCGGCTGGACCGGCTCAGCCGTTCCGCGAACCGTCGCCTGCCGACGGCTCGGCGGGCGTGTGCGGCGGGGCGGTCATGAGGCCGGCCACGATGCTTTCCAGATCCCCATCCTCTATCCGGCCGCGGAGCGTGGCCAAGGCGGCACCGCGGTTCCCGACGGCTGCCTGCGCGATACCAAGATTGTTGACGACACGCGGCGGCGCGCCGTTGCGCCGGGAGAGGGATGCGAGGATCGGCACCGCCTCCTCCGCACGCCCGTCCAGCATCAGCGACAGCGCCAGGTTGTTCGCACTGGGGATGTCGGTGGGATTGGCTGCCTGCACGGCGCGGTAGGCCTGCTGCGCCTCCGCATGCCGGCCTAGCAGATCCAGCGCGACGCCCCGGCTGTTCAGCGCGGCAGCGTCGGAGGGACGGCGGGCCAGCACCCGGTCGAACAGCGCGATCGCATCGGCGGCCGCGCCGGTCCGCAGCCGCAATTGGCCGAGCGCGGTCAGCAGCACCGGATCGTCAGGCCGGCGCTGCAGCGCACGGGTAAGGACCTGTTCCGCCTCCTCCGGCTGGCCAAGGCGAGCCAGCATGCTGGCGTAGCGGGACTGCGCATCAACATCGTTAGGCGCGGCATTCGCGGCGGCGGCATACATCGACAGCGCGGTGTCCAATTGCCCGGACGCCTCGGCTGCCATGGCGACGCGGATGCGCGAGGCGGTGTCCGGATCGCGGATGCTGCCCTGCACCATGCCGCCCGAGGCGCAGGCGGTGAGGGCCGCCGCCGCGGCCAAGCTGGCCACCGTGCCGGCGCGATGGCGAGCAGCAGTGGTGGGGGTGCGAAGGAGTGGTGCCATCGTGCGGCCTGGTCCTGTGCTATTGTGGCAGCAGCAGTACGGGCGTCTGCTCCTGCGCCTGGTTCTGGCCTCCGCCTCCACGGCCTGAGCGGGATGCACCGCTGCAGTTGTCTGCACCGCCGGCGAGCCCGGGAAGCGGCGGTTCTCGCCGCGGCTGCTGCAGTATGCCGATCGTCGAAGCCGAAAGCAGCGGAAGCTGCCGGCGGCACTCGATGAGTAGCCGCCTCGCCGCATTGGCACCGGCATCGCCGCGCTCGCCCAAGGCGGCCTGGCCGCGCACGAGGTCGTTTTTATTCGCCACCATGGCGCGCAGGTTGCTCTCGTTTGCGCCGACTGGCCGCCAGGTCCCGGGGCGCTCGAATGGGTCCTGGCTGCATCCGCCGGCTGCAAGGGACAGTGCCAGGGGCAGCAGCATGGGAAGGATGGAGCGGAGGCTACGGGCCATGGCGGTGCTCACTCCAGGATGAAGCCGGCATCGGGCCGGCCATGCAGTTGCGGCATGCTGGCGCCCCGGGCGATCTGCCGCTGGTAGAGGACGCGGTCGATGTCGACCGCAGGTCGGAAGCCGTCGGTGGCGGCGACCAGTTGGTGCGGATCGGAAACCGGGCGGACGAGGTAGGGCGTAACGATGATCACCAGTTCGGTCTCGCGCCGCTGGAAGCGGTCGGAGCGGAACAGCGCACCGAGCACCGGAACTTCGCCCAGCCCGTTGAGGCCGGAGTCGATCTGCCGGATATTCCGCTGCAGCAGGCCGGCGATGGCGAAGCTCTGGCCGCTGCCGAGTTCCACCGTTGTTTCGGCGCGGCGTACCGAAAGCGCCGGGATGGTCACAACGCTGCCGGTGTTGCCGAGCGGCACCGTCACCGCGCCCTGGTCGGTCAGTTCGCTTACCTCTGGGCGGATGCGCAGGTTCAGGCGGTCCGGGGACAGCACCGTCGGCACGAAGGACAGGCTGACGCCGAACTGCTTGAACTCGATCGAGATCTGGCCCGTTAGCGTGGCGGCGACCGGGATCGGGAATTCGCCGCCGGCGAGGAAGCTTGCCGTTTCACCGGACTGAGCGGTGAGGTTCGGCTCGGCGAGGATGCTGATGAGCTGATCCTGCGCCAGCGCGTCAATGATGGCGTTGACGTCGAAATTCTTGCCAGAGCCGCCGATGGCGAAGCGGCTGGGGCTGTTCACGAGTGAGCCGCGGGGCGACATGACCGCATCCAGCACGGACAAGGCGGCCGGGCCCGTGCGCAATCCGATCAGGAAATCGCCGGCTTGCCCGAAGGCCCGCCAATTGAGACCCAGCTCACGGGTGATCTCGCGCGAGATCTCGGCCACCCGGACACGGACGTTGACCTGGATCGCGGAGAGGAGCTGGAGATGGTTCGTCACCTCGCGGTTCTCGCCAGCCATCGCGCGGACGATGGCTTCGGCGCGCTGCGAATCCGCCGCCGTGGCGACGGTGCCGCTCAGGATCAGGCTGTTCCGGCCGGCAGTGCTGACCCGGACGCCTTCCATGCCGCGCAGGTTGCGGCGGATCGCGCTCTCGATCGCGGCCGCGCTCGCCGGCGGTGGCTCGCGGCTGGCGGTACGGTCGAGCGGGCCAGGCCGTACCGTCACATCATATTCGGCGATCGCCGTGCCGTCCTCCGCCGTGGCAACGACCGACGTGCGACCAGGGGCAACGCCCATGATGAAGAGCGAGGTCGGCGAGGTCGGCTGCACGCGCGCGACGCGCGGTTCCGCCGCGATAACCGTCACCGCCGGAGCGGGCAGTTGCAGCAGGCGCCCGGAGCCGCTTTCGATCGACAAGGGCTGTGGCGTTACCACCGGCTGCGCCGGCGCTGTGCCGAGCGCCTGTGATGGCATGGCCGGGGTCACCTGCGGCATCACCCCCGGCCCCGGCCTGAGGGCCTGAGCCCAGGCAACACTGGCGAAGGCCAGCATTGCGGTGGTCAGCATGGCCGCGCAGCTCGCGGCGGAGCGCTTCATAGGACGTTCACCTCCTCCTGCCGCCCACCCGGCCGCGTGTGAGCCCGAACAGAGGAAGTGCGGGAACGCGGGGCGGGCGAGATGTCGTATTGCGAACTGAAGGCATGCTCCGCCCGCGGGTGATCTGCCGATCGGACGGGACAGGGCAAAGGCCGGGAAGCATGGCCTGGCCGATCATGCGTGGCGCGTCGCAGCTCGGTGGCCTGGGGAGTCCGAATGGCGACCACTTTCACCTGACCGCAAACGACACGCGGTTGATTGCAAGCAGCGACATGCAACGGACTCCGTGATTTCTGTTCAGCGCAGGCATGTCGTCCGTCGCACCGGCGACGCCGCACGACGGAGGACAACCGCAACCACTTGTATCATTTTGCGCCGTTACGACACTTCAACAGACAGCGAAGTTCGTTCCGAACACGAATTCGCGTTGTTATGCCGCATGGATCTGGTCGCGCTTTCGTGCGCGCCAGACCCGAATCCCGATGTGCGTGATCAGTAGGAGAGCGCCGCGACGTTCGTCGGTGCCAGCAGCCCGCTTGGTCATCCAGGCACTGGCAGGAACAGGAATTGGAACTGGTAGGACGCCATGGCTCTGATCGTCCTTACGCCATTTCCGGCGTCGTCGGACTCGAAGGTGAAGGACAGCAAATCCGGGTCGAGGAACGGCGTGTGGCTCTTCACGGACGCCTCCACCTCTGCGGGGAGGCTGGCCGGCGGTGGAGGCGGGCAGGCCTCCGGCGGCTGCGTCGCATAGCATTCCGCTGTCGCGAGGTTTGCTTGGATGAGCGCGGCGCGAACCGCTTTGCCCGCAGCGTCGCGCAGGGATCGCTGCATGAACTGGAAACATGCCGTTTCCATCGCCCAAGCGGCGGTAGATTGACCTTCACATTGGTCCAGGTCTGGTTCGCAGGGAATTGGTTGCGCGCCACTGTGTTCTTGGCCGTGTTCTCTCCGCCTGGGTCTTCGCGCTGGCAAAAGACTGGCCAAGAGCGGTCTGGGCATAGGCGAGGCGGACGGCACCAGCATAGGCGGCGGGATCGGCGGCATCCTGCGCATTGCGCCGGGTCAGGACCCAAAGCCCGCTCTCAGTCCCCAGCCCCACCAGGCCGATCACGGCAGTCGCGCTGAGGGCGAAGATGACGGCGGTGGCGCCCCGCTTGTCCCGCAGCCCCAGCCGCCGAATGCCGCTTGCTATCCGAAAGATTTCTTAAGGCTTCCAAACCAAATGGTTGAATTGAAGGAGCAAGACCATCGGTTTGGTCGTATTTTACTGGCCATCGAGAGTACTCGACCGCATTTTTCAACCATGAGGTTGGATCCATTTCGTTTGGCTCTTGTAAAATTTTCCGAAGCAAACGAATTTCACACACACGTTTAATGCGCGTCGCCTAATGCGCGTGCAGCATGGTTTTGGACACAGACCGGTTCTCAATCTCAGTCATAAGTGTCCCGTAGCCATTTGCGACGCCTTCTTCGCATCTGGAGACGCCAAAATGAGACTATATGACAGGAGCCAGACGACATGAGTTTTTCTGAGACTGCTGCCGCCATCTATCTGCGCATCGCGGACAAGCTCGGCGCCCTGCGCAAGGATGAGAAGGGCGTCACTGCCATTGAGTACGGGCTGATCGCAGGCTTCATCTCGATCGCGATCATCGCCGGTGCAACGTTGGCTGGTACTTCGCTCACAACCATCTTCAACACTATCGGCAGCGAACTCCAGAATGCTGCCGGCGCCGCTTCGGGCTGAAGAACACTTGTGGGTGCCGTGCAGTGGCACGGCACCCGCTTCCAACGCACGCTCAACCGGACAGCGTTGAAGCCCGGCACCACGCCCGGCGGCTCCCAGCTCTCCGGGAGTATCTCCAACCGAAACAGGTTTTGCGCCGATGCCGCTGGCCCTTGCCATCCCTGCTGCTGCGCTCCTCGCCTTCGCTGCCTGGCGAGATGTTGCAACGCGAACCATCCCAGACGGCGCGAGCCTGGCTTTGGCGTTGTTCGGCCTTGTGCTCCGCTGCGCGGAAGGTTGGCAGGCCGTCGCTTCCTCTCTCGCGGCGGCTAGTGGCCTCTTTCTCCTGCTGTTCATCTGCCATGCACGCGGCGTCATCGGCGGCGGCGATGTGAAGCTCCTTACCGCCCTTGCTCTCGGCCTGCCGCCAATCGGCAGCTTCCAGCTTCTCTTCGCCACGGCGCTCGCCGGTGGCGTACTCGCGGTCCTTTATCTGGGCCTGCGGCATCTGCTGCCCGCGCTCGGCATCGCTCCTGCACGGCCGGCGTCCGGCGCCGCCGCGCTGCGCCGCATCGCCGTCGCCGAGGCGCGGCGCATCCATCGCCGCGGTCCCCTCCCCTACGGCGTTGCCATCGCCATCGGCGGCGCTCTCGTGCTTCTCCAGTCTCCCGGAGGCTAAGCCACCATGCCGCTCCGCCTGGTCATTGCGGCCGTTCTCCTCATCACCGCCCTCGGCCTGGGACGGATCGCCTACCAAGCGGTTAATCCCACCATGGCCGTCGCCACCGAGGCACCGGCGCCACAGATCCGCGTCCTGGTCGCGGCGCAGCCGCTCCAGGCCGGCACGCTCCTCAAGGACACCGACCTACGCGAGCGCGATCTTCCGGTTGCGGAAGTGCCAGAAGGCGCCATCACGGTCAGTGAGGACGCGAGGGCCGAGATCCGCGGCGCCATGCTGCGCCGCTACCTCGATGCAGGCAGCCTGGTGCTGCGGGCGGATGTGCTGCGCCCGCGGGATCGCGGCTTCCTCGCCGCCGTGCTCGCCCCGGGGACGCGCGCTGTCTCCATCGGCGTGGACGCCAAGACCGGCGCGGCCGGCCTGATCTCGCCCGGTGACATCGTGGACGTGATCCTGACGCAAGAATTCCAGCGCAACGACACCTCCATCGGCCGGCGCATCGTGGCCGAAACCGTGCTGACCAATATCCGCGTGATCGCGGTGGACCAGCAGATCGCCCAGGGTGCGCCCTCCTCCACTCCCGACGCCGGACCAGGCATTAGCCGCCGCGTCGCCAGCACTGTCACGTTGCAGGTCACGCCGGAGCAGTCCGAACGGATCGCCGTGGCCGAGCGGCTCGGACGCCTCACCCTCACGGTCCGCCCGATCGATGCGGAGGAAGGCCCCGCCCAGGCCGGGGTGTCAAAGGACGGGATGGAAGTCGGCGGGGAGCGCGGGCGGCCGAATGCGACCACCGTTGTCTTCGGTTCCGACGTCTCGGCCGCCCTGTCGCGCGACGAGCCGACTGCCGTGCCGCGCATGCGGGTGATCCAGGGTGCCAATGCCAGCGAAGTGATCTTCCGCTGAGGGGAATGCAGACCGCCGCCATGACGATCACCCAAGAAATCCCGAAAATGCATGTCGCCAATACCGGCACATCCCATGCCGGCCGGAGCGATACCGCCGCCCCCATCCCCGATGGCCAGCTCGACCGCATCGCGGCCCTCGCCTTCGTGACCGACGAGGAGACCGAGGCAGCACTGCGCGGCGGCCTTGCCGAATTCCTTGGCAGTCTGCAAATCCGGCGCGGCGGTATCCGCGCCGCGACCAAGGCGCTGGAGCACGAAGCCTCGCCGCGTGTGCTGATCGTGGACGTCTCTGGCAGCGACGATCCGCTCGGCGCCCTTGATGCACTCGCCGCCGTCTGCGCACCGGATGCGAAGGTGCTGGTGATCGGAGAACGCGCGGACATCGAATTCTATCGCGAGATCACGCGCCATCTCGGCGTTGACGAATACCTGACCAAGCCACTGACGCGCGACCGCGTCGCGACCCTGGCCGGCCCCTACATGGCGGGCGCGGAGCCGGAGCGTGCGGCGAGCCGTGGCGGGAAGGTCGTCGCGGTCTGCGGCGCACGCGGCGGCGTCGGCACGACGACGGTCGCAGTCAACCTGGCCTTGCAGATCTCCGAGCAGACGCGCGGCCATGTGGCGCTGCTCGACCTGCATCTGCGTGGTGGCCACGCGGCGATGATGCTAGGCGCGCGCCCCGGCGCCGGGCTCCGCTTGGCGCTGGAGGATCCGGACCGCGCCGATTCGCTGTTCCTGGAGCGCGTAGCGTTCCCGGTCGGCGACCGCCTGCGCGTGATCGCGGCGGAGGAACCCTTCGAAGCGGATCCGGAGCCGAGCCCGGCAGGCATCACGCGCGTGCTGGAGCTGCTGCGCCAGCGCTTCAACGTGATCGTGGTGGATCTACCGACCCCACCCTCCCCCGCCGAGCGGCAGGTGCTGCTGCTGGCGCGGCATGCGTTGGTGGTCTTCGGCCCCGATGTCGGCAGCCTGCGCGATGCGGAGCAGGCGCGGCGGATGATCACCGCGCATATTGGCAGCGGCCGCACGATGATGGTCCTGAACCGGGCCAAAATGCCGGGCGCGCTGAAACAGGAGCTGATCCAGGAAGGGCTGGGGGGAAAGCCGGAAGTGGTGATCCCGGACCTGCCGCGGCAGCTTCCCCGCGCTGCGAATCTCGGCCGTCCCGCGCTGCGGGATAGTTCGGCGCTGCGCCGCGCACTGGCGCCACTGACACAGGAGATCTCGGGCATCAATGTGAGGCAGGGAGGCAGCCTGATCGGGCGCCTGTTCCGCCGATGACGACCTTCGGCCGCCGCCACCAACTCGCCCCGCCTCCGGCCGGCAGCCCAGCAGCCGCGGGCACTTCGCAATCCGGCACGCTGCCAGCACCCTATGTTCCGGTGCCAGCGATCCGGCCGGGAATGCCGCAGCAGAGAGGCACGGCATCCATCGGCACGGGGGTGGATTCCACCTCTCTGCTGCGCCTGCGCGCACAAGTGCTGGAGCGGGTCGATGCCGTCATGGCGGCCGAGCTGTCCGTGGCACAGCTCCGCGAGCAGATCGGTGGTATCGTCCATGAGCTCGCCGACCGTGACCGCCTGGAACTTTCCGGGCGGGAGCAGGCACGCCTAGTGGACGAGCTGGTGGACGAAATGGTGGGCTTCGGCCCGCTGGAACCGCTGCTGCGCGACGACAACGTGAACGACATCATGGTAAACGGCCCCTACCGGGTCTTTGTCGAGGTAGCAGGCCGGGTCCTTCCTTCCGACGTGCGATTCCGTGACGAGCAACAGCTTGCCAGCATCGCGCAGAAGATGGCCGCCGTGGTGGGCCGGCGGATCGACGAGTCGAGCCCGCTGGTGGATTGCCGCCTGCCGGACGGCAGCCGCGTCAACATCGTCTTCCCGCCACTGGCGATCGATGGCGTCTGCATCTCGATCCGCAAATTCGCCCGCCGCCGCTTCGATTTCCAGGCGATGATCGAGAACGGAACACTCTCCCCGTCGGTCGCCCGTATTCTGGAGATTGCGGCGCGTGCCCGGCTCAACACCGTGATCTCCGGCGGTACTGGCTCGGGCAAGACCACGATGCTGAACGCGATGAGCCGCCTGATTGACCATGGCGAACGCATCGTGACGATCGAGGACGCCGCCGAGTTGCAATTGCAGCAGCCACATGTGGTGCGGCTGGAGACACGACCAGCAAACCTGGAAGGACAGGGTGAGGTCACGCAGCGCCACCTGATGCGCAACGCGCTGCGCATGCGGCCCGACCGCATCATCCTCGGAGAGTGCCGCGGGCCCGAGGCCTTCGACATGCTGCAGGCGATGAACACGGGCCATGACGGCTCCATCTGCACCATCCATGCGAACAGCCCGCGCGATGCCATGACCCGCATCGAGAACATGGTGCAGATGGGGGTCAGCAACCTTCCACACAGTGCCATCCGCTACCAGATCGCCAGCGCCCTGGACCTCATCGTGCAGATCGAGCGCATGCGCGACGGACAGCGCCGCATCACGGCGGTTTCGGAGATCTGCGGCATGGAGGGGGAGGTGATCACGATGAACGACATTTTCACCTTCGAATACCTTGGCGACGACACGACAGGCCGGGTCCTCGGGCGGTATGTGACGCCAAAGCTGCGGCCGAGCTTCATCGACCGGCTGCGCTACTTCGGCCTGGACCAGGCCTGGATGGAGGCCTTGCAGGGCGCATGAAGGACGCAGCTCTCCCTCTACTGGCTTGCGGCGCCGCGCTGCTGCTTCTCGTCGCGGCGGCCATTGTCGTGTTCGGTGGATCCTCCGAACGGATGCGTCAGCGTGTGCGTGGGGCGACCGGCATAGATGCCAGGCCCGTGGCGGATGCCGGCCCGAACATCCGCATCACGGCCCCCGACGAGCGCCGCCTGCTGCGGCGCTTCGCCGAGGCGCTCGGCTACAATCCTGAACTGCCGGCGGCTTATGCGGCCTCGATGCCGGTCGTCGTCGGCGCGGCTTCCCTGACCGCTCTGCTCGTCTTCTGGCGGATGCAGATAGCCTTCGGGGACGTTGTCGGTGCGGCAGCAGCGCTCGCAGCGGCGGCGGCGGTCGCGAGCTTTCTGCTCCGGCGCAAGACCAAACTCTACACGGCGGAACTGTTCCGCCAGATTCCGGACACCGTCTCCCTGATCCTGCGCGCGGTACGCGCAGGCCTGCCAGTGGGGGACGCGCTGCGCAGCGTCAGCCGAGAGATGCCGTCCCCGTCGCGGGACGAGTTCGCTCGCGTGGTGGGCGAAGCCGCTCTCGGCGTTCCGCTGGAGACCGCGCTCTGGCATTTGTATATGCGCACCCGGATCCGCGAGTTCGCCTTCTTCGCCGTCACGCTCGGCCTGCATGGGCAAACCGGCGGCAACCTCTCCGAGACGCTTGAGAACCTCGCGGACATGGTGCGCCGTCGCGTTGCCATGGCCGCCAAGGCGCGTGCACTTGCCTCGGAAGCGCGGGCCTCTGCGACCATCCTCAGCGGGCTGCCTTTCGTCGCCGCCGGGGCCATCATGGTCCTGAACCCCGGATACATACAGGTGCTGTTCACGGATCCGCGCGGGAACAACTTCCTTGCCGCTTTTGCGATCCTGCTCTCCCTCGGGCTCCTGACCATCCGCTGGCTCATTCAGAGGAGCACGCAGGACTGATGTCCGACTCCCTCATCATCGTGTTGGTCGCGGGCGGTGCCGCCGGCATGCTGGCTGTCGCCGCAGCGGGGCTCCTGGCCTGGGAGGCATCGCACCGTGACCTTTTGCACCGCGTGCGGCGTGTTGTTCGCGTGGAAGCCGCCGGAGAAATCCAGCCGGCCCGAAAGGCAGGCAGCATCCTGTTTGACGCGGTCCGGCGGTTCGGGGAGGCGCTGCGGGCTTCCGCCCTGTTCTCGGATCAGAACATAGCGGAGCTGGAGCGAAGCGCCCTGGCTGCAGGGTTCGACCCGCGCCGGGCCGTTTCGGTCCTGATCGGCGCCAAGATCCTGCTGATGCTGGCCCTCCCTGTCCTTGCCTATGCCTTCACGATGCTGGCCGGCTATGGCCCGCCGGTACGGCTGATATCGCCCGCCATCGCCGCCGCCGTCGGGATGCTTGGCCCCAACTGGGCGCTGGACTGGGCGCGCCGGTCTCATGCGAAGGCGCTCCGGCGCGGCCTTCCGGACGCCCTCGACCTCCTCGTGGTCTGTACCGAGGCCGGTCTCGGCCTGGAGAGCGCGGTAGACCGCGTTGCAGCCGAGATGCAGCACTCAAACCGGGCCGTGGCACAGGAATTTGCCATCCTGGGCCAGGAAATGCGGATGTCCGCCGACCGCCGCGGCGCGCTTGCGCGGATGGGCGAGCGAACGGGGCTGGACTCTTTCCAGCGGTTGGCAGGGACGCTGTCGCAGACGCTGCGCTACGGCACGCCGCTGGGCCAGGCTCTGCGCGTGCTTGCCGCGGAGATGCGCAACGAGCGGCTGATCCGCCTCGAGGAGCGGGCAGCCAAGCTGCCGGCGCTCCTGACCGTGCCGCTGATCGTCTTCATCCTGCCGTGCCTCTTCATCATCCTGGCAGGCCCGGCGGTGATCCAGGTCATTGACCTGTTCGGGCGCTAGCGATGGAAGGCGGAGCGCGGCACACCTTACCCGCCGCGGAGAGATGGCGGAACACTCGGCAGGGAGACCCATGGCGTCAGTGAGATCTCGGCCGGTCTGAACCAGGGCAGAGGCCTCGGACGCTCGCTGAGCGTGATGGCGGAAGCACGGCGCCTCGTGACGAGCGGACCTTACCCAGTCCTGCGCCATCCGCGCTATGCGGCTAAGGCCACAGCCTTGGTGGGATTCCTACTCCTGTTTCTCTCGCTGCCCGCCTTCATCCTTTGGGCCGCTGAGATCGCGCTGCAATGCTGCTGCATGCTGGTGCCGGGTGTATACTGATGAGGTCCCGCATCGGTGAAGCAACCTCCGGAATTTTTGTCGCCTCCGCTGGTTCCGGATCCCCACAGGATGGCGGTTGTATCGCGCCGTGCAATGTCGGCTGCGCGTGGAGGAGTTGGTGCTTGCCCGTCTGGACGAATTCCTGATGAAGCGCGTCTTCCAACCCGTGGTGGACGGGATGCACGAGGTCACGGCCCCGGCCGAGGCGGCCTGCTTCTGCCTCACAGGCGCGATGGTCTTCGTGCTTGCCGGGATGCTGGCGTCCGCCACGGTGGCACTACCGGATTGGACCGTGCTGCTGGACCTAGCCTCCCTGTGGGCGGGGATGGTCCTGATGCGCGCCCTTTCCATCGTTCCGGCCGGCCGATTCAACCCGTTCCGACAGCAGTTCACCCTGGCGCGCCGCTTCCTTGCCTTCGTCTCCATCCTGCTTTGGGCGTCGGCGGCGGGCTCCGTGGCCGCCAGTTTCAGCGCGATGCGATACACGCTCTGGTGCATGGCTCTCTATTTCGCATCCTGCGATCCACCCTCGCACTCCCGGCTGCGAGCGGTAGGTTAAACGGAGGACTCGCCGTACCAGGCTTGCGGCCTCACCGGAGGCATGGCGATGTTCCAGCCAGCATGGACCGGCGCACCCGCCCAGGCGCCGCGGGCAGAAGCCTGGCCGATTCGGCTGCATGCGCATCTCTCCGGAAGGACTCTGAGAATGGCGCCTGCCAAAGACGCTCCCTGCGACTGGGGACTTCACGTCATCCTGGGACGTGCAGCAGAACATCCATCAGAGACTGTCCCGCCGCTGAACACTTTTGAACAAAGCGGGGCCCTTACATCTGGCCTTATTGGCGCCGAGTACCAGCTGCACGCCGTGCCACTCTACGGCACGATGCGGATACGGTCTATCCGGTAGCATTCCGTTTAGAAGCTACCCGTAGCTGTTACTCGCCTCGGACGGAACGCATAGCGGCTGCGGCCGCGCGATCGCGCGAATCCTCGCTGCAGTCGAGACCGGCGATGGCACCGTCCCGGTCGGCAGCGGGGCGGTTCTGGCTAAGCTTCCGCTTGCCGGTCAGCCGCTCGATCCGAAGTGCGAGCCCAACGATCCCCTTCAATTGGCCGGCCACGAATTCGGCGGGCGCATCCGTCACCCGCCAGGGACGCGGTTGCGCGGCTTCCTGAACATCCGTCAGGCGTGTGACGATGCCAAGCAGGCGGTCCGGATCCTGGATGATCTCGACCGGCCCTTCGGCATGGACCACCTCGTAATTCCAGGTGGGGACCACGCGGTGGTGCTCCGCCTTGGAGGGGTACCAATTCGGCGAGATATAGGCTTCCGCCCCGCGGAACACCGCAACGGCACGGCCGGCCTCCGCCAGCCGGCGCCAATGCGGATTTGCGCGGGCCACATGGCCGAGCAGCAGCCCCTGCTCCCCTTCCTCCGGCACCAGGACCAGCGGCAGATGCGTGATGTCCGGCACGCCATCGGGGCCGTTGGACACCAGCAGCGCCAGGCGCGCCTGGCGGATCAGGCTATGCAGGATTTCCGGGCGATCCTCTCGGAAAGCGGGCGGTTCGTAGAGCATCCAGGCATTGTGATGAAGCAGCCAGCCCGGCGCAACCAAGCTGCGCCGCCTGGTGCGGGCGGAACGGGCAGCCATTCTGACGCATCGGCGCCAGCGGCTTACAGCGGTGGCGGCTGGGGCTGAGCGGCAGCAGAGCGGGGGCGCCAGCGCCCCCGCCGCATCACGTCACGATTTGCCAGGTGCCGTCCCAGGCTCGGTCGATTGCTGGATCCTGGCCACGGCACCTTCGGTTTCGGCCCGGTCGCTGCTGGGCTTCGCCTTTGGCTCCGCCGCGCCTGCCGCATCGGCATTCCCGGTATCGGCGCGGGGTGCGCCCCGCGCCTTTTCCTGCTGGGTCCAGCCCTGGTCCTTGTCCTGCCGCTCCCTATCGCCGGCCATCGCTCTCTCCCTCGGGACCAGGGCGAAGCGCCGGGGCGGAGGCAGGGTTCCACAGCCTCGGCGTATCTCTTGACGCGGATGGGCAGGCACCCTCTGCTTGCCAGCCACGTCACCACGGGGGAAACGCCATGCCAGGACGCCGCATGTTGCTTGCCGGCCTCGGTCCGCTACTTCTCGCGCCACGCCTAGCCGCGTCGCAGGCAGTGGAAGCTTGGCCTAACCGGCCGATCCGCGTGATCGTGCCTTATTCCCCCGGCGGGCAGTCGGACACGGTGATGCGGCTGTTGCAGCCACGGATGGCGGAAGCCCTGGGCCAACCGTTGGTCATCGAGAACCGCACCGGCGCCGGCGGCTCGATCGGTGCCGGGATCGTCGCCAGCTCGCCGCCGGATGGCTACACGCTGCTGTTCGAGAGTTTCGCCTTCCTGGTGGTGCCCTTCATCACCCGCGGCCTCACCTTCGACTACGAGACTGCCTTCACCCCCATCGGCCAGGCGGTTGCGGCGCCCTATGTGCTGGCGGTGCGGCGCGACTTCCCGGCGCAGGACCTGGCCGGCTTCGTCGCCCATGCCAAGGCGCATCCCGGCGTAACCTACGGCACGCCCGGCATCGGCACGGTGGGGCACCTGGCCGGCGCGCTGCTGGCGCGCGAGGCCGGTATCCGGCTGGAGCACGTTCCCTATCGCGGCGGCGCCGATGCGGCGCGGGATGTCGCCGCCGGGACGATCAACGCGGTCATCATCACCGCCAATTCTATCCGTCCGCTGGTGGAGGATGGCCGTGCCAGGGGCATCGCCCTGACTAGCGGGGAGCGGCGGGGTAGCATGGCGAACCTGCCGACCATTGCCGAGAGCGGCTATCCCGGCTTCGACCTGACGAGCTGGAACGGGATGTTCGCGCCCGCCGGCACGCCGGGGCCGGTCGTGGCCAAGCTGGAGGCGGCGCTGCGTCACGCGACCTCCGACCCCGAGATCCGGCAGCGACTGGCCTTGACGGGCAATGACGCCGTGACCAGCACCGCGGCGGAATTCGCCGCGCGCATCCGGCGGGAGCGCGAGGTGGTGCGGCGGATCGTACAAGAGACGGGGATGAAGGCGGAGTAGAGGGCGATCCCCGGGCCGCGCCGGGGCTGCCTACCTATTCCGCTCAGCCCTCCCCTTCATTGGGGATGTGCAGCACGACGCCGCAAGCCTTGCAGTGCACGGCATCCGGGTCATGCCGCGAGAGGCCGCAGGAAGGGCATTCGTATCGCACCTTCAGCGGCCGGAACAGCGCTTGCGCCAGACGCAGGAACAGGGTCACACCGGCCAGCATGATGACCACGGAGAGCAGCCGCCCGGTTGTCCCCGGCAGGGTGACGTCGCCATAGCCTGTCGTGGTCAGGCTGGTGACGGTGAAGTAGAGCGCGTCGGCGTAGTTCCTGATGCCCGGGTTGGTGCGGTGCTGCGTTTCGAACACCAGGCCGCTCATGATGAACAGGAAAACCCCGAGCTGCGCGGCGGCGAGCGTCGCTTCCTCATTGCGGCGGAAAAAGGGCAGGTCGCTGCGCAGGGTGATGATCAGCCGCACGGAGTGCAGAAGCCTGAGGGTGCGCAGCACGCGCAGGAAGGCGAAGGCCCCTTGCAGCAACGGCGCCAGCAGCAAGGACAGGATGGCCACGAGGTCGGCAAGGTTGAGCGGGCGGATCAACTGCCGCACCGGCCGATGGCTGGCCAGCAGCCGCAGCCCGAACTCCGCCAGCAGCACCAGCCCAAGCAGGACATCTACCGCCAGCACGATCGCTGTCCGCGGCAGGAAGGACGCGGCGACGATCCAGCCGATGCTGACCAGGTCGAGCATCAGCAGCCCGTAGCGAAACCGCTTGGCCACCGGCGTGTCAGCACGGTGGAGGTAGCGCAGCCACACCCGCAGGTTGCCTCTATGGGCCGGCGGGAGGGCTGCGCCCGTCACTGAGCCTTTTCTCTACAGCGCGCCGCCGCGCCGCCCGGCCATTGCGCCCAGCCGCAGCCTGAGCGCGTTCAGCTTGATGAAGCCCTGGGCGTCGAACTGGTCATAGGCGCCCTGGTCCTCCTCGAAGGTGACGTGCTTCATGGAGTAGAGGCTGTGCGGCGACTGGCGGCCGGTGACGATGGTGTTGCCCTTGTAGAGCTTCAGCCGCACCGTGCCGGTCACGCTCTTCTGGCTTTCGTCGATCAGTGCCTGCAGCATGCGGCGCTCCGGCGCGAACCAGAAGCCGTTGTAGATCAGTTCCGCATAGCGAGGCATCAGGCTGTCCTTGAGGTGCGCGGCCTCGCGGTCAAGGGTGATGCTCTCGATGGCGCGGTGCGCGACGTGCAGGATGGTGCCGCCCGGCGTCTCGTAGCAGCCGCGGGATTTCATGCCGACGAAGCGGTTCTCCACCAGGTCCAGGCGGCCGATGCCGTTCTCCTTGCCCAGCGCGTTCAGCTTCGTCAGCAGCGCGGCGGGGGAGAGGCGCTCGCCATTGATCCCGACTGCGTCGCCGCGCTCGAATTCGATGGTGATCTCGGTCGGCTTGTCCGGCGCGGCCTCCGGGCTGATGGTGCGCTGCCAGACCATCTCGTCCGGCGCCTGCCAGGGATCCTCCAGGATTTTCCCCTCGCTGCTGCTGTGCAGGAGGTTGGCGTCCACGCTGAAGGGCGCCTCGCCCCGCTTGTCCTTGGCGATGGGGATCTGGTGGGCTTCGGCGAATTCGATCAGCTTCGTCCGGCTGGTCAGGTCCCATTCGCGCCAGGGGGCGATGACCTTCACATCCGGCTTCAGGGCATAGTAGCTCAGCTCGAAACGGACCTGGTCGTTCCCCTTGCCGGTGGCGCCATGCGCCACGGCATCGGCGCCCACCTGCTCGGCGATCTCGATCTGCCGCTTGGCGATCAGCGGGCGGGCGATGGAGGTGCCCAGGAGATACTGGCCCTCATACAGCGCATTGGCCCGGAACATCGGGAAGACGAAGTCTCGGACGAACTCCTCCCGGAGGTCGTCCATGAAGATGTTCTCCTCCTTGATCCCCAGCAGGCGGGCCTTGTCGCGGGCGGGGCCGAGCTCCTCCCCCTGGCCGAGATCGGCGGTGAAGGTCACCACCTCGCAGCCATAGGTCGTCTGCAGCCATTTCAGGATGACGCTGGTGTCGAGCCCGCCGGAATAGGCGAGCACCACCTTCTTCACGTCCTTTACGCGCATGGTCCGTTCCTTGCATGCCCCCGAACGCCCTGGGTTCGGGGGCGGCCGGGAGGAGAAACCGGGGCCATAGGCCGGGCGCCAAGCCCCGGGAAGGCCCTCCTCTTCGCCGCTCCGGCGGCGAGGGTAAAGAGGCTACTTGCGCGACGCTGCCGCTTCGTGGTTTCATCACGAAGATGGCATTTCACATACAATTGTGCTTGGCCGTCATGATCGGCCTGACCGCCGCGCTCGCCCCCGCCCAGGCGGAGGCGCCGGCCGCGACGGTTACGACCACGCTCCGCGCCCCGGTGCTGGATGCTGATGCGGTGCCCTATCTTAACGCAGCCGGACGGGCCGATTACCAGCGCTTCGTGCAGCAGGCCACGCCGCGCGCCTTCGCCGTGGCGCCCGATGGGTCCTGGGGCTGGGCCTCCGCCCTGGAAAGCCAGGCCGCCACCGATGCCCGCGCCTTGGAGATCTGCAACCGCTGGAGCGGCGGCAGCAGCATAGGCAGCGGCGGCAACGGCGCCTGCAAGATCTACGCCCGCAACCTGGATGTGGTCTGGCCCGGCCGGGAGAGCGCCGCTCGCGTGGCCAGCGAGGCTGCGCTGGAAAGCGGCCCTGGCTGGAGCCTGGTGCCCGACGGGCGCTTCTTCTGGCAGGGACCGCAGCGGGCCCGGGGCGTCTATGTCTGGGCGCATGGCCGCGCCGCCGGCGGCCAGGACAGTCGCGGCAGCCAGCCACAGCCGCATGTACGCGTCTTCAACAATGCCGGCTATGACGTGGTGCGCTTCGACCGCGCCCCGGAAACCGACGAGACGGATGATGCCGCCGCCTGGCTGCATGGCGCACTGAAGGCGCTGCGGGCCATGGGCTACCAGCGGATCGTGATGGGCGGCCAGTCGCGCGGTGCCTGGAACGCCCTGCAGGTCCTAGACCAGCCGGGGTTGGTGGATGCGGTGGTGGCGATCGCGCCGGCCGCGCATGGCTCCACCGGCAGCCCCGCCTGGGCCTGGGCATTGGACGATCTGCGGCATGTCCTCGCCGCGGCTCGGAATCCGGCGGCGCGGGTTGTCATCGCCAATTTCGCGCATGACGAATTCGACCCGGATCCGGAAGGGCGGGCCAGAATCTTCCGCAGCCTGCACGCGCCGCAGGTGCGCAGCGTGCTGTTCCTGGACCGCCCGCCAGGGCTGGAAGGCCATGGCGCCGGCGCCGATGCGCGCTTCACCCTGCGCTACGGCGCCTGCCTGCTGGCCTTCACGGAGGGACGGACGGACCGCTGCAACTGAGCGGTCCGCGCATTTCGCGTCCGAAGCACTGTCTGGCCGCCACAGGGCCGCATGCGGCCCCCATGGAAGCTCAGGCCAGGGCCCGCGCCTTCGTCTTCCGGCTGTGGGCGGTCCGCAGCGTCTCGACCAGGGCCGCGACCTTGGCCTGCCATGAGAAATGCCGCTCGATATGCGCCAAGGCAGCGTCGGCCAGGGCCTGCCGCTCCTCGGCCGAGCGCATCAGGCCGATGATGGCCTCCGCGAAACCCTGCGCGTCATCGGCGACGCGAAGCTGCACGCCGGGCGTGACTTGAAGCCCCTCCGAGCCGATGGTCGTCGCCACGACCGGGCAGCCATGGGCCATGGCCTCCAAGGCCTTGATCTTCGTGCCGCCGCCGAAGCGGTAGGGAACCAGGGCCATCTGCGCGCCGGCATAGAAGGCCTCGACGCTGTCGACGAAGCCGCGGACAACGACGCCGTCATGGGCGTACCGACCAGCCCAGTCCGGAATGGCCGGCCCGGCGACATGCAGTTCCGCATCGGCGACCTGCGCCCGGACGCGGGGCCAGATCTCCCGGATCAGCCACTCCAGCGCATCCCGGTTCGGGGCGTGCCAGAAATTCCCGATGAAGGCCACGTAGGAGCGCGGCGCTCCAGGCGTGCCGCGCACCGGGTCGGCGGCGACCGGGCTGTAGAAGCAGGGAATATCCGGGAAGAAGGAGCGGAGGACGCCGAGATCGTTCTCGCTGATCGCCAGCAGCGCATCGGCACGCGAATACCAGCGGTACTCGTAGCGGAGCCAGGCCAGCCAGGAGGAGAGGGCCTTAGCGCGACGGCGCAGCCCGGTTGCCTTCCGCCATTCGCGGTAGCGCGAAACCATGCATGCATCCTGCACGTCCATCACCACCGGAGCACCTGCCGCAGCATCCATGTACTGCGCCATCTGCGGGAATTGCAGAATGACTGCGACCGGATCATGCGCCTGAACAAGCCGCGTGATGGTCGCAGCCATGGCGGGGCTCGACAGGTCGCGTGCCTCGCGCGGTACGGTCGTCATTACCTCCACCGGCCAGGCCAGGGGGCCGCGCACGGGCCTGGGCGAGGCAACGATGGTCACGCTGGCGCAGACCCGCTCCAGGGCGCGGCGCCCGCCTTCCGGGTCGTTCGGCGTCTGATCAAATGATGTGAAGTGGACGTCGAAGGATTCGGCAAGGCGTTTGAGCAATTCGAAACAGACCACCCCACCGCCGATTCCGCAAAGCGGGTGGTAAAGCCAGGGCGCGGCAATGACGAGCGCCTCGCGAGGTCTGCTCCGATCCTCGACAGGCAGCGGATGCTTTCGTAAGTCGCCGTCGGCCATATTCCTTCCCAGGAGAAATGCCGGCGCTGCGACGATGCCGCAGCGCCTTGAAATGCTGCCGGCACCATGCCGCCGGCGTGGCAGCAGGACAAGGCAAGGAGGTGCGGTTCGCCGGCTGCGCAACTAATCGTGTATATTCGCCGGCTGCGCAACTAATCGTGTATATTCGCCGGCTGCGGTTACGCCGGAATTCCGGGCCTTCTGCTCGCCTCGGCCGCATCGGCACTGAACAGCGCCAATTCCACTGCGGCCGCGTCAACTCTGGAATCGAATTTCCGCGCGAAGGGCATGCCACTGGCGCGTGCTGCTGGCAGGTCCGCCGCACGCAGCACCATAGGGCTGTAGCCAGCCATTCGCTGGTAGAGCGGCGCTGAGCCCAGGGCCCTGGTGAAGGGAGAAGCCCCGATGATGGTGTGGAAGAAGGTCTCGTCGGGAATGCTGGAAAAGCGGAAGAAGCGCGGATACCAGGGATTGGCATCCACGAAATCCAGGACATGGCGGGCGCATTCGGCAGTGAGGCACCACCATTGGGTGCCCACCATCGGCGTCATGCCGCGCAACCCGCGCGCCAGGTCACGCTTGCCCAGCCGCCAACTGTTCCGGTTGAGCCAGCGCAACAGCGCGGATTCCTCCTCCCGGCCCGGCAGGGCGTGATACCAGAAGCGACGCAGGCTCTTCTGGTCCATGGGCTCCGCTGCCGCGAAGCTCAGGTCGATATGTTCGCGCCCATCGAACAGGAAGGAGGCGACCTCGGACGCCGGGCGCAGCGGCAGATGCGTGCCGCTCAGAAGCGCCAGGTGGCGCGTGGCGGGATCCTTCAGCGCCTCCCGCATCAGGGCGAGCGTCGCCTCGACCATGCCAAAGCCGCCCCAGGCGACCTTGAAACTGCGCGCGGGCGGCAGCACGGTGCAGCGCGGCGGGGCGAAGCGCGCCAGTTCCTCCTGTGCCGCATGGGCGCGGGCATCGAGGTGGACGAAGCTCTGCGCCCCGTGGCGGCCAAGCCAGCGGAGCAGCAACGCGAGTTGCGGCATGTTGTCATGCGCGAGAATCAGAGCGGCCAGCCCCTGGAGAGCGCGATCGGCGCCACCGCTCCTTTCCATCATTGTGCCCTGTCCCCTGCTGCAGGGCCGCGGCGCGGCCGGGGGAGAGATGTCACGGAGCCGCGGCCCCAGACACTGGAATTTGCGTGAGTCGCGATTCGGCCAGCGCGATGAACCGGGAGAAAGGCGCCGGCCTTAGACGTGGAAGCTTTCGCCGCAGCCGCAGCGGCCCTTCTCGTTCGGATTGGTGAAGGTGAAGCCGGAGGACATGGATTTCACCTCGTAATCCATGACGGTGCCGATCAGGAACAGGCTGGCCTTGCGGTCCACCAGCACGGTCACGCCCTTGTCGGTGACCTTCTCGTCCGTCAGCTCCGGCGCCTCCACCCAGCTCAGGTCGTAGGAAAGGCCGGAACAGCCCTTGGTCTTCACACCGATGCGCAGCAGCTTCCCCTGCTCGCCCTTCTCGTAGAGCTGGCGCAGGCGCTCGGCCGCGGCATCGGTCAGTCGCATCAACGGCGGCAACTCCCGCTTCGGACGCGCCGGGGGAGCCTTGCCGATCTCGGTGGTCGTGCTCATCGCTCGCTCCGTCTCCGTCAGACTCAAAACATGTTCAGGGCGAGACGTGCATCCTCGCTCATGCGGCTCATGTCCCAGGGCGGGTCCCAGACCACTTCGACCTGCACATCGGTGACACCCGGGACCAGCCGCACCGATTCCTCCACCTGCACCGGTAATTCCTGCGCCGAAGGGCAGGAGGGCGCCGTCAGCGTCATCTCCACCTTCACCTTGCCGTCGTCTCCGATCTCGATGGCGTAGATCAGACCGAGTTCGTAGATATCGACCGGGATCTCGGGGTCGAAGATCGTCTTCAGGACGGAGATGATCGCATCCTCACTCACCTGCTGCGGCGCGGGCCGGGTCTCGCCTTCCGGCGTCCAGGCGCCATGGGTGGCGGGTGCGGCAGGCGGCGGCATGGTCGTCATGCTGTCCTCACTCACTGCTCGCCTCCTTCGTGCCCTCCAGCGCGGCATGCAGCGTATGCCAGGCGAGGGTCGCGCATTTCACGCGGCTCGGGAATTCATGCACGCCGGAGAGGGGTTGCAGCCGCTCCATCTCCTCGGCCAGTGAGGCATCGCATTCGGGGCAGGTGCCGGTCATGGCCAATTCGCGGAATTTGGCGCCGAGTTCCTCGGCCTCCGCCGGTGTCTTGCCCTTTACCGTCTCCGTCATCAGCGAGGCACTGGCCATGGAAATGGCGCAGCCGCGGCCCTGAAAGGCGGCATCGGCGATGTGGCCATCCGGCGCAAGTTTCAGGAACAACTCCATCCGGTCGCCGCACATCGGGTTGTCGCCGCGCGCACTGCGGTCCGCATCCTCCAGCCGGCGGAAATTCCGCGGCTTGCGGCCGTGGTCGAGGATGACTTCCTGATAAAGGTCGCGCAGGTCATCGAACATCAGCGGAAGAACTCCCGCGCCTTGGTGAGGGCGTCCGCAAGATAGTCCACCTCCTGCTTGGTCGTGTACAGGCCGAAGCTGGCGCGGCAGGTGCCGCCTTCCAGGCCGAAGCGCGTGTGCAGCGGCTCCGCGCAGTGGCGCCCGGCGCGCACCGCGATGCCGGCGCGGTCCAGCAAGGTGGAAAGATCGTGCGGGTGCGCATTGTCCAGGGTGAAGCTGAACACGCCGCCGCGGTCCTGCGCCCGGCCAAGCAGGTTCAGACCGTCAATGTCGGAGAGGCGCCGCATCGCATGGTCCACCAAGTGCCGCTCATGCGCTTCGATCTCCGGCATGCCGATGGCGGTGACGTAGTCGATGGCGGCGTGCAGGCCCACGGCCTCGACGATCGGTGGCGTGCCGGCCTCGAATTTCGCCGGGGGCGGCGCCCATTCGCTGCGCTCCAGCGTGACCATGGAAATCATGTCGCCTCCGCCCAGGAAGGGCGGCATCCGCTCCAGCAGCTCCAGCCTCGCCCAGAGCACGCCGATGCCCGTCGGGCCATAGAGCTTGTGCCCGGTGAAGACGTAGAAATCGGCGCCGATCGTCTGCATGTCCACCCGCCGGTGCACCGCCGCCTGGCTGCCGTCGAACAGCACCTTGGCCCCGGCCGCATGCGCCATGGCGGCAATGCGCTCCACCGGTGTCACGGTGCCGAGCACATTGGACATATGCGTGACCGCAACCAGCCCGACCTTGCCATCCGCGAGCTTTGTGGCGAGGTCATCCAGGTCCAGTTCCCCGGCATCGGTTACGCGGCAGATGCGCAGCTCGATGCCACGCCCGTCGTCACGCAGCATCTGCCAGGGCACAAGGTTGGCGTGGTGCTCCATCTGGCTGACCACCACTGCCTGGCCAGGTTGCAGCACGCCGCGGCCGAAGCTGTGGGCGACGAGGTTTATCGCCTCGGTGCTGTTGCGGGTGAAGACGATCTCGCGCGAGTCGGTGGCATTCAGGAAGCGCGCCACGGCGCGGCGCGCTTCCTCATAGGCTTCGGTCGCCTGCTCGCTCAGATGATAGGCACCGCGATGGACATTGGCATAGGCCGTCTCCATGCAGCGCACCATCGCCTCGATCACCTGCCGCGGCTTCTGGGCGGAGGCGCCGCTGTCCAGGAAGACCAGCGGCTTCCCGCGCACCGTCTGTGACAGGATCGGGAAGTCCCGCCGGATGCGCTCCACATCGAAGCCCGCGGCAAGGACCGGCGCATCCGTCATGCCGCCTTCTCCGTCTGCTTCCCCCAACTATCCGTGATCGCCACTTCCAGCACGCTGCGCGCGACCGGGTCGGTGATGCCCTCCACCGCCTCGGTCAGGAAGGCCTCCACCAGCATGGCACGGGCGCGCGCCTCCGGAATGCCGCGGCTGCGCAGGTAGAAGAGCTGCTCGGCGTCCAGCTCGCCCACCGTGGCGCCATGGCTGCACTTCACATCGTCGGCGTAAATCTCAAGCTGCGGCTTGCTGTCCATCTCGGCATCAGGGCTCAGCAGCAGCGCCTGATTCATCTGATAGCCATCGGTGCGTTGCGCCGCCTGGCGGACCAGGATCCTGCCCTGGAACACGCCGCGCGACTTGCCGGCCAGCACGGTCTTGTAGGTCTGCCGGCTGGCGCAATCCGGCGCCGCGTGCTCAAGGAAGGTGGTGGTGTCGGCATGCTGCCCCTGCCCGAGGAGCTGCGCCCCGTTCATGTGGCAGGCCGCCTTGGGGCCGGTCAGGGTGGTGTGGATCTCGTTCCGCACCAGCCGCCCGCCGGCATTCAGGGTGAAATTGTCATAGGTGCCCCCGGCAGCGACGCTGGCGTAGACGGTGGAAAGCTGGAAGGCACGCCGCCCCTCCTGCTGCAGCCGGGCATGGACCAGGGTGGCGCCCTCCCCCACCTCGATCTCGAAGACCGGGTTGTGCAGGTAGTGCGCTTCGGCCGGGCCGGTGGCGGTCTCGATCAGGGTCAGGCTCGCACCCTTCTCCAGCCGGATCAGGTGGCGCGGGTGGAAGGCGGCGGGGCGCTCGCTCTCGGTCGCTAGGGAGAGGATGTCCAGCACGCCACCGGCAACCCCGGCCGGCACGGTGATGACCAGCCCGTCCTCGAACAGCATGGTGTTGAGCGCGGTCAGCGGCTCCTGCTCCGGCCGTGCCAGAGCGCCGAGCCGCCCCTCCTGCGCGGGCAGCGCCGGGGCCAGCCCTTCCACGGTGAAACCGGCATCCGCCAGGCTGGACAGGTCGGGGCGGAACCGCCCGTCCACGAGGACGGCGCGCGCCGCGCCATGCGCCGGCGGCAGCGCCAGGCCGTCATCCAGGATGGTCAGCGGCTCGTCGAAGCCGGCATCGGCGACGGGGCGCAGATCCGTGTATTTCCACGCCTCGACGCGCCGGGTCGGAAAGCCCTGGACGCGGAAGGCAGCAGCAGCGCCGTCGCGCAGCGCATCCAGCCAGGGCAGCCGGGCGCCGGGGAGCCGCGGCCGCAGTCCCTCGAAACGATGGAGGAAGCCCTCCGCGCCCGTATGCAGCATCGCCGTCATGCCGCCTGCACCGAGGCGTAGCCGGACGCCTCCAGCTCCTGCGCCAGTTCCGGCCCGCCGCTGCGGACGATGCGCCCGCCCATCAGGACATGCACGCGGTCAGGCACGATGTAGTCCAGCAGGCGCTGGTAGTGGGTGATGACGAGCGCCGAGAATTCCGGCCCGCGCAGCGCGTTCACGCCATCCGCCACGATTCGCAGCGCATCGATGTCCAGGCCGCTGTCGGTCTCGTCCAGGACCGCAAAGCGGGGCTGCAGCAGTGCCATCTGCAGCACCTCGTTCCGCTTCTTCTCGCCGCCGGAGAAGCCGACATTGACGCCGCGCTTCAGCATCTCCTCCGGCATGTGCAGTTCCTTCAGGCGCGCCCGCGCCAGCTTCAGGAACTGCATCGCGTCCAGGTCGCCCTCGCCCCGGGCGCGGCGGATGGCGTTCAGCGCGGTGCGCAGGAAATTGGCGTTGCCCACGCCCGGCAGCTCCACCGGATACTGGAAGGCGAGGAACAGGCCAGCCGCCGCGCGCTCCTCCGGCTCCATGGCCAGCAGGTCGCGGCCGTTGAAGGTAACGGAGCCGCCCGTCACCTCATAGCCCTCGCGCCCCGCCAGCACATAGGAGAGGGTGGACTTGCCGGAGCCGTTCGGGCCCATGATGGCATGCAGCTCGCCGGTCGGGATCTCCAGGTCGACCCCTTTCAGGATCTCCTTGCCGTCCACCTCGGCCGTCAGTCCTTCGATCTTCAGCATATCCACGGCATTCCTTACCCGACCGAGCCTTCAAGGCTGATCTGCAGCAGCTTCTGCGCCTCCACCGCGAATTCCATCGGCAGTTCCTTCAGGACCTCGCGGCAGAAGCCGTTGACGATGAGGCCGACCGCATCCTCCTCCGACAACCCGCGCTGGCGGCAGTAGAAGAGCTGGTCCTCCGCGATGCGGCTGGTGGTCGCCTCGTGCTCCACCTTGGCCGTGATGCAGCGGTTCTCGATATACGGCACGGTATGCGCGCCGCACCGGTCGCCGATCAGCAGCGAATCGCATTGCGTGTAGTTGCGCGCCTGGGTCGCGCCCGGCAGCACCCGCACCAGGCCCCGATAGGTGTTCTGGCCTTGCCCGGCCGAGATGCCCTTGGAGACGATGGTGGATGACGTGCGCTTACCGACATGGATCATCTTGGTGCCGGTGTCGGCCTGCTGGAAATTGTTAGTGATGGCGACCGAATAGAACTCACCCACGCTGTCATCGCCCAGCAGCACGCAGGAGGGGTACTTCCAGGTGATGGCGGAGCCCGTCTCCACCTGGGTCCAGCTCACCTTGCTGCGCTTGCCGCGGCAATGCGCGCGCTTGGTGACGAAGTTGTAGATGCCGCCCCGGCCCTCGGCATCGCCGGGATACCAGTTCTGCACCGTGCTGTACTTGATGGTAGCGTCGTCCAGGGCGATCAGTTCCACCACCGCGGCATGGAGCTGGTTCTCATCCCGCATCGGCGCGGTACAGCCCTCCAGGTAGGAGACGTGGCTGCCCTCATCGGCGATGATGAGCGTCCGCTCGAACTGCCCGGTGCTCTTGGCATTGATACGGAAATAGGTGGACAGCTCCATCGGGCAGCGTACCCCCTTCGGGATGTAGACGAAGCTGCCATCGGTGAAGACCGCGCTGTTCAGCGCCGCGAAGAAATTGTCGCCCTGCGGCACCACGCTGCCGAGATACTGCCGCACCAGATCGGGGTGGTTCTGCACCGCCTCGCTGATCGAGCAGAAGATGATGCCTTCCTTCGCCAGCCGTTCCTTGAAGGTGGTGGCGACGGAGACGCTGTCGAACACCGCGTCCACGGCCACGGGCACGCGGCTGTCCGCCGGCGCATCGCCCGCGCCCTCGACGCCGGCCAGGATCGCCTGCTCCTTCAGCGGGATGCCAAGCTTCTCATAGGTGCGCAACAGCTCCGGATCGACCTCGTCCAGGCTCTTTGGCTTCGCCTTCTGCTTCGGCGCGGCGAAGTAGTAGGCGTCCTGGTAGTCGATGGGCGGGAACTTCACCGCGGCCCAGCGCGGCTCCTCCATCTTCCGCCACATGGCGAAGGCCTTCAGCCGCCATTCCAGCAGCCAGTCGGGCTCGTTCTTCTTCTTCGAGATGAAGCGGACGATATCCTCGTTCAGCCCCTTGGGGGCGAACTCCATGTCGATATCCGTCTCGAAGCCCCACTTGTAGGTGCCCTCAGTGACGGACTGGACGGTGTCGATCGTCTCGGTGACGGCGGGCATACGGATTCCTACTCGGCGACGATTGGGTTGAGGGCGGGCACGGGGGCGCACCGCGACGGCGGCATGGCAAGATCGGCCACGGTTATCCCGGAAATCGCATTGCGGATGGCCTCGTTCACCGGGTCCCAGCGGCCGCGGACGGGGCAGACCCCCTCCGCCTCGCACATCCCGGCAATCCCATCCACGCAGGCTGTCAGCGCGATCGGCCCGTCGAAGGCAAGGATCACCTCGGTAAGCGGCATGGCGGCCAGGGGGCGGGTCAAGCGGTAGCCGCCGCGGGCCCCGCGCACCCCCTCCACCAGCCCGGCCTGGCTGAGGATCTTCAGCACCTTGGCGACGGTCGGCTCCGCAACGCCGGTGGCCAGCGCCAGGCCGGGCGCAGTCTGCACCCGTCCACCCGGCGTGGCGCCATCCTGCGCCAGCCGGGTCAGCACCACCACAGCGTAATCAGTCAGCTTCGAGAGCCTGAGCACAGCCTTACCTCTCTTGCCGAGCTTAAATAGGACCATTCAGGTCCGCTTTGAAGCCCCCTGGCCGGGGCCAGCCATGCATCCTCGGCGGGGCGCCCTTCCTGGCCCGCAATTCCGGGGCTAGCCTGCCCCGGAAAACGGGAGGAACGAGGCATGCCGACGATCCGCACCGATGACGGGCAGGACCTGCATTACGAGGAGGCCGGCAGCGGCATCCCTCTGGTCTTCGTCCACGAATTCGCCGGCGACTGCCGGAGTTGGGAGCCGCAGATTCGTTTCTTCTCCCGCCGCTACCGCTGCATCGCCTTCAATGCAAGGGGCTACCCGCCAAGCAGCGTGCCGACCGCCCCCGCCGCCTATTCCCAGGACCGCGCCACGGACGACGTCGCCGCCGTGATCCAGGGGCTCGGACTGGAGCCGGCGCATGTGGTCGGCCTGTCCATGGGAGGCTTCGCCACGCTGCATCTCGGCCTGCGCCACCCGCATCTGGCCCGCAGCCTGACCGCCGCCGGCGTCGGCTACGGCGCCGCCCCGGACAAGCGCGACCAGTTCCGGGCGGAGGTGGACGCCACCGCGGACCGGATCGCCGCGGAGGGGATGCGGAAGGTGGCGCCGGTCTACGGCCGCGGCCCGACCCGCCTGGTGCATGAGGAGAAGGACCCGCGCGGCCATGCCGAATTCCTCTCCCAACTTGCGGAGCATGACAGCGTCGGCGCGGCGCTCACCATGCGCGGCGTCCAGCGGGAGCGGCCAAGCCTGTTCGAATTGGAGGCGCAATTCCGCAGGATGAAGCTGCCCACCCTCATCATCTGCGGCGACGAGGACGACCCGACCCTGGAGCCGGGCCTGTTCCTGAAGCGCACGATCTCCACCAGCGCTCTGCTGGTCATGCCACGCTGCGGCCATGCCATGAACCTGGAGAACCCGGACGAGTTCAACCGGGCGGTGCTGGACTTCATCACCTGGGTGGATGCCGGGCGATGGTGGGAACGGAACCCGGCAACGCTCTCCGGCGGCATTATTGCCGCCAGGGGCTGAGTCCCGCGGGGCAAGGCGGGGCCGCCATACAATCCACTTGCGGCACCGGTGCCGGATACCAATTGTGCGCGTGCCGTCCCGGAGGGCCAGGGCGGCTTCGATAATGGGACCGGAAACAGCGCGCCAGGGCGGCGCATCCGGGGGTCCGCCGCGATCCTTGCGCACACGCGCTGGAGGAAGGGGCGATGGCGTCCATCAGCACCCCGGTCGAAGAACTTACTCCGGAAGAACACGGCACCCAGCTTCGCCGGGCGATCATCGCCAGCACGGTCGGCACCACGATCGAGTGGTACGACTTCTTCCTCTACAGCATCGTCACCGGCCTGGTCTTCGCCAAGCTCTACTTCCCCAATTCCGATCCCCTGACCGGCACGCTGGAAGCCTTCGGCGTCTATGCGGTGGGCTTCCTCGCCCGGCCTGTTGGGGCTGCCATCTTCGGCCATTGGGGTGACCGCCTGGGGCGCAAGTCAGCGCTGATCGCGACGCTGGTGCTGATGGGCCTTGGCACCTTCCTGGTCGCGCTGGTGCCGACCTATGCCAGCATCGGGATCTGGGGCGCGGTGATCCTGACCATCCTGCGCTTCATCCAGGGCGTGGGCGTCGGCGGCGAGTGGGGCGGCTCGGTGCTGCTCGCCATGGAATGGACGCGGACCAACCAGCATCGCGGCTTCGTCGCCTCCTGGCCGCAATTCGGCGTCCCGGCCGGGTTGTTCCTGGCCAACCTGGCGGTGCTGGCCTCCAGCGCTATCGCGGAGGACGCCTTCCTCTCCTGGGGCTGGCGCATCCCCTTCTTCATCAGCATCCTGCTGGTCGGCCTCGGGCTGTGGATCCGGCTCGGCATCCTGGAGACGCCCACCTTCCGCCGTCTGGTGGCGGAGAACCGCGTGGAGAAAGCGCCGATCGCGGAGGTGATCCGGCGGCAGCCGAAGGAGATCATCCTGACCGCTCTGGCCCGGATGGCCGAACAGGCGCCCTTCTACATCTTCACCGCCTTCATCTTCGCCTATGGCACGGGGGTGCTGCACACCTCGCGCGATCTGCTGCTGGTGGCGCTGCTCTGCGCCTCGGTGCTGTCGCTCTTCGTCATTCCCGGCTCCGGGCACTGGTCGGACCGGTTCGGGCGCAAGCGGGTCTATATGATTGGGGCCCTGCTGACCGGCCTCTACGGCTTCCTGTATTTCTGGCTGCTCAACACCGGCTCGACGGTGCTGATCTTCATTGCGGTCTTCATCTCGCTGGTCCCGCACGACATCATGTACGGCCCGCAGGCGGCGTTGATCGCCGAGAGCTTCACCGGGCGGCTCCGCTACAGCGGTGCCTCACTGGGCTACCAGCTTTCCTCCGTCATCGCCGGCGGACCGGCGCCGCTGATCGCCACCTGGCTCTTCGGCATGTTCAACAACGCCTATGTCATCGCCGGCTTCATCGCCTTCTGCGCGCTTGTCAGCCTGGCCGCGACCGCGTTGCTGAAGGACTATACGAACCGCGACATCTCGGAGGAGTACGAGCACACCCGCCCCGATGCGGGCCAGACATCGGCGGGCGTTTCCGCGGCGGAGTAGAAGGGGCTATCCCTCCCGGTCCTTCGCATTAGGATGTGGCACGGTCCGGTGGCGCATCGGGGGGCGGATGGGGGGCTGGTTGCTGCTGGCGGCCTGGCTGGCGCAGGCGGCGCTGGCGACGGCAGGGGTGGCACTCTATGCGCGCAACCTCGCCTGGCCGCAGCCACGGCCGGTGGCCAGGCCGCGCTTGCTGGTGCTGGCGCCGGTGCGTGGGCCGCTGCCCGGCCTCGGCCGCTTCCTCGATGCGCTGGCGGCGCAGGACTATCCGGACTGGCGGGTGGTCTTCGCCGTCGAATCCCAGGCGGACCCGGCCTATCAGGCGCTGCGACGCTTCGCCGCCGCGGATCCGGCGCGCCGCCGCGTGGCCATTGCCGGGCCGGCGGCGGGGCGGGCGCAGAAGCTGCACAACCTGCTCGCGGCGCTGTCCGAGGCTGGGCCCGAGGACGCCGTGCTGGTGACAGTGGATGCCGATATGGTGCCGCCCCCAGCCTTCCTCTCGGAACTGGTCCGACCGGTGCTGGCCGGGCAGGCACCCATCGCCAGCGGCTATCGCTGGCCCGTCCCGGAGGCAGGCGGCTTCGCGGCATCGCTGCTGGCGCTGGCCGACATCGCCATCGCCGCCCTGCCCCGCCACAACCGCGTTAACCTGTGCTGGGGCGGCGCAACGGCCATCTCTGCCGAGGCCGCGCGCAGACTTGACCTGGTGCGGGTCTGGGCGCGAGCGGTTTCGGACGACCTCTCATTGAGCCGGGCAGCACAACGGGCGGGAATGGTGATCTATGCGCCGCTGACGGTGCGGCCACCCTCTCCGGTGCAGGGTGGGCTGCGGGTGGTGCTGGGCTTCGGTGCCCGGCAGTACCGGCTGTTGCGGCTGCATGCGCCGGGGACCTGGTGGCTGGCCGGGCTGCTGCTGACGCTGCCGGTGGCGGGAGCGGCGGCGGCGCTGGCGGGGGCACTGCAAGGCCGGCTGGAAGCCTTTCTGGCACCCGGCCTGGCGCTGGGCCTGCAACGGCTGCGTGCCGGGCTGCGCGCCGGCATCGCCCGCCGCATCCTGCCGCCGGAAGCCGCTGCCGCCACCTGCCGGCTATTGGCGCGGGGATGGTGGCGGCAGCCGGCCGTTTCGCTGCTGCACCTGCTGGCCTGGGCCGGCAGCGCCGGGCCACGCCGGATCACCTGGGCGGGGCGGCGTTACCGCCTGGCACCGGATGGCACGGTGTGCTCAGTCATGCCCCTCGCCGCCCGGTAGCGGCTCAAGGCCGCGCCAGGATCCGCGCGACGCGGAACACCAGCCCGCCGAAGGCCGCGATCCAGGCGACAAGCGCGATCCAGACGAAGACGTGCGGGATCGGCATCAGGAAGCCATAGCCGGCCGCCCGGGCATAGGAATCGGTGGCAGTGGTGTACATGCCGAGCGGGAAGACCATGGACCAGTATTGCGGGTCGTAGGCCAGCGGAATCCGCTTCACCGCGTAGCGCCAGATGGTCATGGCGATCAGCAACGGCACCCACCAGCTCGCCGCCGCCCAGAACCCCGCCGTCAGCGCGGTGAGCAAGGGCAGGAAGGGAAGCAGGCCCGGATGCGCCTTGACGTAGAGCATGAGCTGCGCCCCCGCCAGCGTCGTGATCGCCACGGCCCCCATGTTGATCCAGTAGGGCGGGGTCAGCATCTCCGCGCTGAGGTTGAAGAACAGCCAGCGGTACAGGATCAGGGAGATGAGGATGCCGTAGAACATCCCGCCCAGCAGGAAGAAGCAGAGGCAGATGAAGATCACGGCCCCCGGTTGCGGCAGCAGGTCGGCGACAGAGGCACCGAGCACCGCGATCGATTCGGTAGCGACGGTCACGAGCAGCCAGGCGCCGCCCAGCCCCCGCTCGATCGGCGGCTTCGGCTCGGCCAGGGTCATGGCCAGGAAGAAGCCGTAGATCAGCACCAGCCAGAGCAGCCCAGCCAGCAGCCAGAGTGCCAGAGCCACCTCGCGCCATGGAGTCAGCAGGACGAATTGCGTGCCCAGCACACTGGTCCCGGCCACCATGGTCAGGAAGGTCGGGCCGACCCCATGGCTGCCCATGTCGCGCAACATGGCGCCGGGGAAGCGCAGCAGGCGAGCCAGGGTGATCCCCCAGAGGATGGGATAGGCGACCAGGTTCAGGGCGAAGAGCGCTTCCGGCACCACGGGCACCGCCAGCAGATGCCCCGCGGCGGAAATGATGCCGGTCGCCATGACGAAAGCGAAATAGCCCGGCGGGAATCGCGCCAGCCATTCGGATGACGCCGGACCCGGGCCGGCCTCGGCCCTCGACCCGTCCTTCAACGGTCCGGACTGCCCGCCCGGCAAGGCCGCCGGGGCGGGAAACCGCGAATTCGCCATCGGCGCCTCGAAATTCCCCCTGCCGTCTCGTCCCCGGTTCCGAGCGCAGGGTCAAGCGGCGCGGCTGGCTCAGGCCCGGCCGGCAGCCGGCAGGTCCAGCAACTCCTCCGGGCCGAGGGCGCGGAGGAAGCTCTCGCCCCAGCCTTCCGGGGAGGCACCGGCGATCGCCTCCCAGGCCGCCTGCCAGCGGACCCGCCGCTCGGCCAGGGGCATGTCGAGCGCCGTCTGCAGCGCTTCCGCCATGCCTTCCGCATCATGCGGGTTGACCAGCAGGGCAGAGGCAAGCTGCGCGGCCGCGCCGGCGAAGCGGGACAGCACCAACACGCCGGGATCGGACGGATCCTGCGCGGCGATGTATTCCTTCGCCACCAGGTTCATGCCGTCCCTGAGAGGCGTGACCACGCCGACCCGCGCCAGCCGCATGAAGCCCGCCACCGTTTCCCGCTGCTGCGGCCTGGCCAGCAGGCGCAACGGCACCCAGTCCGGCTCGCCCCGCTCGCTGTTGATGGCGCCGGCGGCGGCCTCCAGTTCCTGGCGCAGGCGGCGATAGGCCAGCACGTCCTCGCGGGAGGGCGCCGCGATCTGCAGCATGGTCACCGTGCGCGGCACCCGACGGGTGAGCAACCGGCCGAAGGCCTCCAGCCGCTCCGGCAGCCCCTTGGTTGGATCGAGACGGTCGATGCCCAGCAGCAGCGCCTGGCCCTGGATGGAACGCGCCAGCAGCCGGGCCGCTTCCGATCGCGCCTGCGCCGCAGCGGTCGCTGCGAATTCCCGCGCTGCGATCTCCGCCGGGAAAACGCCGAGGCGGACCTCGCGACCCTCCACCTCCATCATCGAGTCGCCGATGCGGCGCGCACCGGCGAAGTCGGTGGCGGCGGCGGCGAAGTTGTCGCGGTCCGTCGCGGTCTGAAAACCTAGCAGGTCGGCATGCAGCACATCCTGCACCAGGCTGCGAATGCCCGGAGCGACGGCGGCGGAATCCGGGGAAGGGAAGGGCACGTGCAGGAAGAAGCCTGTCGGGTTGCGCACGCCGCGAATGCGAAGCGCGCCCGGCAGCGACATCAGATGATAGTCGTGTACCCAGATGCGGTCGTCGGCCCGCAGCAGCGGCACCAGATTGTCGGCGAAGCGCCGGTTCACCCGGCGGTAGATGTCCAGGTCCTGGCGGCGGAAGGTCATCAGATGCGGCAGGCTGTGCAGCATCGGCCAGAGCACGCCGTTGGAATAGCCGGTGTAGTAGCCGCGGTGCTCGGCCTCGGTCAGGTCCAGCGTGGCGTAGCCGACCGCGCCGCGCTGGGTGAAGCTCGGGGCGCCGCCACGCTCCGTGACCGCCCCGCTCCAGCCGAACCACAGCCCGCCGCGGCGTTGCATGAGGCCGAGTAGGGCCACAGCCAAGCCGCCCGCTTGCCCGGCATTGCCCGCTGGCACCGGTACACGGTTGGAAACCACGACGATTCGGCTCATCCCACCTCCAGCAGCGCCACTGGCAGGCGAGCGAGAATGTCCCCCACGGGCAACCGATCACCGGAGGCGGCGAGAACCGTCCCGGTCAGCGCCTCGCGCCAAGTGCGTGCCTCTGCAACACGCGGCAGGGCGAGTTCGGTTCCGCGCCATTCCTCACGCGGAACCAAAGGCAAGGGCGAGGCGCCGAGCAGGGGTGCGGAGAGCCGGGTGGTCACGGCCAGCACGGCCCGGCCGCGATGCAGGCGGGCGAAGGCCAGGATATGCGCGGCCCGCGGGCCTTCCGCGGCAAGGGGCTGGTAGTCGCCTTCCGCGAAGAGCACGGGATGTTCCGCCCGCAGCGCCAGGGCGCGCGCCAGCACCGCCAGCTTCACCCGCCCGTCCTGCCAATGGCCCAACAGGTCCGCCGGCGGGGCGGCTGCCTCCAGCGCCGATTGGCGCGCGGTCCAGTCCACCGGCCGGCGGTTGTCCGGGTCGACCAGGCTGAGATCCCAGAATTCCGTGCCCTGATAGAGATCCGGCACACCCGGCGCGGTGCAGCGAAGCACTAGCTGCGTCAGGCCGTTGACAGCGCCGGGCGGGGCGATCCGGGCGGCGAAGGCGGCGATCTCCGCGCGCAGATGGCTGGGCCGGTCGGCGGCCATCATGGCGAACAGGAAATTGCGGCAGGCAGACTCGTATTCCAGGTTGGGGACCGCCCAGTCGGTGCGCCGCTTCGCCTCCCGCAGCGCCTTCTCCTGCCAGGCGGCGATCCGGTCCAGGAAGGCGCCGACGCCCTTCTCATCCGCGGGATCAAGGCCCAGCGGCCAGGCGCCGACAAGCATCTGGTAGAGCATGAGCTGCGCGCTCATCCCCGGTGCGGGGCCGTGTTCCAAATCCTTGCGCAGGCTGGCGTTGAGGCGCGTCCAGCGCCCGACCGCCGCTGCCCACTCCTCCGGGATCTCGGAGAGCACGGCGAGGCGCGCCCGCACATCCTCGCCGCGCTTGTGGTCATGCGTGGCGGTGGCGAGCAGGGCGTGGGGGAAATGCCGCGCCCGGGCCCTGGCCGTGGCGTGGAAGCCGGGAGGGGTAACGGCGAAGCGGCCGGGATCGGAGCCCACCTCGTTGCGCGAGAGCAGCCGGCTGTAGCGGTAGAAGGCGGTGTCCTCCACGCTCTTCGCCGCGGTCGGAGCAGAGAGCTGCTGGAAGCGCACGGCGGCGGCCAAGCGCCCCTGCCGGAGATTGGCAGGCAGGCTGCGCGGCGGCTCGCCGCCAAGCCAGGCATCCAGATGGTCCAGCAACGGCAGTTCCGTAGCGCGCACCGTCCGCCGCGCCCCGGCCAGCGCCCAGTCGAGGATGCGCTTGTCGTCCGCCGAGCGGCCGCCCGGCGTGATGTAGAGGCGATAGACGGGGAAATGCACCAGCACCTCGGTCAGCGCCCGGCGCAGGGCGGTCAGGGTGAAGTCGCGAGTGATAAGGTCGCGGTCCGCCACCCGCTTCAGCGTCGCGGCGGTGGCGTTCAGCTCGCTGGTCAGGTTGTCGCGCAGGATCTGTCGGCGGGCCTGGCGTGCCTCCGCCTCGAACAGCGCGGGACGGTGCGTGATTCCGGTCCAGAGGGCGGTGAGCGTCCCCTCCCCGGCCGGGTCGTGCAGCACGCCGCTGGCCTCGTCCATGAAGTCGTAGCCGGTGGTGCCGTCCACCATCCAATCGGTGCGCAGCGTCTCGAAGGGCGCCAGGATCTTCTCCACCCAGATCAGCGGCTTCCGGTCCGGACGTGCGGCCTGCATCCGTCGGTGCAGCTTGCGGCAGTAGCCGCGTGGGTCGGCCAGCCCGTCCACATGATCCACACGGAAGCCGTCCACGACGCCCTCGGCATAGAGGCGCAGGATGAATTCATGCGTGGCGTCGAAGACCTCGGGCAATTCCTGGCGCAGGCCGGCGAGGGAGGTGATATCGAAGAAGCGGCGCCAGTTGATTTCATCCGCCGCGGCGCGCCACCAGGCCAGGCGGTAATGCTGCCGCTCCAGCAGGCGGTGCAGCGCGTCACGCCCAGGTTCCGTCAGCGGATCATGTGCGGCGAGCGCAGCTTCGATCGCTGTCGCGCCCTCCGGCCTGGAGGCGAATTCCGCCAGCGCTTCCCAGGCGCGGGCAGCTTCGGCGCGCGCCTCCGGACGGTCGCGCCGGCGCAGGCCAATGCGGCCGAAAGCCAGGGCCAGCGGCTCCAGCGCCGGATCGCCGGAGGCGACCAGGACATGATGATAGTGCTGCGGCGCGATCGGAAAGCGATGCTCGAAATACCAAGCGGCGAGCTTGCCGGTCTCCGGCTCGAAACGCAGCTTCAGGTCGCCGGAAGCCAGCACCTCCCCATAGGGCGCACCGAGGAAGGGGGCGAGCAGCCGGTTGTGCAGACTGCGGTCTGGCGGCTCCCAGTCTATGTCGAAGAAGGTAGCATAGGGGCTCTGCCGCCCCCATTCCAGCACGTCCAGCCACCAGGCATTGTCGGCGCCGCCGACGCCCATGTGGTTCGGCACGATGTCGAGGATGAGGCCCATCCCCACCCCATGCAGCGCCGCCACCAGCCGGCGCAGCGCCGGCTCACCGCCGAGTTCCGGGTTGACCTGCCCATGGTCCACGATGTCATAGCCATGGGTGGAGCCGGGGCGCGCCTTCAGGATCGGCGAGGCATAGAGATGGCTGATGCCGAGCCGCGCCAGATAGGGCACCAGCGGCACCGCATCATCCAGCGTGAAGCCCTCATGGAATTGCAGCCGCGCGGTGGCGCGGGGAGGAGCGGCGCCGGACGCGCGCCGCGGATCCGACATGCCTCAGCCCCCGACGCGCGGGCGGGCGAGAGCGAAGGCTTCCAGCCGCCGCGCCACCTCCGCATCCTCCAGCAGCGTCGCCGCATTACCAGGCAGACGGTGGCGCCAATTCGGGTGACCATCGGTCGTGCCTGGCAGGTTGGGCTGTTCCGGCAAGGCAAGCGCATCCTCGATCGGCAGGATGGCGAGGCGGCAGGCAGCGCTGGCGACATGCACGAGTGCTGCATCCACCACAGGGCCGGTCTGCTCCGGGCCAGGCTGGTCGCCGGTGGCGGCGCCGCTTTCCAGGAAGGCGGTCCAAAGTGCGTTCCGATCGGCCTGCCGCCGCTTCCGCTCCTTCATCGCCGTACCGGCTTCGGGGAAAAGTGAAAGGCGCTCGCGCCACTCGATGTCGCGTCCGCGCCACCAGCCGACCACGGTCGGCAAATCATGCGTGGTGGTCATGGCCGCAGCCATAGGGGACCAGTTGCGTGGTGGGCGGAAGCGGCCATCCGGCTCCTGCTCGAACCACAGCACCCTCATGCCGAGGATGCCGGCGGCGTCCATGCGATCATGGAAGCCTTCCGGCAGGGTGCCGAGATCCTCGCCGATGACGATGGCGCGGTGGCGGAGCGATTCCAGCGCCAGCAAGCGCAGCAGGTCGTCCAGCGGGTAGCGCAGATAGGCGCCCTCCGCCGGACCGGCGCCGCGCGGCACCACCCAGAGGCGCTGCAGGCCCATCGCGTGGTCCACCCGCACGCCGCCGGCATTGCGGAAGGCGGCGCGCAGCAATTCGCGGAAGGCGCTGAAACCATCGGCTTGCATCTCCAGCGGAGAGAAGGCGGTCAGCCCCCAGTCCTGGCCGAGCGGCGAGAATGCGTCCGGCGGCGCGCCGACGGAGAGATCGGGCAGGATCTCCTGCTGCCGCGACCAGGCATGGCTGCCGCCCTCATCGGTCCCCACGGCAAGGTCGGCGATCAGCCCGATCGGCATGCCCGCATCCAGCGCCACCTTCTGCGCCGCGCCGAGCGATGCATCGGCAAGCCACTGGCAGAAGGCGTGGAAGGCGACCTCCCGCGCATGGTCGCGGGCGAAATGCTGCACGCCGGGGCTCTGCGGGCTTTGCAGGTCCCCCGGCCAGTCGCGCCAGTGCCACAGCGCCGGGTCCTGCGCCAGCATATGCGCGTGCAGCGCCTCGAACCGCGCATGGTCCTCCAGAGCCGGTCCGGCTTCGTTGCGGAATTCCACGAAGCCGGGATGGTCGGCGGCGATATCGAACAGGCCACGCAGGCGCGAAAGCTTCCGTCGCGTTGCCTCCGGCCAGTCGATCAGCGTGCCCTCCTCCGCCGACTCCGGCGGCAAGGGGCCGAACACCACCTGCGGATCGGCATAGAGCACGTTCAGGAACAGGCGGCTGGAGGGTGCGTAAGGGCCGTATTTACCCGGATCGGCGGCAAACATCGCATGGGCCGGGCTGATGGCCAGGCCCGCCGCACCGTGCCGCGCCGCGCCGCGTGCAAGCTCCGCGACACCGCCGAAATCGCCGATGTCTAGATCGCCCGGGCGGCGAAGCGAGTAGATCTGTGCGGCAACCGCCCAGGGAGCCGAGCCCTCATGCTCCGCCGCGCCTGCATCCTCCAGCGAGAAGCAGCGGGGCGGTGCAGCCGCAACGGTCGTATGTCCCGCATCCAGGGTCAGGCGGTGATAGCCCGGGGTGGTGATGGCGGGCAGGCGCGCCTCCCCTGCCCAGCCACGTTCCAGCCGGCCTTCGATGTGAGTGCCCTGCTCGAAATCCAGCCGGAAACGGTGGCCGGGGGCGGCACCGGGCACGGCGGCGCCATCCGGACCGCAGGTCAGGGTCATCAGCGGCGGCAGACGGTTCCGGAGCTGCGCCAGAACCGCCCGGGCCTCCCGCACGTCACCCGGCAGGCCGAGGGCCGCGAGCACGGCGCGCAGGGTATCAGGCGCGACCTCCTTCTCCTCGCCATGCACATTGCGCCAGGTGGTGGCGATCCCCGCGGCCTCGGCCAGTTCGCGCAGCGACGCATCCATCATGCCGGCCCCTTTCTCCTGGACCCGCCCGGTTCAACCAGGGCGATGCAGCAACGCGGCAGAAGCGTTCCGGTGCCGAGGGTGCCGGCGGCACCGGCGATGCTCTCGAACAGCAATTCACCCGCCGCCGTGCAGGGGGCGGCCTGCGGGCCGAGATTGACGGCGACGGTCAGGACGGAGCCATCGCCCAGTTGCCAACGGGCAAGCACTGCGGTCTCTCCCACGGGCTGCGCGCCGATGGCGCGCGTGCCGGGCAGGTGCGGGACGATGCGCTCCCGGCGCAGGGTCAGCAGGTGCCGGTACAGGGCGAGCGTCGCGGCATGTGGCAGCCGCACCGCTTCCTGCGGATCGGGAAGGGAGGCGCGGAAGGTCTCCTCCGCATTCGGGTCGGGGATGCGCTCACGCATCGCCGGGTCCTGGAAGGCAGCGAACCTGGCGAATTCCTTCCGCCTGCCGTCGCGGACGAGCGGCGCCAGATCCGGCTTGTGGTCGGTGAAGAACAGGAAGGGCGCGCTGGCGCCCCATTCCTCGCCCATGAACAGCAAGGGGATCTGGGGACAGAGCAGCAGCAGCGCCGTCGCCGCTGCCAGGGATTCCGGATCCGCGAGGCGCGACAGCCGCTCGCCGAAGGCGCGGTTGCCGACCTGGTCGTGGTTCTGCAGGAACAGCACGAAGGCAGTGGGCGGCAGATGCGCCGAGGGCTCGCCGCGCGGCGATCCCAGATGGGCGGATCGCTGCCCCTGGAACAGGAAGCCCTGTTCCAGCACGGTGGCAAGCTTGACGGCGCCCTCGGCGTGGAAATCCGCGTAGTAGCCCTCGCTCTCCCCGGTCAGCAGCGGATGGAGGATGTTGTGGCCGTCGTCGTTCCATTGCGCGTCGAAACCACCAACGGGGCGAAGGTAGTGCGCCGCATTGCGCTCGTTCTCCAGCACCAGATGGACGTGGCGATCCGGAATGTCGCGGCGGATCCGGGCGGCCAGGGCGTCCAGCCAGTCCTCCCTGGCGATGGCGTGGACTGCGTCGAAGCGCAGCCCGTCAAAGCGATACTCGTTCAGCCAGTAGAGGGCGTTCTCCTCGAAATAGTCGCGCACCGTCTGCTGCCGGAAGTCGATGGCGGCGCCCCAGGGCGTATGCAAGCTCTCATCGAAGAAGCGCCTGGCATAGGCGTGCAGATAGGCGCCGTCCGGACCGAAATGGTTATAGACCACATCGAGGACCATCATCAGGCCCATGCCATGCGCGGCATCGATCAGGGCCTTCAGCTCCTCCGGCGAGCCGTAGGCGGTATCCGGCGCATAGGGCAGGACGCCGTCATAGCCCCAATTGCGACGGCCGGGAAAATCGCCGATCGGCATCAGCTCGATTGCCGTGATGCCGAGATCGCGAAGGCGCGGCAGCGCCGCCCGCACGCCGGCGAAACCGCTCATGGCGCCGACGTGGAGCTCGTACAGAACGGCCTCATGCCACGGCCGGCCGGTCCAGTCGGCGTGCCGCCATTCATAGGCGCCTGGGTCCACCACAACCGAGGTGTCATGCACATCGCCGGCCTGGAGGCGCGATGCCGGATCGGGCACGGCGAGGTCGGGGGAGACGCGGAATTTGTAGCGCGCTCCCGCGCCGGCCGGCGCTTCCGTTTCGAACCAACCGCCGCCAGCGGCCTGCATGGGCAGCGGGTCGTGCCCCTCGATCTCCAACGCGACCCGCTGGCTGTCCGGCGCCCAGAGCCGGAACCGCGTACGGTCCGGCGCCAGCAGCGTGGCGCCCCAGCGCGTGACCTGTGCAAAGCGGGTCACGGCGGTACCTGGGCGGCGAGCAACACCACCGCCCGTGGCGCGACCGGCACGGCTTCGTCGAGCACGGGGCGCTCCGGCATGTCTGGATGCGCGCTGTCCAACACCAGCATCCAGTCAAGGCGCGGCTGCGGCAAGGCGAAGGCATGCCCCGCTCCATCGGCGTTCAGCAGCAGCAGAATCACATCCACGCCGCCATCCGCCGCCGCCATGGCGCGGCGCAGGGCCAGGGTGCGTGCCTCCGGCTCGTTCCAGGCTTCCGGTGTCATGGCGTGGCCGTGCTGGTCGAACCAGGCGATGTCGTTCAGTCCCGGGCGCAGCACAGTCCCGCCATGCAGGAAGGCCGGCGGCCGCAGCGGCGGCAGGCGATGCCGCAGCGCGATCAGCCGGGAGGTGAAGTGGTACAGCGCCCGGACCTCCGGTGTTGCGGCGCGTTCCCAATCCACCCAACTTGTCTCGTTATCCTGGCAGTATGCGTTGTTGTTGCCGCCCTGGGTGCGGTCCATTTCATCGCCCGCCAGCAGCATGGGCGTGCCCGCCGAAGCAAAGAGCGTTGCCAGCATGGCGCGTTGCAGCGCGGCACGGGTGGCGATGATCCCAGGATCCGTGGTCTCGCCCTCCGCGCCCCAATTGGCGGAGAAATTCTCCGCATGGCCGTCACGGTTGTCCTCGCCATTCGCCTCGTTGTGGCGTTCCGCGTAGGAGACCAGGTCGTGCAGGGTAAAGCCGTCATGCGAGGCGACGTAGTTGATGCTCGCCCAGGGACGCCGCCGCCGTCGGTCGAACAATTCGGCCGATCCGGTCAGCCGCGCCGCGAGGCCCGAACGCATGCCGGGATCGCCCCGCCAGAAGCGGCGGACATCGTCCCGGAAGCGGTCGTTCCATTCGGCGAAGCCCGGCGGATGGTTACCAAGCTGATAGCCGCCCGGGCCAAGATCCCATGGCTCGCTGATGAGCTTCACCCGCGACAGGGTCGGGTCTTGACGCACCGCATCGAAGAAGCCCGAGCCGGGGTCGAAGCCCGACGCCTCCCGCCCCAGGATGGGGCCGAGATCGAAGCGGAAGCCGTCCACATGATATTCGCGCACCCAATAGCGCAGACTGTCCATGACCATCTGCAACACGCGTGGATGGGAAAGGTTGAGCGTGTTGCCGGTGCCGGTGTCGTTGATCGTATGCCGTTCCTCCCCCGGCACCAGCCGGTAGTAGGAGGCGTTGTCGAGCCCGCGCCAGCAAAGCGTCGGGCCCATTTCGCTGCCCTCGCAGGTATGGTTGTAGACGACGTCGAGGATCACCTCGATGCCGGCGGCATGCAGGCGTCGGACCGTCGCCTTCAGCTCGTTGCGCATCCAGGGCTCGACCAGGTAGCGCGGCTCCGGCGCAAAGAAGGCGAGCGTCGAGTAGCCCCAGTAGTTGCGCAGCCCCCTCTGCACCAGGAAGCGGTCCTGCAGGAAGGCCTGGATCGGCATCAGCTCGATCGCGGTGATGCCCAGGCGCAGCAGGTGATCCAGGATGCGCGGATCGGCCAGGGCGGCGAAGGTGCCGCGCTCCCGCGGCTCGATATCCTCCCGCCGCATGGTCAGGCCGCGGACATGCGCCTCATAGATCACGGTGCGGTCCCAGGGCGTGCCGGGCGGGCGGTCATCGCCCCAATTGAAGCTATCGTCCGCTACCACGGATTTCGGCATGGCCGGCGCACTGTCGCGCCGGTCGAAGGAGAGGTCGGCACGGCCGGCGCCGACCCGGTAGCCGAACAGCGCATCGGACCAGCGCACCTCGCCGGCCAATTGCCTTGTGTAGGGATCAAGCAGCAGCTTGTGCGGATTGAAGCGATGGCCTTGCCGTGGCTCATAGGGGCCGTAGGCGCGGTAACCGTAGAGCAGGCCGGGGCGCGCTTCCGGCAGGTAGCCGTGCCAGACCTCGTCGGTGCATTCCGGCAGCGGCAGCCGCGCGACTTCCCGCCGCCCGGCAGCATCGAAGAGGCAGAGATCGATTCGCTCGGCATTCGCTGAGAAGACGGCGAAATTGACGCCGAGACCGTCCCAATTCGCCCCCAGCGGGTCCGGCCTGCCGGGCAGCAATCGATCCGGTATGGGCGGCATGCTATCCCTGCGGCAGAAGGATGAGCGCGGCCAGAGGAGGTAGGAACAGGGAAAGGGACTGCTCGAAGCCGTGGCTCGCAACCGGCTCCGCAACAACGGAACCACCGTTGCCCGTATTTGTTCCGCCATAGGCGGCGCCGTCGGTGTTCAAAACCTCGCGCCATGTCCCGCCGCGCGGAACCCCGACGCAATAGCCATGGCGCGGCACCGGGGTGAAATTGCAGATGACGAGCGCCGGCAAATCCCCATCCGTGCCGAAGCGCAGCCAGGCAAAGACGCTCTGCGCCCGGTCGTCGCCGATCACCCAGCGGAAGCCTTCGGGCGCGCAGTCCAGCCGATGCAAGGCGGGGATGTCGCGATAAGCGGTGTTCAGATCATGTACCAGGCGCTGGATGCCGCGGTGCCGCGGATCGTCCAGCAGGGCCCAGGGCAGCGCGGCATCGTGGTTCCACTCCGTCGGCTGCGCCAGCTCGCCGCCCATGAAGAGCAGCTTCTTGCCAGGATGCGTCCACATGAAGGCGAGATAGGCGCGGAGATTGGCGAATTGCCGCCAGGGTTCGCCCGGCATCTTCCGCAGCAGGGAGCCTTTTCCGTAAACCACCTCATCATGCGAGAGCGGCAGGATGAAGCGCTCGCTCCAGGCATAGACCAGGCCGAAGGTCATGTCGTCATGGTGGTGGGTACGGTGCACCGGGTCGTGCTCCATGTAGCGGAGCGTGTCGTGCATCCAGCCCATGTTCCATTTATAGGAGAAGCCGAGGCCGCCTTCGGAACTCGGCCGCGTCACGCCCGGCCAGGCGGTGCTCTCCTCGGCAATCACCACGGCGCCGGGACAGCGTTGCGCCACGACATCGTTCAGTTCTTGCAGGAAAGCGACCGCCTCCAGGTTCTCCCGTCCGCCATAGCGGTTCGGGATCCATTCGCCGGGGCGGCGGGAATAGTCGCGGTACAGCATGGAGGCCACGGCATCCACACGCAGCCCGTCCGCATGGTAGTGCTCCAGCCAGTGCAGGGCACTGGCGATCAGGAAGCCGCGCACCTCGTTGCGGCCGAAATTATAGATCGCGCTGTTCCATTCCGGATGGAAGCCCTCGCGCGGATCCTCATGCTCGTAGAGCGCCGTACCATCGAAGCGGTAGAGCCCGTGCGGATCGGTCGGGAAATGTGCTGGCACCCAATCCAGGATCACGCCGATCCCTGCCGCATGTGCGCGGTCGATGAAGCGTGCGAAGCCGGCGGGAGATCCGAAGCGCGCGCTCGGCGCGAAAAGGCCGAGCGGCTGATAACCCCAGGAGCCGCCGAAGGGATGCTCCATCACTGGCAGGAATTCCAGATGCGTGAATCCCATGCCCTGGACATAGGGGATCAGCCGGTCGGCCAGCCGCTCCCAGTCAGGCGGCGTGTCCTCCGCATCGTGCCACCAGGAACTCGGATGCACCTCGTAGATCGCGATCGGTGCATCCGGTGCCTGGCGCGCAGCGCGCGCCTGCATCCAGGCCGCATCGCTCCAGGAAAATGACGCCGGGTTGGCGACGCGGGAGGCGGTGGCGGGGGGCAGCTCGGTCTGCAATGCCACGGGATCCGCCTTCAGCGGCAACATCGCGTCATCGAGGCCGAGCAATTCGTATTTGTAGGTCGCGCCCGGGCGCAGGCGCGGGATGAACAACTCCCATACCCCGGCTTCGCGGCGCAGGCGCATCGGATGGCGGCGGCCATCCCAGCCGTTGAAATCGCCTACCACGGAAACGCGGCGCGCATTCGGCGCCCAGACGGCGAAGCGCACGCCCGGCACGCCATCCACCGCCATGGCCTGCGCGCCGAAGACGCGGGCCAGCTCGAAATGCCGCCCTTCGGCAAAAAGGTGCATGTCCAGGGAGCCAAGCAGCAGGCCGAAGGAATAGGGATCCTCCGTCTCCTGGACCCCGCCCGGCCATTCGATGCGCAGGCGGTAGGGCACCTGGCGCGCAACCCGGCCGGCGAAGAGGCCGGCGGGATGAATGCGTTCCAGCCGGCCGAGCTCCTCCCCGCCTTCCCGCGCCAGCACCGCCACGCCACGCGCGCCAGGCTGGAAGCTGCGCACCTCCTGCCCATGCGGGCCGAGCAAGGCGAAGGGGTCACCGTGGCGGCCGGCGACCAGCGCCTCGATCGCGGGCCTCATGGTCTCGATCATGCTCATGACACCAGCCGGTCCACCAAGGCCACCAGGCCGCGCAGGGGCACGCCGATCCATGTGGGGCGGTTGGCGGCCTCATAGCGGATCTCATAGGCCGCCTTCTCGAGCAGGAAGAGGTCGAGCAGCGCCGCCTCCGCCGCCGCCGGCACCCATGGATCCGGGGCCTCCGCCGCCACGCTGCGATAGGCGGAGAGGAAGGCCGCGCTTGCTTCGTGCTGCCACCGCCCGATCAGCGCCGCGCGGCGTTCGGTCGGAGCGGCAGTAGCCGTGGCGGATGCCTCGTTCGCGGTGGCAACCGAGGCGGCGTAGTCGAAGCTGCGCAACAGGCCGGCGACATCGCGCAGCGGGCTGCCCTTGGCGCGTCGCTCCTCCAGCGCGCGGGCCGGCTCTCCCTCGAAATCCACGATGATGGCATCGCCCTGGGCGACGAGAACCTGGCCCAGGTGGAAATCGCCATGCAGGCGCGTCTTCAACGCGCCGGCGGCGGACTGCGCGAGGCGATGCACCGCCTGCCGCAGCATGTCCCGGCGCCCGATCAGCCGGGCGGCAAGCGCCGCATCAGCCTCCGTCAGATCCTGCCGCTCCGCTAACAGGTCGAGCGCCGGCTCGATCTGGCCGAGTGCGCCCATGGCCCAGGCTTCGCGGTCCGCCTCCGTCGCCACTTCCGGCGCGAAGGCCGGGTCGTCGGTCGGCCTCGCCAGGACTGCGTGCAGTTCGCCCAGGCGCTGGCCGAGCGCGCTGGCGAAGGAGAGATAGCCGGCGAAGGGTTCCTCCGGCGCCTCGTCGGTCAGCGCGACTTCGTCCACGGCGCGGTGCAGCCAATCCAGCGTCCAGCCCCAGCCGTCGCCCTGGTTGCGGGCGAAGCCCTGCACCAGCATCAGCGTGTGCGGCGTGCCGTCGGGCGAGACGCGCACCACCTCCCCGAGCAGTGGCGGGATATTGGCGAAGCCGGCCTCCGTCAGATAGCGCGTCATCTCGGCTTCCGGGTGGATGCCGGGATTGATGCGACGGATGATCTTGATCACCGCCGTCTCGCCGATAACCAGGGAGGAGTTGGACTGCTCCGCCGCTAGACGCCGGATCTCCGCCGGCTCCGGCAGGACAATCTCAGAGAGGCGCGAGGTCGGAAGAAATCGGATCTCCCCCTCCGTAGTCGGCAATATTAGATGCTCACGCAGCGCGGCCAGCACCGCGCCGGGCATGTGATCATCGGCGAAGGCATCGGTCAGATAGCCGACACGTCGCCCCTGGCGCAGCCGCGACAGCGCGAGTTGCGCCGCCAGCGGGCCGACCCCCTCCCTGTCCTCCACGCCGGCGAGCGGCAGGGCGTAGCGTTCGGTGCGGCCCGGCAGTTGAACCTCCACCTCCGCCATCACCACGGCGCCGCGGGTCTGCGGCAGGGCAGCAATCGCCCCGAGATGCGTACCTTCCAGCCTTTCACCCTTGGCAGCGAACCAGCGGCGCTTGGGCAGGTATTCGGGCAGAACCTGCCGTTCCAGTTCGCGGCGCACGGATTCCCCCAGCAATTCCTTCACGTCGGCCCTCAGCACGAGGGTACGCAGATCCGGCAGCGGCTCGGGCGCCGGCTTGTGCCAGGGCGGCATCGCCTCCTTCGTTGCCAGCACGAACCAGTAGAAGCCGAAGGGCGGCAGGGTCAGCAGATAGGGAAGCTGGCCAACCGGCGGGAAGCTGGTGCCGCCCAGCATCTCCACCGGCACGCGGCCGGCCCAGGCGGAGAGGTCGAGTTCCACCGCCTGCGCCGAACGGGAGAGGTTGAAGACGCAAAGGATCAGGTCGTCCTCATATTCCCGCATATAGGCAAGGATCTTGCGATTGGCGGGATAGAGCAGGCGCATGCCGCCGCGGCCAAAGGCGCGGCTGCGCTTGCGCACCGCCAGCATCCGCCGCATCCAGTTCAGCAGGCTGTGCGGGTCGCGCGCCTGCGCCTCCACATTCACCGCCTGGAAGCCATAGAGCGGATCCTGGATCGGCGGCAGCACCAGCCGCGCCGGATCGGCCCGGCTGAAGCCGCCATTGCGGTCCGGCGACCACTGCATCGGCGTCCGCACCCCGTCGCGGTCGCCGAGAAAGATATTGTCGCCCATGCCGATCTCGTCGCCGTAATAGATCACTGGCGTCCCGGGCATGGAGAGAAGCAGGCCGTTCATCAGCTCGATCCGCCGGCGATCGTTCTCCAGCAGCGGCGCCAGGCGGCGGCGGATACCGAGATTAAGCCGCGCGCGCTTATCGGCGGCATAGGTGTTCCAGAGGTAGTCACGCTCCCGGTCCGTGACCATCTCCAGCGTCAGCTCGTCATGGTTGCGCAGGAAGACAGCCCATTGGCAGCCTTCGGGAATGTCGGGCGTCTGGCGCAGGATGTCGGTGATCGGGAAGCGATCCTCCTGCGCGATTGCCATGTACATGCGCGGCATCAGCGGGAAATGGAATGCCATGTGGCATTCGTCGCCATTGCCGAAATACTGCTGCGTGTCCTCCGGCCACTGGTTCGCCTCGGCCAGCAGCATGCGGCCGTGGAAGCCCTGATCCAGCTTGGCGCGGATGGTCTTAAGGACAGCGTGGGTCTCAGGCAGGTTCTCGTTGTTGGTACCCTCACGCTCCACCAGATAGGGCACGGCGTCCAGGCGCAGCCCGTCCACCCCGATCTCCAGCCAGAAGCGCATCACGTTCAGCACTTCGGACAGGACCCGCGGGTTGTCGAAATTCAGGTCTGGCTGGTGGCTGTAGAACCGGTGCCAGAAATAGGCGCCCGCCACCGGATCCCAGGTCCAATTCGACTTCTCGGTATCGAGGAAGATGATGCGCGTGCCCTGGTAGCGCTGGTCGGTGTCCGACCAGACATAGTAGTTCCGGTGCGAGGAGCCGGGTTTGGCGGTGCGGGCGCGCTGGAACCAGGGGTGCTGGTCGCTTGTGTGGTTGATGACCAGCTCCGTGACCACCTTCAGTCCGCGCGCATGCGCCTCCCGCACGAAGCGGCGGGCATCGTGCAGGGTGCCGTAATCGGGGTGCACGCCGCGATAGTCGGAGATGTCGTAGCCATCGTCCTTGCGCGGGCTGGGATAGAAAGGCAGCAGCCAGAGCGTGTCCACACCCAGGTCCGCTACATAGTCCAGCTTCTGCAGCAGCCCGGCGAAATCGCCCACGCCGTCGTCGTTGCTGTCGAAGAAGCTTTTTACGTGCAGCTGGTAAATCACCGCATCGCGGTACCATTGCGGATCGTTTCGCAGCTCCGCAGTGCGCGGTGCAGCGGCCCGGCGCGATGCGGGCCTTGCCTCCAGCGCCTGCGCCGTCTGCGGCCGCAATTCGTCTTCCTTGTCTCGCGGCATCACGCGCCTCCCACTGGCCGGACACGCCAGAGCCCGAAGGGCAAGTCGCCGGGATCGAGGCGCAGCCGCTGCACCTTGCCTTGCCAGGTGAAGCGGTGGCCACGCATCAGGTCCTCCGCCTCCAGCGCTGCATGGTCAGGCAGACCCCATTCCCATAGCGGCAACTCCACCGTCGCCTCCTGGACATTGCGCGGGTCGAGGCTGACGGCGCAGAGGACGACATTGCCACGGTCCGGCGTGGCCTTGCGGTACCAGAGCACCCGGTCGTTGAAGGCGTTGTGGAATGCGAGGCCCATATGGGTCTGCAACGCGGGATTGGCCTTCCGGATCGCGTTCAGCCGCGTGATCTCATCCACGATGTCGCCGGGGGCACGCTCCGGCCAGACCCGGATCTGGTACTTGTCGCTGTCCAGATATTCCTCCCGCCCTGGAAGCGGTCGTCCCTCGCATAGCTCGAAGCCCTGATACATGCCCCAGAGGCCGGAGAGCGTGGTCGCCAGCGCGGCGCGGATCAGGAAGCCGGGGCGGCCGGATGTCTGCAGGAAATAGGGGTTGATGTCCGGCGTGTTGACGAAGAAATGCGGCCGGAAGAAGTCGCGCGGCGCGGTAGTCGTCAACTCCATCAGATACTCCTGGATCTCCCATTTCTCGTTGCGCCAGGTGAAGTAGGTATAGGATTGGGAGAAGCCGATCTTCGCCAGGCGGTACATCACCTTGGGCCGAGTGAAGGCCTCGGCCAGGAAGACCACATCCGGATGCCGCGCGCGGATATCGGCGATCAGCCATTCCCAGAAGGGCAGTGGCTTGGTGTGCGGGTTGTCCACGCGGAACAGGCGGACACCCTGCTCCACCCAGAAGCGCACCACGTCGCGCAATGCCAGCCACAGCGAGGGCACCGCGCCCTCGTTGTAGAAGTCGACATTGACGATGTCCTCGTATTTCTTGGGCGGGTTCTCGGCGTAGCGCAGCGATCCGTCCGGGCGCCAATCGAACCATTCCTTGTGTTCGCGCAGCCAGGGATGGTCCGGGCTGCACTGGATGGCGAAATCCAGCGCCAGTTCCAGCCCATGCGCCTCCGCAGCCTCGCGCAGACGCCGGAAGTCGTCCAGCGTGCCGAGTTCGGGATGAATGGCGTCATGCCCGCCGGCCTCGCTGCCGATGGCATAGGGGCTGCCGGGATCCTCGGGCGCGGGGGTCAGGCTGTTGTTGCGACCCTTGCGGTGGGTGCGGCCGATCGGGTGGATGGGCGGAAAATACAGCACGTCGAAGCCCATCGCCCGGATATGCGGCAGGCGGCGGATCACGTCGTCGAAGGTGCCGTGCCGGTTCGGGTCGCCGCTCTGGCTGCGCGGGAACAGCTCGTACCAGCTTGCGAAGCGGGCGGCGGTCCGCTCCGCATCCACCGGGATCTCGGCGCTGCGCACGCGGAAGGGGCGGTTGTCGGCAGCGGCCATCAGCCGGGCCGTATCCGGCGCCAGCAGCGCGGTCAGCCTTTCGCCATCCGCGGCCTTGGCCAGGCGGGCCGCGAGGTCGGCCAGGACGCCGCCCACACGCTCCCCGGCGGCGGCGACCAGCAGCCGCCCCTCCTCCAGCTCCAGCCCGACGGCCAGGCCCGCATTGTGCTTCTTCTCCAGTTCGTCGCGGAAGCTGGCGAAGGTGTCCTTCCAGGCCTCCACCACGAAGACGTAGCGGCCCATCCGCTCCAGCGGGAAGGAAGCGGCCCAGCGGTCATTGCCGAGCGGCTGGAGGCGCACCTCCCGCCACTCCGTCTCATCCGCCGCGCGCCAGAGCAGCGCGCCAGCGATCTTGTCATGCCCGTCGCAGATCAGGTCGGCGGAAACCTCCACCACCTCGCCCAGCACGCGCTTCACCGGGAAGCGGCCGTCCTCCACGGCGGGGGAGATCGCCTCGATGGCAATGCGCGGCGCGCGGGCGGCGGCGAGGGCGGCCTCCACCTCGGCCTCGGCGCGCCGGCCGGGTGACGGGATTTCCGGCTCCAGGATGGGGTGCGGCGGCTCAGCCTCGAACAGCTTCACCTCGCCCGGGTCCAGATGCAGCGTCGCGCCGGGAACCACCGCCGCGCCCTCGCGGGGTGAGACCGGGTCGAAGCGCGCGAAGGCGCCGCCGGCACCGGGCAGCAGGGCTGACGCCAGCGCCGAGGCGCCGGCATGCAGGTCGGGATTGGCCAGGACCAGCATCGCCGCCTGCGCGTTCCGCGCATCCGCGGCATCCGCGCGCAGCAGCGCCGCCACCGGCGCGCCGGGGCCGGAAAGCGGGCGCAATTCCGCCGGTCGCAGCCGCCGCATCGCCAGGCAGGCATTGGCGCTGCGGATATCGGCGGAGAGATCGCAGCCTGGATTGGCCCGCAGCCACTGCCAGTCCCCCGGCCGGTCCCGCGCCGGGTCCAGCGGCCGGCGGGCGCCGTACTCGAAGCCCATCGGCACCAGCATCCCGGCGCCGATTCCGGCAGCAAGGCGCAGATGCCGCCGTGCCACACGCTCCGCCAGCAACGGGTCATCAATCCCGGCGGCGAGCCGCGGGCCGAAGGGCGCCTCCACCGTGGCGATCGGAGGGGCGATGGGGGCGAGGCGGGATGCCTCCTCCGCCAGCCAACTGCTGCGCAGGTCCCACCAGGCCAGGCTGTCGAAACTGGCGGCGAAGCCGGCGCCTACCAGTCGCGGCGCTTCGGGCGCGGGCATGCCGACGGTCCAGGCCAGGAAACGGCAATCCGGCAGGGCAGAGGTCAGCCGGCGCCAGAGCGCGGCCGGGACGCGCGCCGGCGCATCGCAGCGGAAGCCCGCCACACCGGCAGCGGCGAAGCGGCGCAGCCGCTCCTCCCAGAAATTGCCCAGCGCCTCCGCCACCGCCGGGTCCTCCAGCCGGGCGCGGAGGGTGCCGCGCTCGGGCTGCGGGTGGCGCGGATCGGGCGGCGCCGCGTCGCCGGCAGGCTCGAACCAGCCCGGATGGACGGCAACCAGGGCGCCATCCGCGGCGGCGCGGTCCAGCACCAGGTCGAGATACAGCGCCAGCCCCTGGGCCCGCGCCCTCTCCGCCAGCATGGCCAGCGTCGCGGCCGCATCGCCTGGCGCCTCCAGCGCCGGGTGCGGCGCATCGGGGTCGCCGATCTGGTACAGGTTGCCGTTGCCGCCCGGGACGAAAACCGGCGCCAGCAGCACCGAATCGAAGCCGAGTCCGGCGGCATGGGCGAAGGCCGCATCCCAATTCGGCATGGCACCGATCAGCAGCGGGTGCAGCAGGTAGAGGCGCGGCACCAGCGAAGCCTGCGGCAAGCCCGATACCGCGGCACTCACGGCATGGGTTGCTGTTTCCGGCCTGCCGCCGCGCGTCACTGTCATCCGGACCCCCATAGCCTCGCCCGCCGCGCAACGCGCCGGACGCGCATCGGTCGGCGGGATTCCCCTTCACCGCTGCGAGAGGCCGCAGCGATCGCTGGCATGGCCTCGTCGTGGAAGAATGGCCAATCACATGCGGTACAGCCGACCGCAGCAGATCTTCGCGTAGAAGGAGTCTCGCCGATGCCAGCGCCGCAATTCGGACGAATCACGGAAGGGCCGGCCCCGGCCGCCGGCGGGGAGAGTTTCCTGACCCTGCTGGCCGGCGGCGGGGCACGGGTGGTGCGGATCGCCTCCCTCGGCCATGCCGATCCGCCAGGGGAATGGTACGATCAGGCTGAGGACGAATTCGTCCTGCTCGTGGCCGGGGCCGCCCGGCTCGGCTTCCCAGACGGCACCGAGCGCGCCCTCTCCCCCGGCGACTGGGCGGTCATCCCGGCGCATTGCCGCCACCGCGTCGCCTGGACCGATCCAGAGCGGGAGACACTCTGGCTTGCCCTGCATCTGCCGCCGGCTTGATCCTGCGCAAGGACCGCGCCGGCGCACCGCGTTACTGGGGGTATATGCGCCCGTCCATCCCGCTCAGCTACGCCCTGACCAACCTGCCGCGCTACACCAGCTATCCGACCGCGCCGCATTTCGGTCCGCTGACCGAGGCCGAGTACCGCGCCTGGCTCGGCAGCATCGGTGCCGGGGATGCGCTTTCCCTCTATCTGCACGTCCCCTTTTGCCGCTCGCTCTGCTGGTATTGCGGCTGCCACACCACGGCGACGCGCAGCGAGGCCCGCGTCAGCCGCTATTCGGAGGGGCTGCGGCAGGAGGCAGCACTGCTGGCACGGGCGCTCCCGGCCCATGCCGGCGTCGCGGCGCTGCATCTCGGCGGCGGCACGCCCAGCATGCTGGGGGCCGAAGGGCTGCGGGCACTGCTGGCGGTGCTGCGGGCCGAATTCGGCTTCCGCCCGGGGGCGGAACTGGCGGCCGAGCTGGACCCCCGCATGCTGGACGAGGCGGTTGTGGAGGCGCTGGCCGAAGGCGGGATCAACCGCGTCTCGCTCGGCGTGCAGGACATCTCGCCGGAGGTGCAGCGGCGGATCGGCCGGATCCAACCCACGGACTGCGTCGAGGCCGCGGTGGAGCGGCTGCGCCGGGCCGGCATCGCCGGCATCAACATGGACTTGATCTACGGGCTGCCGGCGCAGACGGCGCTGCATGTCGCGGCCAGCGCCCGCTTCGCCGCCGATCTCGGGGCCGACCGGGTAGCGGTCTTCGGCTATGCGCATGTGCCCTGGATGAAGCCGCACCAGAACGCCATCCGCGCCGAGGAACTGCCCGGCGCCCTGGAACGGCTGCAGCAGGCCGAGGCGGCGGAGGCGGTGCTGCGCGGCGCCGGCTACCAGGCCATCGGCCTGGACCATTTCGCGCGGCCGGAGGACTCCATGGCGGCGGCGGCGCGGGAAGGTCGGCTGCGCCGCAACTTCCAGGGCTACACCACGGATACGGCACCGGTGCTGCTGGGCCTCGGCGCCTCCGCCATCGGCAGCATCACCACCGACGGCGTCGCCGCCTATGTGCAGAATGAGTCGGATGAGCGGAAATACCTGGCCGCGGTGGCCGAGGGGCGGCTGCCGGTCCGGCGCGGCCTGGCCCTGAGCGCGGAGGATCGCCTGCGTCGTCGGGTGATCGAGCGGGTGATGTGCGACCTTGCCCTCGACCTGGAAAGCCTGCCGCCAGCCCTGCTGCGAGAGGTACGACCGGGCCTGGAGCGACTGGCTGAGGATGGAATCCTGGACCTGACGCCAGGGATGCTGCGCGTGCCCGCGGCCGGGCGGCGCCACCTGCGGCACGTCGCCGCCTGCTTCGACGCCTATCTCGCCGCGGGCGCAGCGCGGCACAGCCCGGCGGTCTGATCCGCCGGGCCGGGCGGATCGCGCTCAGCCGCAGAGCCGGCCGAGTGCGGCGGTCAATTCATCCGGGTCATAGGGCTTGGCCAGGACCGGCACGGCAGCATGCCCCGGCGGCAGCCCCTCCGCGCCATAACCGGTGGCGACCACGAAGGGGACGCCGCGGGCAGCCAGCGCATCGGCGACCGGGGTGGAGGTCTCGCCGGCCAGGTTCAAGTCCAGCACGGCTGCCTCGGGCGCCTCGCGTTCCAGCAGGGCGAGCGCCTCCGCCACTGTCGCGGCGGGACCGATGACGGAGGCTCCGGCATCCAGCAGGGCGTCCTCCACCAGCATCGCCACCAGCGCCTCGTCCTCCACGACCAGCACACGCCGTCCCGAGAGCCTCGTCATGATCCAACCCCTCCCACCCGCTTCGTTCCTCGCCCCCTCCCGCGCAGGATGGAAGCGGATCCGGACCCGGAAGGTTGCCGGCGCATATGTCGGCGCCGCTTCCGATCCCCGGCTGTGCCCGGCGGACCGGTACTGGCAACACCGGCTTCCCGCCGATCCGAACGCAGCATGTGCCCGTTCAGTCATCGCCAGGCGAGCCGTGCCGGTCCCGGTAGCCACTTTGGTCGCCAAACCAGAGGAGTGGGCGCCGGCGGCATGCCGCTGCCACCCCTCCTCGTCCTCTCCCATCGCGCTGCCGCGGCTCTGCTTACCTGCACATCGTAACATTTCGAGACGATGAACGACCTATGGTCGAGATGCGGCAGCTTCACGATTCCGTGCGCTTCCGTGCGAGCTCCACCGCCGCGCGTATCAGGCCGCCTGCGCCTCCTGGATGGCACGCCACACCCGCTCCGGAGTCGCTGGCATGTCTATATGGGTGATGCCGTACTCCGACAGCGCATCCACTACCGCATTCATCACCGCAGGCAGGGAGCCGGCGCAGCCAGCCTCGCCACAGCCCTTAGCGCCGAGCGGGTTGGTCTTGCAGGGAACGGGATGGGAGAGGAAGCCGAAGCTCGGCACGTCGCTGGCGCGCGGCAGGGCGTAGTCCTGGTAGCTGCCGGTGAGCAGCTGGCCATCCTCGCTGTAGACGGCGTTCTCGTACAGTGCCTGGCCGATGCCCTGGACAATGCCGCCATGCGCCTGGCCCTGCACCATCAGCGGGTTCACGATAGTGCCGAAATCGTTGACCGAGAGGTATTTCACGACCTCCACGATGCCGGTTTCGGGCTCGATCTCCACCTCGCAGATGTGGCAGCCATTGGGGTAGGCCATCGGCGCCTGGTCGAAGACATGGCGCACATCGAGGCTCGCGGGCATGCCCGGCGGCAAGTTCCGCTCCGCGCGGAGCCGGTCGGCCAGTTCCATGATACCGATGGCGCGGTCGGTGCCGGCGATAACGAAACGGCCATGCCCCTCCGCGTCACGCTCGAATTCGATATCGGCGGGCGCGGCTTCCAGGATGTGGGCGGCGGCCTGCCTACCCTTCTCGATCACCTGCTCCGCTGCCTCGATAATGGCGGCGCCGGAGGCCATAAGGGATTTCGAGCCGCCGGTGCCGCCGCCGGCGATCAACTGATCGCTGTCGCCCTGCACCAGGCGGATCGCCTCGAAGGGCACGCCGAGCTTCTCGTGCAGCACCTGGGCGAAGGGCGTCCAATGGCCCTGGCCGTAATCCAGCGTGCCGGTGACGATGGTGACGGTACCGTCCGCCTCGAAGCGGATCTCGCCCTGTTCCTTCATCGGCGGAGCAGTGCATTCGAGGAAATTGCCGATCCCCCGCCCACGCAGCCGGCCGCGCGCCTTGCTCTCCGCCTTCCGCGCCGGGAAGCCATCCCAGTCCGCGGCCTGCAGCGCCCGGTCGAGCACGGCGGAGAAGTCGCCGCTGTCATAGACGCTGCCGGATGCGGCATGGAAAGGGAATTGCTCCGGCTTGATGTGGTTGATCTTGCGCAGCTCGATGGCGCTGCGGCCAGTCTCCCTCGCCGCCTGCTCCAGCAGGCGCTCGAAGAAGTAATTGCCCTCCGGCCGGCCGGCACCGCGATAGGCGGAGACGGGCGTGGTGTTGGTCACCACGCATTTCGTGTTCACCTCGATCAGCGGGGTGGCATAGTTGCTCTGGATGTTCTTCACGAAATTGCCGGTGCCCATCAGCGGCGCCACCGTGGCCAGATAGCCGCCCATATTGGCATAGGCAGTCAACCGCACCGCCAGCGCCCGGCCATCGGCATCCAGCGCCAGTTCCGCCTCCACCTCATGGTCACGGCCATGCTGGTCGGAGAGGAAGCTGCCGGTCCGCTCATCCGTCCATTTCACCGGACGGCCGAGCTCCTTCGCGGCATATAGCAGGCAGGCATATTCCGGATAGGCGCTGGCCTTCATGCCGAAGCTGCCGCCGACATTGCCCGTCAGGATACGGACCTTGTCTACCGGCACCTTCAGGATGTCATGCGCCATCTGACCGCGCAGGCCGAAGACGCCCTGGCAGCCGACATGCAGGGTGTAGCGGCCGGTAGCGGGATCGTACTCGCCGATGGCGCTGCGCGGCTCCATGGCGCAGACCACGACGCGGTTGTTGCGGATGGAGAGCTTCGTCACATGCGCGGCGCGGGCGAAGGCTTCCGCCACTTTGGCGGAATCGCCGTAGTGGAAGTCCAGCACCGTATTGCCGGGGATGTGGTCGTAGAGTTGCGGCGCATCCGGCTGGGCGGCGGCGGAGGCTTCCGTCACCGCCGGCAGGGGATCGATGTCGAGATAGACCGCCTCTGCCCCGTCCCGTGCCGCCGCCTTGGTTTCCGCCACAACGAAGGCCACCGGGTCGCCGACGAAGCGCACCTTGTCCATAGCCAGGGAGGGGCGCTCGATATTCCGCAGCGGCGTACCGTCCCGGTTCTTCAGCGGCAGGCCGCATTTCATGGTGCCGAAGCCCGCCGCCTCCAGATCGGCGCCGGTATAGACGCCGAGGACGCCCGGAACCTCCTTCGCCGCGCTGGTATCGATGCCCCGGATGATCCCATGCGCGTAGGGGCTGCGCACCATGACGCACCAGAGCTGGCCGGGCAGGGCCAGGTCATCCGTATAGCGGCCGCGCCCTTGCAGCAGGGTGGGATCCTCGTTGCGCGGCACCGGCTGGCCAATCCCGAATTTCAGGCGGGTCGGGTCGAACATCTGGGTGTCGGGCATGGGCCTGTCTCTCGCCTTGTCGTTTCCGGATTGTCGGGAGGGAAGTTAGGGCAGGATGCCCGGCCGCGCGACCCCACCCCGGCTTGACCGCGCGGGAGCGCCCCGGCAAGGGTCCGCGCGATTCCGTATCGGAGCAGGGATTAAAGGGTGCAACTGTACTTCCTGGCGCTGCTCGCGCTCTCGCTGGCTGGGGTGATCGAGGAGCGGTCCTCCACCCCTGGCCTGCGGCCGGAGGCGCCGGCAGCGAACCGGGCCTTCCGCATCCTGGGTCGCGCCGCCTTCGCCTTCTGGCTGGTTCTGCTAGGCTGGGGCTTCTGGAACCTGCACTGGTCCCAGCCGGTGGCGGGGTTGTTGGCCTCGCTCGCGGCCAATGCCCTGCTGGTCAGTTCCGGGGCCCGGCCCTGGTGGCCGGGCCTGTCCATGGGGCTGTCCCTGGCCGGGTTGTTCATGGCCGCGATGGTGCTGTCCCGGTAGCTGCCGGTCACTTCACCGGCGGCAGGTGCAGCGCCACTACCTCGCCTTCCTGGCTCGGCACAGCGGGGAAGCGGTTGCGCACCTCCGGATCATGGCCCGGGATCACGCGGGTCTCGTCGCCGCCGGCCAGGCGCCTGGCGATGCGCCAGCCCTGGGTCATGGCGCCGAGGTCGAAGACGATCGGGAAAGGATTGCCGGTCCGCTCATTCGCATAGAAATGCATGGCGTCGGAGGCGAGCACCACCGGGCCGCGCGCCGTCTCCACCCGCACCACCTGCAGGCCGTCCGAATGGCCGCCGACGCGATGCACGGTGACGCCCGGCGCCACCTCCCCTTCCCCATCGTGAAATTGCACGCGGTCGGCGAAGAGGGCGCGAACCATGGCGATCACATGCTCCGCCTCGAAGGGATGGCGGATGCAGGCAGTGCACATGTGGCGGCCGGTGGCGAAGGCCATCTCCCGGTCCTGGATGTGGATCCGGGCATTGGCGAACAGGCCGATGCTGCCGGCATGGTCGTAATGCAGATGCGTGACGATCACATCCCTTATCCGCGCCGGATCGGTGCCCATCGCCTCTAGGCACTCGATGATGGAACGGCTCAGCTTGCGGCCGCGCTTCTCGGCCAGGGCCGCGTCGAAGCCGGTGTCCACCAGGATCTCATGCCCACCCGGCCCACGCAGCAGCCAGATATAGTAGTCCAGCGGCATGGCCTCATGTGGATCGTCGAGCGGCATGAGGAAATTGGCCTGCGCCGGGCGGTCATGCCGGCCGTAGCGAATGGCATAGGCTTCCCAGGTCATTTGTTCCCTCCCAGGATCTCGCCCGCCAGCCTCTCGGAAAGCTGCGCCAACGCCGTATGGTCCTGGCCCGGGCCGAGCAGCGCCTGGCAGCTTGCCGACAATTCGCGGCACAGCGCGGCGAAGGGTGTTGGAGTCGCCGTCTCCCGCGCCACCTCCAGCGCAATGGAGAGGTCCTTCACCATCAGGTCCAGCGAGAAGCCGGAATCGAAGCGGCGCGACAGCACGAACTGCTTGAACTTCTTCTGCGTGCTGTTGTTCATGCCGGTGGAGGCGTTCAGCACATCCACCATCAGCGCCGGATCGAGTCCGAAGCGCTGGCCGATCAGCAGCGCCTCGATCCCGATCAGGAAGCCGCCGGCCGAGACCAGGTTGTTCAGCGCCTTCATCGCCTGGCCGGCACCGATGCCGCCGCAGCGATGAATGCTGGTGCCCATGGCACGCAGCACCGGCTCGGCCCGGTCGAGATCCGCCGCCTCCCCGCCTGCCATGATGGCAAGCTCGCCGGTCTTGGCCCGCGGCACGCCGCCGGAGACGGGGCAGTCCACCATCGCCACGCCGCGCGGCGCCAGCATCGCCGCGATCTCCCGCGTCTTGCCAGGCTGGCCGGAGGTCATGTCGATCAGCAGCGCGCCGGCGGAGAGGGCGCCCTGCATCTGCTCCGCCACCTCCGCCACCTGCTTGCTGGTGGGCAGGATGGTGATGACAGCATCCGCGCCCCGTGCCGCTTCGGCCGGATCGGCGGCGGCATGGCCGCCGATTTCCTTGACGAATTGCGCGGCACGGCCGGGCGCGGCGTCGCAGACCGCGACGTCGAAGCCGGCCTTCAGCAGATTGGCCGCCATCGGCCAGCCCATATTGCCGATGCCGATGAATCCGATGCGCCTGATGGGGGCGGCCATCACTTCTTCCCCGGCAGGGCGCCTTCGGCCACCAGCACCTCATGCGCCGCCTTGAAGGCATCCAGGCCGGCGGGGATGCCGCAATAGGCGGTGGCATGCAGCAGCACCGCCCGGATCTCCTCCACCGTCACGCCGTTGTTCAGCGCGCCCTTCACATGCAGCTTGATCTCCGGCGTCTTGCCGAGCGCGGTCAGCATGGCAAGGTTCAGCATGCTGCGCGTCTTGCGGTCCAGGGTCGGGTCGCCCCAGGCCCAGCCCCAGGCCCAGGCGGTGGTGGCGCGCTGGAAGGCCATCATGAAGTCGTCGGCCTTGGCCAGGGAACCGTCCACATACTCGGCGCCCAGGACCTCCCGCCGGATCGGCAGGCCCTTGTCGAACAGCGCGGCATCCTCGGACATCGCTTCCTCCTCGGGGAATGTCCGGCAAGGCTGGCGCGGTGCGGGGCGGCGGTCAACCTTGTGGCGCGGCCGGCAACAGCGGCTAGGATCACCCCCGGACCAGGGAGGGATGCGATGTTCTTCGAAGGCTTCACGCTGGAATACCGGGAGGCGAACGGCCAGCGCATCCGCCTTCGCCGTGGCGGCGAGGGCCCGCCCCTGCTGCTGGTGCACGGCAACCCGCAGACCCATGCCATGTGGCACAGGATCGCCCCCGTACTGGCCGGGCGCTTCACCGTGATCTGCCCGGATATCCGCGGCTATGGCTTTTCCAGCTCGCCCCCGGCCACCCCGGACCACGCCCCCTATGCGAAGCGGGAGATGGCGAAGGATCTCATGGCGCTGATGCAGGGCCTCGGCTTCGAGCGGTTCAAGGTCGTCAGCCATGACCGCGGCGCCCGCGTCGCGCACCGGCTGGCGCTCGACCATCCGGAGCGGGTCGAGAAGCTCTGCATCATGGACATCATCCCGACACTCGCGCATTTCGAGCGCACCGACATGGCCTTCGCCATGGGCTACTATCACTGGTTCTTCCTGGCCCAGCCATATGACAAGCCGGAGCGGATGATCCTGCGCGACGTCGAGGACTGGTTCGACATCCAGACCAGCCGGGAACCGAAGGACCGCTCCTTCTTCCACCCGGAAGCCCGCGCCGACTACCTGGCTGCGCTGCAGGAGCCAGGGACGGTGGTTTCGATCTGCGAGGATTACCGCGCTGCCGCGACCATCGACCTGGAGCATGACCGGGAGAGCCGGGCGAAGGGAGAGAGGATCCGCTGCCCCCTGCTCGTCCTCTGGGGCGCCAAGGGCAAGGTCGGAGAATGGTATGACGTGCTCTCGATCTGGCGCGACTACGCGGCCGGGGAGGTCGCGGGCGGGCCGGTGAATTCGGGCCACTACCTGGCAGAGGAAGCGCCGGAAGAGGTTCTGGCCCGGCTCGACCGGTTCCTCTGAACCAGGGTAACAACACGGGGGGGAGGAACAACACATGCCGAAGATCCGTCGCCGCGCCCTGCTGGCCGGCACAGCCTGCCTTGCCATACCGGCCCTGGCGCGGGCGCAGGGGGGCTGGCCGAGCCGGCCGATTACTGTCGTCGTGCCGAACCCGCCGGGCGGGGGCACGGATTTCGCCGCGCGGCTCTACCAGGACGCGCTGACCCGCATCCTTGGCACCCAGATCGTCATCGAGAACAAACCCGGCGCGAACGGCAACATCGCCATCCAGGCCGTGACCCGCGCCGCGCCGGACGGCTACACGCTGCTGCTGCAATACAGCGGCTACCACGCCGGCAACCCGGCGCTGATGCGCAACCTGCCCTGGGATCCGGTGCGCGACCTCACGCCGGTCGGCATGGCCACGGTCGCGCCGCACGGCATCTTCGCCGCGCCAACCCTGCCGGTCAGCAACCTGCGGGAATTCATCGCCTATGCGAAGGCCCGGCCGGAGCAGATCAACTTCGCTTCCTCCGGCAACGGCTCCATCCAGCACATCGCGGGCGTGCTGTTCAGCCATGCCGTCGGCGTGCCGATGGTGCATGTGCCATATCGCGGCGCGGCGCCCGCGTTGCAGGACGTGGCCGGCGGGCGGGTGGAGCTGTTCATCACCACCCCCTCCTCCGCCATCGGCCTGGTGCAGGGCGGGCAGGTGAAGGCGCTGGCCATCGCCAGCGAGGCCCGCATCCCCGCCCTGCCCGAAGTGCCCACGACGGCGGAAGCCGGCCTGCCCGGCTTCATCGTGGATGCCTGGTTCGCCTTCTTCGCCCCCGCCGGTACGCCGCCTGCAATCGTGCAACGGATCAACGCGGCGCTGAGGGAGGCAACGACCCAGCCCGATGTCCGGCGCCGTGCCGAGGAAGGCGGCGTGATCCTCCGCCCGCTCAGCGTCGAGGAGATGGACGCGGTTGCGAGGCGCGAGATCGAAACCCTCGGCCGTACCATCCGGGAAAACGGCATCACCCTGGAATAAGCGGACCTCGGCGGCAATGCAGCACAGGAAGTAGGCCGCCTGCGCGCAGCCCGGCCCCAATGTGCGGCTGGGCTGCCTTATCCGATTCCCAGGGCGGGAAGGTCCACTGCCCAGGGCAGGTCGGTATCCTCCGTCTTCACGCCCTGCTGGGTGATGAGGCAATGCACCTGGCCACGGTGATGCGTCTGGTGGTTGAAGAAGTGCGCCACCGTGACCCAGGCGGGCCTCGTGGTCTCCTTCCCCGAGGCGCTGCTGAGCCAAGTGAGGGGGCGGGAAAGCCAGGCCGGGGTCAGGCCGGCGGCCCAGGCTTCGATGCCGGCATCCACCTCCGCCCGCGCACTGCGCAGGAGGTCCCAATCCTCGATCAGGCGCAAGCTATCCTTGATGCTGCCGGGTGGCCGCGGCTTGCCGGTGAAGCGGCTCATCCACAGGCGGTCGGCCCAGAGGAGGTGGTTCAGCGTGCCGTGGATCGAGCCGAAGAAGGCGCCGCGATCGGCACGGCGCTCGATATCGGGCACCGCTTCGGCCGCTCGATAGAGCCTGCGGTTCATCTCGCTGTTGTAGGCGGCCATCAGGCGGCACCAATCCACGGAGATCATGCTTCTCCTCGTGCTGGTTGAGGCGCCGGGCGACGCCACGGCTGAAGCGTGGCAGGCCGCGCGGCCCTGCGCAACGGCGCAGCGCCGTGGGTCAACCCGAAGCCCGGAACGCCGTTCCTACTCCGCTCGGAGGGAGGGAACGCGCGAGGAATGCGGCAGCCCTGGATCGGTGGCCTGGCGGCCGCGCTGCTCGGCGCGGCCGTGGTGGTGGCGGTATTCGGCCTCGCGCCGCTCGATCCGCGCAACCAGGGCTGGCTGCTGGCCGGGCCATTGGGGCCGGATCCGGTGCAGCTCTGGCTGGGCTGGACCTATTTCCGCCACGCGCCCTGGGCCATGCCGCCCGGTGCCAATCCCGACTACGGGATGGAGCTCGGTACCGCCATCTACTTCGCCGATGCCATTCCATTGCTGGCGCTGGCGGGCAAGGCGCTGCGTGGCGTGGTGGAGATCCCGCAATATGTCGGGCCCTGGCTGCTCGCCTGCGGCCTGTTGCAGGGGCTGCTGGGCTGGCGGCTGATCGGCCTGGTCGCGCAGGACCCGCTGGCGCGCATCTGCGGCGCCGGGCTGCTGGCGCTGCAGCCGATGCTGATCAACCGCATGGCCGGGCATACGCCGCTGGCCGGGCAATGGGTGATCCTGGCGGCGCTCCTCCTGGCCCTTGGGCGAGGGCGCGGGATGCGGCAGGGTCTTGCCTGGGCGGCACTGCTGGCGATGACTGCCCTGATCCATTCCTATCTCCTCGCCATGCTGGCGCCGCTCTGGGCCGCGGACTGGCTGCGCCGCGCCTGGCCCGACCGGGACCGGCTGGAGCCCGGCTGGGGCAGGCTGGCTCTGGAGAGCGTGGCGGTGCCGGCGGCGGTCCTCACCGCGCTCTGGGCCGGCGGCTTCTTCCTGCTGCATGGCGGCTACGACACCGGCCCCGGACATGAGGCCGGCACCTACGGCAGTTGGAATTTCGACCTGCTCGCCTTCCTCGATGGCGGGAAGTGGTCCGGCCTGCTGCCCGACCTGCCGGATCCGGGACATTGGGAGGCGGGCAGCAGCTATCTCGGGCTGGGGGGGCTGCTGCTGCTGGCGGCCGGTACCCTGGCCCTCATGCGGCGGCCCCTGCCCTTGCCGCGCCGGCTCTGGCCGCTGCTTACGGTGCTGTTGCTGCTGTTCGCCTTCGCGGTGACACACCGGGTCACCATCGCGGGCCATGCATGGATGCTGTTGGAGCCGCCCGCGCGCCTGCTGGCCATTGCCGGGGCGCTACGGAATTCGGAGCGCATGGCCTGGCCGCTTGCCTATGCATTGCTGCTCGGCGCCATCGCCGCCTGTGCCCGGGGTTGGGGCCTGCGCCGGACGGGCTGGATGCTGCTGGCGCTGCTGGCCTTGCAATGGGTGGATCTCCGCCCGGGCATTGCGCAGCGCCACGGCCTCGTCGCCGGCGCGCCGAGCGATGTGCCGCGGCGGCTCTTCGACCCGTTCTGGGCCGAGGCAGTGCGAAGCTACGCCCGGATCCGTGCCGTGCCGGCGGCGAATATGGGAGAGGGCTGGGAGTCCATCGCCCGCCTCGCTGCCCAGGCCGGACTACCGACGGATTCCGTCTACATGGCCCGCGTGGATGAGGCCGCGGTGGCGGCGCTGCGTGCGAAGACGGCGGCGAGCCTGGCCTCCGGCGACTATGAGCCGGGAACGCTCTACGTGCTGCGGGATGCGGAAAGCTTGGCCCTGGCGCGGGCCTCGCACGATCCGACGCGGGACCTGATTCTGCAGGCGGACGGGTACTGGGTGCTGGCGCCGGGCTGGATCTCACGGCACACCGCCGCACGCTGATGCGCGAGGGGGTCAGCCATGCCGGCGCGGATCAGCCCGGTCCGTGAGGAGCACATAGCCCTCAGACGGCTTCCTCGGTCTGCGCATCGAAGAAATGCAGCCGTTCCGGATTGACGGCGAGGCGAAGCCGATCGCGCAGCTTGGCCCGCACCGTCGGCTCCACCGCGGCGACCATCATATCCGCGCCGGTCTTCACATCTAGCAGGATCTCCGAGCCGAGCTGTTCCACCACCTCCACGAGGGCCTCGAAGGTCAACCCTTCCGCATCGCCATCCCTTGCGATGCGCAGATCCTCCGGACGGATGCCGAGCGTCAATTCCCGCCCGGCATAGCGGCCGACACGGCCGGCCAGGGCTGCCGGGACCTGGATGCGCATCCCTTGGTTGACGACCCAAAGCTCCCCGCCATTCTCCGCCATGACGCGCACCGTGGTGAAATTCATCGCCGGTGAGCCGAGGAAGCCTGCGACGAAACGGTTGGCAGGGTGGTTGTAGAGTTCCAGCGGCTCGCCCACCTGCTGCACGCGGCCATCCCGCATCACCATCACCCGGTCGCCGAGCGTCATGGCCTCAACCTGGTCATGAGTGACATAGACCGCGGTGGTGCCGAGGCGCTCGTGCAGCTTCCTCAGCTCCACCCGCATCTGCACCCGAAGCTTGGCGTCGAGATTCGACAGCGGCTCGTCGAACAGGAAGACCTGCGGATGCCGCACGATCGCCCGCCCGAGTGCGACGCGCTGCCGCTGACCGCCCGAAAGCTGGCGCGGCTTGCGATGGAGGTAGTCCTGGATGCCGAGGATCTCCGCCGCTTCCCGCACTCGCCGGGCGATGTCCTCGCGGCTGAATTTCCGCATCTTCAGGCCAAAGGCCATGTTGTCGTACACACTCATATGCGGGTAGAGCGCGTAGTTCTGGAACACCATGGCGATGTCGCGATCCATCGGCGGCAGCTCGTTCACTATCCTGTCACCGATCAGGATCTGGCCGGAGGTAATCGATTCCAGCCCGGCGATCATGCGCAGCGTCGTCGTCTTGCCGCAGCCGGACGGCCCGACGAAGACGACGAATTCCTTGTCGCGGATCTCCAGGTTCACGTCCTGCACGGCATGAACGTCGTCGAAGCGCTTGTTCAGGTTGCGGATCACCACCTGCGCCATGGGCCTGTCATCCCTTCACGGAGCCGGTGAGGCCGGCAACGTAGTGCTCGACGAAGAAGGAATAGGCCAGCGCCACCGGGATCGAGCCGAGCAAAGCCCCAGCCATTAGCGGTCCCCAGAAGAAGACGTCGCCGCGGATCAATTCGGAGGTCACGCCGACCGGCACAGTCTTCTGCTCCGGCGAGGAGAGGAAGACCAGGGCGTAGATGAATTCATTCCAGGACAGGGTGAAGGCGAAGATGCCGGCGGAGAGGATGCCCGGCACGGCCACTGGCAGGATGATGTAGACCATCGCCTTGAAGCGGGAGGCGCCGTCGATCCGGGCGCATTCCTCCAACTCCTTCGGGATCGCTTTGAAATAGCCCATCATCAGCCAGGTGCAGAAGGGGATCAGGAAGGTCGGGTAGGTCAGGATCAGCGCCCAGGGTGTGTCGCCCAGGTGGAAATTGCGCACGATGTCCGACAGCGGGATGAAGAGCAGTGTCTGCGGCACGAGATAGGTGATGAAGATCCCGGCGCCGAGGCTGCCGGCGAGGGGGAATTCCAGCCGCGACAGCGCATAGCCCGCCAGCACGCCGCAGACCAGTGAGATGGCGGTGGAAGCCAGCGCAATCAGCATGGTGTTCAGCATCCAGGTGCTGAACAGCGTCTCCCCCAGGAGATACTGGATATGCTCCAGTGTCGGATGCATGGTCCAGAAGGGTGCGTAATTGGGTGCATTCCAGGGGCGGTACAGCTCCGCATCTGGCCGGACGGATGTGACCACCATCCAGTAGAAGGGAAAAAGCAGCAGGAAGACGAAGCCGGTGAGCGGCAGGTTGAAGAACACCCATTTTCGCCAGGCGGGGCCTTCGGTCATCAGCGTGTCTCCACCCGCCGGATATAGAGAAGCTGCACGATCACCACCAGGAACAGCACCGGGAACATCGCCAGCGAGATTGCCGCCCCCTGGCTGAGCAGTCCGGTGCCGATCGCGACCTGATAGGCATAGGTGGCGAAGAGATGCGTCGCATTCGCTGGCCCGCCGCCCGTCAGCACATAGACAAGCTGGAAGTCAGCAAAGGTCTGGATCACCGAAAACAGCACCACCACCATGGTCACCGGCAGCAGCAGCGGCCAGGTGATGTGGATAAAACGCTGCCAGGGTCTTGCCCCGTCTATCGCCGCGGCCTCTTGCAGTTCTGGGCTGATGGTCTGCAGCCCGGCCAGTAGGCTGATGGCGTAGAAGGGCACGCCGCGCCAGATGTTCACGATGATGACCGCGAGCATGGCGAGGTCCGGGTCGCCCAGCCAGTTGATCCGCGTATGGATCAGCCCGAGCCTGAACAAGGTCCAGTTCAGCACGCTGAAGGTGGGGTCGAACATCCACTTCCAGGCGAAGGTGGACAGCACCGTCGGGATGATGAAGGGCAGCAGGATGAAGGCGCGGACCAGCGCCTTCCCCCGAAAATGCCGGTTCAGCAGCACCGCAAGCCAGAGGCCGAGCGCCAGCTTGAATACGGTGGTGACGCCCGTGTACCAGAAGGTGTTCCACACCGCGGTGCGGAAGATGCCGTCATTCCAGAGCGCCCTGAAATTCGCCAGCCCCACCCAATGTCCCGGCTCTCCCACCTTCGCGTCGGTCAAGGCAAGCAGCACGCCCTTGACGAAGGGATAGGCGATGAACAGGCCAAGCAGCACCATGGTCGGGAGCAGCAGCACCAGGGCAAGCCAGCGTTCGTCCTCCAGCAGACTGCCGATGCGTCGCCGCTTCGCGGTGGCCGGGCGGCGCAGATCGGCAGCGGTCACGGACATGGCGGCGCTTCCTTGCGGCTTCAGGCGGCGTAGATCCGCACCAACTCGTCATGCGCCTCGCGCACGGCCTGCTCGGGTGGCATCCCCTGCACGGCCTTGGCGAACATGTCGGTGAGGATGTACTTGGTCAGCACCTCCGCCGCCCTTCGGTCGGACGGCCCAGCATAACCGGCGAAGCGCCCGGTCTGCGCCGCGACGCGGAAGGGCAGCATCACCGGATCCTCCTTCCACAGCGGATGGTTTTCCCAGAGCCGGGTCGCGCCAACCGAGAAGCCCTTCTGCGAGATGAACCATTTCTCGTACACCTCCTTCGAGGTGATCCAGGCCAGGAAGCGCTTCGCCGCATCCTGGTTGCGCGAATAACGCATCAGCATGTTGGTGAAGGGCACGTGGTAGCTGAACTGCCCGCCCGGCCCGCGCGGCAGCGGCGCGTGCAGGATATCGTCCTTCATCGGCGTGCCGCGCTCAGTCTGGTAGACCTGAGGCCGGCGCAGCGCCTCGATGTAGATGGAAGCGCCGTTCAGCGTGGCGCAGCAGGAGCCAGAGAGGAAGGCACGGTTGTTGTTGGAATCGTCCCAGGCCAACCCGCCCTCGTCATGCGCTTCCTTCCAGAAGGCTGTCATGAAGCGCACGGACTCCAGCGTCTGCGGGCTGTTCAGCACCACGGTCCGGCCATCCGCCTCCACCTCCTTGCCACCCCAGGACCAGAGATAGGGATAGGTGAAAGCGGGCGCGTCGCCGAAGGTATGGCCGAGCGTCTGCCCGATCGGTCGGCCCTTGGCCTTCAGCTTGCGCCCGGCCTCCCGGTACTCCTCCCATGTGGTCGGGAAGGTGCTGTGGCCGATCTCCTCAAACCACGACTTGCGATAGGCAATCTGCAAGCCGACGATGCACCAGGGCAGACCGATCCAGCGCCGGCCGTCATGGGCGACGATGCGGGAAGTCTCGTAGAACCCGCCCTGCGCAGCGCCGAGCGCCTCGGCCAGGTCGTCCACCTCCGCCGTGCTCTGGCCGTAAAGCTGCGGCCAGTTGTTCAGCGCGCAGATGATGTCGGGCCCCGATCCCGACTGCACCGCGGAGGTAACGCGCGCCTGGATATCGTTGGCGTTGATCGTCTCGACGTTCAGCCGGATGCCGAGCGCCTTCTGGCATTCCTGCGCGATTTCCCGTCGCAGGAGCTGGTCGGAAGCGGGGACGAAGTCGTTCCAGCGCAGCCAGTGGATCGTGGTGCCCTGAGCGTATGCCGGCGCACGGGCCGAGGCCAGGATGCCGGCAAGCCCGCCAGAGGCAGCAAGCAACCGGCGGCGGTCGATCTGCAGCATCATCTCCGTCCTCCCTGTTTGTTCTTGTTTTGTTCTATCCAGCCTGTCCCTAGCTGGGGTGAATCTTCGCAGGATGGCACGTCCCGCGAGCGCTGCCCCCATACGACACGGTAATTTCAATGCCGCGGAAGTCCGGCCGGTGCCTCCCTGCCAGGCCGGACCACCCAAGAAACGCACGCCCACGGCCAGCGTTGGCCGTTCAGCGCTCGAGCGGGGCCGTCACATCCCCTATGGGACGCCAACTGCAGCCCAAGCGGTTAGGGCCAAGCGGCGCCTGTCCAAGGTCGCAGCCCGAGCCGAAGCGAGGCTCAAGGCAGCGCGCCCGGCCCTGCCGCGTCAGCGGCTTCCGCACCGCTTCTGGACTGGCCTCGATTTCGCCAATGCAGCGAACCTCGCCACTCCAGCCAGGCGCGGCCACCGCGACCGCGTGTTTCGCCTTTGCCGCGTCGATTCCCACGAAGTCAGACGGTCAGGAGGCGCCGCACAGCCACCTCGTCCAACTCGCTCGCCTTGCCGTACAACGCGATCTCCCCCCGGACCATCACCGCAACGCTGTCGGCAAGTTCACGCGCGAACTCGTAGTACTGTTCCACGAGGACTATCGCCATGCCGCGGTCACGCGCCAAATGCCGGATAACCCGTGCGATATCCTTGATGATGCTGGGCTGGATGCCTTCCGTCGGCTCATCCAGGATCAGCAGACGAGGCTGCGCGCATAGGGCACGCCCAATTGCCAATTGCTGCTGCTGGCCTCCCGACAGGTCACCGCCTCGCCGCCGCAGGAAGGAGCGCAAGACTGGGAACAGCTCGAATACCTCGGTCGGCACCCGCGCGCCGCGTGGGGCGGCGGCCAGTGCGGTTTCCAAATTCTCCTGTATCGACAGGAATGGGAAGATTTCACGCCCCTGCGGAACATAGCCAATGCCCGCACGCGCGCGCTCGGCGGGTGGCAGGCGCGTGATGTCACGGCCCTCCCAGGTAATGCTCCCACCGGCCACGCGCTCCAGCCCCATGATGGCCCGCATCAGGCTGGACTTGCCGACACCGTTGCGGCCAAGCACGGCCAGGATCCGCCCGGGCTCCGCTTCCAAGGAAACGCCACGCAGACAGCGGGCGGCGCCATAGAAAAGGTCGAGGGAGGTGACGCGCAGCATGATCAGCGGCCAAGATAGACTTCGACGACGCGTGGGTCGTCCTGTACCTGGCTTATCGGCCCTTCCGCCAGGACGGAGCCCTCATGCAGCACCGTCACGCGCTGGCCGAGGGCCCGCACAAACTCGAGGTCGTGCTCCACCACAACCACGCTGCGCCGGCCAGCGATCCGGGTCAGGAGTGCGGCGGTATGGGCAGTCTCGGCATCGGTCATGCCGGCTACCGGCTCGTCAACCAGCAGCAGATCGGGATCCTGCATCAGTAGCATCCCGATCTCGAGCCACTGGCGCTCGCCGTGCGAAAGGACCCTCGCCTGGTCATACGCGCGCTGGCCAAGGCCAATCTCCTCCAGCGTTGCCTCAATCCGTGCCCGTGCCTCGCTGGCCAGAACCCAGCGAATGCAGGCGACGGGGCCGCGCGGCGCCTTCAGTGCTAGTTCGAGATTTTCGAACACGGTCAACGCGTCGAAAACCGTGGGCTTCTGAAATTTGCGCCCGATGCCCAGATTGGCGATCCGCGCCTCGTCGAGCCGCGTCAAATCCGTCTCGCCGAAGCGGACCACACCGGATGTCGGCCGCGTCTTGCCGGTGATCACGTCCATCATCGTCGTCTTGCCGGCGCCATTTGGCCCGATCACGGCGCGCAACTCGCCCGGCTCCACGACCATCGAGAGATTGTTGAGTGCCCGGAAGCCGTCAAAGACCACCGTGACGCCGTCCAGATACAGTTGTCTTCCACTCATTGCCGGCGCCCCACGAAAAGGCCGGCCAGGCCACGCGGCAGGAACAGCGTCACTGCAATGAACAACCCACCCAGCACGAAAAGCCAGAGATCGGGGGCCACCGTGGTAAGCCAGGTCTTGAGCGCATTGACGGAAAAGGCGCCCAGCACTGCCCCCAGCAGCGTACCGCGCCCGCCTACTGCCACCCACACCACCGCTTCAATCGAATTGCCTGGGCTGAACTCACCTGGATTGATGATGCCGACCTGCGGGACGTAGAGCGCACCCGCCATACCAGCCAGCATCGCAGACAGCACGAAGACGAACAGCTTGTGTTGGGTGACGTCGTAGCCGAGGAACCGAACCCGGCTCTCGGCGTCACGAATCGCCGTCAGCACCCGTCCGAACTTGCTCGCGGTGAGCCGTGAGCAGATCAGGAACGAACCCAGAAGCGCAAACAGCGATGCATAGAACAGTGCCGCCCGCGCGTAGGGTGTGTTGAGCGGCATGCCGAGCAGATCCTTGAAGTCGGTGAAGCCGTTGTTTCCGCCGAAGCCCATGTCGTTGCGGAAGAAGGCAAGCATCAGCGCATAGGTCATCGCCTGGGTTAGAATCGAGAAATAGACGCCGGTAATGCGGGAACGGAAAGCGAGGAAACCGACCACCAATGCCAGGGCGCCCGGCACAAGCATCACCATCAGCATCGCAAACGGAAAGCTGCTGAAGCCCCACCAATACCAGGGCAGCTCGGCATAGCCGAGGAACACCATGAAATCCGGCAGAACGGGATGGCCGTAGACCCCGCGTGGGCCGATCATGCGCATGAGATGCATGCCCATTGCATAACCGCCGAGCGCGAAGAAGGCCCCGTGGCCCAGACTCAGGATGCCGGCATAGCCCCAGGCAAGATCGACGGAGAGGGCGAGGACCGCATAGCAGATCCACTTCCCTGCCACCGAGATGACGAAATCCGAGACATGCAGTACGTGCGTCTCGGGTAGCTGGCTCAGCGCCGGCAGGATGGCGAGCACCAGGATCCCGCCAACGAGCCCGGCACGGAGGCTCAGGCGCAGCCGTCCTGGGCCGGCGGAGTGGGAGAGGACCGTGTCGCTCATGCCTCCGCTGCGCGCCCCCTCTGCGCAAACAATCCGCGGGGTCGCCGCTGGATGAACAGCATGATGGCAACCAGCACAGCGACCTTGGCCAGCACCGCACCCGTATAGGGCTCCAGCAGCTTGTTCACGACGCCAAGGCTGAGCGCGCCGACCAGGGTTCCGGCCAGGCTCCCGACACCGCCGAACACCACCACCATGAAGCTGTCGATGATATAGCCGGTCCCCAAATTCGGGCTAACATTGTCGATTTGCGACAGCGCCACGCCCGCGACACCCGCAATGCCGGAGCCGAAGGCGAAGGTCAGCGCGTCCACCCGCCCGGTGCGAATCCCCATGGCGGCGGCAACGCGGCGGTTCTGCGTGACGGCGCGCATCTCCAGGCCGAAACGGGTGAGGCGGATGGCGGCCACGGTCAGTCCAAGCACGGCCAGGCCGAACAGCAGGATCCAAAGCCGGTTCTGCGTCACCGTGATCCCGCCTGGCAAGGTCAGTGTGCCCTGCATCCAGGCGGGGCTCAGCACCTCACGGTTCTGCGCCCCAAAGCCCAGGCGCACCGCCTGCTGCAGCGCCATGCCAACGCCGAAGGTCATCAGCAGCGTCTCGATCGGCCGGCCATAGAGCCTGCGGATCAGGCCGCGTTCCAGTGCCACGCCAATCAACGCCGCCACCAGGAAAGCCGCGGGCACGGAGAGGGGCAGCGACCATCCGACCAGGTCAGGAGCCAAGCTGCGAAAACCCTCCTGCACCAGGAAGGTCGTGTAGGCGCCCAACATGACGAACTCCCCATGCGCCATGTTGATCACCCCCATGACACCAAAGGTCACGGCCAGCCCAAGCGCCGTGAGCAGCAGAACCGATCCTAGCGAGAGGCCCTGGAACAGCGCCTCCGCCGCACGCCGGAGTGCCAGCCGCCGGTCGATGCTGGCGACCGCCGCATCAATCTCGTCTGCAAGGGCAGGTTGGGCGGCACGGGCCTCCAGCAGGGCCGAGCGGGCCTCCGGCGAGGTGCTGGCGCCAAGGGCGGTCACGCCCATGCGCTGCACGGCCGGATCGGGCGCGCCAAGGCGTGCCGCGGCGAGCGCCAGCTCCAGCCGCTGCCGGATCTCCGGCTCAGTCTCGCGGGACAGTGCCGCCTCCAGCAGCCCGATGTCATCGGCGCTGCGGCTGCGGAAGATGGCCTCGGCGGCGGCAAGACGCTCATTCGCGTTCGGCGAGACGATCTGCAGGCGGCCCAGTGCTCTCCTGAGCGCGGCGCGGACCCGGTTATTGATCCGCACCGGCTCCGCTCCCACGGCTTCGGCCGGTGCACCGGTGACCGCTTCCGTGACAACGCCGTCCCCTCGGATCAGCAATGCGCCGTCCGAGCGGCGAAGCAGGCGCCCCTCAGACAAGGCGCGCAGGAGCGGCAATGCGCGCGGGTCGCCGAGTCCACCGAGGCGTTCAACGGCCTCCGCCTGGATCGCAAAACCGCCGCCGAGGCCCGGCAGGATGGCGATGGCGTCGCCATCCTGGGCGCGGACAGAGGATGTCGCCAGGAGCAGAGCCACCATGGCCAGGATCAGTCTGCCCGCGGCGCATCCCATTGGAGATGCCACCCCCTGCCCCCTCACCCTCGGCGCCGGTTCGCGTTCTCGGGGATGAAGGACGACCAGTTCTCGGCCGGCACGACCTGAGGCGTCTTCCAGACGATGTTGAATTGCCCATCCTCCTGAACCTCGCCGAGCATCACCGGCTTGGAGAGGTGGTGGTTCGGCAGCATTTCCTCGGTATAACCGCAGGGCGCGTCCACCTTCTGGCCGATCATCGCCGCGCGCACCGCATCCACTGCCGTGGTGCCGGCCTTGGCAACGGCTTGGCTCCACATCTTGAAGCCGGTGTAAGTGGCCTCCATCGGGTCGTTGGTAACGCGGTGCGGATTCTTGATATAGGCTTGCCACATTGCCTTGAACTCGGTGTTCACTGGCGACTGGACACTCATGAAGTAGTTCCAGGCAGCCAGGTGGCCGACGAGCGGCTTGGTATCGATGCCGGCCAGTTCCTCCTCGCCGACTGAGAAGGCGACACAGGGGATATCCTCTGCCTTGATGCCCTGGTTGCCGAGCTCGCGATAGAAGGGAACGTTGGCATCGCCATTGATGGTGGAGACAATGGCGGTCCTCTTTCCTTCACCGGCAAAGCGCTTCACCCGTGCGACGATGCCTTGCCAGTCGGAGTGGCCGAAGGGGGTGTATTCCTCCATGATGTCGGCATTGCCGATACCCTTGCTGTTCAGGAAGCCACGAAGGATACGGTTGGTGGTACGCGGGTAGACATAGTCGGTTCCAAGCAGGACGATGCGCTTCGCCTCGCCGCCGTCGGAAGACATCAGGTATTCGACGGCAGGGATGGCCTGCTGGTTCGGCGCGGCGCCGGTGTAGAAGATGTTCTTGCTCTCTTCCTCGCCTTCATATTGCACCGGATAGAAGAGCAGGCCGTTCAGCTCCTCAAAGACCGGCAGCACCGACTTGCGGGAGACCGAGGTCCAGCAGCCGAAGACCACGTCAACCTTGGCGACCTGCAGCAGCTCGCGCGCCTTTTCGGCGAAAAGCGGCCAGTTAGAGGCCGGATCGACGACCACCGCCTCGACCCGCCGCCCGAGCAGCCCGCCGCGGCTGTTGATCCATTCCACCATCATCAGCACGGTGTCGCGCAGCGCCGTCTCGCTGATCGCCATGGTTCCGGACAGGGAGTGCAGCACGCCGACCTTGATCGGCGCTCCCTGCGCGAAGGAGGGACGAATGGCCGGCGCGGTCAGCGCGGCAGCCCCAAGGCCAGCAAGCGCGGCGCGGCGGGTGAGCGTGATGCGGCGAGTATTGACGGTCATGCCTTGGCCTCCTCTGCCGAAGCGATCCCGGGTCCCGCCCTCGGTGCCCGGCGTCCACGACAGCTATGCCGCAGGCCTGTGGCAATCCGCGTGCCAAAGCAGGCCACGCCGCTTTCCGGTAAGGACGTCGCGGTCTGCCCACACCATGGGCGCCGCCCGTCCGCTGGCAGAGAATTCTGCCGAAGAATTGGGCACATGTAGTCCGCCCTCCTTTGTCAGGCTGCGGCCTGCCGGTTGCTCCCGTCTTGCTGGCCGTGGCAAGGTGGAGACAAATGCCACGTGACACGCCCCCCGCCCCTCGGCATCAGCGCTCGCAGGGCCGGGTTGAACTTGTCATCGGACCTGGCCGGGAGGGCGACACGGGCCTACGGCATCTGTTCCACTCGGCGCCACTGCGCGTTCTGTTTCCCGCGCCGGATCCTGGCGATCCGCCATTGGCGGCATTGACGAATGTGGCCGGCGGCCTCGCTGGCGGCGATGCGGTAGCGGTCGAAGTGCAGGTGGAACCAGGGGCCTGCCTGACCATCGCTACGCCCGCCGCCGAGAAGCTCTACCGCAGCCTTGGCGAGCAAACCGAGATCACGACACGATTGGAGATTGGTACCGACGCCAGCCTTGAATGGCTGCCGCAGGAGACAATTCTGTTCGATGGCGCCCGCCTGTCCCGCCGGCTCGAAATCCGGTTGGCGGCTGGGGCGAGACTGCTGGCGGCGGAAATGCTCGTCTTTGGTCGCGCCGCGTATGGTGAACGCTTCCGCCGTGGCGCGCTGCACGACGCCTGGCGTCTCCGTCGCGCCGGGCGGCTGGTCTGGGCGGATGCGCTGCGGCTGCCCTCCGACCCCACTGCGGCGCTTGCGAACGCCTACGGCTTCGCTGGCGCCACTGCCTTTGCCACGCTGGTGCTTGCGGCACCCGAGGCCGCCGTGCATCGCGCGCTGGCGCGTGCCCTCGCCGGGGGCGCCGCCACTCTGCCGGCACCGGATGTCCTGGTAGCCCGATGGTTGGGCGAAGCGGGAACAGTGCGCGCGGGACTTGCCAATGCCATTGCCGCATTGCGCGCCGCGGCCTTGACCCTGCCCCCACGCCTGCCCCGCCTTTGGACCACCTGATCTGGCACGGCATATGCATGACCACCTGATCTGGCACGGCATATGCATACGGAATTGCCAGAGGACCCGCATGAACCTGACACCGCGCGAAAAGGACAAACTTCTGGTGGCGATGGCCGCCATCGTGGCCCGCCGCCGGCTTGAGCGCGGCGTGCGGCTCAACTACCCAGAGGCGGTGGCGCTGATCACTGATTTCGTGATCGAGGGTGCGCGCGATGGGCGCAGCGTGGCCGACCTCATGCGGGACGGCGCCAAGGTGCTGACGCGGGAGCAGGTGATGGAGGGCGTCGCCGAGATGATCCACGAAATCCAAGTGGAGGCCACCTTCCCCGACGGAGCGAAACTCGTCACCGTGCACCGGCCGATCCGCTGAGGGAGAGGGCCGTGATTCCCGGGGAGATCCTGCCAGCCGCTGGCGAGATCGAGCTGAATGCAGGGCGCGATGCCCTGGAGGTCGAGGTGGCGAATACCGGCGACCGGCCGATCCAGATCGGTAGCCACTATCACTTCGCGGAGACGAACCCAGCATTGTCCTTCGACCGTGCTGTCGCCCGTGGCCGCCGGCTTGACATCCCGGCCGGCACGGCGGTGCGCTTCGAGCCGGGCCAGAGCCGCAGGGTGCGATTGATCCCCATGGCGGGAGCACGCGTCGTGCACGGCTTCCGCGGCGAGACCGAAGGGGGCGTCTGACATGCCCACACGCCTGTCCCGCAGCGCCTATGCCGGCATGTATGGCCCCACCACCGGGGACCGCGTGCGGCTGGCCGACACCGATCTGATCATCGAAGTGGAGCGCGACTTCACCACCTATGGCGAGGAGGTGAAATTCGGCGGCGGCAAGGTCATCCGTGACGGCATGGGCCAGAGCCAGCGGACTCGTGCCCAAGGCGCCATGGACACGGTGATCACCAATGCCCTGATCCTGGACCATTGGGGCATTGTGAAGGCCGATATCGGTATCCGGGATGGGCGCATCGCCGCCATCGGCAAAGCTGGCAATCCGGACACGCAACCCGATGTTGGCATCATCATCGGGCCCGGCACCGAGATCATCGCGGGCGAGGGGCGCATCCTGACCGCAGGCGGGATTGACGCGCATATCCACTTCATCTGCCCGCAACAGATCGAGGAGGCGCTGGCCTCCGGCATCACCACCATGTTCGGCGGCGGCACCGGGCCAGCGCATGGCACCCTCGCCACCACCTGCACGCCTGGCCCCTGGCACATCGCGCGCATGCTGCAGGCAGCCGAGGCTTTCCCGATGAATCTCGGCTTCCTCGGCAAGGGCAATGCCGCCCTGCCCGAGGCGCTCGAGGAGCAGGTGATGGCCGGCGCCTGCGGCCTGAAACTGCATGAGGATTGGGGGAGCACACCCAAGGCGATCGACACCTGCCTGCGTGTCGCCGATGCGCTGGATGTGCAGGTGGCGATCCATACCGACACGCTGAATGAGAGCGGCTTCGTCGACAGCACGATCGGCGCCATCGGTGGCCGCACCATTCACGCGTTCCACACGGAGGGCGCGGGCGGTGGCCATGCGCCGGATATTCTTAGGGTCGTAGGCGAACCGAATTTCCTGCCCAGTTCCACAAACCCCACCATGCCCTACACCGTGAACACGGTGGACGAACATCTCGACATGCTGATGGTGTGCCATCACCTCGACCCGCGCATTCCTGAGGACGTGGCCTTCGCCGAGAGCCGGATCCGCAAGGAGACCATCGCGGCCGAGGATATCCTGCACGACCTGGGCGCCATTTCCATGCTGTCCTCCGACAGCCAGGCGATGGGGCGGGTCGGAGAGGTGATCATCCGCACCTGGCAGACCGCACACAAGATGAAGCTGCAGCGCGGGCGCCTGCCGGAGGAGACGGGCGATAACGACAACATGCGGGTCCGGCGCTACGTCGCGAAATACACCATCAATCCGGCGATCGCCCAGGGCGTCAGCCGGCATGTCGGCAGCGTGGAGGTCGGGAAGCTTGCTGATCTGGTGCTGTGGTCGCCTGCCTTCTTCGGCGTGAAGCCGGACCTGGTGCTGAAATGCGGAAGCATCGCGCTGGCGCCGATGGGCGACCCCAATGCCTCCATCCCGACGCCGCAGCCAGTCCACTACCGGCCAATGTTCGGTGCCTTCGGCCAGGCAATGGTGGCGTCCTCCGTAACCTTCGTCTCGAAGGCGGCGCTGGGACACGGAATCGGCGACCGGCTCGGGCTCAAACGACCACTGCTCGCGGTGGAGAACACCCGCGGTGGCATCGGGAAACGCGATATGGTGCTGAACAACGCGACCCCGCAGATCGAGGTGGATCCGGAAACCTACGAAGTCCGTGCCGATGGCGAATTGCTGATTTGCGAACCCGCCGCGGTGCTACCGATGGCACAGCGTTACTTTCTGTTCTGAGACGTGCCCATGAGCGAGAGCCACCTGCCGCGTGCGATCGCCCTTCATGCTGCCGGCACCTGGCCGGAAGGCGAAGAGCGGGATGCCGTGACGCTGGACTTCGATGATCGCCACCGGCGCCGCCGTCGCTATGTGGCCACGGGCGGGCTTGCCTTCCTGCTCGACCTGCCGGAGGCAGCCGTGCTGCGCGATGGCGACGGGCTGGCGCTGGAGGGCGGCGGCTTCGTCCGCGTCCGCGCCGCACCCGAGCCACTGGTCGAGGTAACGGCCAGGACAGCGGCTGAGGTTGCAAGGCTTGCCTGGCATCTCGGCAACCGCCATCTGCCGACGCAGATCATGGTGTCGGCCGAGGGTGGTGCGCCACGCCTGCTGATCCGCCACGATCACGTCATCCTCCAAATGTTGCGGGGTCTCGGCGCAACCCTCCGCCATATCGAGGCACCCTTCGATCCGGAAGGCGGCGCCTATGGCGAACACAACCGTCAGGCCAGCCATCCGCATGGCCATCACCACCATGACGACGACCACCAAGCCCATGGTTGATGAGGCCGCGCTCGCGCGCCTCCTCACTTGGCTCTCGCCTGCCTATCCGACCGGTGCCTTCTCCTACAGCCATGGGCTGGAGACGGCGGTCGAGGAGGGTGCGGTAGCAAACCGCGAGGCTCTCGTCGCCTATGTGGCAGCGGCGCTCTCGTTCGGTGCCGGCGCGGTGGACGGACCACTGCTGGCGCTCGCCTGGCGTGCTGCCGCCGCGGATGATGCAGGGCGTCTGGATGAGGTTGCGGAGCTGGCCACAGCCTGGCGTAGCACCGCCGAACTGGCGCTGGAGGCGTTGCAACCCGGGGCGGCCTTTGCTGCCGTCACCGCCACGACTTGGCCCGATCCGCGCTTTGCCGCCTTCGTCGCGCGCCATCCGGGGCGTCTGTCGCATGCGGTCGCCTTCGGCGCCGCCGCTGCCTGGCATGGTGTGCCGCTGCGCGCGGCAGCCTTCGGCTGGCTGTCGGCCTTTGCGGCAAACATCATCTCGGCCGGCGTTCGGCTGATCCCGCTCGGCCAGACGGACGGCCAGATGGCAACGGCTGCATTGATGTCGGAGGTCGCGGCAGCAACGGAGGCGGCCTGTGGCATGCAGGACATCGAGGCCCTGGGCAGTGCTGCGCTAGCGCTCGATCTGTTCTCCATGCGGCACGAGACCCAGTACACGAGACTATTCCGCTCATGACAAGGTCTGTGCACGGCCCCTTCCGCGTCGGCATCGGCGGCCCGGTAGGCTCCGGCAAGACGGCGCTGGTGGACCGGCTCTGCAAGCATCTGCGCGACCGGTATGACATCGCCGCCATCACGAATGACATCTACACCAAGGAGGACGCGGAATTCCTGACGCGGTCCGGCGCGCTGGAGCCCGAACGTATCATGGGTGTCGAGACCGGTGGCTGCCCGCACACTGCCATTCGTGAGGACGCCTCCATCAATCTTGCCGCCGTGCAGGAAATGGTGGCGCGCTTTCCCACCCTGGAGCTGCTGTTCATCGAGAGCGGCGGCGACAATCTGGCGGCCACCTTCAGCCCAGAGTTGGCGGACCTGACCATCTACGTCATCGATGTGTCGGCGGGCGACAAGATTCCCCGCAAGGGCGGCCCTGGCATCACGCGCTCCGACCTTCTTGTCATCAACAAGATCGATCTGGCACCACTGGTCGGCGCCGATCTGGGTGTAATGGACCGCGACGCGAGACGGATGCGGGGACAGCGCCCTTTCCTGTTCACTAACCTCAAGGAGAACCAAGGCGTGCAGGAGATTGGAGAGTTTGTGTTGGCTGCAGGCGGCATCGCCGCGCGTGCTCCGGTGACATCGCCATGATGCGCCGGGTTGGGACCATCGCGGCACTTCTGCTTGCCCCGCTACCCGCACTGGCCCATGCGGGAGGGATTGTGACGGGCGGATTCGCCGCGGGCTTCATGCATCCACTCAGCGGATGGGACCATCTGCTCGCCATGGTGGCCGTCGGGCTCTGGGCCGGGACCGCGGGAGGCGCGGCGCGGATTGCATTCCCAACTGCCTTCCTCGGTGGCATGGCGGCCGGTGGCTTGCTCGGCGCAGTGCAGTTCTCTTTTCTGATGGTGGAGGCTGGCGTTTTTGCCTCCGTGCTGGTGCTCAGTGCCCTGGTGGCGTTGGCGGTACGTCCACCGCTGGTGGCTGCCGCAGGGCTTCTGGCGATGTTCGGTCTGTTGCACGGGCTGGCGCACGGGCTGGAGATGGAGGCCGGGACCAGCGGCCCGAGCTACGCCCTAGGTTTCCTGACCGCGACTGCTCTGCTGCACGGGATCGGCCTGGGATCATCCGCACGCGCATCCTCGGGTCGCCGAAGCCGGGCGCTTGTCCGCTTGGCTGGCGGCATGATGGCCTGCGCGGCACTGGCGCTCGTGCGCCTGGGCTAGGACCTGCCCTCGGATGCGCCAGGCTTGGCCAGTGGCTGGTCTCCGCGCCTATCCTTGGGCCATGGAGGTCGCTTCATAGGCACGGTGATATCGGGCGATCAGCACAGGACCGAGGCCGGCCGCGAATACCAGGCCGGCCGATCACCCGGTTGAAGCCCGCGGTGATCCTGGGCAGGGTTCAGTCGCTGCAACCTGCAATCGCTCAGCCTTGCTCCTGAATTGCAAGGAGCAACACGAACGGTGGCTGCCCGGGCGGTGCAGGCAGCACCCGGCCTTCGTCATCACTGGGCAGGCGCCGCAGCACCACCATTTCCTGCACATTTCCGCCCACCGCTTCTACCCCGTCCGGACTATTGCGCACCACCACGTCACAATGCATGGGCCGGGGCTGCCCGATTTCTGAAAGGCGCAGCGACCAATGTGCTAGCGGCACCGTGGAGCGATCCGCGCATAGGAGGTCACCGGGTCTGGGTGCCCATTCGTCCGGCGCGTAAGGGCGGAATCGTGCGCCCTGCGGGTCCGCCATCGCGCGCGCGAGCACAGCATCGATGTAGTCCGCATGCCTATAGGAGGATGGTAGATCACTCTCCTGAATACCCGCACGCCGCGCTATTGCAGAGATGAACGCGGCTGACCAGGCGGGGTAAGCATAGAGGCTGATGTCCTCCAGCGGGGGCGTCGCCACAGGCACGGTTCTGGCGTGGCCGTCATCCTCCGGCACCTCTATGCGGCTCTGCTCGGCCAGAGTGGCGGTGATGGCAGATCGCTGGTCCAAGAGCTGGCGCGCTATAGCGGCACCGCCGGGGACAGCAGCCCAATACCCCAGCAGACGGGCGAAGCGCTCCGGTGTTGCTGCGGTTTCGGTTGGCCTCGCCTCGGGCCAGCCAACGACCACGACACGGCCCCAAGCCTCCCATTCCCTGAGCGCCGCCTGCGCAAGTGGAGGCATGGGTAGAGTAGCGGTCGATGTCGGTACCTGCGGCGCTGCGCACGCACCGGCAGCGAGGAGCATCAGGGCGGCGTGGCTCACACGCATGATGGAGCAGATGATAGGGCAGAATGGCCGGCCACATCTCTTACGAGATGGGATGCCCCCCTGTATTCGCTGCGGCGCCTGGCATGGCTGGCCGGTTTTCATCTGCGGGGATCCTATCACCGATCCCGCTGCTGCCGCGGTGCGGCCCGGCGCCCCCTTCCTGCTCGCCGACCATGCCGGGCTGCCGCCGCCGGAGTAGCCGCTGCTCCGTTTCCTTCCGCACCTCGCCGCGGTGAAATTCGATGTGATGTCTGCCTCTGCTCCAGGCTGGCCGCCATCGCGGACGGTGTGTCCGGCCTCCTCGGCTCCGACTGGTTCGAGACGAACGCGGAGCACGGAGCCGAGGCGGGCAGCGGCAATCCTGACCACGCCAAGCCGGCTCGCTTCGAAGGCGGGACAGGAGCGATTAGCGAGCTTGAGGCCACCCGCTGGGCGTAATTCACGAATTCGTGATCACCGGGCTGGGCAACCCTGGCGATCCTTGCCCAAGAGGATACGATCGGCTTGCTTCCACGTAAGCTGACCTTCAGGATTCGCAGGCAGGCAGCACGCCCTGCTGCCGTATGCGCATGTTTTGTCGCAGCCCGGCGGCCCGTGTCACCTTCGAAAGGACCGAAGATCGCCAGCATCATGACCCGCCTCTCCCGCCGCACGATCTGGGCGCTGGCACTCTTCGCCTGGGCCCTCTGCGCCGGCGCGGCCTGGTTGGTTGCGGAACGGCAGGCCAGCCATATCGAGCGGGAGGCGGAAGCCGCGGCACTCGCCCGCGCCGAGGTGGCCGCCGAGGCGATCGAGCAGAGCCTGTTGCGGACGCTGGAAGCCGTGCAGGGCCTGCACGACATGGCGCAGGCCCGCCAGCATCAGCTCGAGGCCGGCTATCGCGGCGGCGCCGTGGCGCTCGAGGCGCAGCTTACCGCCGTCGCCCGGAATGGCCGGTTCGGCGTGCTCCAGGTCGCGATCATCGGCCCCGATGGCTGGCTGGCTTGGTCCTCGGTGTCGGGCTGGCATAGCGTCGATCTCAGCGACCGCGAGCATTTCCGGGTCCATCGCGACGGCCGCAAGACTCTGTTCGTGAGCGCCCCGCTGGTAGGCCGCGCCTCCGGTCAGTGGAGCGTGCAGTTCACGCGCCCGCTCCTGGACCGCTCAGGCAATTTCGCCGGCGTCGTGGTCGTCTCGGTGGATCCGTTGGAGCTTTCGCATCAGCTTGGCGACATGCACTTCGGCGACGATGGCGGCGCGACCGTCCTGCGCCGCGACGGTGTCATTCTCGCCCGAAGCAGGGATGCGGAGCAGGCGCTGGGCCAGACCCTGGCACCGGGCCGGCGGCTGATAAAGGCGATCGAGGCCGCGCCTACCGGGCGCCTGCGGGTGCCGCGCAGCACCTTCGACGGGCGCCCGAAGCTGATCGGCTACCGCGTGGTCGCCGGTGCGCCGCTCGTCGTCACCGTCAACCTCGATGCCGAGCGGGAACTGGCGCCGATCGCCTTCCTGCGCCCGGCGCTCCGGGCCGCGGCCGCGGCCATCGCCTTCCTGGCCCTGGCGGTCATGGGCCTGGCACTGTTGTGGCTGGAACGTCGGCGTACGCAGACGGATCTCGAGGAGGCGCGGCGCGAGCGCGAGGCGGCGCTCGAGCGTCTGGCGCTGGCACAGCGGATGGAGGCGCTCGGGCGGCTGGCCGGCGGCGTCGCCCATGATTTCAACAATGTCCTGCAAGCCGTGCTCGGCGGCGCCAAGGTCATCCAGAGCCGCCCCGGTGACGCCAATGCGGTCCGGCGCCTGGCCGGCATGGTGGCGGAGGCGGCGGAGCGAGGCGCCTCGGTCACGCGCCGGCTGCTTGCCTTCGCCCGGCGCGGCGAATTGCGTACCGAGCCGGTGGAGGTCGGCCCGCTCCTCGCCGGGCTGCGGGAGGTGCTCGCCCATACGCTTGGCGCCAATATCCAGGTGCGGGTCGAGGCCGATCCGGCTCTGCCGGTGACCCTCACCGATCGCGGGCAGCTCGAGACCGTGCTGGTAAACTTGGCAGTCAATGCCCGCGACGCAATGGCGCCGCGCGGCGGCGGAACCCTCACCCTCTCAGCGGCCCTCGAGGAGGTCGGGGCCGGGACGGAGCACCCGCTGGGTCTCGCGCCCGGCCCCTATCTCCGGCTCGCGGTCGCCGATACGGGCTCCGGCATGGATGCCGCCACCCTGGCACGCGCGGGCGAGCCTTTCTTCACGACCAAGGCCAAGGGGGAAGGGACTGGGCTGGGCCTGGCGATGGCCAAGGGCTTCACCGAGCAGTCGGGCGGTGCCCTCGGCATCGAGAGCGAGCCGGGCTGCGGCACGGTGGTGACGCTCTGGCTGCCGCACGCCGAGGCGGAGCCTCCGGCGAAGGCCGGCGTGATCCGGGCGGCGCCCGCCCCTCCACGGCCGCACGAGTCCGGCGGGCGCATCCTGGTCGTGGATGACGAGCCACAGGTGCGCGTGCTGCTGGCGGCCGCTCTGCGGGAGCGCGGCCATGAGGTGACGGAGGCGCATGATGGCCCGGCGGCGCTGGCGGAGCTCGATGCTCGCGGCGCCTTCGATATGCTGGTAACCGACCTGGCAATGCCCGGCATGGACGGGCTGGAGCTGCTGCGCGAGGCGCGGAAGCGCCAGGCCGGCCTGCCGGCACTGCTCGTCACCGGCTATGCCGGCGATGCGGATGCCGGGGAGTTCGCGGCGGCAGTCGGGCATGGGCCTCTGATGCTGCTGCGCAAGCCGGTCAGTCCCGAGGAGCTGACGGACCGCGTGGCCGCGCTGCTGCACCTCGCCAGCGCCGACGCCGCGTAGGGGCCGGCCCGCCGCCCTTCGATCCTGCCCTTTGCAAGTTGATGCGCATGGCGGCCGGATCGCGATGATGCGCTCCGCCCGTGGCGCCGTTCCGCGATATGCGCGGGTTCAATTGCCATTGGCCTGCCCGGGGCGCCCGGAACCGGAACGAGCCATCGCGGTTAGCTGCCCGGGCCGCGATGCCGGATCGGCGGCGGCACCGCATAGCCGGCCCGAGGCAGTGCCGGTCGGAACTGCGCATGAGAATGCTCCTCTGGATTGGCGGCGGGCTGCTGGTGGCGGCCACCGCCATCGCCTTCACACCGGCCGGAAGCGGTAGGCGGGAGGAGCACCGACAGCCCGGCGCCGCTCCCGTTTCGATGGAGGAGACGGCGATACGGTCCATGCGCGCGAGACTGCGGAAGCCGGAGGCCGTGGAATTCCTCGATCTGCAGGTCTTCCGCTTCGGGCCGGAGGATGAGCGCGCGGTATGTGGCCGGATGCGGCCGGACAAGGCTTCCACCGAAGCCCCAGTGGATTTCGTGCTGCGCATCCTCCTGCCGCGAAAGGCGGGGGCCGGCGGCGGACGGATCATGACCGTCCTGGAGGATGGACCAGGCCTCGCGCGCCCCGGTGGCGACGATGCCCGGCGCCGGTACTGCCAAGACGGTTCTGCACCACCCCAGGCCAAGTCGTCCACTATGGTGGATGCCACGATCCCGGTCGGCACGGCGACCGGCAGCGGCGTACCGGACGGTGCGGCCATAAGTGGCGGCGCGCCTGCCCCGCAAATCGTCGTGGTGCGCTCCCCCGCGAATCTGCGCGCGGGTCCGGGCGGCGGGGCGACGGTACTGCGGATCGCAGCGCGCGGCGAAGCCTTCCGGGTCCATGGTCACGCCCCAGGCGGTTGGGTGCAGGTGGGCGACATGGAGCGGCCGCGCGGCTGGGTGCATTCCAGCCGGCTCGAGGAGGCCCGGCCCTAGCCTCAATGCCAAGGCGAGTTGAGGGCCAGGAGCATGTCGCCGCGGCATTCGTGGCAGAGGACGAGGCGGCGTGCGCGCGACATGCGCCGGAACTCGAGCAGGTCGGGCCGCAGCCGGGGCAACTCGCGCCGTGCCTCCACCGCCCCCCCTGAAGGAACACGACCTGCCCGTGGTCCGCCTCGACGCGTGGCACGCCTGGGCCGGTCGGGCCTACGAGGCGAAGGCGCGGGCGGCGCCCGAGGGACGGCCGGGGCGGCCGCTCGGCAGCAACCGTCCCGGCTTGCCGCGTAGCGCCGCTCCAGCCCGACTGCGGTACGCTGTGGATCCGAATCGCCCTGTGATGGACATCCCGGGGTGGAAACGGCCAGGACGTCAGTCGCAGGCGGCCTCCGCCTCGACCCCGCCGCCCCGGCATGGCACTTCCGCCGCCATGCGACCGACCCTGCATCCGCGCCTGCTGAACGGGCGCGACGGCGATCCGGGCATCTATTTGGAGGCGCTGCACGCGCCCGAATCGATCCTGATCGATTGCGGCGACCTCTCCGCCCTCACGCCCCGTCACCTGCTGCGCGTCGGCGTGCTGCTGGTCAGCCATGCGCATATGGACCACTGGGCCGGCTTCGACCGGCTGCTGCGGCTGCTGGTCGGCCGGCAGAAGTACCTGCCTGTGGTCGGCCCCGCCGGCTTTGCGGAGCGGCTGTACCACCGGTTGCAGGCCTATACCTGGAATCTGGTAGACCGCATCCCGACCGAGCTGACTTTCGAGGTCACCGAGGTCACGGGCCCCGGCCCATGGCCCCGCACTCGCTTCCGGCTGCACGGCGGCTTCGCGCCGGAACCCCTGCCCCCCACCCCTGCCACAGCGGATGGGATGGTACTGCGGCTCGGCATGCTCCGGCTGCGCGCGGCGGTGCTGGACCATGGCACGCCTTGCCTTGGCTTCGCGGTGGAGGAGGCGGTCCACCTGAATGTCTGGCGGACCCGGCTGGAGGCACGGGGCCTGCCAACCGGCCCCTGGCTCGCCGGGCTGAAGCAGGCGGTGGCCGAGGGCCGGCCGGACAGCCACCCCATCCCGGTCTTCGCCCGTCCTTCCGAGGCGGCCGATGCCACCCTCCTGCCGCTCGGCGCCTTGCGCGACCTGGTCAGCGTCACGCCGGGGCAGCGCCTGGCCTATCTGACCGATTTCGCCGACACGCCCGAGAACCGAGCCGCCGCCATCGCCCTCGCCGACGGAGCCGACATCCTGTTCATCGAATCCCCCTTCGCCGCCGAGGACGCCGCTATCGCCGCGGACCGACGGCACCTGACCACCCGCGCCGCCGGCGAGATCGCGCGCGCCGCCAGCGCCCGCCGCATCGAGCCCTTCCACCTCTCGCCGCGCTATCTGGGGCAGGAGGCCCGGCTGCTGGCGGAGGTGATGGAAGCCGCGGGCATCCATCCTGCCGGCTGAGCCGAAGCCGAAGCCCCGGCCATATCGCTGCTAAATAGAAATCAACTTATATTCATCGGATCGCAGCGCCGGTTGCGCCTACCCCTGGATTCGAAAGGCGTTACCTCAAGAAATCAAAAGCTCCAGACTAGATGCATATTTAGGGGGTAGCTGCGATGGTCGAGACCGGAATGGCGACGGGCGGCGCGCATGGCGTGGCCAACGGGCACCACGATCACAAGCCGGGCTTCGTCAGGCGCTGGCTCTTCTCCACCAACCACAAGGACATCGGCACCCTCTACCTGATCTTCGCCGCCTGCGCCGCCGCAATCGGCGTCGGCTTCTCCGTGTTCATGCGAATGGAATTGCAGAATCCTGGTATGCAATTTTTCGCCGACGGCCAGGAGTGGAACGTCCTGGTTTCCGCGCATGGCCTGATCATGATCTTCTTCGCGATCATGCCGGCGCTGATCGGCGGCTACGGCAACTGGTTCGTACCGATCATGATCGGCGCGCCGGACATGGCCTTCCCGCGCATGAACAACATCAGCTTCTGGCTGCTGGTACCGGCCATCATGCTGCTGATCGGCAGCCTGTTCTTCGGCGAGGGCGCCGGCGCGGGCTGGACCATCTACCCGCCGCTGTCGGATGCCACCTATCATCCCGGCATCTCGATGGACATGGCGCTGTTCTCGCTGCACCTGGCGGGCGCCAGCTCACTGCTGGGCGCGGTCAACTTCATCACGACCATCCTGAACATGCGCGCGCCGGGCATGACCATGCACAAGATGCCGCTCTTCGTATGGTCGATCCTGGTGACTGCCTTCCTGCTGCTGTTGACCCTGCCCGTGCTGGCCGGCGCCATCACCATGCAGATCACCGACCGCATGTTCGGCACCGCCTTCTTCCGGCCGGACGGCGGCGGCGACCCGGTGCTGTTCCAGCACCTGTTCTGGTTCTTCGGCCATCCCGAAGTCTACATCATGATCCTGCCGGCCTTCGGCATCATCAGCCATGTCGTCTCCACCTTCAGCCGCAAGCCGATCTTCGGCTATATGGGCATGGTTTATGCGATGGTGGCGATCGGCTTCCTCGGCTCCGTCGTCTGGGCGCACCACATGTTCACCTCGGGCATCGATGTGGACACGCGGGCCTACTTCATGGCGGCGACCATGATCATCGCGGTGCCGACCGGCATCAAGATCTTCAGCTGGATCGCCACCATGTGGGGCGGATCGCTGCGGTTCCCGACGCCGATGCTCTGGGCCACCGGCTTCATCTTCGTCTTCACCATGGGCGGCGTGACCGGGGTGAAGCTGGCCAATGCCGGCGTCGACACGATCCTGCACAACACCTACTACGTCATCGCGCATTTCCACTACGTGCTGTCGCTGGGATCCGTCTTCGGCATCTTCGCCGGCTTCTACTACTGGATCGGCAAGATGAGCGGCCGGCCCTATCCTGAATTCTGGGGCAAGGTGCATTTCTGGATGAGCTTCATCGGGGTGAACCTCACCTTCTTCCCGCAGCACTTCCTGGGCGCGCAGGGCATGCCTCGCCGCTACCCGGACTATCCGGACGCCTTCGCGCCGTGGAACTTCGTCTCCTCCATCGGTGCCTATATCGGCGCGGCGTCCTTCGTGGTCTTCCTCTATGTCTGCTACCGCACCTTCACCAGCAAGGAACATGTGCCGGCGAACCAGTGGGGCGAGGGCGCGACCACCCTGGAATGGCAGGTGAGCAGCCCACCGCCCTTCCACACCTTCGAGGAGCTGCCGCATGTCCGCTGAATCACCCCGTTGGCTTCAGGGGCATCCGGGCTAGTACCCTGGATGTCTCGGCTGCGCGGAACAGGCGCTATAGAGCGCCGGGAGGGGCCAGCTTGCCGATTTCTTCCGCCGCCAGGGATTCCAGGTGCATGCGGAAGGCCAACCGGATTCTCTTTTCGTGCAGGCGGCCGCCGGCGACTGCCATCTCCTCGTGCTTCTTGCCGCTCCTGAGGATTGTTGCCTCCCCGGCCTGCGATTTGCGGGACATGCCCTGGCAGGAGATCACCGCACTGCCATCATCCCGCCATCCCGCCGATATGGGCGGCCAGGGAAGGCCGGCGCCGGAGTGATGCTGTGGCGGATGATTCGCGCAGTGCAGCAGCCCTTTGTCAGAACATCGCATCCTCGAAGGCCCGGAGCGAACCGCCGCCTGCCATGATGGCGGCGGTAAGCCCGGCGGTCTGCGGCAGCAGGCGCTCCATGAAGAAGCGCGCGGTCGTGAGCTTGGCGCGGTAGAAGCCGGTCGGATCCTGCTCCGCCTTGTCCAGCGCCAGTTCCGCCATCCGCGCCCAGACATAGGCCAGCGCGGTCAGGCCGAAGAGACGCAGGTACTCTGTCGCCGCTGCCCCGGCCTCGAAGGGGTCGGAGAGGCCACGGCGGGCGATCTCCGCAGTGGCCTGCTGCAGCCGGCCGAAGGCTTTCGACAGCGGCAGGATGAAGTCCGCCAGACGCTCGTCATCCTGCTTCGCCTCGATATAGGCAAGCACGGGATGGAAGAAGCGGCGCAGGTAACGCCCGGCATGGGCGCTCATCTTGCGGCCGACCAGGTCCAGCGCCTGGATGCCGTTGGTGCCCTCGTAGATCTGTGCGATGCGGGCGTCGCGGACATACTGCTCCATGCCCCATTCACGGATATAGCCGTGGCCGCCCAGCACCTGCATGCCGGTGGCGGTGGCATCCCAGCCCATATCGGTGAAAAGCGCCTTGATCACCGGCGTCATCAGCGCGACGAAATCCTCTGCCGCCTGGCGCTGCTGCGGGTCGGGATGGCGGGCCGCGACATCCTGCTCCAGCGCGGTCAGCACGCCGAGCGCGCGGCAGCCCTCGATCTGCGCCCGCATCGTCAGCAGCATGCGCCGCACATCCGGATGGACGATGATCGGATCGGCCGGCTTCTCCGGATATCTCGCGCCGCCGAGCGCCCTGCCCTGCAACCGCTCCTTCGCATAGGCGACGGCGTTCTGGTAGCTGACCTCGGCCAGCCCGAGGCCCTGCACGCCGACGCCGAGCCGCGCCTCGTTCATCATGGTGAACATGGCACGCAGGCCCTTGTGCGGCTCGCCCACCAGCCAGCCCTTGGCATCCTCGAAGCTCAGCGCGCAGGTGGCGGAGGCCTTGATGCCCATCTTGTGCTCCAGCGCCGTGCAGGTGACGCCGTTGCGCGCGCCGGGGTGGCCATCCTCCGTCGGGATGAATTTCGGCACCAGGAACAGGCTGATGCCGCGGGTGCCGGGTGGCGCATCCGGCAGCTTGGCCAGGACCAGGTGGATGATGTTCTCCGTCAGGTCGTGCTCGCCGGCGGAGATGAAGATCTTGTTGCCCGTGATGCGGTGGCTGCCGTCATCTGCCGGCACCGCCCGGGTGCGGATCAGTCCGAGATCGGTGCCGCATTGCGGCTCCGTCAGGCACATCGTCCCGCTCCACTCACCGGAGACGAGCTTCGGCAGGTAGCGGTCCCGCAATGCCTGCGGGCCATGCTGCATCAGCGCGGAATAGGCGCCGTGCGTCAGGCCGGGATACATGCCGAAGGAGAGATTGGCGGAACAGATCATCTCCTGGATCAGCAGGCCCAGCGTGCCGGGCAGGCCCTGGCCGCCATAGGCCGGATCGCAGCCGAGCGCCGGCCACCCCCCTTCGCGGAAGGCCGCATAGGCATTCCGGAATCCCCGCGGCGTGCGGACCATGCCATTCTCCAGCACGCAGCCTTCCTCGTCACCGGAGCGGTTGAGGGGGAAGAGGACCTCCTCGCAGAACTTCGCCGCTTCCTCCAGCACCGGGTTGATCAGGTCTGGGCCGATCTCCTCGCAACCCGGCAGGGCACGCAGGCGGGAGAGATCAAGGAATTCGTCCAGCAGGAAGCGCATGTCGCGCAGCGGGGCCTTATAGCCGGGCATGGTCAGGTCCTCAGTTGCGCAGGGGCCGGCCAGTTTCGAGCATGTGCTCGACCCGGGCGAGAGTGGGCTCGGTCTTCAGCAGCGCCATGAAGGACTGGCGTTCCAGCTTCAGCACCTCCTCCTCGCTGGTCTCCTCCGTGTGGTCCTTCGTGCCGGTCAGGGTCCTGGCCAGGTGGTCGCAGACGGTAATGTCATGCAGCGTCGCCTTGCCGAGCCGCGCCATCTGCCCGACCGCGAGCGACAGCGCCGCCTGGCCCGAAGCGCCCGGCAGACGCAGCGCGGCGGGCTTCGGCGGCTGATAGCCCTCGATGAGCGAGAGGGCGCGTGCCTTGGCCTCCGCCAGCAGCCGGTCGTGGTTCATGGTGATGCCGTCACCCGGGCGGAGCAGCAGCATCTCCTTCGCCTCCGCCGCCGATTTCGCCACCTGGGCGGTCGCGATCATCTCGAAGGTCTTCATCACGGGCGGCATCGGACCGTGCGGCGCCTTCGGTGCCTCCGCCCAGCGGCGCAGCATGGTGGTGCAGCCGCCCCAGGCTGGGATCAGGCCGACTCCAACCTCGACCAGGCCCATATAGGTTTCGGCATGCGCCTGCACCGCGTCACAATGCAGCAGGATCTCGCAGCCTCCGCCGAGCGCCATTCCGGAGGGTGCGCCCACCACCGGGAAGGGCGCGTCGCGCAGCGCGCGCAGCACCTTCTGCCCGGCCTCGATCATGCCCTCAATCTCGCCCCAGGCGGCGATATTGGCGGCGAAGAGGGCAAGGCCGATATTGGCGCCGACGGAGAAATTCTCGCCCTCGTTATGGATGACCAGGGCACGGAAGGCGCCCTTCTTCCCCATGGCGACGGCCTTGCCGATCAGCGCCACCACATCGGGATCGAGCGCATTCATCTTGGTGTGGAATTCCAGGCAGGCCACGCCATCCCCGATGTCCCAGAGGCTCGCCGAGCCGTTCTGCGCCAAGGGCTGGCTGCGCAGCTTCACGTCGGAAAGCAGCAGCACGCCCTCCGGCCGCGGAACATCATGATACGCCCCGTCCGTGCCGAAGAATTGCAGCCGCCCCTCCTGCACGCGGTAGAAGCTGCGGCCCTCCAACCGCTCCAGCAGCGGCGGCACCGGCCTTCCTTCCTCGCGCAAAGCCGCGGCCAGCCAGCCTGGGCCGAGTCGGTCGATCAGCTCGAATGGTCCCCAGCGCCAAGCATAGCCAAGGCGCATGGCGGCATCGATATCCGCCACGCTGTCCGCGATCTCCGGCACCAGGGAGGCAGCATAGGAAAGCGTGTCCAACAGTACGGCGCGGGCGTAGCGGCCGCCGCGGTCCGGATGCTCCGCCAGCCTGCGCAGGTCCTTCGCGCCCACCTCCAGGCTCTCCAGCACCGGCTTCGTGCTGTCGCGATACTCGCCGGTCGAGAGGTCGATGGCGCGCTTCAGCCGCTCGCCGCCAGGTCCGGTCTCCCGCCTGTAGAAGCCGCCCTTGCCTTTGCGGCCGGTGTACCCCTCGGCGATCATGCGCGCGATCAGTTCATGCTCGCGCATATTGGCCACATAGGGATCGCTGGCCGGCAGCGCCGCCTTCATGCTGGCGGCGACATGCGGCATCAGGTCGAGGCCAACCAGGTCCAGCAGGCCGAAGACGCCCGTCTTCGGCACGCCCATGGGGCGGCCCATGACGGCATCCGCCTCCTCCACCGTCAGGCCCAGTTCGAAGGCATGGTTGATCGCCGACTGCAGCCACAGTCCACCGATCCGGTTGGCGATGAAGCCGGGCCGGTCCTTGCAGGCAATCACCGTCTTGCCCAGGGCGCGGTCGGCGAATTCCGTGATGGCAGCGACGGCATCCGCGCGCGTGGCCGGGCCGCGCACCAGTTCCAGCAGCCGCATGTAGCGCGGCGGGTTGAAGAAATGGGTGATGAGGAAGTTGCGCGCGAATCCCTCCGGCATTCCCGCGGTCAGCGCCGAGAGCGGAATGGTGGAGGTGTTGGAGGAGAGGATGGAACCCGGTTTCCGCACCTGCTCCAGCCGCGCATAGAGTTCACGCTTGGCGTCCGGCTGCTCGATGATCGCCTCGACGATCCAGTTGCAGTCGGCGAGCAGCAGCAGGTCCGATTCCAGATCGCTCGCCTGCACCAGCCGCGCCGCGCCCTTGCTCATGAAGGGGGCGGGATCGGCGCGTAGCATCCGCTCCACCGCCTTTGCCGCGCCGCCCGGCACGATGTCCAGCAGCACGACGGGAACGCCGGCATTGGCGACCTGCGCCGCGATGCCGGCGCCCATCACCCCGGCGCCGACGACGCCGACCTTCCGGATCTGCGTCGTCACCGCACCGCCTCCAGCACCGTGGCGATGCCCTGGCCGCCGCCGATGCATTGCGTGGCCAGGGCGTAGCGCCCGCCTTCCCGCGCCAGGATCTGTGCCGCCTTGCCGGTGATGCGCGCCCCCGTCGCCCCCAGTGGATGGCCGAGCGCGATGGCGCCACCATCCTTGTTCACCTTCGCCTCGTCCAGGCCAAGTTCGCGCATGCAGGCGAGCGCCTGGCTGGCGAAAGCCTCATTCAGCTCCACCACGTCCAGGTCGCGCGCGGTGATCCCGGCGCGGGCCAGCGCCTTGCGGCTGGCCTCCACCGGCCCCATCCCCATCACCTCCGGCGCGCAGCCTGCCACCGCGATAGACTTCACCCGCGCCAGCGGCTTGAGCCCGTGCGCCTTCGCATACTCCACGCTGCAGACCAGCAGCGCCGCCGCGCCATCCGTCAGCGGAGAGGAGGTGCCGGCCGTCACCGTGCCATCCTGCTGGAAGGCGGGCTTCAGCCCCGCCAGGGTTTCCGCCGTCGTCTCCGGCCGGATGCAGCCGTCGCGCTCCACCGTCTTGCCATTGGCGGTGATGGGCACGATCTCCGCATTCAGCCGTCCCGCCTGCTGCGCCTCGGCCGCCTTGCGGTGGCTCTCCACGGCGAAGGCTTCCTGGTCGCGCCGCGTCACCTGGTAGCGCCGCGCGACATTCTCCGCCGTCTCGCCCATGCTGATATAGGCCTGCGGGAAATCCTTCGCCAAACCCGGATGCGGCATCGGGTTGAAGCCCATCATCGGCACCCGCGTCATGCTCTCCACCCCGGCGCAGAGGAAGGCATCCCCCGCACCCATGCGGATCGCCCCCGCCGCCTGATGCACGGCCTGCATGGAGGAGCCGCAGAAGCGGTTCACCGTGACGCCCGCCGTGTTCTCCGGCAGCCCGGCCAGGAAGGCAATCAGCCGCGCGACATTCAGCCCCTGTTCGCCTTCCGGGAAGGCGCAGCCCACCACCACGTCCTCGATCGTCGCGGGATCAATGCCGCTCTCCCGCACCAGGGCGCGCACCACCTGCGCCGCCATCTCATCCGGCCGGACCTTCGTCAGCTCGCCCTTGTTGGCGAAATGGAAGGGCGACCTCCTGTAGGCCGCGATCACCACATCGGTCATCTGCCGCATCCCTGTTCCGGCGCCTGCCCCTTCGGCATGGCGCTGGCCCCGGGCGGCGCGCGATCCGTGCTCAGCCGCCCGGGGCCGGTTGATCCTCTATCCTCGCCGGTACTGGCACGCCCCGCTCCCGGAGCAATTGTACCGCCTGCCGCTCCACCTCGCGCAGTTCGTCCAGCGTCTGCTCCAGATCCTGGCGCTGCCGCTCCAGCTCCGCGATACGCATGCGCGTCTTGCCCAGCAGCAGGCGCACCTGCGCCACCTGCGTCCGGTCGGCATCGTAGAGGTCCAGGAACTCCCGGATCTCCGCCAGCGAGAAGCCGAGCCGCTTGCCGCGCAGCACCAGCAGCAGCCGCGCCCGGTCGCGCCGGTCGAAGACCCGTGTGGTACCGGCGCGTCGCGGCGCGATCAGCCCCTTCGTCTCGTAGAAGCGGATCGCGCGGCCGGTGATGCCGAGTTCTTCGGCAAGCTGGTTGACGGTGTAGAGCTCTCGCATCGCGAGTCGGGCCTTGTGAGGGCTCCCCTTGGCCGCGCCTTCCATGGTCCTCCCCGCCATCCGGCGCAAGCCCCTTCATTGCGCGTCCAGCCCCGGCCGGAACCGTTCCAGCAGCTCGGCCCGCAACTCCTTCTTGGAGAGCTTGCCGACCGGGGTGCGCGGCAGCGCATCGCGCAGCTCGATCAGCCGCGGCATCTCCACCGGAGACAGCTTGTCCTTGAGGAATTCGCGCAAGGCGCCCTCAGTGAGGCCGGAGCCGGGCCGGGCCTGGACAAAGGCAGCCGGGCTTTCGCCGCGATAGTCGTCCGGCATGCCGACCACGGTCGCCGCAACCACATCCGGGTGGCGGTACAGCGCCTCCTCCACCATTCGCGGATAGACATTGAAGCCGGAGACGAGGATCAGGTCCTTGATCCGGTCCACCAGCGTGACATAGCCGTCCTCATCCATCACGCCGATATCGCCGGTGCGCAGGAAACCGTCCGGGCCGAGGACCTGCGCCGTCTCCTCCGGCCGGTTCCAGTAGCCCGCCATGACGTTCGGGCCGGCGACGCACAGCTCGCCCCGCTCGCCCGGCAGCAAGGCGCGAGAGGGATCCTCCAGCGAGCGGATCTCGGCCCGCAGACCCGGCAGGGGCAGGCCGATGGTGCCGGCGCGGTTCTCCCCCTCCAATGGGTTGCAGAAGCAGACGGGCGAGGCTTCGGTCAGGCCATACCCCTCAACCAGGATGCAGCCGGCCCGCGCCTCGAAATCGCGCTTCACCTGCAATGGCAGCGGCGCGCCGCCGGAGATGCAGACGCGGATGGAGGCCAAGTCCTCCCGCGAGGCGCCATTGTCCAGCATGGCCTTGAACAGCGTCGGAACGCCCGGCATCACGGTCGGCCGCCGGCGGCGGATCGCCGCCATCAGGGAGGGATAGTCGTAGCGCGGCAGCATCACCAGCTCTGCGCCCCAGGCCAGTGCCGCATTCATCGCCACGGTCATGGCGAAGACATGGAAGAAGGGCAGGACGGCCAGCATCCGCTCCTCCCCCTCCCGCAGGCCGGAGAACCAGGCCTGCACCTGGCGGAGATTGGCGCAAAGATTGCGATGCGTCAGCATCACCCCCTTGGGCATGCCGGTGGTGCCGCCGGTGTATTGCAGCACGGCGATATCCTGCGGTCGCACCGGCGCGGGCGGCGCCGCATCCGCCTCGCTCACCAGTGCGTCGAATTCCACCAGCCGATCATCGCCATGCGGCACGCGGGCGATGCTGCGGCGCTTCACCGCACGGAAGGCGACGCCCTTGGCCCAGGGCAGGGCACGGGCGAAGCGGCAGACCACCACGCGCCGCAGCGACAGGCCGGGACGGGACAGCAGGCCGAGCACGCGCGGCAGGATCGGATCGAGATCCACCGCCAGCATCACCTCGATCCCGGAATCCGCGGCCTGGGCCGCCAGCTCCTCCTCCGTGTTCAGCGGGCTGAAATTCACCACCACGGCCCCGGCCTTCAGTGCACCGTGATAGGTGACGACGAAGAAGGGACTGTTCGGCAGGCAGAGCCCGACCCGTGCGCCGGGCCGGATGCCAAGGCGGCGGAACCCCGCCGCGGCTCGCTCCACCAGCGCCCCCACTTCCGCGAAGCTCCATCGCCGCCCCAGGAAGTCCAGGCAGGGCCGCGGCCCGAAGCGGGCCACCGCGTCACCGATGAGCTTCGGCAGGGTCTCCTCCGGCACCACCGCGTCCCAGGCGATGCCGGGCGGGTAGCGGCGCAGCCAGGGATGGGCAGTGGCGGTGGTACTCATGGGCTTCCCTCGTTCAGAAGGTGACCCGGGCCTGCACTGCCAGGATGTCCACGCTGGCCCGGTAGTTCAGGTCCAGGTTGCCGCGGAGGAAGTCGCTGCTGCCGGGTCCGCCGTCGCGCAGCGAAACCTTCGCGTCATCAGCAAAGATATGGGTGTAGCCGGCGCTCAGAGTGACGTTGCGCATGATTTGATAGCTGGCGCCGATAGAGAGCCAGTAACGGTCCGCATCCGGGATGCGCGGCGTCCGCGTCTCCGTCCGCACCGGTGTTTGGTCGTAGGCAAAGCCGGCGCGCAGCGTCAGCGTATCCGTTGCCCGGTACTCGGTGCCGAGCGAGAGGAACCAGGAATCCCGCCACCGCTCCGCGGTGACCGAGGGCGCGCGGCCATTGTCGAATTGCACGATCAGATCACGGAAGCGGGACCAATTGGTCCAGTCAGCCTCGCCAAGCAGGGTCCAGCGGTCGTTCAGACGGTGACTTATGCCGATGGACAGCACCTCCGGCGTCGTCAGCTTCGCCCGCGCGCTGGTACCGGCGAATTGCGGGGAGAGGTTGAGCGGCGCCGGCACGCCCTGGAAACTCGCGTCGCCCCGCAGCTCATGGAAGACAGCGGAGCGGAAGGAGAGGCCGAGCCGGGTGCCCGTCAGCGGCTCCCACTGCACGCCCAATTGCCAGCCGACCGCGGTGTCGTCGCCCGAGACGGTGACACGGCCATCCCGCGTGCCCGGCAGCAGGCCGAACCGCCCGAGGCCGGAAAGCGCGCCGATCGCGCCGAAATCGACTGCATTGGACAGGCGTGCATCGGCATACTGGATCACCAGGGCGGCGCCGAGCGCCAGGTTCGGCAGCGGCTTCCAGGAGATGGCCGGCGCGATGTCGATGCTGTGGAGCGTGGAGGTCAGCGCGTGATAGCGCCCGATGAAATCACCGGGATATTTGGTCACCAGCCCCCAGGGCATGGTGACGCTGAGGCCGAGCCGCCACTGCTCCCCCACCGCCGCGGTGCCGTAGAGCGCGGGCAGGAAGGCATCGAAGGCTGCATCGCCGCCGAGGGAGCCGGTGATCGGGCTGCCGCCCAACAGGACGTTGCGGCTGGCCGAGCCGGAGCGCGCCTCCGCATAGGGCCAGATCCCGCTGCCCACGACCGCCGCCTGGATGCCCGGCAGCCAAGCCATGGCGGCCGGATTGAAGAAGAGCATCGTGGGATCGTCGCCCCGGGCAGCGGAGCCGGCGAAGGACGCACCCTGGCCCACCGCGCTCTGCTCGCGCAGGGCATAGCCGGAGGCAGTGGCCTCACCACCCCCCAGAAGAAGGCCGGCAGTGAGGCCGGCAGCAACCACGGAAGCCCTTGCTTTCACGGCGTCTCGCTCCCCCTCCGGCAACGGGCCGGAGTCCCGCCCCGCAGGCCCCGGCGGGGCTGGCTGGATGGTCAGACGCGCATAACGTATACGTCAATATGATTCTTCATAGGTCACAGTCACGCCCAACGGAGGAAACCCGATGGCCGATGCGGCAAGCCTGATCGCCCGGATGCAGGCCCGGGCGGCCGAACTTGGCCGGCTCGGCTACCGGGTCCGCTTCGACCTGGCCGATACGGAGGAGAGCATCCTGCTGGACGGAACCGGATCCGGCCCGGCAGCAATCGAAGCGGCCGTGCCGGAGGAGCCGGCGGATACGGTGCTGCGCCTCTCCGCCGCGGATCTGGAGAGGCTGATCGCCGGGCGACTCAGCCCGATGCTGGCCTTCTCCACCGGGCGGCTGAAGGTGGAGGGGTCCAAGGGCGTGGCACTGAAACTGGCCAGCCTGCTGGATGAGGGTTGAGCCGGGGCGGGCCAAACCACCCGCCCCTGCCGATCTTCGTTCGGGACGGGTTCAGCTCGTGAAGAAGGGTTGGGTCCCATGCGCCTCGATCGCGCTGGCCAGTCGCGACAGGGCATGGATGTAGGCGGCGGTGCGCAGGGAGACCTTCCGTTCCTGTGCGATGGCCCAGATCTTCCGCCCCTCCCGCTCCATGATCGTCTTCAGGCGCTCATGCACCTCCTCCACGGACCAGTAATAGCCCTGGCGGTTCTGCACCCATTCGAAATAGGAGACGGTGACGCCGCCGGCATTCGCCAGGATGTCCGGCAGGACGATGACCTTCCTCTCCTCCAGCATCCGGTCCGCCTCCGGCGTCACCGGCCCGTTGGCGAGTTCGAGGATCACCCTGGCGCGGACGCGCGCCGCATTCCCCTCATGGATCATGTTCTCCAGCGCCGCGGGGACGAGGAGCTCGCAATCCACCGCGACCAGCTCCTCAGGCGCCAGGCGCACGACGCCGCCCTGGCCGGCGAGCGCGGTCACCGACTGCCCGGCCGCCTTGGCGCGCAGCAGCGCCTCGACATCCAGCCCGTCGGGGCAATGCACCGCACCGCGCGAGTCCGAGACGGCGACGATGCTGTGCCCGTCCGCCGCCAGCAGGCTGGCGATGAACTGGCCGGCATTGCCAAAGCCCTGCACCGCGACGCGCATCCTGGCGCCGAGCCCAAGCTCCTTCGCCAGGTGGCAGGTCAGATAGTAGCCGCCGCGGGCAGTGGCGTCGTCGCGGCCGAGGGAGCCCCCCAGCGCGATCGGCTTGCCGGTGATGACGGCAGGGACCGACTGGCCGACGATGGAGGCGTATTCGTCCGCCATCCAGCCCATGATCATGGAGTTCGTGTAGACATCCGGCGCGGGAATGTCCCGATCCGGACCGATGATCCGGGAGAAGGCCTGCACATAGGCGCGCGAGAGCCGCTCCAGTTCGGCCTTCGACAGCGTACGCGGATCCACCTGCACCGCGCCCTTCCCGCCGCCATAGGGCAGGTTCATCACGGCGCATTTGAAGGTCATCCAAAAGGCCAGGGTCTCCACTTCCTCCGCCGTGGCGTCGGGGTGGTAGCGGATGCCGCCCTTGGTCGGGCCGCGGGTGTCGTCGTAGCGGCAGCGCCAGGCGAGGAAGGACTTGCGGGAGCCGTCGTCCATCCGGATCATCAGCCGGACCTTCGTGGTCTCCCGCGGGTATTTCAGCCGTTCCAGGACGTCGCTGTCGAGCTGGAGGTGACGCGCCGCCTCATCCAGGCGCGTGAGCGCCAGATCGAGAATTGTACCTTCCATTAAGAATTCCCCCTGGCCGCCCCTTGGTCCGGCGACCTCCGCATGACTGCGGGGCGCTGGATCGCACGACATGGCAGGGAGGACAACCGTTGTTGACCGTTGATGACCGCAAACTGCCACTTTGCGGCCATAAATGGCCGCGGAATCACTCACAGCGGCGGATTTTAAGGCCGATTCGGACCAAACCGGGGACAGGTCAGGTCTCTACAGCAAGGCACCCGGGGGCAGCATCGGTGATGCCGGCCAGGGACAGGTCCATCGCATGCAGCAGCGCATCCAGATCCGGCCGCTCCGCAATCACCATCGCGCGCCAGGGTAGCGGGCGCATCGCCTCGGCGATGCGCGGACTCAGCGCGGCGCCGATCATGCCGCCGCAGGTCTCCGCCAGCCCCTCCCGGCGGACCAAGTCATGGAAGATGGCCGCCGTGCGTGCGGACAGGAAGGGCGCGACCTGGATCGCGCCGCGCTCCATCACCGCGCGCAGCGCCGGGCTGAGCCGCGTTGCCGGCCGCGCCGCATAGACTACGCTGCGTTCCACCGCGAAGCCATCCGGCGCCAGGGCGGCGGCGAGGTCGCAGGCCACCGTCTCGCCGCTCAGATAGGCGACCGGCCCGCGCCGGGGATCGAGCCTGACCCGCGCCAGCCGCAGCAGGTCCAGCGCATCGCCACCCGCGGCCTCCACCTGCCGCAGCCCGGCCCGGCGCAGCGGGCGCGCCGTGGCCTCGCCCACCGCGAGGACCGGCGGGATCGCCGCCAGGCCACCCAGCCCTTCGGCGGCGCGCAGCAATTCGCGGGACGCATTGGCGGAGGTGAGCAGCACCGCCTGCCGGCCCGCCAGGGCCGCGCGCGCATCCCAGGGAAGCGGCGCGACCTCCAGCATCGGCTCGACCATGCAGGCGATGCCACGGGTGCGCAGCCGGGAGGCGAGCGCCCCGGCCTGCCGGCGCGGCCGCGTGACCAGGGCGCACAGCATCGCGGTCAGGCGGCGGTCAGGCCAGCGCCGTGGTGCCGGCGTCCACCGAAGCCTTGCTGGTGTTGTCAACCCGCAGGACGGTGAGGCGGCGCAGGCGGCCGTCCTGGGTCGGCCAGTCGATCGCATCACCCTCGGCCAGCCCCACCAGCCCGGCGCCGACCAGGGACAGCACGGAAATGCGGCCCTGGCTGATATCGGCCTCACCCGGCAGGACGAGTTGCACCCAACGCGTCTCGCCCGTCGCCGCGTCGCGGAACTCCACTCTCGAGCCCAGTGCGACCACATGCGGCGGCAGCTTCCCGGCCGGCACCACCTCGGCGCGGTCCGCCTCCTCCAGGAGCAGCCGCGCCACCAGCGGGTTGCGGCGCGTCATCACCTCGGCCAACGCAACCAGCCGGGCATGGTCCGCAGCCGAGAGCACCACCGGCGGACGCAGGGCCGCCGTCTCCGTCTTTGCTTGCATCGAAATACTCCTATCTGAAGTCAGGTCGCGCTCGGCGACCGGTCGTCATCCATGTTCGCAGCGGCCCAGCGCGCCCGTGCGCGGGCACCCGCACTGCCCCCGGCGAGGGAGAGCAGGCCGGGCCCGTGGCTCACCGCAAGCAGCCGTGCCGCGAGGCGGCGCCCGTCGCGCTCCATCGCTTCCACCCACTGCCCGGCAGTGGCACCGAGCAGCGCCGCACCCAGCGGCGTGGAGACCGCCAGCCTTTCGCCGTCCTCCCGGTATTCCTCCGGCATCACCAGCAGGCGGCATTCCGGGGCGCCGCCCTCCAGGGCGTAGACGACATAGGATCCCAGCACGGCGACTGAGGGCGGCACGGCATCGGGTCGCACCACCCGGCAGGCATCAAGCTTGTCGGCGAGCGCCCGGCCCACCGGGTCGTCCCGGCGCAGCCAGAGCCGCGCCAGCGCCCTCAGCCGGGAATAGTCGCGGGACACTAGGATCGGCGTGGCATCGGGCCGCGGCTTCGGAGGGGCAGGGAGCCCGACCGGCGCGCGGCTTACGTCGCGGTTCTGGTCGTCACTGATGCTGGGCACGGTGCGGTTCGTCCTTCCAAGACGTCGTGACACGCGCCGCCGTATGGCGGGCAGGCTGCGACGGATGTCTCTGGAGAAGGTCGTCCCCGGGTCCTGGCGGGCGCCGGGCGCACGGCCACGGGCCCGGGGCTAGAAGCCCGCGAGCAGACTTCCCGCGTGGGCGAGACGGCGCCGAAGGGTTGCGCTGCACCACATGATGAATGAGACATGGTTATTTTGGCATCCAACGTCAAGTCACGGCACAAGGAGAGCCCCTGGTTGCCAAGCCGCCGGGCCAGGGCTTCAGTGCCCGCTTGCCGCAAGCCATGCCGAGGGAAAGGAAGCCGCGTGCCCGAAACGCCGGAGGGGCTGCTCGCCCGCCTCGAAGCCCTGGGGATCGAGACCCGCACCGTCACTCATCCGCCGGTCTTCACCGTGGCGGAAAGCCAGGCGCTGCGTGGCACGCTGCCGGGCGGGCACAGCAAGAACCTGTTCCTGCGCCCGGTGAAGGGCAACGGCCCCTACCTGCTGGCGGTGCTGGAGGAGGAGCGGAAAGTCTCGGTCAACGCCCTGGCCCGCGCCGCCGGCGCCGGCCGGGTGGAGATGGCGCCGGCCGAGGCGCTGCGGCAGGTGCTGGGGGTGGAGCCTGGCTCGGTCACGCCCTTCGGCCTGGTCAACGCCGCGCCCGGCTCGGTGCGGGTCGTGATCGACGCGGCGCTGCTGCGCGGCCATGACCGGGTGCATTTCCATCCGCTGGTGAACAGCATGACCACGGCGATCCGCCCGGCCGACCTGCTGCGCTTCCTGGAAAGCCTGGGCCACCGGCCGGAGGTGCTGGAACTGCCGGAGAACGGGGGCACCTGACCGGGCACGATCCCTGCCCTATCCGCCGCGTTGGGTAGCATGGCCGGCGGGGCCAGGACCGGTCTGCAAAAGGGTGAGGCGGCAGGCCGCCCAGGTGTTCGTTCTGCCAGGAAGGGGAGCGCGGCCGATACGGCTCATCGGCATGCGTCCCTGTCGGCATGCGTCCCTGACGCCGCCAGGGCGGAAAGGACCCGCCGGACCGGCCTGACGCCACTTTGCCGCCGGGTCCAAGGGATCGCGGCCGGAAGGAGAATGCGGGCGCCCCATTGCCCTTGCGGCAGCTTGGCGCATCTATAAGGGCAAGACCCAAGGAATCGCTGCGATGGACGTCATCTTCGACCCGAACCGCCAAGGCGCACCCGCCGCTTCCGGCGCCGATCCCATCAAGGACGGCGACCAGAAGACCTTCATGCAGGACGTCATCGCCGCCAGTCGGCAGGTACCCGTCCTGGTCGATTTCTGGGCGACCTGGTGCGGCCCCTGCAAGCAGCTCACCCCAACGCTGGAAAAGGTGGTACGCGCCGCCGGCGGCCGGGTGCGGCTGGTGAAGATCGACATCGACAAGAACCGCGCCCTGGTGCAGCAGCTCGCGCAGCTCGGCCTGCCGCTGCAGTCCGTGCCGACGGTCGCGGCCTTCTGGCAGGGCCAGATCGCCGATCTGTTCCAGGGCGCCCTGCCTGAGAGCGAGGTGAAGCGCTTCATCGAAGGGCTGCTGAAGCTCGCCGGCGGGCAGATGCCCAGCGCCGACCTGCTGGCGCAAGCCAAGGCGGCGGCAGAGGCGGGTGACCACCAGTCCGCGTTGGAACTCTTCGGCACGCTGGCGCAGCAGGAGCCGGAGAATGCCGATGCCTTCGCCGGGGTCGCCCGCAGCCTGATGGCGCTGGGGCAGGAGGACCAGGCGCGGCAGGTAATCGAGAGCGTGCCCGCCAAGCTGCGCGACCATGCCGAGATCGTTAGCGTCCGCAGCGCTCTGGAACTGGCGGAGGAGGGCCGCAAGGCGCGCGCCAAGCTGGCGGAATTCGAGAGCCGCCTAGCCGCCGACCCGGACGACCACGCCGCCCGCATTGACCTGGCGGTGGCGCTGAATGCCATGGGCGAGCGCGCCAAGGCCGCCGATGCGCTGCTGGAGGCCATCAAGCGCGACCGCGCCTGGAACGACGAGGCCGCCCGCAAGCAGTTGCTGAAATTCTTCGAGGCCTGGGGCTTCGAGGATCCGGCGACCCTGGCAGCGCGGCGGAAGCTGTCCTCCCTGCTGTTCCGCTAGGCCTGAAGCGGCAGGGCAGCGCCATGCCCTTCCACCCCGCCTTCGCGGATCTGCCGGCGGAGATCCCGGTCTTCCCGCTGCCGGGGGTACTGCTGCTGCCGCAGGGCCGCCTGCCGCTCAACATCTTCGAGCCGCGCTACCTGGCCATGGTCCAGGACGCGCTGGGGGCCGGGCGCATGTTCGGCATGATCCAGCCGGAGCCCGGTGCGCCGCGCGGCGAAACCGGCCCCGGCCTGTACCGCATCGGCTGCCTCGGCCGGATCTCCTCCTTCGCCGAGACGGAGGACGGCCGCTTCCTCATCACCCTGACCGGCGTGATCCGCTTCCGGGTGGCGGAAGAGCTGCCGATGCGCCGCGGCTACAGACGGGTGCGGGCGGATTATGCCGACTTCCGCGCCGATCTGGACCGCGCCGCGGTGCCGGCGGGGATCGACCGGGCGGCGCTGCTCGGTGCGCTGCGCCCCTTCTTCAAGGCCCGGCGCATCGAGGTGAATTGGGAGGCGCTGGAACAGACCTCCGACAAGATGCTGGTGCTGACGCTGGCCATGCTCTGCCCCTTCGAGCAGCGCGAGAAGCAGGCGCTGCTGGAGGCCGGCGGGCCGGAGGAGCGCGCCGCCATGCTCACCGCCCTGCTGCGCATGGGCGCGCATGGCGGGAGGGACCTGCCCCCGGACAGCCGGCCAAGCTAAAGAGGATCCCCATGAGCGACACACAACCGAACACCCCCCCGCCGGGCGGCGAGGTCGATCCGGCCCTGCTGGAGATCCTGGTCTGCCCCGTCACCAAGGGCCCGCTGCGCTACGACCGCGCGCGGGGCGAGCTGGTGAGCGACTCCGCGCGGCTCGCCTACCCGATCCGCGACGGCATCCCGATCATGCTGCCGGACGAGGCCCGGCAACTGGACTGACCGTGCCCACCCCCACCGAGATCCGCCTGAAGCGCGCCGAGCGGGTGCTCGAGGTCGTCTTCGACGACGGCGCCCGCTTCACCCTGCCGGCGGAATACCTGCGGGTGGAAAGCCCCTCCGCCGAGGTGCAGGGCCATGCCCCGGACCAGAAGGTGATCGTCTCCGGCCGGCGGGAGGTGGGGATCATACGGGTGGAGCCGGTGGGCCATTACGCCATCCGAATCGTCTTCGACGACCTGCATGACAGCGGCATCTATAGTTGGGACTATCTTTACCAACTCGGCGCCGAGCAGGCCGAACGCTGGGCGGCCTATGAGGCCGAATTGGCGGCGAAGGGATTGAGCCGGGACCCGCCGCGGCGCCGGCATTGAGGCTGCCGGCGGGAAGCATCGCTCTCAAGTGGCGAGAAGCAGGGTGATCGAGCATCGTGCCGCAGCACCCAGGGACGATGCCACCCCAACCCGATTCGGTGACTGCGTGCCTGATCCGTGCGTGCCGTCCGGACCCGGCGACGCGATTTCTGCACCGCCCGCAGCCGATTCCTTGTGCCAAAACCGATCGGGAGGAGAGGCCGCTAACCGCGCCGTGCGGCATGGCATCCGGGCTGGTGATCGCGAAATGGTGAGAACTGCGTCTTGGCGTCACTTTCCGGGACCGGCACGCTTTGCTGCCGAAGGCCGGACCCGTTAGCATCCTCCAGGCTCACCCATGGCCCTGCCCCCCGCCTTCCTCGATGAGCTTCGCGCCCGGACTCCTCTGCCCCAGCTGATCGGGCGGAAGGCGAGGCTGATCCGCAACGGCCGCCGGTGGAAGGGCTGCTGCCCCTTCCACAACGAGAAGACGCCGAGCTTCTACGTCTATGACGACCATTTCCACTGCTTCGGCTGCGGCGCGCATGGGGATGCCATCAGCTTCCTGATGCGCGCCGAGGGCGCCTCCTTCCCCGAGGCGGTGGAGCGCCTGGCCGCCGAGGCGGGCATGGAGGTGCCAAAGCCCAGCCCGGAGGCCCGCGCCCGGGAACAGCGTGCCCGCGACCTGCATGGTGTCCTCGCCGCCGCCGAGGCTGCCTTCCGCCGCCGCCTGCACCTGCCGGAAGGCCGCGCGGCGCTGGACTATCTCCGCCGCCGCGGCCTCTCCGATGAAACCATCGCCCGCTTCGGCCTGGGCTGGTCCGGTGAGGGACGTGGGGCGCTCGCCGCCGAACTGAAGGCGGAGGGGATCTCCCCGGAACAGCTTGCCGAGGCCGGTCTGGTGAGGCCGCGGGAGGACGGGCCTGGCTTCGTCGATCTGTTCTTCAACCGGGTGATCTTCCCCATCCGCGACCGCCGCGGCCGGGTGATCAGCTTCGGCGGCCGCATCCTGGGCGATGGTCATCCCAAATATGTGAACGGGCCGGAGACAGCCCTGTTCCGCAAGCGGCAGAGCCTCTACGGCCTGGACCTGGCACGGGAGGCGGCCTTCCGCGGCGCCACCCTGGTGGCAGTGGAAGGTTACATGGACGTGATCGCCCTGCACCAGGCCGGGTTCGGCGGGGCGGTAGCGCCGCTTGGCACTGCACTCACGGCGGAGCAGTTGCAGGTGCTGTGGCAGGTCTCGGCCGAGCCGGTCCTCTGCTTCGATGGCGATGCCGCCGGCGCTCGCGCCGCCGCCCGCGCGGCGGAGCTTGCCCTGCCGCTGCTGGCGCCGGAGCGCAGCCTGAAAATTGCCACCCTGCCCGGCGGGGAGGACCCCGACACCCTGATCGCGAAGGGCGGGCCGCGGGCCTTCCAGGCGGTGCTGGACACCGCCCGGCCGCTCTCCGCCGCGCTCTATGACCTGCTGGCAGAGGGCCAGCCGGCCACGACGCCGGAGCAGCGGGCCAGGCTGCGCAACCGGCTGGAGGCCGCCGCCCGCGCCATCCCGGACAAGGCCCTGGCCGCGGAGTACCGCCGCGCGCTGCTGGACCGCTTCTTCGCCAGCGCCCGCCGCCCCGGCAGGCGGCCGCCCCCTCCCCGCCCGCAGCGCACACCCATCGACCCGCCCTGGATCAGGCTGGAGCGGGCGCGCAACCTGCTGGCCATCCTGCTGCGCCATCCCATCCTGCTGCCGGAAGTGGAGGAGCCACTGGCCACTCTCGACCTGCCGGAAGGCCATTGCACGCGGCTGCGGGAGGCTTTGTTGGCCTGGTTGGGCCGGGCCCATGTGCTTGACTCGGCCGAGTTGATGGACCAACTCGCAATGGCCGGACTGGAGGATGCCGCAGCCTGGGCCACTCGGCCCGCGGGGCTTGCCGCGGCGGCGCATCCCGAGGCCCAACCGAAGGAGGCGTTGGACGGCTGGTGGCACTTCTTCGGACTGCTGCGGGGCGAGGCGGAATTGGCGCAGGACCGGGCCGAAGCTGAAAGAATGCTGGTCGAAACCAACGATCCGGCGGTGCAGCAGCGCCTGGTCCGGCTGACGGAGACGCTTGCCGCCCTGCGCGGAGGCGATATGCCGGAGCAAGGGGCAGGCTCGGGACCATAGGGTAGAGGCAAATCACGGACGTCCGGCACACCGGGCGAGCGCGGGGGCAACGGAGCACGGCATGGCGAGCAAGGTCGCGAACGGCACGGAAACGGTCGAAAGCCGCGACGAGGCGGTGGAGGGCGTGCTGCTCGACACGGTGACGGCTGCGGTGAAGAAGCTGATCGCTCGCGGCAAGGAACGCGGATACGTCACCTACGACGAGTTCAACCAGGCGCTGCCCCAGGACCATGTCTCCTCGGAGATGATCGAGGACACCATGGCGATGCTGTCCGATATCGGCATCAACCTGGTGGAGGCCGAGGACAGCGAGGACATCGAGACCGCTGCCAAGCCCGCCCCGGCCAAGGCCGAGGAGGAGGAGGAAGAGGAGGAGGCCGGCGGCAATGTAGACGAGGAGAGCCTCGGCCGCAGCGACGACCCGGTGCGGATGTACCTGCGGGAGATGGGCAGCGTCGAGCTGCTCTCCCGCGAGGGCGAGATCGCCATCGCCAAGCGCATCGAGGCCGGGCGGGACATGATGATCGGCGGGCTCTGCGAGAGCCCGCAGACCTTCAAGGCGATCATCGCCTGGCATGATGCGGTCAAGGAAGGCCGCATGCTGCTGCGCGACGTGATCGACCTGGAAGCCACCGCGAATGCCGACAACCCCGACGCCACCGCACCCGATCCGGAGGAGGACTTCGAGGAGGGCGAGGAGGGCGAAGGCCTTGGCCTGTCGCTCTCCGCGCTCGAGGAGAAGCTGAAGCCGGAGGCGCTGGCCGCCTTCGAGGCGATCGAGGCCGCCTATGGCAAGCTGCAGAAGATGCAGGCGAAGCGCATGGAGGCCTATACCGCCGGCGAGGACCTGCAGGGCCGATCCGAGAAGACGTACGAGAAGGCACGGCAGGAGCTGGTGGCGCTGGTGCAGAAGGTGCATCTGCACAACAACCGCATCGAGGAACTGGTCGAGCAGCTCAAGCAGATCAACCGCAAGCTGACCTCGCTGGAGGGCCAGGTGCTTCGCCTCGCCGAAGCCAGCAAGGTGAAGCGCGAGGAATTCCTGGAGCAGTGGCGCGGCAGCGAGCTGGACCCCGGCTGGTTCGAACGGCTGGAGAAGCTGCCCGGCAAGGCCTGGAAGACCTTCATCGCCCGCTCCCGCGAGGAGGTGGAGGCGGTGCGGGCGCAGATGGCCGCCATCGTCAAGGAAACCAACCTGCCGATCGCCGAATTCCGCCGCGTCTACCACACCGTCTCGCGCGGCGAGCGCGACATGAACCAGGCGAAGAAGGAGATGATCGAGGCGAACCTGCGCCTGGTGATCTCCATCGCCAAGAAATACACCAATCGCGGCCTGCAATTCCTGGACCTTATCCAGGAGGGCAATATCGGCCTGATGAAAGCGGTGGATAAATTCGAGTACCGCCGCGGCTACAAGTTCAGCACCTACGCCACCTGGTGGATCCGGCAGGCGATCACCCGCAGCATCGCCGACCAGGCACGCACCATCCGCATCCCGGTCCACATGATCGAGACGATCAACAAGCTGGTGCGCACCAGCCGGCAGATGCTGCACGAGATCGGACGGGAGCCGACGCCGGAGGAGCTGGCCGAGAAGCTGGGCATGCCGTTGGAGAAGGTGCGCAAGGTCCTGAAGATCGCCAAGGAGCCGATCAGCCTGGAGACGCCGATCGGCGACGAGGAGGACAGCCATCTCGGCGACTTCATCGAGGACAAGAACGCCATCATCCCGCTGGACGCCGCCATCCAGTCCAACCTGCGGGAGGCCACCACCCGCGTCCTCTCCTCCCTGACGCCGCGCGAGGAGCGGGTGCTGCGCATGCGCTTCGGCATCGGCATGAACACCGACCACACGCTGGAGGAGGTCGGCCAGCAGTTCAACGTGACGCGGGAGCGCATCCGCCAGATCGAGGCGAAGGCGCTGCGCAAGCTGAAGCACCCGTCGCGGTCGCGGAAGCTGCGCAGTTTCCTCGACAACTGATGGAGGCGCAGGAGCGCATCGGATGAGCACCGTGGCGGAACCGGCGATCCCGGTCGCCGTCGATGTGACCTTCCTGCGCATGGACCGTCCGCCGGCGGACCCGGCGCCGCCGCTGCCGCCAGGGACACGGGTGATGTGCGCGGCGCGCTGCACCACCGCCTTCTACCGCTATCTCTACAATACCATCGGGCATGATTATGTCTGGTGGCTGCGGCGGACCCTGAGCGAGACGGAACTGGCCCGTGTCCTCGCCGATCCCGGCATCCAGGTGCATGTGCTCTACCAGGATGGCGAGCCGGCCGGCTTCTACGAATTGGACCGGCGGAACTGGCCGGTGGTGAACCTCTCCTATTTCGGCCTGATGCCGCATGCGGTGGGGCATGGGATGGGCCGCGCCTTCCTGCGGCACGCGGTGGATGCCGTCTGGCTGTCCGGGGCGCGTGCCCTGACGGTCAACACCTGCACCGCCGACCATCCGCGGGCGCTGCCGAATTACCTGGCCGTGGGCTTCCGCAAGCTGCGGACAGTCCGTGAGATCTGGCGCGTCCCGACCCGCCTCGGTCTGCCGATCCCGGAGCATCTGCGGGCGGACTGACGGAAATTTGCCCGGCCCGGACTCTGCTTTCTTCGATTTGCCGTCGGCAGCGGTTGTATGCCCGCCGCAAGAGCCTATATGGTGAGGCGTCAACCCGTCTGGTTCGGCCCGTCCCGTCAGCTCCTTAACGGAGCACCGAGCCTGGTTCCCGTCCCGTATAGGCAGTTTGGCCCGTTCCGCATGTTGCGGAGCGGAATTTCGGCATGATGGGAAATCCACAATGTCCACCGGTACCGTGAAGTGGTTCAACGCGACGAAGGGCTATGGCTTCATCCAGCCCGAGGATGGCTCCTCCGACGTCTTCGTCCATATCTCCGACGTTCAGCGCTCGGGGTTTGATGGGCTGAAGGACGGCCAGAAGGTCAGCTTCGACGTCCAGCGCGGCCAGCAAGGCAGGCTTTCCGCCTGCAACCTGAAGCTCGACTGAGCCAGCCCCGCCGGGCCCCTTGCGGGCCGGGCGGGCGCCATCCCGGCGGGGCGGCCAGGCTGCCCCGCCGATCCCGTAGCCGCAGCGTCAGGAGGCCGCATGTCACCGCATCGCTATGCCGTAGGTCAGAACGTGGAGTTCGTGCCCCGGCGCTTCGACGGCAACGTGCCGCGTGGCACCTACACTGTGGTGCGGCAACTGCCTGGACCGCCAAATGATCGCGAATATCGCGTGAAGCACCTGCAGGATGGGCATGAGCGCATCGTGCTGGAAAGCCAGCTCCGCAGCTATCCATCCTTCCCGCGCAGCTGAAGCTGGGCGCGGCCGCCATGCCGCGTCCGCGGCACAACCCCTGAACCCAGCGAGCGAAGCGTGGCGCGCAAACCCAACTACGGCCAGCAACGGGCCGATGTGAACCGTGCCAAGCAGGCAAGGCAGGAAGCGAAGCAGCGGGAACGCGAGGCAGCGGTCGCCCGCCGCAAGGCGGAGCGCAACGCGCCGCAACAATCCGCGCCGCCCTCGTCGCCCGAGGACACCAGGCAGGAATAGCCGCTCCAGCGGCGCAGGAGACTCCCATGTCCGCCAAGCACCGGCGCCACGACGCCAAATTCGTCTTATTCGATGTGCGGTACGAGGACGGCACCCGCAGTTCCAACCGCAAGGTTCCGGGCGAGCTGCTGGGCGGCCTGGACGGCGACGAGCCGGCCCGTGCCGCGATCGAGGAGCAGGACCGGCACATCGCCGAAGCCTCCGGCCGGCCGGCGCGGCGCATCGCCTCGGTTACCCGCTCGGGCGGCAAGTGAAAAAGGCCGGCGGATTGCTCCGCCGGCCCCGTCTTCTCAGGCGTGGCGCCCGCTCAGCCGCCGCTATGCGCCAGGATGGCCAGCAGCAGCAGCGCCACGATGTTGGTGATCTTGATCATCGGGTTCACCGCCGGGCCGGCCGTGTCCTTGTAGGGGTCGCCCACGGTGTCGCCGGTGACCGCGGCCTTGTGGGCATCGCTGCCCTTGCCGCCATGGTGCCCGTCTTCGATGTACTTCTTGGCATTGTCCCAGGCGCCGCCGCCGGTGGTCATGCTGACCGCGACGAAGAAGCCGGTGACGATGACGCCGAGCAGCATCGCGCCCAGCGCCTGGAAGCCGGCCGCGCGGCCGCCGATCCAGGAGATGACGAAGTAGCAGACCAGGGGCGAGAGCACCGGCAGCAGCGAGGGGATGATCATCTCCCGGATCGCCGCCTTGGTCAGCATGTCCACGGCGCGGCCGTAATCCGGCCGGTCGCGGCCTTCCATGATGCCCGGCTTCTCCCGGAACTGCCGCCGCACCTCCTCCACCACGCTCTGCGCGGCACGGCCGACCGCGGTCATGGCCAGGCCACCGAAGAGGAAGGGCAGCAGGCCACCGAAGAGCAGGCCGACCACCACATAGGGATTCGCCAGGGAGAAGGTCAGCGTGCCGATCCCGTTGAAGTAGGGGTAGGCCGCCGCGTTCTGGGCGAAATAGGTCAGGTCCTGGGTATAGGCCGCGAACAGCACCAGCGCGCCCAGGCCCGCCGAGCCGATCGCATAGCCCTTGGTCACCGCCTTGGTGGTATTGCCCACCGCGTCCAGCGCATCGGTGGTGTGGCGGATCTCCTTCGGCAGGCCAGCCATCTCGGCGATGCCGCCAGCATTGTCGGTGACCGGGCCGAAGGCATCCAGCGCCACGACGACGCCGGCCAGCGCCAGCATGGTCGTCACCGCGATGGCAATGCCATAGAGCCCCGCCAGGTTGTAGCTGCACAGCACGCCGGCGATGATGACCAGCGCCGGCAGCGCCGTGCTCTCCATGGAGACGGCCAGGCCGCGGATCACATTGGTGCCGTGCCCGGTCACTGAGCTTTCCGCGATGGCCCGCACCGGCCGGAAATTCGTGCCCGTATAGTACTCGGTGATCCAGACGATCAGGCCGGTGACGGCCAGCCCGACCACGCCGCAGAGGAACAGGTCGAAGGCCGAAAAGCCCACCCCGCCCGCGGAAAGCGCCCCGGTGCCGAAGACCAGGTAGGTCAGCGGCAGCAGCGCGATCAGGGACAGGATGCCGGTGGCGATGAAGCCCCGGTACATCGCGCCCATGATGGACTGGTTGGCCGGCAGCTTCACGAAATAGGTGCCGGCGATGGAGGTGACGATGCAGACCGCGCCGATCGCCAGCGGGAAGAGCATGCCGGCCGAGCGCATCGCCGGATCCACGAAGGCGATGGCCGCCAGGACCATGGTGGCGACCATGGTGACCGCATAGGTCTCGAACAGGTCGGCGGCCATGCCGGCGCAGTCGCCGACATTGTCGCCGACATTGTCGGCGATGGTGGCGGGGTTGCGGGGGTCGTCCTCGGGGATGCCGGCCTCCACCTTGCCGACCATGTCGCCGCCGACATCGGCGCCCTTGGTGAAGATGCCGCCGCCAAGACGAGCGAAGATGGAGATCAGCGAGGCGCCGAAGCCGAGCGCCACCAGCGCGTCGATCACCTTGCGGTCATTGATCGGGAAGCCGGCGATCTGCGTCAGGATGAAGAAGTAGACCGCCACTCCCAGCAGCGCCAGGCCAGCCACCAGCAGGCCGGTGATAGCCCCCGCCTTGAAGGAGGTATCCAGCCCCGCCGCGAGCGAGCGGGTAGAAGCCTGGGCGGTGCGGACATTGGCGCGCACCGAGACATTCATGCCGATGAAGCCGGCCGTGCCCGAGAGCAGGGCGCCGATGGCAAAGCCGATCGCCACGGCGAAGCCGAGCCAGAGTGCCACCAGCACGAAGAGCACGACGCCCACGATTCCGATGGTGGTGTATTGCCGCTTCAGATAAGCCGAGGCGCCTTCCTGGATTGCCTTCGCGATCTCCTGCATCCGGGGGCTGCCCGGATCCAGGCTCATCACCTGCTTCGCAGTGACCACGCCGTAGGCGATTGATAGCGCCCCCAGCAGGATCACGATTATCAGCGCAATGGTCATTGAGACCGTAACCCCCCAAGAATAATTATTCCCCGCGTCGGGCGCGGTGGCGCCCCGCCGAACCGGGGCGCCGGGACGTAGCGTCGCCCGGTTGCGTGAATCGCACAAGGCGGTCCGCCGGGCAGGGTTCCGTGCGGCCGGCAGGAGGCCGGCCGGGGATAGGGGGCGGGGCTTGCCGGTCGGTGCCTACCCTCGCAACATGCCGCCGGACAGGCGAAGGGGAAGGAGGCATGATCCGGAGAGGGTTGCTGGCCGCGGCGCTGGCGCTGGCGGTGGGGCTCTCCGGCCAAGCCGGGGCGCAGGAGGTCCTGCAGAAGCAGGTCTTCGAGGCCGGCAGCTACCAGACGCGCGGCGGCGCCACCATCCCGAATGTCCGGATCGGCTACCAGACCATGGGCCGGCTGAACGCGGCCGGGGACAATGCCGTCCTGATCACCCATTTCTTCAGCGGCAACAGCCATGCCTTCGGGCGGCTCTCCCCCAACGGGCCGGTCGGCTGGTGGGACGCGATCATCGGCCCGGGCAAGGCGATCGACACCGACCGCTACTTCGTGGTCGCCGCCGACACGCTGGTGAACATCAACGTGCAGGACCCGAACACCATCACCACCGGCCCGGCCACAATCAACCCGGATACCGGCCGGCCCTATGGGATGAGCTTCCCCGTCGTCTCCATGCGCGACTTCGTGGAGGTGCAGAAGAAGCTCCTGGACAGCCTGGGGGTGAAGCGGCTGGCCCTGGTCGCCGGCCCTTCCAACGGCGGCTTGCAGGCCATCGAATGGGCCGCCGCCTATCCCGAATTCATCGACCGCGTCATGCCGGTGATCAGCGCCGGAATGGATGCCTGGCTGCAGGGCTGGCTGGACATCTGGGAGGCGCCGATCCGCCTCGACCCGAATTGGCGCGACGGCGACTACTACGGCGCGGGCCGGGAGCCGCCGCTGCGCGGCTTGGCCACCGCGCTCAAGATCGTCACCCTCCAGGCCCAGGACCGGCTCTGGACCCGGCAATTCAACGGCAAGGCGGCGGAAGGCCAGGACCCGGCCCGGCGCATCGGCGACCGCTTCGAGGTGGAGCGCGTGCTGGACGCCGCCGGCCAGGCGCGCGCCCGCACCAGCGATGCCAATTCCTTCATCTACATGGTCCGCGCCAACCAGTTGACGCTGAACGAGTATCCCAGCCTTGAGGCGGCGCTCTCCCGCAGCCGGGCGCGCTGGCTGATGGTGCCGACGCCGACCGACCGGGTCTTCCTACCCGAAGCGGTGACGGAGATGGTGGAGACGCTCCGGCGCGTGGGACGCCCGGTGGAGGTGGCCGAACTTACGGGCGACCGCGGCCACCTGAATGGCGTGCTCAACATGGCGCAGGTCGCCGACCGCATCCGCTCCTTCCTGGCAAAGTAGCCCGGCGGGGCTTGCATCCTGCGGGGCGGCTCACGGCCTCGGACACCGGTGCCCTTCGCCGATCGGGCCGCTCAGTCCCCGCCCGCCGCCTCGGCCAGGGCCGCTTCCGCCCGCGCCGGCGGTTCGGCTCCGGGTGATATGCGCGCCAGGACGGCAATCAGGTCGCCGATCTCGAAGGGCTTCCTGAGTATGGCCAAGGGTGACGGTGCATGGGCGGCCAGCACCGCGGCGCCCCCCGGCGGCAGATAGCCGGTCATCACCACCACTGGCAGGTCCGGCTGCTGCTCCCGGATGCGGGGGATCAGCTCCCAGCCTGTCATGCGCGGCATCGCAAGGTCGGTGATCAGCACGTCGAACCGGCGGGCGGTGGCGAAGTCCAGCGCCGCCTGGCCATCCTCGGCAAGCACCACCTCATGTCCGAACTCGGTCAGGACATCCTCGATCGCCAAAGCAGCCAGGCGCTCATCCTCCGCCACCAGGACGCGGAGTCTCGGTTCGCCTCCTGCCCAATTCGCCATGCGCGGTACCCCCAAGGCCGGCGCCGCGGCACGGCGCGACGGCATGGAATGTCATTACCGCGTCCAGCATCTCCAAAGTCTCAAGACCGCGCGAGCAAGGACGGTATCCCGGGGCCAGGCTGGAACTGTTGCGAAAAAGACTCAGTTCCCTCCCGCGGCTCCGGACGCCCAGGCCCTGAGCGCCTCCAGATAGGCAGTGGCCGAGGCTTCCGGGCTGCAATGCCGCCGCAGGAAGTCCCGTGCCTCCCGCCCTCGGGCGGCAAGGCCGGCCGGGTCGGCGAGCAGCCCGGCGATCGCCTGCGCTATCGCCGACGCAGGGTCCAGGCTGAAGCCGAGCTTCGCCACGATCCGGTCGGGAAATTCGGCAGCCGGGCCGAAATCATAGACCAGCGCCGGCAGCCCCATGCCCAGCGCCCGGACCAATGGGCCGGAGGTCTCCCCCGCAGTCGGAAAGCGCAGGCTGAGCAGCAGATCCGCGGCGCGGGCATGGGTGAAGAACGCCTCCTCCGCCAGCCAGCCCGTGACTAGCACGCGGTCCTCCAGCCCGGCGTCCCGGATCAAGGATGGCAGATCCACCGCCGGGTCCGCCTCGCCACCGATGACATGGAGGAAGTCGAGCCCCTGCCGCCGCAGCAGCGAGAGGGCGCGCAGCACCACATCCACCTGCTTCGCCGGCGTGACATGGCCCAGCGAGAGCAGGATCGGCAGCCCCTCCGGCAGGCCAAGCCGCCGCCGCGCCGCCTCCCGGCTCAGCCCATCGAAATCGAAAACTCGCGGCGAGAGATGGTGCGGCACCACCCGCACCGGCAGGCCGGCAGGCGCCTCCAGGCGGGAGGCGGCGAAGCGGCTGTGCACGATCACGCCCTTGGCCCTGTCCAGCACCTGCCGGTGCAGGGGCATCAGAAAGCGCTGGCCGGGCGAGAACAGGCCGAGCCGGCGCAGGCGCGCCAGCCGCCGCCCGGCGGGGCCGTAATTCGCCGCCAGCACCGATTCGTAGCCCGCCGCATCGCCGCGCCCGAGGGTCAACGCCTCCACCAGATGGTGCAGCACCACGTCGTGCAGCACGACGATGCCCGGCACGCGCAGGGCCGCGCGGTAGACATGCGCGTGGTCGAGGCTGTTGCCGAGCTGGTAGAGATGCGGCACCCCCCGCAGGGCGCTGCGGCGGTGGTATTCAACCTCGCTGATGACCTCGGCGCCCGGTTGCTCGACCACATCGCGGCCGGAGGCGACCACCACCACGATCCGCAGCGAGCGGCCCAGCACCGGCAGCAATTCCGCCGTGAAGGCCGCGATGCCGGAGCGGCTGGGCGGCAGCGGCGAGAAGACCACCAATTCGGGCGCAGATGCGGTCATGCCTCCGGCTTCGCTGCACCCAGCGCCAGCAGCCGTGCCTCGATGGCGCGCAGTCGCGCCTCGAACCGTGCCTCGGTGGCGGCGAGCAGGTCGCCCACATAGTCGGCAATGAGGCGGGAGACGGCCTCAGCGGCGCGTTCCTCCGGGGTGGGCGCACGCGGGGCCGGCCCGACCGGCACGCCCTGCTGCCGCAGCAGGTCCAGCACCCCCTCCAGCCGCTCCGTCATCTCCCGCCGCAGCGCATTGATCTCGGAGCGGAGCGCGGCCTCGCGCGCCTCGATCAGCTCGGCGCCCAGCCCGGCCAGTTCTGGCCCGCCGGGCCCGCCGAGCAACTCCACCGCCTCACGCAGCGTCGCCACCTGCTCCCGCAGCCAGTCGGTGCGGAGCGCCAGCATCGCCGCCAGGGCCCGGCGCGGGTCGGAGGGCAATACGGGATCGGACCCGATCTCCAGCGCCGAGCCGGCGCGCCGCGCCTCCTCGGAGGCAGCGATCAGGCGCATCGCCTCCACCCGCCGTTCCGGCCGGTTGGCGATCATGTCGAGGTAGTGCCGATAGCCGGCGGGATCCGGCCAGCGGCCCAGCACGGCGAGGTAGAGGTTGACCACGAAGTCATGGTCCTCGCCGAGCAGGAGGTCGCCCGCCTCGAAGCGACGCCGCGGCGCGCTCACCATGCCCCTCCCCGCCCCGTCACTCCGCGGCCAGCCTCTCGGGCGCGGCCGGCGCCTCCTGTGGCAGCCGGACCCCGAGGCGAGTGTAGAGCGCCGCCAGCCGCTCCGCATAGCGGTCCGGGCTGAAGAAGGCGGCGCGGCGCGGCCCGGCCCAGGCCAGCCGGGCACGCAGTTCCGCATCGCCGTCCACCGCCTGGATCGCCTGCACCAACTGGCTGATGTCGTAGGGATCCACCATCAGCGCGGCATCTCCCACCACCTCCGGCATGGAGGCGGTGTTGGAGGTGACGACCGGCGTGCCGAGCAGCATCGCCTCCAGCGCCGGCAGGCCGAAGCCCTCATAGAGCGAGGGAAAGAGCACGGCGCGGGCGCCGCGGATCAGGCTCACCAGCAGCCGGAAGGGGGCGTAGTCCAGCAGGATGACCTTGTGCCGGGTACGGAGGGTCGAGCCCTCCTGCACCAGGTAGCGGATCTGGTCGTCGAAGAGCAGGCGCAGCTCCTGCTCCGACTTCCAGGCCTTCTTGCCGACGATGACCAGCGGGCCTTCCACGCCGCTGGCCAGGAAAGCCTGAATCATGCGGCCGACATTCTTCTTCGGCTCGATGGCGCCGAAGAACAGCCAGTACTGTCCGGTGGTGAGGCCGAAGCTGCCCTTCACCTCGTCCCGCACCGCCTGCATCGGCATGTCGGTGAATTTTCGGGGGATGTCCACCGCCTGCCAGGTATTGGTCACCCGCTCCTCCGGCACACCGAGCAGGTTGACGATGTCCCGCTTCGAGGATTCGGAGACGGTGACGATGTGGTCCGCCCGGCGCCCCAGCATCCGGTTCAGCCGGAAGTAGCGGCGCTTGTTGTCCAGCGTGGTGTAGGGCAGGCGCAGCGGCACCAGGTCATGCATGGTGTAGATGTTGCGCGCGCCGGGGATGCGCAGGGCCAGCGGATAGGTCCAGTGCATCAGCTCCGGCCGCCGCGGCACCTTCACCTTCAGCCGGCCACTGAAGATGCGGATATGCGCCTGGGCCTGCTGGAACAGGTCCTGGACGTTCCAGATCTCGTCGAAATGCGGCAGGCGGTCGCGGAAGGTGGTGGCGATGACCTGGCCGGTGATCGGCACCTGCGAGGCCAGTTCGCCGAGCGGCGCCCGCAGCAGCCGGCGGGCGCGGCGCAGCACCACCAGCCAAGCCGGCGGGGTGCCAACCCGATCGTCGAAGAAGGCGATCTCGCGGATCAGCGGATTGACCGAGGGCGCGGCGCGGGTGCCGTAGAGCACGCCCACCTCGCAGCCGAGCCGCCCCAGGGCGAAGCTCAGATTGCGGGCGTAGGTGGCGACTCCGGTGCCCTGGTCGAGCGCCAGGTTGTAGCCATCCAGGAAGACCCGCGGCCGGCCCTGTCCCGTCATCGGCCACCCGCCCGCGCGCTGCCCTGCCCGAACCGCATCCCCTGCCCCGCCCCCGAAATCCGCACGCCACCTTGCCCCGATACCGCTGGGCTACACTAAAAGGTGAATGTTGGGGCGACAAATCCGCAATGCAGTTGCCACGACCCCGTGATGATTTCGCTTGCGGAGCACGAAGCAGTGGTGCTTTATCGCGCCAAAGGTGCAGGTATCGGTCGTGGCACGATCCTCCGAGAATGTCCCGATGATGCTGGGCAGCAACACCACCGTTGCGGCCCCGGTTTCGTTGCGCAGGCCCGCCGCCCTGCGCTTGGCGGAGTGTGCGGTGCTGCTGTTGCGGGCCACCGCCCTCGCCCTGCTGCTCTCCCCCGCGCTGATCGTCGTGGCATTCCTGCTGGGCTGATCCCCGGCCGCGCCACGCGGGAATCCGCCTTGGCGATTTTCTCGCGGGGCGGCATGCGCTATCTCCTGCCTTGCCCAGACCGCCGGCCGTAGCCTCGGCGGCGGCCCGCTCAAGCCGCAGGAACCCCTGAATGGACAACATCTCGGCCGGCCTGATCGACCCGGAGCCGACCGATCCCGCCGAACTCCTCGCCCGTGCCGATGCGTTGCGGGACCGCCGCGACTGGGCGGAGGCGGCGCAGGCCTATGCCGCCTATCTCCGCCATCGTAGCGAGCACTGGCAGATCTGGGTGCAGTACGGCCACTGCATGAAGGAATCCGGCGACCCCAAGGCCGCGCTGCTGCTGTACCGGGAAGCCGAGCGACTGCAGCCGGAGGATGCGGATGTCCATCTGCAGATCGGCCACGCCCTGAAGCTGCTTGGCCGGGTCGAGGAGGCCATCCAGGAATATGCCCGGGCACTGACCCTCGACCCCGGCAATGCCGCGGCGCAGGCCGAGTTGATGGTAGTGGAGCCCGAGCCGCCCTCCGCGCCCGTGAAGGAGCCTCCAGCGACTGCGGCCACGGCCAGACTGGCCCTCTTCCTCGATGCATCCGATCTGCTGGCCTATTTCCAGGGCGACCGGGCACCCACCGGCATCCAGCGGGTCCAGCTGAACATCATCGAGCAGGCCCTGTTGCGCCCGCCCGCCGAGGGCGAGGTCACCGTCATCGGCTTCGATGCCGAAAGCGGCGGCTGGAAGCGGATCCAGGCGGAGCTGTTCCACCGCCTCGTCCACCTGTCCCGCAGCGGGACGGAGCTGACGGAACCCGCCTGGGTGGAGGCTCTCGCCCTTGCCAAGGATGCCCTGTGCGGCGGCGCGGCCATCGAATTCCCACCGGGCAGCGTGCTGGTCAATCTCGGCACCTCCTGGTGGCTGCCGGACTATCTGCGCCGGGTGCGGGAGGCGAAGGCGCGCTTCGGCCTGCGCTACGTCCCGCTGATCCATGACTGCATCCCGCTACTGGTGCCGGAGCATTGCGCCGCCGGGCTGGTGAACGAATTCGCCACCTGGTTCGCCAGCGCCTGCCTGCATGCGGACGCCATGCTGGCGAATTCCGACTGTACGCGGGAGGATGTGCGGCGGCTGCAGCGCCGCCTGCTGCCCGATCTGGAGATCCCGATCAGCGTGCTGCCGCTGGATGCCGCGCCGCTGCTGCCACCGGGCCTTGCCACCGCGGCCCCGCTGCCTCGCGCCCGGCCCTATGTGCTCTTCGTGGCAACGATCGAAAGCCGCAAGAACCACCTGCTGGTCTTCAATGCTTGGCTCAACCTGATCCGCCGCCACGGCGCCGAGGCGGTGCCGGACCTGGTCTGCGTCGGCAAGCGCGGCTGGCTGGCGGAGGCGGCGCTGTCGCTGCACGCCAATTCCCCGGTGCTGCGGGAGAAGGTGACGCTGCTGCACGGCATCCCCGACACCGCGCTGGACGGGCTGTACCGCAACTGCCTCTTCACCATCTTCAACAGCTTCTACGAGGGCTGGGGCCTGCCGGTCACGGAGAGCCTCAGCTACGGCAAGGTGCCGGTGGTTGCGGACAATTCCTCGCTGCGCCAGGCAGGCGGCGAGGGCGCGGTCTACTTCACCCCGCAGAGCGAGCCGGAGCTGGTGGCACGGCTGGAGGCCATGATCTTCGACCCCGGTTTCCGCGCCGAGCGGGAGGCGCATCTGCGCCAGGTGACGCGGCTGCGAAGCTGGGCGGAGGTGGCGGCGCAGCTTGGCCGGGAGGTGGCGATGCTGCTCCCCGCCGCACCGCCGCCGGTGCTGGAGCGCTTCGCGCTGCAACCGGGCGTTGTCTATGAAACCCGGCTGCTGCCCGGGCCGGAGCCGCGGCTGGAGATGGCGATCGCCGATGCGGTGCGGGAAGGCCCCTGCTGGGGCCGGCTGAAGGAATGGGGCGTCCGCACCCTGCAAGGCCGCGCGGTGCTGCGCCTGCCAATCCCCATCCACGGCCCGGCGCGCATCACCCTGGAGATGCAGGGCCCGCCCGGCGGCGGCCGCTTCGGCCTGCGCGCCGGCCGCGCCGGCGCAATGGACGGGCTGTTCCGCTGGGTCGAGGCCGGCAACCATGAGCGGCTGTTCTGCGTGCTGCAAGTACCGGATGCGGCGGGCGACCTCGTGGTGGAAATCGAAACGCCGGTGGGTTCGCGGCTGGAGGACGGGCGGCTGGTCGGCCCCAACCTTCTCGGCTTCATGGCCTGCCGGGCAGACGATCTGGCCGCGCGGCTGGACTACCTGGAGCGCAGGGCCCTGGTGCGGATGGTCACGGCATAGCGCCGGCAGTGCCGCCGCTGGCCGTCCGGCGAAAGCGGCTGGCTTCCATGTGAAGTGCCTCCTCCCTTCGGCGAGGAGTAGGCCTCCCGGTCGCAGCGCCCCGGGCGCTGAGCGCCCTCCTGGACCTGGCAGGCGCGAGATGGAAGCAGCAGCTAGCCAACCGCAGGCACGGCACCTCCAGGCGTCACCATCCGCCCGCTGACCGAGTGCGATCTGCCGCAGGCCGCCCGGATCCTCCGCCTGGCCTTCGGCACCTATCTGAGCGTGCCCGGTCCGGAGAGGTTCTGGGCCGACCGGGACTACGCCCACGGCCGCTGGCATGCGGACCACGTCGTGAGTTTCGGCGCAGAAGTCGGCGGGGCACTCGTCGGCTCCAATTCCGCCACCTGTTGGGGCGGCGTCGGCGCATTTCGATGTCTCAGGCGCGCGACATGCCGGCCTGTTCACCTTCCCGAACAGTGCCAAGCATGTCGGGCTGTACCGGAAGTTCGGTTACTCGGCCTGCTTCCTCACCGCGATCATGTCGGCGCCGGTCCAGGGCAGGGGAGCGCGGCAGCCGCGCTGGCTGCGCTATTCCGGACTGACAGGGGCGCAAAGGACGGAGTGCCTGGACGCCTGCCGCGACCTGACGGAAGCCCTCCATGAGGGCCTGGACCTGGGTGCGGAGATCCGGACCGTGCAGGCGCAGGGGCTCGGGGACACCGTCCTGCTCGAGGAGCCCGCGGGCAACGGCCTGAAAGGCTTCGCCCTGTGCCATTACGGGCCGTGCAGCGAGGCGGGCGAAGGGACATGCTTCGTCAAATTCGGGGCCGTGCGCCCGGGGCCGGCGGCCGGGGAGAGATTCGACCGCCTGCTCGATGCCTGCGCGGCGCTCGCCATGGCGGTGGGAATGCCGAAGCTGCAGGCCGGCGTGAACATGGCCCGCCAGGAGGCGTATGGGCATATGGTCGGCCGCGGCTTCCGGACCGAGATCCAGGGCGTCACGATGCACAGGCCGAACGAGCCCGGCTACAGCCGCCCCGGCGTCTATGTCGTGGATGACTGGCGGTAGCGGGGCGGCAGGATGCCGCCCCGCAATTCCGGCCCCTACAGGAAGATCCGTGTCGCCACCGCGATCTGGTAGATCAGGCTCAGCAGGTCGCTGCCGATCTGGAAGGTCTTGGGGTCCAGATAGGGCAAGGCGATCAGCTCATCCCCCGGACGCAGCGCCTGGCCGCTGGGATCCAGCACCAGCTCCCCGCTGGCCCGCCGGATCATCAGCGCCGTGTCGCGACCGCGCGGCGTGAAGCCGCCGGCGGCGCGGATATAGTCGTCCAGCCGCATCTCCGGCCGCCAAACCACGGCACGCGGCGCCGCGACCTCGCCCGCCACCAGCACGGTGGAGGATTTCTCCGGGATGACGATCACGTCGCCATCCTCCAGCCGCACCGGGGTGCAGCGCCCGCCCTCGAAGACGACGACGCGGCCTTCCGGCTGCGTCCGCCGCGCCCGCTGGATGTAAGAGGCGACGAGCTGCGCCTCGCTGGCGCGGATGGCGGCGACGCCGGTGGTGGGGCTGACGGCCAGGAAAAGCTGCCGCTCCAGCCGGTCCATCGCCTCGTCGATCGCCCGGCGCTGCTGCTGCGCCACCGAGGGACGGAGCAGGAAGACCGAGCTGGTATCCGCAAGCGCCGGATCCACGGCGATGTAGTTCAGCGCCTGGCAGAGCGGCATGTCGCGGTCCATCACCAGCACGGAGGGGCCGATGCGGCTGCCCTCCACGGTGACGCGCACGGTGCGCGCCGGGCTGTCGGTGATGAAGGTCACCACGTCCTGGTCGGCGAGCGTCAGCTTGGCAAGCTCGGGCAGGGTGGCATAGCGGGAGAAGGGCTGGCCGCCCCGCGTGCCCTTGATGATGGCGTTGGTGGCAGAGGGCAGCGGGCGGGCATAGTCGATCAGCTCCCGCCCGGTCATCACCCGGCCCGGCACCTCGAACAGGTAGTTGTTGCGCACCGCGCCATCGGCGCCGACCACGGCGCGCTGCTTCGCCACGACCAGCGTGTCGCCCTCCTGCAGCCGCAGCTGGGGCAGCCTGCCCTCCAGCAGGAAGCGGTAGAGGTCAACATTGGCGATGGTGCGGCCGCCGCGCTGCACCGCGATCTCCCGGTAGGAGCCGCGGCCAGGATCGACGCCCCCGGCGCGCACCAGGAAATCCAGCACCGAATCCGCGGCGCTGCCGCCGTAGCGGCCCGGCGTGCGGACGAAGCCGGTGACGAAGACGCCGATGCGCTGGGTGGAGAGCAGCACGGCATAGACCTGCACCTGATTGGTGTAGACCTTCCGCACCTCAGTCTCGATCACCTGCTGCAGGTCGCCGGCGCGGGTGCCGGCGATGCGGACCGGCCCGACATTCGGCAGGAACAGCGTGCCGTTGGGATCGACGGTGCCGGTCGTCTCCGCCTCCACCGCGCCCCAGACGCGCAGGGAGATGCGGTCGCCCGGGACGATCACGTAATTCGGGTTCGGCGCGTCGCTGACCGAGGTCGCCTCCCGCGTGAAGAGGCTGGCGCCGAAGACCGCGGTGGCGCCCATGGCACGGTTGGCGTCGCCGAGCGGCCCGTACGCGACCGGCCCTCCCTCGGACTGCGTCGTCGTGCCGGGGCGGGAGATGACGCGGTCCGGCTCCACCAGGCTCTGCACCGGCTGCACCGCCGGGGTGGAGGCGTCCTGGCTGCGTGCCGTCAGGCTGTTCAGGGCCGCGTTCTGCGCCTGTTGCAGTATTTGCATCGGTGTCTGCGCCGAGGCCGGTGCAGACACGGCCAGCAATGCGGCCAGGGCGGCGAGGCCGCGCATCCTACGCCGCATGTTCACGCATTCCGGCAACCAGCAGCCAGGCGAGGCCGTAGCCTACCGACAGGCAGATGAAGATGTAGAGCACGTTCAGGCTCGCCCTTGGATAGCGGGGCCATTCGGCCAGGTTCGGCTCGACGACCCGGAGGAGGAAGATCTGCTGGCGCTGCGCCTCGGCCCGCGCCCGCTCCAGCGATGCGGTGGCGGAGGCAAGCTGGGTCTGCGCCAATTCGCGCTCCATGCCCAGCCGCTCGAACTCGCCGATCTGCTGCGAATTGCCGAGGCCGGCGGTGCTGATGCGCTGCCGCTCCTCCCGCACCTGGGCGTCCAGCCCCTCGATGCGGTTGCGGAGCTGCAGCACGCGCGGGTTGTCGGGGCGGGAGAAGCGCAGCGCCTCCGCCAGTTCGGCCCGCGCCTGCGCCAGTGCGCCTTCCAGCTTGCTCAGATTGTCGATCGCGGCGGCGGCGGAGCGGCCGGGATCCACCGCGCGCTCGCGCTCCCGGAAGGCGGTGAGGGCAGCCTGGGCAGCGGCGAAGCGCGCCTCCGCCCGCGTCACCTCCTCCCGCGCCACACGGAGCGCGTCGTCCTGAAGGCGCTGGTTCAGGCGGTTCACCACCTCCTCCGACAGGCGGAGTAATTCGGTGGCCAGCAGGCGCGAATCCTCGGGGCGGAAGCTCCGCACCCGCAGGGTGGTGATCCCGCTGCTGGTATCGTATTCGGCGGTAACCATGCGGCGGAAATAGTCGAGCAGCCGCTCCGCGCTCGGCTCCGCCCACCAGAGCCGGGCGATCGGGTCCGCCTCCGGCCGGCGGAAGAGGCCGACCAGGTCAAGCCGGGACCGCAGCGCCGCGACGGCATCATGCGATTGCAGGTAGTCGCGGACACCCATTGCCTCCTCCGAGGCGGGGCGGAAGCCGGCGCTCTGCATGATGTCCCCAATGCCCCCAATGCCGCCGCTGCTGCCGCTCTGCCGGCCACGCACCAGGAAACGCGCCTCGGATTCGTATTGCGGCGCGGCCAGCAGGAAGAAGTAGATCGCGGCCAGCAGCGTCGGCAGCAGCACCACCAGCTTGAAGGGGTGCCGCCGTGCCAGGCGGCGCAGCCGCGCGACCGGCCCCTCACGTGTCGGGGCCGGGCCGGGCCAGCTTCCGCGCGGCAGGGTGACGTCGAGCGCATTGTCGAGGCGGGTATCCACGTCCAGGGCTCCTTCAGCCCGCCTCATAGGCGGCAATTGCGTCGTCCACTTTATCATAGCGGGTCAGCCTGCCGTCCCGGAGGACTGCGGCGGAGGTACAGAATTTCCGCACCAGATCGGGCACATGGGAGACGAGGAGCAGTGTGCCGTTTTTCTGCCGCTCCGCCAGGGCTCGCCGGGCACGCTCGCCAAACCGGGCATCGCCGACGGCGATCGCCTCGTCCACCAGGTAGCAATCGAATTCGACGGCAAGCGACAGGGCCATGCCGAGCCGCGTGATCATGCCGGAGGAATAGGTCCTGACCGGCATCCGGTAGTATTCGCCCAGTTCGGCGAAGGCCTCCACCTGCTCCACCGTCTCCGCGACCGGCTTGCCATAGATGCGGGCGATGAAGCGGGCGTTGTCCGCTCCGGTGATGCTGTAATGCATCGCCCCGCCGAAGCCGAGCGGCCAGGAGATTGTCATCCGTCGCTCCACCCGCCCGCTTGTCGGGGCTTCGACGCCGGCGATCAGGCGCAGCAGGGTGGACTTGCCGGCGCCGTTGCGGCCGAGGATCCCCACCTTCTCGCCCCGATGGAAGGTGCAGTCTATGCCGCGCAGCACGACGTGCTCGCCGAAATGCGTGTGGTAGCTCTTGTGCAGGTTGTGCAGCCGGATCACCGCTCACACCACCAGGTCGTGCCGCGCCCGGCGCAGCCCGGCCATGCCGAGCAGGTTGAGGACCGCGATGCAGGCGAGCACATAGGGAATATCGTAATGGGTTGGCACCCGCGTGCCGAACTGGCCATCGCGCACCAGCTCGAAGCAGTGGACGGTAGGGATCCACAGCGCCATCCGCTGCAGGTCGGTCGGCAGCCAGGACACCATGAAGAAGGAGCCGGTCAGCGGCATGGAGATATAGGTGAAGAGATGCGTCACTCGGTCGAACAGCTCGGTATAGACGCTGCCTGTCGCGATCAGCATCGAGAGGCCATGCGCGAAGCCGAGCATGAGGCCCATGCCGAGAACCATCTTGGCCGGCTCCGGCGGCCAGGTGCCGGCCACTAGGCCGAAGAACAGCAGGAAAATCAGCATCGCCCCGAAGGTCGCAGCGCCGTCCAGCAGGTTGCGGGCAACCACGATGTCCAGCAGCGTCACCTGGCGGTGGTAGAGCAGCGACTGGTTGCTGACGATGATGTTCGGTGCGTGGTTCACCACGCCGCGCAGCAGGTAGTAGGGGATGTAGCCGATCACGAAGAAGGCGCCGGGATCCAGCCCGCCCGGCATGGCATGGCCCGTCAGGTGATGCAGCAGCCCGATACCGCCTCCGAGCATCGCCGGCTCCAGGAACAGCCAGAGATAGCCCAGGTTGTCCCGCCCGAAGCGCGTGCCGAGCTCCCGCAGCACCAGCGCGCCGATGACGCGGAACTGGATGCTCAGCCCGGCACGCAGGCTGTGCCGCGGGCCGGGGTCGGAGGCCTCGGCGGCAGTCACGGTCGTCAGCTTCCGCTGCCCCGGAGCAGCGGCCGCACCGCCGCCCAGGTGCCGTCCTGCTGGCAGACCAGGCTGGTGCGCTCCTCCAGCCCGCTGCCGATCAGCACCTCCCGGCATTCATGGCCGCTGGCGGCATGGTAGGCGCGCAGCAGCCGCACCCGGGCGCTGCGGCCGGTCCCTGGCAGCGGCACCTGGCCTTCCATGCCGGGCGCAGCGGTGGCGGCAAAGGCGGCCAGCGGGTCCGTAGCAGGCGCAGGGGCCGCGGCAACCGGCACGGCCGTTCCGGCCGGCATCGCCTCGGCACCGGGCGCGGTGGGCATCCCGGCGCAGCCGGACAGCGCCAGGGCCAAGAGGCCGCAAAGGCCCACAGCACGCATGGAGCCACGGCACTGCAACGCAACAAGTCCGAATGTCATGAGCAAGCTGGCCCCCTGCCTCCCTCTAGCAAAAAGCGAGCGTGCGGCAAGCGACTTTCCGGTGGCAGGCGAAAACCCACCCCCCTATAGAGCGGCCCCGGTGACCAATTCCCATCGGAGTGCGGCATTCCTGCCGCCCGGATCCGCTGCGGCGCCCGCCCCGGCACTGGCCGTGCCGGAGGCGCTGTGGCACGCCGTCCCGCACCTCCAGGGCTTCTTCCCGGACCGCCGCCTGCTGCCGCTCGAGGCCGCGCCGCTGGACGTGCCGAGGCTGGCCCTGGAGGGCGTGGCGACCCCCGGCCCCGCCTCGAGCGGAACCGTCCGGGGCGATCGCCGGCTGCACGCCACAGAGGGGCTGTGGCGTGCCCCCGCCTTCGGCCACCGCCGCGCCCCGCTGGCCCTGGTAGTGGCACCCGATCCGGATCCGGTGAGCCACGCGCTGCGCCGCGGCCTCGCCGGGTCCGGGCCGGATTTGGCGGCACGGGCACGGGCGCGAACAGTGATGGCGCGGCTGCGGGAGGCGCGGGTCGGCGGCACGCCCGGCCTGCCGGATCCCGGCCCCGCCGGCCTCGGCCTGCCGCGAGGAGAGGCCATTCTGGTCCTCGATCCCTGTGCCCCGGCCCTGGCCGCCGCCGCCCGCTCCATGCTGGAGGTGGCGCGGCGGGCGGCGGCAGGCCGGCCGCTGCTGCT